>Ga0310040_1000057_pt1 | contig 139296 bp, 111 predicted proteins | sample EPASupsiteHSE623_FD_200237 | JGI IMG/M metagenome (GOLD analysis project Ga0310040, IMG submission 200237) | Bioremediated contaminated groundwater from EPA Superfund site, New Mexico - Sample HSE6-23 (v2) (version 2) | ecosystem: Environmental > Aquatic > Deep subsurface > Groundwater >...
AAGCGCATCGCGGAACTGATTGTTAAAGACATTAATCGCAGCAGCTCCACCCGTTTTGCCGCCGTCCGCTTTGGCAATGTCCTGGGCAGCCGGGGCAGCGTTATACCTACCTTTAAAAAACAGATAGAACGAGGCGGCCCGGTGACCATAACTCACCCTGACATGAAGCGCTTTTTCATGACCATTCCTGAGGCAGTGGAACTGGTCATACAGGCCGGAGCTATCGCTGGCGGCGGTGAAGTATTTGTACTGGATATGGGAGCAGCGGTCAAAATAGCAGATTTGGCAAAGGATTTGATAAGGCTTTACGGCTACGAACCGGGACGCGATATAGAGATCACCTATACCGGAATAAGGCCGGGAGAGAAGCTCTACGAAGAACTCTTCTCCGGGCGTGAAGAGATGGCTGCCACCCGCCACGAGAGGATATTTATCTCCAAAAAGGAACTAGATGAAAGCTATGCTGACATAAATAAAAACATTTATGCCTGGTTTATGAGTGCTGCCCCAGAGAGGAACGCCATATTAAATCTGATCTCGAATGTAATACCCGAATACCAGAAGCCCGAATATCCGTCTGCAACCGATTTAAAGGCTCCCCCAGCTGCAGTAGTATATATGCAGGAAGCGATAAAGCAAAGAAAGATCAGCGGCTAAGCTGTGTCCCTTTACATAATGGCTTTTTACTCTGCGTAAGTCATATAAGTCCGGTGCGGCCGAGCAAGGCCATGATATATAGCGGGTGGGAATCCCGCCAGAAAAGGATTAGCCAACCATCTGTAGCTAGCCTTGGAGCAAGACAGGTAACTGTATTGCTTAAGCGTAGGCAGGCAAGGTAGTGGGCCGGAAGCCGAAAGGTTGAAGGGATTGAGCCTCGAAATTATGAGAGATGAGAGGGCCGATGCTGTCGGACTAGCAGAAGGCAACATTCCAGTAGTCATTAAAGGCGAGACAATGGAACCTCTCCGGGGTCGGAGACCCTGGCACGCTACACACAGTTATAACATGGTAACTCGGGAGACCCTGCCTGTTCTTGACTCCTAACATGAAACAAGTATGCCGTACAAGCGATACAAAGCAAGGAAAGCAAACGGCAGGCAGGGAGTCGGATTACTGCATAGTACTAATGAAGCGGGGTAATGCCTGCAGAAGGAAGGCAGTAACATATCAACGACCTTAAAAGGGAGACATCCACTATACCCAGAGGTAGGAGAAAAGGATGGAAACAAAACTTGCAAGGATAGCCGAAATAGCCAAAACAAAGCCGAACGAAATATTTACGTCGCTGGCACACCTAATTACAAAAGAGTTGCTCCTCGAATGCCACTACAGAATGGACCCAACCAAGGCGGCAGGGGTAGACGGAGTTACCTGGGTGGAATATGACCGCGACGTACCCAGCAGGCTGGAAAACCTGGTTGAGAGACTAAAGAAGAAAGCCTACAGACCGATGCCGGTAAGGAGAACCTATATACCCAAAGCTGGCAGCAACAAAATGCGTCCGCTGGGAATACCAGCCTACGAAGACAAACTGGTACAAAAGGCAATGGTAGAAATATTAAACCCAATATACGAGCAAGACTTTTCAAATGTATCATTTGGATTCAGAACGGGAAGGGGTTCCCTTGATGCACTAAAAGTGCTAAACCAACTAATTGAAAAAGGCAAAACAAACTATATAGTGGATGCGGATATAAAAGGATTCTTCGACCATGTTGACCATGAACACTTGATGGAGTTTCTAAAACTACGGATAGCAGACCCCAGCATCCTGAGACTGATAGCTAGATTTCTAAAAGCAGGGTACATGGAAGCAGGAACAAGATACGAGACGGGAGAAGGAACACCTCAAGGAGGAATAATCTCCCCGCTCCTAGCCAACATATATCTACACTACGTACTAGACCTCTGGTTCATGCAGGTAGTACGAAAACACCTAAAGGGAAAATGCTACCTTGTTAGATATGCAGATGACTTCGTCTGCTGCTTCCAACATAAAGAAGACGCGGAGAAATTCTACCACGTTCTAATTAAGAGGCTAGAGAAATACAACCTGGAAATAGCTGAGGAAAAGACGAAGATAATAGCCTTCGGCAAGAATGCCGAAAGCCAACGTCAGCAGGAAGGAAAGGGCAAACCAGATACGTTTGATTTCTTAGGATTTACCCATTACTGCGGGAAGAGCCGCCACGGAAAATTCCGGGTCAAACGGATAACCTGTGCTAAGAAATACCGAGCAAGTCTGAAGCGGGCAAAGGAATGGATAAAGTTAAACCGAACCATGCCCGCAGACAAACTGGTTGCCCATTTAAACAGGAAAATGCAGGGCTACTATCACTACTACAGCATAACCGATAACTATCATGCAGTAAGTAGATTTCGATATCAAGTGATAAATGCGTTATTCAAATGGTTAAACCGGAGAAGCCAGAGGAAAAGCTTCGAAAGGGAGAAGTTTCAACTATTCCTAAAGAAATTTCCGGTGGCAACCCCGAAGGTATATGTTAACATATACGACATAAAACCAGGTTTAACAATAGGATTATGGTAAAAGTTGATATGAAGAGCCGTATGCGTTAATAGCGCACGTACGGTTCCGAGAGGGGTGCGGGGCAGTGAGGCCCCCATCTACTCGACCGTCTATTTCCGTCCTAATTCAGGAACTGCAAATCGCAATAACCTGGGGTTAGCTGATATGCTCCCTTCAAAAAGACAGTTTGTTTTTTCACGGTCTGCTTTAAAGGGAGCATATCAGCTAACCCCGAGTTATTGCCTTATGTAGTGTGTTCCTGCACCTGACTCAACCCATTCTATTTAGCGGCTGTGCAGGCTGGATAGGCTGATCGGTCCCATTTATGATTTTTGCTTATTTCGGTATCTGTCAAATTATAATAATTGTAGCTTAATACTCCGTTGCCGTCCTGAACCACAGGGTCATCAAAGGTGGCATCCAAGTGGTAATATCTGTCCCCTATTTTGACTATATTCCAGGCGTGGTCGTTCCACTGGCTGAACCCATAGGCCTCGCCGATCACTACCTGGCATTCCAAGCCGGCTGCTTTACCTAGCAAGGCGAAAGCCTCGGCATAGCTCTGACAAACCCCGCGCCCTAGAATTAAGACCCCGTACGGAGTAAATGAATCATTGGGAATAGTATTATTCATTAGGTTTTCGTAGTCATACTGGCTATGGTTAATAATATAATCATGCAGAACTTTTTCCTTATCATATTCGGTCATGCCGGGCTTAATATAGGCACTAATTATTTCCGCAACCTTTTTTTGTACAGCTTCGTTCTTAACTAGTTCCTGAGCGAAGCTTTCCTGGTTATATCGATATTGCATTTTTATGTTCAATTTTTCTGTAGTACCGAGATACTCCCAGCGGCTCAGCAGGTCTTTCAAGCCAGTTTTTTGTCTGATAAGCTCTATGGCCTGATCGGTTGTGGTTTCAAAATCGCTCAACGGGTCTCCAGGGTATTTGTAAAAGTTTAGGACAAAATCTGTTTTCAGCTTCAGCATGGCGGCAGCTAATGCATACTTCAACTCATCTTGACTGCTTATCAAATAACCATTACTGGTCTCGCTAATATGGCCACCGGGCTGGGGGGTGTACAAACCTGCGGCCTGAGCATTTACGGGCGAAACTACTTTATCAACTTCTACTAATTTCTGCAGCAAAGTGTAGTTGCTGTCCTTCAAATTATTTTTAAGCGCGAGGTATGAAACCAACACCATTTCATCACGCCTGAAGCTGGTTTCAAGTTCTTGGCGGGTGGATGAATCTATTAAGCTAATATCTGCTGATTTATCTATGGCCTTATCCCACTCAAAATCACCTTTCTGGTCACTATATCCTAACGTGCGTAACACAAATGAAAGATATTGGTTCACCGTCAAAGGAAGATCCGGGCTGAAGGTTGAAGGCCCTGTGCCTGCGGTCAGATCAGCGGCGTACATATACCCGATGTAGGGGTCGGCCCAGGCGGGTACATCCTTAAAGGGATGAGGAAAGTTTTGGTGTATAACATACTCACCTCTACCTAAAAGCCGTACCAGCATCACTGCACCTTCTACTCGGCTAGGTACCCGGGTTAACTCAAACCCCTGGTCTGTTCCGCTGAATAGTCCCAGAGCTTGGAGAGTACGGGCCTCAGCTTCATGATTTATAAGATCACTAGCCTGAGTTACAGGTGTATGGACAATAGATGTAGTACTCAATATTATGACAACAGTTAATAATACCTGTAAAAATCTTTTCATAGTGGCACTCCCCATATGGAACTATCGCTAATCCGATAGTTTAATTAGTTATCCCGATTGAAAAAGTATCCTATCAACTTAACATACTCATTAAATGTATTCATAATGCTCTTATTACTGCTCCACCAATGGTCAGGGTCAAACGTAGGGTCTTTGGCCGCGCAATATATAAGCTCAATATCCGTATCTTTAAAAACTCGTTCAAAAACCATCTTGACCCGTCGCATATGGAAATCAGATGAAACAATGATAACTGACTTAAAGCCCCGCTGTTCCATTATTTCCTTAGTATAAACAGCATTCTGATAGGTGCTATCGGCATAAGATTCTTTTATAATAGCCTCTGCCGGTATACCCAACTCCACAGCATGATTCATCATTAAATCAGCAGCAGTTATGTTGTTATATATCGGTCCACCCGATACAATTATATAGGGAGCATACCCAGCCTGAAATAATTCAGCTCCCCGTTCGGTACGATAACCGCGATCCCCAGCTAGAATAACAATAACATCTGCTTTTTGGGGTTGTTCATTTATCACCAGAAATTGACCTGCAAATTTCCCGATTGAAGCAAAAAATAAAAAGGCCAGCAGTACTAATATTAAATTAATTTTTTTACGTTTAGTTTTCATAATAAAGCTTATTATTCAACATTTTTTTAAATTTTCCTTTAAATCTAAGGCATGGGGACGGTTCTCGCGCCTCGTTTATTCTTTTAAGGCGAATAACTCAGGGTCTGAACCCGCGTTATTGACGTATAGATCAGGGTGCTCTAAGATAAAAATAGAACATAGCGAATATTGGCAGGGGGGATATTAAATGGAAAACGATAGAAAGATTGCGGTTTTGATTGACGCTGATAATGTATCGGATAAATACATAAAATATATATTTGATGAAATCTCCAACCATGGGACACCTACCTATAAGAGAATTTACGGCGATTGGACCAAACCGCAGCTGGCATCATGGAAAACGGTGCTGCTAAATTACTCCATAACCCCCATTCAGCAATATGCCTATACAACCGGCAAAAATGCGACCGATGCAGCTTTAATAATCGACGCCATGGATATTCTCTATTCAAAGAATGTGGATGGGTTTTGCATTGTTTCCAGTGATAGTGATTTCACCAAACTGGCTGCCCGTTTACGAGAAGCGGGAATGTATGTTATCGGCATGGGCGAGAAGAAAACGCCTACGCCCTTCATATCCGCCTGTGAGAAGTTTAAATATTTGGAAGTTTTAATGGCCATCCCGACCAATTCCCATGAAACGAATGTGAATGCCAGGATTGAAAAGCAGGAAGTCCCCCAAGAAGGCATGGCCAATATAAATGAAGTAATAGAAGCTATTAAGGTTATTGTAACTGAGAGTTCAGACGATGATGGCTGGGCGTTTTTAGGTGAAGTTGGTAAAAAACTTAATAAACGTTACCCGGATTTTGACACTCGAAACTATGGACACGCCAAACTTACCCCCTTTATATCATCTTTAAAGCAATTTGAAATCCAGTCGCGGAAGACCAACCACCCTTATATAACCCATAAATATATTAAGAATAAGTGAGACATAGGGACGGTTCTCGTGCCTCGTTTATAGTTTTAAGACACGCTCCACAATGCCTTTGTCGATTCCAATTGGCTGTGCAGTCATACACTGCGATAAGCTAGTTTCTTTTCGAAGGTGTCTTATTATAATCAGAAGGTTTTGATACGATTCCGGCTTTGATAGGATTGTTATGTATGTACCGGACAACCGTTAAGAGATATAGCTCGTCCTCAACAGCCTCGCTCTTGAAGGGATCCTGAAAGACATGACCGAACCGTTGGTATTTCCAGTTTGTAGAAGGCGGCATAACGAACCGCAATACCCCTCATAATCGAGGATAAATCGTTATTGTTGGTGTTTAACAAAAGATGCACATGATTATTCATTAAACAATAGGCATATACCAAGAATAAACTTAAAATAAGTAAGCGAGGCATGAGAACCGTCCCCATGCCTTCCTTTAAGATAATGGTAAGACTACCGCATTTTGATTTTTATAATCATCAGGGATGTGACCAATTTCCCAACCTTTAGAAGTTGTTTCGAGGTAGAAATATCTAACGCCGTCTAGAGTATGGAAAGTACCGGAAAATGTGTCGCTACCTTCGATTCCTACGGCACAGTGCCCTTTAAACATGAGCAGAGCGGTTCCATAACCTAACTCCCTAATTAATGTGGCGGTGAGAATTGCTGTATCTTCGCAGTCACCCCCCCTGGAAAACAGAGTTTCTAATGGATAACGAGGGTATTCATCCAAACCTGTAGAGGCTTTATCCGAAACGTAAGTCAAGCTTTGAACAAAAGCCGCCACGTTGCCAATTACATCAAATTGGTTGTAACCACAATTAATTGATTCTTTTTTTATGCATTTTACTATTTCATGCAAGAAATCTCTTTCGGTTGGAGTTATATTGATACAGTAGGTGGTTATATAATCCTGATTACTATCATGGGGATGAGGCATTTCACGATAGAGAGTCAATAGCCCATTTATAAAACTTGCCGAAAATGTGGGTTCCCACTTCCAGTGTTCAGTTTTATAGTCCCATTCATAAGGTGCAATTGATTCATCGTTATTTGGTGGATTGTTTATTGATTGAGATGGCATTATGGTCTTAATAGAATTGGCTGGTAAAGGTGATGATGGCTGCGTTTCAGAGATAGTAACGACTTGAGATTCGGGCAGTAAGGTTGCGGTTGCCCCAAATGCTTGGGCTATGTAATCGGCTGGTAACATGGTATTATTGCCGGCTGTTTCGGGAGCTGTGTCCATGGTAACAACCGCGCCATTAATAAGTAGGGTCTTGCTGCCAATCTTAAGTTGAACTATTTTATCATCCTTTAACAGTGTAAGTGCATTACTTGCGCCATCCCAGATGATATTACTCTTATCAATTCCTAACGCACAAGCCATGTAACGCACGGGTATAAATGTATGGTTATCCTTAATGTAAGGGGCCATATCCATGGTTACAGCTGCACCATGGATTGTTGCCTTGTTATTCCCAATAAAAAAACTACTTTGATAGATGCCCGCCAACATTGGCCTTAGCATGATGGTGGGTGCAGCCAGAACTGGAGTAACACATATGAGCAGACTGATCAGAAACGGAATTAAAATTCCTTTCCATTTATTCAACACAAATACCCCTCCTTCCTCCAGCTTCGACCTATTACCGTCCCAGTATATGTAAAAAGGTACTAAAGGCACGAAAACTGCTAACTAAGTAGCAGTTTTACATTCAGGTTATTTGGTTTTCTAATGGTTTTGTGTTATCATCCCCTTTCGGGTATAATTCCTGCCGAATTTGTCATGTTAATAACATGTATCTTTATTGTTAATTTTACACCTTTACGCCAGAATATTCCATACTTATGTCGGATATTCTCAAGGCATGGCGAGGCATGGGGACGGTTCTCGCGCCTCGTTTATAGTTTTAGGACACGCTCCACAATGCCTTTGTCGATTCCAATTAGCTGTGCAATCATACGCTGCGATAAGCTAGTTTCTTTTCTAAGGTGTCTTATAAGATCATCTCTTCGTTGCTTGTTGGCCGGAATCTGATCGATTGGTATTTCGGGCATATTTCGGGGTAGGTATTGTTCAAGATATGCCTGGCCTTCATAGAACGTACGTATTGCTTTCTCCTCATCTTCATTGTCATCAAGAAAAGTTGATTGATCCGGTTCCATAGAAAACTTCTGAAACTCCCTGAGCTTTCCTTCCCGCACGTCCTCGAATAAACCTAACACAAATGTGGCATCAAACCAGGCATCATCCACCGGGGTAATATATTTGCCGAAACTACTCCACTTATAATCAGAAGGTTTTGATACGATTCCGGCTTTGACAGGATTGTTATGTATGTACCGGACAACCGCTAAGAGATATAGCTCGTCCTCAACTGCCTCGCTCTTGAAGCGATCCTGAAAGACATGACCGACCCGTTGATATTTCCAGTTATAGAAGGTGGCATAACGAACCGCAATACCCCTCATAATCGAGGCTAGATCGTTATTGTTGGTGTTTAACAAAAGATGCACATGATTATTCATCAAACAATAGGCATATACCAAGAAAGCAATTTCCTTGTGTTTTTTGATCAGTCCCTCGAGAAATTTGAGTTTATCCGCACTATCCCGAAAAATATTCTTGCGCTCATTACCGCGCAGCATTATATGGTAAATTCCGGTGTTGCTTAATACCCGCGCTTGCCGTGCCATTGCCATCACCTCCGATTTTCATTCAAGGCAGAAGAACCGTCCCCATGCCTGCCTCTTGCCTCGTTAATTAATTAACATTATTTTACTATATTACCAAGCAAAAGTGGGTGTTCTTGCCTTGCTACAATTACTATGATATTTGGAAAAATTAACTGGGGTAATTAAAGCATTACTATTCAAAGGTGTATGAGGTATAAAAGGCTGCTAATAACGCAGGGTCTGACGTCGCGTTATTGACCAGTACTTCTTAATACCTGCGGTTGTTATGTCATTACCATCTTCTCTGGTTTTCATTTTCAAGGCAGAAGAACCGTCCCCATGCCTTTCCGATTTTCAAATCAACCGGATTTGCCGCATTAATTCTACTTTTATGGTAAAATTTAACCTAATAATGTTATAACCCTTTAGAACCCTTTTTAGTAATTTTAGAGGAGGCCAAAGAACCGTCCCATGCCTCCTCAACAGGAGTTATTTTATGAAGCGGATCATTAAAGTAGACTTATTGGGAATATTGTTGCTTATCACTATTATTGCGGCAATATTTTTTGTGCTGTTCGGAAGGTCGGGGCAGACGGACTTTAAAATTGGACAACCCAAGCTCCAACAGGGCACGCTTGATCTGTCCGACTGGGACTCAGCCGATAACAAGCTTATCAACCTTAACGGAGAGTGGGAGTTTTATTGGTGCAAGCTGCTCATCTACGATGACTTCCGTGACAGCGGTTCCCAACCCGATTTGTGGGCTGAAGTGCCTAAGGTATGGAACAGCTATGAAATAAACGGCCAAAACCTCCCCAGCTATGGATATGCGACCTACAGACTGAAAGTCGTGAATGCCAAAGAAGGTCAGGCCTTTGGGATCAGAATACCTACGGTTTCAACCGCTTACAACCTCTTCATAAACGACAGGCTAGTAGCTTCTAATGGCAAGGTCGGCGTGGACCAGCAGCATTTTACGCCTGAATACCGTCCGGTTGCGGTTTCATTTGTTCAACCCTCCACCAACTTCGATATAATTCTCCAAGTAGCTAATTTTTCTTATGCCCGCGGCGGGGCCTGGTACCCAATTATTATGGGTTCCGTGACCAAAATAGTTGCATATGACAAAGACATCGGTTATAAAGACTTGTTTTTGGTCGGAGCTTTCCTCATGATGGCCCTTTACTATTTATGCATTTTTTTTATGCGCAAGGAGGATAAGAGCAACCTGTACTTTGCCCTGCTGTGTCTTGCTTTCATGGGGCGGACCATAATATATGGAGACCATTTTATAAACAGCATTTTCCCTTGGGCAACTTACCAGGTTACAGTTGCCGTAGATTATATCTGCTTGGCCTGGGCTCCTGTTTTCTTCGCATACCTGACTGCAGAATTATTCCCTGGGCAAACTTCACGTAAGGTAAATATATGGTTTACCGTATATGCCGTTTTCATATCGCTGTTGGTCATAATTTCACCCATTCATCTATATACTCAACTGGTATACCTCATTCAAGCAATCGCATTGATCATGGCTGCCTATTCAACTGTTTGTACAGCCAGGGCTTATCCCCAAAACAAGACAGATTCAGCCTTCATAATCGCAGGTACCATAATTGTTATGTTGGGAGGGGTCCAAGACATATTATATCATGAGAATGTCATATCCTCCGGCTTTGAAGGGCTTTCCACCTTCGGCTTCTTTTTATTCCTCTTTTTGTATGGTATTGTCCTGGCCAAACGCTTGGCAGAAGCCTTCAGCAATGCTGAGCTGCTGTCCAAAAAATTGATCAAATTGGATAAACTAAAGGACGAGTTTCTGGCCAACACATCCCATGAATTGAGGACCCCCCTTAACGCTATGATAAACATCGCGGACGGCATATCCCGGGGAATGGAAGGAGCGGTAAATGAAAATCAGAAAGCTGCTCTTAATATGGTTACCATCAGCGGTAAACGCCTTATCAAACTGATAGGTGACATTCTCGATTATTTAAAACTTAAGAACCTCGACCTGCCAATGAATTGCCAGGCGGTAAACTTAAAACGGGTTGTGGAAAGCGTTATGAATGTACTGGAATGGTTGGATAAAAAGCCAACCGTGCAGATGCAGGTCGACCTCCTGGATGATCTCCCGGATATTTATGCCGATGAAAACCGGTTGCTGCAGATACTGTACAATCTGGTGGGAAATGCTGTCAAATTCACAGAAGACGGGTATATTATGGTATCCGCGGCCCTGGTGGGCGATATGGTTGAAGTCTGTGTTGAAGACACGGGAATTGGCATTCCCGAAGACCGGTTCGGCATCATATTTGAATCCTTTCAGCAGCTGGATGGTTCCCTGACCCGGAGCGAAGGCACCGGCCTGGGGCTTCCCATGTGCAAATATATGGTCGAATCTCATGGCGGGAAAATGCGAGTCGAATCGAAGGTCGGGACCGGTTCCAAATTCTATTTCACTATGCCGCTTTCGACCGCGGCCGCCGAAGCAGCATCATGGCCATATACAGCAGTGGAGGCCGAAATGGCCGCTGCCAGATATGGCGATAATCTTTTTGAGGATTACCAATATAGATATAAGTCTGAAGGACCACATATCATACTGGTGGATGATAATAAAACCAATCTTATTTCTCTGGCTGGCATTCTGAAGATGGATAACTATTCCATTACGGCAGTCACTTCCAGCGAGGAATTCTATGCCGAATTCAAAGCAGCGGCTGATGTGTCTCTGGTCATCCTGGACGTAATGCTACCCGGCCTATCAGGCTATGAGATATGCCGTGAAATCAGAAAAACCTTCACAGTTTCCGAACTACCCGTACTGATGCTGACCGCTCGGACCACTACTCAGGATATTGTGATGGGTATGGAAGCCGGAGCCAATGATTACCTGACCAAGCCTTTTGATGCTGATGAGCTTTTGGCTAGGGTAAAGACTCTCGTACAACTGAAGCAATCGGTGGACAAAGCCCGGGCTTCTGAACTGGCTTTTTTGCAGGCGCAGATTAAACCCCATTTTTTGTTCAACGCGCTGAATACTATTGTTTCCATTTCATTATATGATACGGACCAAGCCCGGAATCTTATCATAGAGTTGGGAAACTACCTGAGAAGAAGTTTTGATTTTAAAAATTTAAGCCAGCTGGTGCCGTTAAAAAATGAACTTGAGCTTGCCAGGGCCTATCTCGAGATCGAGAAGGCACGGTTTGGAGAAAGGATCGAAGTAAAATATGATCTGACTGACGATCTGGAGGGCAATATACCGATTTTGACGCTTCAACCCATTGTCGAAAACGCGGTGATACATGGGATACTGCCGAAGGTTGAAGGCGGACTGATCGAGATATGCATCAAGCGGGACGATGCGGCTTTTCATTTTAAAGTGGCGGACAATGGCATAGGGATGGAACCAGAAAAATTAGACCCTAACTTTAATCATGAATTTGGAAGCGGTGTGGGCCTGGCCAATATAGAGGACCGCTTAAGGAAGCTTTACCGAAGTGGATTACAGATCAGCAGTATTCCAGGGGTTGGAACCGAGGTTACATGGTCTGTCCCATTTAACCGGAAGTGAGAGTGATTTGGAATGATAAAGGCAGTATTGGTGGATGACGAACGGCCTGCGCTTCGCGGGTTGGAGCATCTATTAAAAGCCTACCCGGAGATTTCCATAGCTGGTATGTACACAAATCCATTAGAAGCTATCGAAGCTATTGGGCGGCTGAAACCGGAGGTTGTATTTCTGGATATCAACATGCCGCAGTTGGGAGGAATTGATGCGGCTTCCCGGATATTGGACTTAAGCCTCGGTACGGACATTGTTTTTGTGACCGCTTTTGACCAGTATGCAATCGAAGCCTTTGAGCTGCACGCGTTGGATTATCTATTAAAGCCCATCAATCCTGAACGCTTGAAAAAAACAGTAGAACGGCTGATAAATAAAAAGCCGGCAGTCCAGCCGAACAGCACCCGAAGACTGCGTATAAAATGTTTGGGACACTTTCAGGTAGCTTGGGAAAATCAGGAACCTATCAAACTGCGGACGGAAAAAACCAGGGAGCTTTTTGCGTTTCTGCTGCATAATCAAGGACGGGAAATTACCAAAGAGGAGCTTTTGGATAGACTTTGGCCGGAGGACGAACCCGAAAAGGCCATCCGCCAGCTTTATAACGGTATATACTATATTCGTAAGGCTTTGGAAGAATACGGGGCTGACAGGAGCCTGATCAACATCGGCAGCGATTATAATTTGCAGCTCAGCGGGGTTGATTATGATGTACAGCGCATATATGAACTGGAAAAATGCGATCCGGCTGCCAATCTGGAGTTATTGGAAGAAATGGAATCCCTCTTTGCGGGAGAGTATTTGGAAGGTGGGGACTATCCTTGGGCCGATTTTGAACGGGATAGGTTGGAGAGTCTCTACCAACAGTGCCTTATCCAGCTTGCCAGACAGTATATGGAGAAAGAACAATATGACAGGGCGGAGACCAAGTTAATAAAAGCCTACCGCCAAAATCCTTATGAAGAAATTATCACCGAACTCCTGTTGCGAGTTTATGCGAAAACCGGTGAAAATAGAAAGGCCATCAGGCATTTCAACGCTTATTCGAAACTGATAAACGAGGAACTCGGGATTAAACCGGACCATAAATTGTATGAGCTTTACTTATCCGTCAAATAGGGTTGGAAACATTAAGTGAAAAAATAAAAATATTTTAATAAAATAAATTTATGCTTACCAGCCGCCAATCTGTCAAAACCCTGATGGATAGGCGGTTTATGGTTATTTTATCATTTTTGCTTTGATGAAATTTTGGTGAGAATCGTTTTATATAATCAAAACAGAAAGTAAAACAAGACGATGTTTATTTGCAGTAGTCTTTTGAATAACGGGGGAAGTTAGAGGTGAAAGTCTATATTCTGGATGAACAAAATATAGATCGGGAACAGCTAATAGCTTGGCTTTCAGAAAGCGTAAGGATGACTGAGATTGAGGTTTTCGAGGACCATATCCAGTTTATTAAACGAACATGGAAGTTCCCGCCTCATTGGTGCTTTATCCGTTTAGGACACGATCAAATACCCGGGCTTAAGACCGCCCGGGCGATAAAGACGAACCCCGACATTCGGATTGTTTTTATTTCGGATGATAGGCATTATGCATTGGATGCACATGAAATCGGGGCATATGGCTATTTACTCTGCCCGGTAGAGAGGGATAGGCTGAAAAAATGTTTAGGATAAAAGGAGGGGAATTGTGCATAGCAAGGAGGCAGCAGAACCGTCCCCCTGCCTCATCGCAAAAACCAATAATCGATTGACATATTTTGCAAAGCAAGGCATTATATATGGAGAATAATAGGATATTTATATCCTAATGTTCTTTGGGCTAGTGTTTCCAACTAGCCAGAAATGAATATATTAATGTGGAAGCGATAATCTGGGGGTGTAAAATTGGGCGTCTGACCTTCAGTAGCTTGAGACGCAACCGGCCACTACATTTGTGCGGTGGCTTTTTTGGGCTTAATTTGCAAAATATGGAGGCGGACTAAATGGCAGATGGGACATCCGAAAGCACAACTTTTAGAAAGACTTTAAGCATCATTGGTATTGCGGTATGTATTTTTCTAACCTTGATTATTGTTGTTAATGGAACCATGATTGTTAAGTCTTACCTATACCCGGATAAGGTACCAGACTTTATGGGCTATAAGCCGTTTATTGTCTTATCTGGCTCAATGGAGCCAACCATCTTGACCGGCGATATTGTAGTGACCAAGGAAATTGCTGCAGATAGTATCGCTAAGAACGATATCATCACGTTTCGATCCGATAAGAATACTGTAATAACACATAGAGTTACCGATATATTATATAAGGATGGCAATATATCATTCTTAACCAAGGGGGATGCCAATACCGGTGCCGACGCCAGACTGTGTCAAAACAACAGCTGTTATACCTCTGAACATCTAATAACTCGCTCTTGAGACGGATACTTTACAACCAAATTAGCATGTGATGGCTGGCCTGGTTTATACTATAGCCAGCCTTCTTATCATTTCCTTTACTCCTAGGATATTAATTACCCTTCTTAGATTATAGGCAAGGAAATGCAGCTTATTTTCTGTTGCTACTGACTCAATTCTTCGCGTTAAGAAGTAACTGTAGCCCCAGATCCTCTTTACCGTCCCGAAGGGATGTTCAACCAGCATCTGTCTTTGTACATATAGTTCTTTGTTGCCCCTGGTTCGCTTATCCACTGTATTTAAGAATTCCTGGTTAAGATTCCTTGAAATTGACCGCCCCTTCTGGCTTTTGGTGCAGCGGTCCTTCATTTCACAGGTGCGACAGGCTCTGAAGTTTTTGTAAACCTGGTATTCTACATCTTTTTCTTTTCTTTTCCCACTGACATTGAGTATTTGGCCTGCCGGGCATATATAGTGATTCTGTTCTTTATCATATTTAAAATGCTCCTGGCTAAATTCCGGATCAGGAGTGTTAACACTGGGTTTAGGCTTGGCTACGAAGGTTTCTATATGGTTTTCTTCGCATTTTATCAGATCGTTGGTTGAGTAATAGCCTTTATCGGCTAGGGCTTTGATTTCTTCCAACTCAAATATTTCCTGGGCTTTGCTAACCATATTGTGAAGTTGACCTTGATCGGCCGGGTTATTTATTACTTCTGTATCTACTACCAGTTTGTGTTTTTGATCTACAACTGTCTGCACATTGTAACTTACATCTATACCGTTATTATTAGCTTTCATTAGCCGGGCGTCTGGATCTGTCGTAGAAATCTCCGTTTCTCCGGTAATTGCCATCCTTTCCTGCATGGCTGTGTATTTGGTTTTGCGTTGGTTAAGCTCATCGATTCGCTGCTTTATCTCCTCACTGCTGGGAACATGGATATGAACTTCATCTTTATCATTGGCATCCAGTTCCTGCAGATAGGTATTTATTTTTTCATCGATATATTTAAGCTGTCGTTGTATTTTATTTTCGTTGAAATTATTGCGCTTGGAGTTGCTGGCTCTGAATTTGGAACCATCCACAGCCACCACCTGTTTGCCGTATAGTTCCCATTCTTTACATAACCGGCTGAAGTTTCTAAATACATTCTTTATTGCTTCTTTATTGTCTTTACGAAAATCTGCTATGGTCTTAAAGTCAGGTTTCAATTTGCGCAGCAGCCATACTAATTCTAGGTTCCTGCCTGCTTCGGTTTCCAATCTTCGGGATGAGCGAACACGGTTCATATATCCGTATATGTAAAGTTTCAATAGGTCTTTTGGATTATATGGTGGGCGACCAGTTTCTTTGGGTTCTGTTTTTAAAAAGCCCAATTCCGCCAAATTCAGTGTATTAACGTATGCTTCAATAACCCTTACCGGATTCTCTTCGCTTATATAGTCATCTATGGCTTCAGGAAAAAGGGTGATTTGATGCCGATCCTCGCCTTGTATATAGGCCATGTTTCCACCTCGCTATCACCCTTTATATTCGACTTTTACTTCGTTTTTTCCTTTTCTGTGCCTTGACTTTTCACACAGTCTGACGCCACCGCGGTAACGGCTGATACATTAGAGGGCATATACCTGGGGCGGGTTGGCGGCGTAGGCAGGTTTGCCATGTTTCTGCAGACCCCCATGGGCATGCTGCTATTTGTGGTAACCCCGCTTTGCCTGTTTATAGTTTACGACGTGGTAGCGCGCAATAGGCGCAGCAAGAAAAAAGGCAGTCGTGAAGCCGAACTCGAGGCGGAGCTGGCAGCTTTAAAAGCGGCTCAAAAGGGAAATAACGAGTCTGAAGCAACGGAAGAAAGCTTCCCGAGCTAACTTGTTGATATATAGATATTTAGCAGTACGGTTTGATAGAGGCAAGGAAATTACGGCAAGGGAGGTGGTCGGCAGCTAACGTCGGCCGAAGCAAAAATAAGGATAATCATGTAAAGAAGGGATGATAATTATGAAAAATAAACTTTTGTCCGGAAGGGCTTTTAGACTCAGCGCGCTGCTTCTGGTAGTCTGTCTGATTTCAACAGTTATGCTTTCGGGAACCTTCGCTAAGTACACGAGTACGTACGCAGGGCAGGATACGGCGCTGGTTGCCAAGTGGAGTTTGACTATGACAGATGGCACTACTGGTTTTGCTATTTCTCCTGCTACAGCAGCAACCCTTGATTTATTTTCACACACATATGATACGAATATTATAGCAACTGCCGGTACCGCAAAAGTCATTGCTCCCGGCGTCAGTGGCGACTTTGACCTCGTTATGCTAAATAACAGTGACGTTGCGGCGGATATTACCTTTGCCATTACAACCGGCGATAGCGCTAGTGTTAATGTCCCAATGGAGTTCGACATTACTGATAATTTTGCAACGGGCGATACATTGTATGTTGGTACCGCCGCATTGCAAACTGCATTAAATAATCGAGCCATTCAGCTTCCCGCTACAAACGGAACGACTACTCAAAAGGTTTACTGGAGATGGGCTTTTGATGGAACGACTACATTAACTGGCGCAACCGATTCAAGCGATACTGCACTTGGGGTTGCTTCCGCACTTGGGACTGGCGCTGGCACTGAAGGCCGCACAACTTATAATCTGAACATTAATATTACGGCCACCCAGGTAGTGCCTACCCCGTAACCACTTGATTCTAATCATATAAGAGAGCTGCGGCTCTCTTAAAGATAGCGCATACCGAATGCGCTATCTTTAAGGAAGCCGTACCGGAGGTGATAGCGTGGATATAGCGCAAAACCGCAAGAACCTGATACTGCTTGCCATTATAACCATGATTGTTGTATATATAGCCGTGTCTGTTTACGGTGTAATCCGCGATAGCAGCACCGGGCCGACCGATTTTATCATATCTTCCACCCTTCCCATAGTTGGGGATGGAGATCGGGGAACCCCCCTCCTGGACAGAATTAGAAACTTTATTTACCCTCCTCATAAGGTTATCGTGCCGGTTGAGAAGAAAATAACTATTAAAGGCCGAGTCGTCTATGAAGATGGTACGCCATACGCCTATGGGCTGGTGGAGCTGCGCAGTGCACCGAGGACTACCTATTCCGACCGTTACGGCTACTTCATATTTGAAAATGTCGAGGATGGGGATCACACGGTAAGCGTACTGAACCAGAGCGGGCAAGTGTTAGCTTCGTGCCAGGTGGCCATAAACCGCAACATAGAGATTGCCAATGCGCTTTTGGTGCAATTATCGGTGGATACTTTCGTACTTGAGGTAGCGGTAGATGTAAAAATACTGGAAATAGTCCTGAAAATAGAACAGGACGGCTCAGGACTCCCTAATGGCAACCTGACTATAGATCCTCAGGTTAATGTGCTGGAACGTTATAACCCGGGGGAGCAACCGCTTCCTGGCATTCCTTTGATTCTCGAGCCTCCAGCCCAGCAAGTTATCCCCAACCCTCCTCCTGACATTATTGGGGGAGGAGGCGGCGGCGGGTTTGCCCCTCAGCCACAAGTTTGGGCACTTACCGTATATAGTACGGGTGATAATACTGACTTTCATCAAGCACCCAGTCCAGCCGCCGCCATCAACATTTTCGGGAGCGGTAAACATATCGCTCCAGGTATGACCGGGGTGTATAAATTTACGGTGAATAATACTGCCAACCCCTTTGCTGTTTATTACGATATAGATCTGGTAGAAACCAACAACTCGTTAAACATCCCCATGAAATATCGATTGCAGGATAACAATACCAATACGTATGTAAATGGCGACAGCAACTGGCATACAACCGCAGAGATCCGGGCGGTAACTGCTAATCCTTCAGTACCGTTAGTGATGAGCGATTCGATGAAGACTGGATATACCCTGGAATGGTTCTGGGATGATGGCGGCATCAATGATAATAGCTACGCTGATCATGCTGATGAAGTAGCTTGTACGCTTTCAATCATAGTTTCGGCCCAGAGAAAATAGAAGGATGGGATTTCTTGCAAAACAAGTGGAAAAAAATATTGATCAACTTTTTGAAGTATGGGTTGGTCGGTTTTTTGGGTCTGGTGATATTAAGTAATCTTTACCTGGGTATCAATAAGGCAGTAACCCACAATCCCGTGCCCAAGTTTTTGGGCATGGCACCGCTCATTGTTATGTCTGGCTCTATGGAGCCGGCGATAATGCCCGGTGATGTGGTGGTAATCCGTGAACAAGCTCCCCAAAAGTATAAGCTGGGCGATATTGCTACTTATATGGTCGGCACTACGACTTACACGCATCGCATTGTTGGGGAAGAAAATGGCGGTTTTGTACTTAAGGGTGATAATAATAATGTTGCCGATGATACAGTGGCAGCCGAACAATTTGTAGGCAAAGTGCTTTTTAGGATACCGAAAATAGGGTTGGCCATCTTATTCATTAAAAACCCGACTGGCATGATAGTGTTGCTAATTATAGCAATCCTTTGCATTTACGGTGAAGAACTTTATCAGGAAATAAAGCGCAAGAGAAACTAATATTGCGAGAATCCTGCTTGGGATTGAATAATTTGCATCAAGGCAGGGGCGGCAATACTTATTGTTGGAGAAAGGAGATGATGACCAGTGAAGCTTTTCCGAATAGGTTTACAGCTGCTGATAGTTGCGGCACTGGTTAGCTTTTCCATTTTCCCATCAACTTTGGCAAGCTATACTAGTGAAGATAGTGGCTCGGACACAGCCCTGATTGCTAAGTGGAATTTCAGTGCCAAAGGTGAAACCGATACGCAGTATTATAACAAAGGGTTTACTTTTAATTTATTTGACGGCAAGACTGTTGCCCCAATGGACGCGGGAGAGAAAAGCTTCTCCTTGAAGAGCGGCAGGTCTGATGTAGCCGTTGCCTATAATATTGAAATGAATGCGAATGAATTAATTAAGCTTACTTCGGGGAATACAGCAGTTATTGCAACTCATAGCGGTAAAGATGTTTACGCACCGTTTATTTTCAAAGTGAGTGCCGCCATGAATACGGGTGCAACCGACAGCCCACCGATCGTATTTCAGACCGATTGGTTCAGACTGCAGGATACAAGCCGCGATGGGGAAGGCTATTTTAGCATTTTTGATTTAACGGATGGAAAGCCGACATTTTCACCAGGCAGCACTGATGAGGTTACCGTCACAATTCAATGGCAATGGAATACCTCATTCTATATCAATGACACAGCCGTTGCTACGGTAACACCGAATCCTGATACCAATATAGGCAGTGGAAGATATCTTCCTTATTACCAAGCAGCTTATGATGCCTATTACGCTCCTGGTGGTTTGCAGGATCAGAGTACAGCCGCTTTCAAAGCAGTCGATACGTATTTAAACGTGCATGGCAGTCCGCTGCCGGATGGCACATGGCCGGATGGTGATTTTGCCGAATATAACAGCCTAGCTGCGGCTGCGAACGCTGCTGTTGAGGCCTGTAATACTTCTCTTTTGAGAGCCTATGATGATTATGATACCTTTGCCGCCCATGCTTTAAATGCAAAACCATTAGTCCAGGTAATTTTCCGTATCAGCGGAGAGCAGATGCAACCTAATTAACATTAGTATCAGCCACAGGAAAGGGGTTAGAAAATGCAAGATCCTGGCGAAAAAAAGACTGCCAAATGGCATTTGTATTTAATCTACCTCGGCTTGATATCCGTGATAATTACTGGTATTTCATTTTCTCGTTTCAGCAGTGTAATTCAAAATACTGGACCAGAAAATACTGCCATACCTGCCGTTGTGTTTTCCACCTGGATTATGAACCAGCAGGCTAGTACTATTAATATTGAGGGTATGAAACCCGGGGACATTAAAACCATTACCATCTCGGTAAATAACCAGGATGGCAGTGGAAATGCAAGTGGATATAATCAAAGCTATACCCTTGAGCTGGACACTACTGGCAACCTTCCTCTGCAGTACTCTCTGACCAAAGAAGGTAACCCTATTGCGCTCAGTCATCCTGCTAGTTATCAATATGTCAGTGCGGCTCAGGAATTTACTGCTAATATACCAACAACCAGCTCTTTTATACTTACCATTACTTGGCCGGCAAACAGCAAGAGTTATACATACAAAGATGAAATAGATTACTTACAGCTTCGGCTGCGCGCCGTTCAATTATAAACAGAGAAGGTGTTAACGATGAAAAATAAGTTTACACCCATATATAATAATTTGCGTCAAAAACGAACGAAAAGGCAGATGTCTGTATTCATCTTGGCCCTTATTTTAATTATTTCTTATCCTGGGGCAGTTTTGGCCAGCTATATTTACGATCAGGTTATGAACAACTACACCGCCACCGCCGATGCTGAATTTTATTTCACCAGCGATTTGCTGGGGTCGGATTTATCAGCTATACCCACGTACTATCTCTGCAATGACTTGCAGTCAGCCTCGACTATAACCTTCAAACTCAGGAATTATGACAGTACGCTGAACATATCGGACAGCAGCATATCGTATTCTGTAACTGCAACTGCCTCAGGCAGCAGTGCCAGCGGAACCATTGCAGCAGGCGGCTCGCCGGGCAATGAAGCCACCATAAATCTTACGATTCCTGCACCTGCCGATAAAAACATCCCTTTGTCGGTCACGGTGACGGCGGTCTCCACTTCACCTTACGTAAAAGCCCTGGAAGGGATTTTTGTCATAAAGCCGGCGGTTTCTTATGCAATCGATTCCAATGCAGGTTCACCTCTGGCCAGGCTGACCGTAACCTTGGAGCAAGACAGCAGCGCCGCACTGACCAGAGCGGTCACCATCAACTGGCCGGCTGGAGCAGCTCCTGACATGACAGACCCGATGGTGATAAACGCCACCAGCATTAACCTTACCACTCGAACCATGACGACTACTGTTAATAAGGCGGCAGTTTACGAGCTGATCTTTTTCAAGGATAGCTCTGCAGCAAACTATAGCGGAGTTACGGTGACATGATCCAACCTTCTGACTTCGAAACCAAAATAAGAAATATACTTAGGCAAAAACGCCGCCGCCTCAGACTAAGGCGGTGCATGGCTGTAGTATCGCTATGTGCAATGTTGCTGCCATTTGTTTTTTCCATGCCTGGGTCAGTTGATGCCACCAGTGCTCTATGGGATGGTACCGTGGCAACAGCCTATGCCGGTGGAACAGGAATTCAGGCGGATCCCTATTTAATCAGCAACGGTAAGGAACTTGCCTATTTGGCTCAAAGAGTCAACAGCGGCGTAAACTATCAAAATACCTATTTTAAGCTTACAGATGACATTCTTCTTAATAACATGAACACGAACGGAACCTTTGTGTCCTCTTCACCAAGAAAGTTTACCTGCATTGGAAGCGACTCAACCAAAACCTTCCAGGGCAATTTCGACGGCAACAGCAAAACAATCATCGGTCTGTATATTAATGAAACCAATTGGCATTCCTACTGTGCATTGTTTGCATATGCTGCCACTGGAAGTGTGATTAAAAATTTAAGTGTTTCGGGCAGTGTGCGAGGAGGATATTATGCGGGAGGGATAGCCGGCTACATTGACGGGAGCATAACCGGGTGCAGCGTAAGTTTACCTGTAACCGCAGCCGAGAATTATGCTGGAGGTGTGGCTGGATATGGCGGCGCTAACAGTATAATAGAAAACTGCACGGTCTCAGGAATTGTAACTGGAAAAAATTACGTGGGCGGTGTGGCCGCATATACAAACGGGAACATAAAAGACTGTCACCTAAGTTCTACAGTAACCGTCTCTGATAACTACGTAGGCGGTATGGCCGGATATGCCGGCCCTAACAGTGAAATAGAAAACTGTACGGTTTCAGGAATTGTAACTGGAAAATTTTACGTGGCCGGTGTGGCTGGATACACAGAAGGGAACATAACAGGGTGTGACGTAAGTTTGACCTTAACCGGCAGCGAGAATTATGTAGGCGGAATAGCCGGATATGCCGGTGCTGACAGTATAATGGCAAATTGCACGGTTGCCGGAACTATAAGGGGAAAGTTTTATGTGGGCGGTGTCGTTGGAAGTATATACAAGATCGCCAACCAAACACCGGTCCTGCCCACGATTACCGCGGCCATAACAGAGTGTGAGGTCACGTGTACGGTAACCGGCAGCGAGAATTATGTAGGCGGTGTGGTCGGATATGCTTATTCGGGCGCCGAAGTCAGTAATTCATCTTCTTCCGGAACTATAACGGGAAAACAGTATGTAGGCGGTGTGGCTGGATATACGGACGGTGAGATAACGGTTTGCACCAATAGTGGGAATGTGAACAGTGAGAATGTGAAAGAATGGCAAGAATATGTAGGCGGTGTGGCCGGATACGCAGGTACGAACAGCGAAATTAGTAATTGTGCTTCTTCCGGAAATATAACGGGGAAATCCTGCGCAGGCGGTGTGGCTGGATATACAGACGGGGTTATAAAACTTTGCAGCAACACCGGTAATGTAAACAGCGTGAATATGGACGGATGGCAACAAAATATAGGTGGTGTGGTCGGATATGCCGGCAGCAATAATACCATAAGCAATAACTCTAATTCTGGAGATATTCATGGGAGCAGTGCTGTAGGCGGCATAGCAGGCGGCGGCGATTGGACTCAAACTGGATCAACCATAAACAACAATTTAAGTACCGGCGAGGTAACGGGACATAATAATTATGTAGGCGGCATTATCGGTCAATATCAGGGTACGTTAACCCCAACTAATGCCTGGAACAACTATTATGACAATGCTGCGCAGGGAACCGGAACCGGTGACAAATTAACCAATGATGGGGCTGTGCCGGTTGGTGATATACCTTGGACGGAAATCCAGGATTTATTAAATGGCATTGGGACGAATATCCCTAATCCTGAAGGTAACAACGTTTGGATTCAAGTCGGGGGAGGTACAAGCGATCCTCCCGTGATTGGAACATCTGAGCCCCCCGTTCTGCAGTTTGGCAGTACTAAAATAGCAGGAGGTAAGTATTACACTCCCACATCTTTGGAAGGAGCTGCCACTGCGGCGACTATCACTGCGGACAGCGCATTTTCAGTTTATTTTTCTGGAACTTACAGCGCCACCTGCGCCCTTGAAACCCAGACCATCGGACTCAAACAGGGAGCCACTGCAGTAACTCTGCCTGCCCAAACTACAGTTATCATGCTGGTGGACGGAGTATACTACTATAAGAATCTGACTGCAGATCTGACCGGCAGCATAATGCTGAATCAATTCATACAGATGGGGACCACTGAAGTAACCTATCCCAGCCAGACCGCAGCGGCAGGCTCAACCAAACAATATGTATTCATTTTTGACTTTTCACGCACGACGGCCGGAATTGCTGCCGGGACCAGCAATATTGAATTCCTGATTGCAGGAGGAACTACTACCGGCACGGTGCCAACTGTGACCGTTGCCGGGCAGAATGCCTATTCTCTTACCACTACCAGCGGAACAGATTCCTGCACGGCGGCTTTATCCAAAACAACTGCAATGGGTTATGATTACAAGACTGATGGCAAGTCCTATTTCTATGAAATTAATCTGCAGCAGTCGGGGTCCACGGTTAATCTGCCTGTTGGTACAATAGTCAACGGCACCGTCATTACAGGCAGTTATCCCTCTACATTTCTGACGGCCAATGTCCTCAGCGAAACTACCATTAGTATTGACATGAGCGGCTGTGCAGTTCCATTGACAGCCGGCACCTACACTGTGCAGGTCAAAGCCTACGCCAGTTCTTATCCCGCGAACCCCAGAAACGACACTCTGCTGGCAACAGGGACTGCGGCCATTACACTTGCAGCTCCCCCAACATACGGTATCAGGGCCGTTGCCGAAACACGGTTTTTTGATGCCTCAGCTGCAGCTGTGTCGGTTCCCATAACCATTCAAACTCTGGGTACCGGGGACGTGCAATCCACCCTCCAACAAAAATACGGCATCTCCTATGCAAATGTTTCCGGCCAGGTGAACCAGCCGGTGAGCATTTCAGGAGGCGCAGCCAATCTTACTCTTCCTGCGGGCAGCGCTAAAGGTACATACCGTTTTGTACTGACCAAGTACAACTCAACGGGAACGGCCAAAGCTGTATCTATTCAGAACGTAATTATTAAGTGAACTACTCTCGACTAAAGATCGATAGCTTCAAGAATCATCATCCGACAATTCACCACGTCCTTTCCAGCACTTGCAGCCTTGTAAATCGTGTATTGGAGGAACTTATTCCAGGATATTAGATAGGCTAAACCCAGAATGATGATAGGTAAAACTATCATACCAGCCATAGCCTTTGTATCTCGGATAGCCTGGTTTATCTCCAGTCTTGACTCTGCGGAAGAAGTTTTGTAAGCTAGTATCGACTCGTATCGACACATTTTTACAAAACCTGAGAGTGTATCTGCCTATATTTAGGGTAGTATTACTTGACCTCCTGTGGTTACCCGGCTTGTTGGACATAGCCTAGAGGTGTTCGCCCCTATTTGGGGTCTCTGATGAATTCTATACATTGTCTGGCGATAGACAGTTGTTTTATTAATCATGATGCGGTGACATGATTTTAAGAAGTATGTTAGGGAGAGAGGATGGGAAACTCGGTTGTTCCAGCCTTCTAACTTTGAAACCAAAATCAGAGATATACTTATGCAAAAACGCCGCCGCATCAGACTAAGGCGGTGCTTGGCCCTATTATTGTTATGTGCTATGATGATGCCATTTGTTTTTTCAATGTCTGTACCCGTTGAGGCAATCAGCAACGAATGGGACGGCAGCGCAGCAACTGCTTATGCGGGAGGCACAGGCACCTCCACCGATCCTTACCTGATAAGCACGGCTGAGCAGCTGGCCTATTTTTCCAGCCGTGTAAATGGTGGTCATGATAACGGTTCCGGTGTATACGTTAAGCTTACTCAGGATATTCTGCTAAATGCCATGACCGCAAGCTCTAGCTCTACCTTCCTCGATACCTTTGTTGAGACCCCGGATTCCGCAACCAAATATCAGTTTACGCCTATTGGAATATCAAATCATCAATTCTTAGGCAACTTCGACGGCAACGGGATGAAGGTGATAGGACTTTACATAAACCAGCCCACCTTTGACAACCAAGGTTTGTTCGGAATCACAAACTCTGGCTCATTTACAGCCATGAATGTATCGGTATATGGCGTGGTAACGGGCCAAAACAATGTGGGGGCTATAATTGGTTCCGTAACAAATGGCACTATTGTTCGCTGTTCAAACTACTGCACGGTGACCGGGACTAATAACGTGGGAGGCATCTCCGGGTTTGCCGGTCTGAAAAGCAGCATACGCAACTGCCTGAATGTAGGTTCGGTCCAAGGCACGGATGGTGTGGGCGGAATCTCCGGGAAGGTAGACAAAAATAATGAAGAGATGGGCAACAATCTAAGTATAGGAACAGTTACAGGTACTACCAATGTAGGAGGTGTAGCAGGTTCATTCGCTAACAGCCCAAACGTATGGAACAATTACACAACTGTTTCACCGGCAGTTGGTTCATTGGGGGGGGACTATCCTTCCAGCGAGGGGGGACTTTTTATAGGAACAGCCCCGACTGAGACAGAGTGGGCAGTCATCATAAATGACTTAAATGGGGTGACACCCGGCACCTCCCAAAATTTGGACGGGAATGATATTTGGACACCTGTGACTGGAGGAATCCCTGTAATTGGAATATTTCTGCCCAATGGCAAGGTTGCGGGAGGTAAGTACTACACCTATTTAGACGTGCCTGATACAAGCACGGTGACGGTCACCGCCGACAGCGCATTCACGGTGGCCTACAAGGTCAGCTACTCAGCTTCAGGCGGCACAGAACTTTCCACCCAGACGGTTGGACTCAAACAGGGAGCCACTGTAGTAACTCTGCCTGCCCAAACTACAGTTATCATGCTGGTGGACGGAGTATACTACTATAAGAATCTGACTGCAGATCTGACCGGCAGCATAATGCTGAATCAATTCATACAGATGGGGACCACTGCCACAAACTATCCCAGCCAGAGCGCAGCGGCAGGCTCAACCAAACAATATCTATTCATTTTTGACTTTTCGCGCACAACGGCCGGAATTGCTGCCGGGACCAGCAATATTGAATTCCTGATTGCAGGAGGAACTACTACCGGCACGGTGCCAACGGTGACCGTTGCCGGGCAGAATGCTTATTCTCTTACGGCTGCCAGCGGAACAGATTCCTGCACGGCGGCTTTATCCAAAACAACCGCCATGGGTTATGATTACAAGACTGACGGCAAGTCCTATTTCTATGAAATTTATCTGCAGCAGTCGGGATCCACGGTTAATCTGCCTATTGGGACAAAAGTCAACGGTACCGTCATTACCGGCAGTTATCCCTCTGCATTTGTGCCGGCCAATGTCCTCAGCGGAACTACCATAAGTATTGACATGAGCGGCTGTGCGGTTCCATTGACAGCCGGCACCTACACTGTGCAGGTCAAAGCCTACGCCAGTTCTTATTCTGCGAACCCTAGAAACGATACTCTGCTGGCAGCAGGGTCTGCGGACATTACGCTTACAGCTATCCAAATATACGGTATCCGGGCCGTTGCAGGAACACGGTTTTTTGATGCCTCAGCTGCAGCTCAGTCGGTTCCCTTAACCATTCAAACTCTGGGTACCGGGAACGTGCAATCCACCCTCCAACAAAAATACGGCATCTCTTATGCAAATGTTTCTGGACAGGTGAACCAACCGGTGAGCATTTCAGGAGGCGCAGCCAATCTTACTCTTCCTGCGGGCAGCGCTAAAGGTACATACCGGTTTGTACTGACCAAGTACAACTCAACGGGAACGGCCCAAGCTGAATCTATTCAGAATGTAATTATTAAATAAGAACGGGTTATTGTCCCGTAAGAAAAAAATGAGGCCCCTATTTGGGGTCTCGGATGAATTCTATACATTGTCTGGCGACAGACAGTTGTTCTCGTAATCGTTCTTCAGTTTTCTTAAGCTGTTTAGAATTAAGCTTAGCAATATCCACGTTATTACTAAAGGTTGCAATCATGTAATTGACCTCATGGGGATTATACCCGACTGCTATTAATTCTTCTTTTAAGATTAGAATATTCTTAATTTCTTCTATGCTTGTGTCCTTAAATACTGCTACACTTTCCTTTATGATTCTGGGAACAATACAGCTAAAATCCACAACAAAAAACCTCCTTAAAATCTTATAACCATACCTTTTAAGGAGATTCCTACTTAAGGCATGATCTCTAGCAACCCGGCTGCCATATCGTCAAAAACGACTTAGACCCGTTGGTTTTGCGTCCTTATCTTTCGACAAGTTTGCCCTTCAAGGCCACTTATCCAATTTTATTTACCATTATTATACTATACTCTCTAATTTATGTAAACAACTATGTGGGTCAATAACGCGGGGGTCAGACACCGGGTTATTGACCCACATGTCGCAGGGCACCCCGTTTATTGACGTGTAGGTCAGGGTGTTCTAAGATAAACAATAGATGGTTGCCGATAGGGGAGAAGTAATGTTAACCTCAATTTTATTTTTGGTGATATTGATCATTTTGAACGCTTTTTTTGCGGCATCCGAAGTTGCCTTGATTTCGTTGAATGATAATAAGATACGGGTGCTGGTTGACAAAGGCGATAGGAAGGCCCGGTTAGTTAAGAATTTGTTGGATGAACCGAGCCGATTTTTGGCTACCATTCAAATTGGGATTACCCTGGCTGGATTTCTGGCCAGTGCCTTTGCCTCTGCAAATTTTGCCGATTCGATGGTTTATCTCATAAAACTTAGCGGGATATCAGTTCCCGAGACCTGGCTTAAAACGATCTCCATGATTTTAATAACCATCATACTGTCCTACTTTACACTGGTTTTTGGTGAATTGGTACCTAAGCGGCTGGCCATGAAAAAATCGGAAGCTATGGCCTTCTTGGCGGTGGGAACACTGAATGTTTTATCATCGCTAACTGCACCTTTTGTAAAGCTGCTTACCTTGTCTACCAACTTTTTCATACGGTTGCTGGGGTTTGACCCTGAAGATGAGGATGAGAAGGTTACGGAAGAAGAAATTCGGATGATGGTGGATATCGGTGAAGAACGAGGGGCTATTCATGGAATTGAGAAGCAAATGATTAATAATATATTCGAGTTTAACAACAAAACGGTGGGTCAAATAATGACCCATAGAATCGACATGGCTGCTCTGCCGGTTGAGGCAAAGCTAAACGCTGTGATTGGATTTGTAAATAGTGAGAAATATTCGCGCATCCCGGTATACCAGGACAGTCTGGACAATATTATTGGGGTGCTTTACTCTAAAGATTTGATTGGTATATTATCTGATGATAATAAGCGGAACAATTTTGTGCTGAGCCAGATGATCAGACCGCCATATTTTGTAGCTGAGTCCAAGCGAACGGATCAGCTGTTCAGGGAATTACAGAGAAATAACACTCATATAGCTATCATTATAGATGAATATGGCGGCACGGCTGGCATGGTTACGATTGAGGATCTAATTGAAGAGATAGTCGGCAACATCTTTGATGAATATGATGAGGAAGAAAAAGATTTCGATAAACTGGATGAAAACACTTTTATGATTAATGGTGCAGTCAGTTTAGATGCGGCCGAGAATTATCTGCAGGTCAAGCTGCCTACCGAGGAATATGAAACCCTGAGCGGATTTTTGATTGGCCAATTGGGCTGGATACCCGGCCCCGATGATAAGCCGATCATTGAGTTTAATGGTCTGGTTTTTCAGGTGGAGGAAGTAGAAGAGAAACGAGTCTCCCTGGTCAAAGTACATAGGAAACAATAGGATTAAATAAATCGGGATCTAATAACTGGGGTTCAGTCACAGACCCACAGCTATTTCATATCAATTTACTGCATCGCAGAAGAAGAGGCACCGTCATTGCACACGGTTCCTGTGCCTCCAGTAGACTATCAACAGTCCCAGGGCCGCCCCCAGAGAATCAATCATTACATCGCTAAACAACGGAGTACGTCCGGGTACATAGATCTGGTGTATTTCATCCCCGGCCCCGTACAGAGTGGCTAGGAACCAGGCCGCTGGATAGGTCCAGGGGTGGGGATATATTGCATTTCTCAGGCATATGGCCATGGCCGCAAAGGTCAAAAGATGGGCTGCCTTGCGGACTATTTTATCCAGCCATAGTAGTTCCTGGGCAGAAAAATTTAGTCTCCTCAGCAGCAGCAAGGTATGCTCATCATTGGAAACGGGAGAGGCTGTAAACACATAGAAAGCCACCCCGAAAATGATTACTGCCATCCACCAGATCCATCTCTTCTGCATTGCCCCACCTCCTCCGGTCAAAGTGACCTTCCCGTATCTCCCATTTGTCATTTTAACATTTTTAGGAAAAATAACCTAATGGCCGAGCCGCATTTACCATGAATCGTACCAAGCACACACATTAAGCAGCCAGGCATGTCTCCCATCACAAAACTATTTTTGCTGGAATATATTGAGAATATCTAAATGCAAGTTTGCAGCAGAAGTAGTGGATTTAAGTGAATAAACTTAACCATTTTTCCTGCCAGATTGCTAATGGTGAATTTTTTTTGACATTTTTGGCCAAAGTGAAAATCCCTGTTGGGGAGGAGAATGGCAGTAAAGAGGAGGAGTGTAAAATTGGCAGCCCACTTGGAAAAAATAAAGGATGAGATTATTGCTTTACAGCCTGTCTATACTGATACGGGGAATGCAACCCGCATCCTGCTGCGCGAGGGGGAAAGGATGGATTTACGGGGATTGCGTTCGGTGCTTATGGCTCTAGCCCGTATATATGCAGTTGATTTGACTGCCCAGCGCAAGAGTACGGAGACCCGGCTGAAGCGACACGGGGTAATGCCTTTTTATCTGGGGAATGATCGGGTCTTCATCCCTTTGAAAATGAGGAAAGCGTTGGCGCCCAAGGATATGGTTTACGGATATGTTGATGTGCGTTTTATGGGCGAGGTGGCAGCCTACGGAGAGCGAAGCTGTCTGGTGCCTTTGCCGGGAGCACGACAAATCGAGGTTTTAAGCAAGCGCAGCACCGTACTGCAGTGCCAGCATATGGGACTGCGTCTGCGGGAGATGCTGCAGAGTGAGAAATCCACTGATTCGGGGGAAAAAATTTTCGTGGAGGCAGGTATCTATTTGCACCGCACTATCAAGGGTATCGAACGACGCCTGGAACATATCGAAGAGGCGATTACGGATCATGAAGACAAAGAAGAAGAGTAGTCACTGGGACAGCGAACAATGGCGTAAAGTTCTGAGGCAAGGGGACGGTTCTGGTGCCTCGTTTTTTAGGCGCTTTAATAAGAAAATAACGTTCGTGTCATCCTGAGTACAACGAAGGATCTCCTTTGGAGAATACCATATTCGGCGATAAGATCCTTCACTTCGTTCAGGATGACATTACTGTTTGATTTTCATGGGTGGTTGTGCCCTACGGCCATGGGTGATTAGTAAGAAAAAGCGAGGCACCAGAACCGTCCCCATGCCTCGTTTTAGGGGCGGGAATGATCCCGCCCTATTGATGCCCGATTTCTTTTACGGGGACATTCCTTACCCGGACATTCCAAGGGACATTCCTCGAAGAGGTGTGTCCCAAACCCCTAATTCTGGTGTGTCCCCATACCTTAGACCAGGACTATATCTGAGCTGTCAGTGATTACCAGACGGGCCTCTATCTTGCCGGTTAAGTTGCCGCCTGTGCCGGTAAAAATGTTTTTGGCGATGATGTCATCCATGGCGAGAGCCACTTCGGCGCTGGTCAGCGGATCTTTGGCATCATAAACCCGGATGCGCTGGGTACGGCCCAGCTCGGTGTTAAAGTCCATTTCCAGGACTCTTACAGCTGCCATCTGCAGGACCTCCTTTCTTAAAATAGTATACTTAACCCTGGATTATACAGATTCGAGTTCAACCACGTTTCTGCGCTGAATGGCATTGTTGGTCTTACTCTGCAGCCCGATCAGGGACTGGGCAACTGCGTAGACGTCTTCATTGGTAGCACTGATCTTCACATTCTTGTAAATGCGGTTCTGACTAAGGGGCTGCCCGGATGCACCGAGTCCGTTGTCCATTACCAGAATCAGATCAGTGGTTACAGAAGTAGCAGTAACTGCCATTGGTTTACACCTCCGTTCAATTGGATTTGGAAGCCTGTTATGACCTCCCTGTATAGTTTAATCCGGAACGAATGGATCTGCTAAAACCGGGCAAATGCAAGCAGGGGCTGGATAGGGAGGGGCAAAGCAAAAGCGGAGGTTTTGCTAAAAGGGGTTATAATAAGTCGGCAATCAGACAGGCAGGTTCGATAAAGCTGCTGGAATTATTTTTATCATCGGAGGGAGGCAAGGGAAGGCAAGGGGTCGGTTCTTCTGCCTCGCCTTAATTCGAGCGGCTTTACGGCGCCCATCGGCAAGGCACAAGAACCGTCCGAGATCACTGAAAAAGTCCCTTAAATGTGTCATGCTGAGCGTTAGCGAAGCATCTTGCAATCATATAAATGCTAATTATAGGTTTTTGTTGAAAAGATCCTTCGTCGCCTTCGGCTCCTCAGGATGACAAAACATGTACCTTTTCAGTGGTCTCGAACCGTCTCGGTTGCCTCTTTAAGTAATGTTTTTGCGGGTAAACTCCCAGGAATCAGTACACATCTGGTTAAGATCGCGGGTGGCCTTCCAGCCCAACTCCCTTTGCGCTTTACCCGGATTAGCATAACATTCCGATATATCTCCGGAACGGCGGGGAGCCATCCGCCAGTTCAATTTTTGCCCGGTGGCCTGTTCGAAAGCCGAGATTACCTGGAGTACGCTGTAACCCTGGCCGGTGCCCAGGTTGTAGGTAAATACTCCATTGCTGGGCATGATTTTTTGCAGGGCTTTAATATGTCCCAGACTAAGGTCGATAACATGGATATAATCCCGCACTCCGGTTCCATCCAGGGTGGGATAGTCATTGCCAAATATATTGAGGACTTCCAGCTGGCCAGCGGCTACCCGCGTTATGTAGGGCATAAGGTTATTAGGAATACCATTGGGGTCTTCCCCAATGAGACCGCTCTTGTGAGCTCCAATGGGGTTAAAATACCTGAGCAGGGCAATACTCCAACTCTGGTCAGAGACGTACAGGTCGCGCAGGATGTTTTCGATAACCAGTTTAGTCTGCCCATAGGGATTGGTGGAAGCCAAGGGGAAATCTTCAGTAATAGGTACGCTGGCAGGATCGCCGTAAACGGTGGCGGAGGAGCTGAAGACCAGACGTTTAACCCCGAACTGAGCCATGGTCTGGAAGAGTACCAGGGAACCCGCCACGTTATTGTGATAATAGAGCAAAGGTTTAGCTACTGATTCGCCTACTGCTTTAAGGCCCGCAAAATGTACAACGGCATCAATGGGATTATCAGCGAATAACTGTTCCAGGGCACAGCGATCAAGAATATCCGCTTCATAAAAAAGAAAATCCCGTCCAGTAATCTGCTTTATTTGGTTGATTACCTCGGGTTTAGAGTTGGAAAAATTGTCGCAGACTATAATCTCATAGCCTGCATTAAGCAGTTCCACACAGGTATGACTGCCTATATATCCTGTTCCGCCGGTCACTAATATGGCCATAATATACCTCCCCATGTTGGTTAACCACTAAGCGTTAACTTCTCTTAAATTAGTGTACTTTATCCATTTATTCTGATCAAATATTTTCGGTAATAAACGGCAATTCATGATAAAATTACAATAATAAGGAAAAAAGGGCAACCTGGAGTTGGCTTTTAGATTTATTTTCAGAAATAATTCAGCCCCAATGCAAGATAGTTGTCGTATTATAAGTATAGATAGGTAATTAAAGCAAGTTTACCTGCATTTACCTGGGTTGGGAAGCAGGAAAAATGGCAATAAAGGCAGAAATGACTAGCATTTAAGATATAGGCTGTAAATGCCTGGTCAATTTGTTTAAAGGGTGGTTATATGTTCAAAATGATGAAAACGAAGTATTTATTGGTTCTCTTAGCGGTAACGGTCTCTCTATACATATCTTTTCTATTCTCGCCTCTGCCTGATCAAGCTGCTGCGGCTACCGGAGTAGTAAGCGCATCTGTGGCTAATATTCGCTCCGAGCCGAGTACTCAGAGTAGTAAAGCGGGAACTGTCTATAAAGATACCAGTGTGACAATACTGTCTCAAAGCGGAGAGTGGTATAAAATTCAAGTTGGGAATGTGAGCGGTTGGATGCACCAATCGGTCCTAACCCCTAATTCATCCCAGGTGTTCGCTATCTCCACGCAGGCCAAAACGCCGATAGTAATGCTGGACGGGCAACAGATGCAGTTTGAAGTCCCGCCCATTATCGAAAACGGTCGCACGCTGGTTCCCCTGCGGGCTATTTTTGAGGCTATGGGGGCCCAGGTGGATTGGAACAATGCCACCCAAACGGTTACCGCGACCCGCGGCAGCACCACGGTGGTATTGACCATAGGTTCCACTTCTCCAACCGTTAATGGCCAGGCATGGCCCCTAGATGTTCCCGCTAAGATTGTCAGCGACCGCACTCTGGCTCCCCTGCGTTTTATAGGGGAAGCCTTCGGCGGCACGGTAACCTGGGATGAGGCCGCTTATACAGTTAATATGAAGAGCCCCGCCGCCGCCGACCCTGACCCTCTGCCCGTCCAAGTATTGGAGGGGGTAACTCTCTCTTCCCAGCGAACCTCCGACGGGGTGCGTATAATGATGGAATCTGCGGTTAAGCTGGACAAGACTATCAATAAAACTACGAACCAGGTCAGCTACGTGTTTGCCAACCGACAGATGCAGGGCACCAGCAGCCTGCAGGTATACCTGGGGGCTGCCGTGCTTAGCGCCTCGGGCAGCAACCAGGGCGATAGCGTCGCAGTGAACATACAGCTGCCCAGCGGGGTGCAGTATACAACCGCAACCGAGAATGACGGGAGAAGAGAAGTCTTAATTATCCCTAACTATATTTATGACGTGAGCCGCAAGACCTTTGGCAGCAGCGGTGAAAATATCACTATAAGTACAATTACATCTATGCAATATACATCCACTACTGCTAGCAATCGTCTGGAGGTGGTGTTTAACAATGCCCTGATTGGTTTGGCCTCAGCCGATTATAATTTCAACAGCCCTCTCATCAGCAGCATGGTTTTCCAGCCCCAAGGACAGACTGGTACGGTTTTGACCATAACCACGACTAAAGCAGCCAAGTTTTCGGTAGGTCCTAATGGTGACGGTACGGGGCTAAATATATTATTTATTGATCAGAGTGAAATCCAGTCCCGTGTGCCCATTGTGGTACTCGATGCCGGGCATGGGGGGACAGACCCGGGAGCCAGTGGTGCTTACCTGGCAGAAAAAGATGTGAATCTGCCCGTCGTTCTAAAAGCTGGTCAGTTACTTACCGCAAAGGGTATTAAAGTGGTATATACACGCTCAGACAATACTTATGTGTCCCTGATGGATAGAAGCAACATCGCTAACCTTTATAATGCGTCTGTATTTGTTTCAGTACATTGCAATGCCAGTACCAGTTCCGCCCCTTATGGAACTGAGACTTACTGCTATTTTCCGCTGGAAAATCCGGGGCTCTATTTGCAAAAGGATGAACGCTACAATCTGGCACTAAGACTACAACAGTCTCTGGTGGCCGCGTTGGGACGGGCAGACCGCGGTGTAAAACAGAGTAACCTATCGGTACTGAGGGAATCTGCGATGCCAGCCGCCCTGGTTGAAATGGCTTTTATTAGCAATCCGACCGAGGAGGCGCTGCTGCAGCAGCTGCAGTTCAGAGATCTGGCCAGCCAAGCGATAGCCGATGCCATAGCGGGCTACATGAACGCGAATGTTAATCTGAATAATGTTAGAGCCTAGCAAGGCATGTTTAATAATATATATTAGGAGTATTCATAGATGAAATACATATATAAGAAACAGTGGCAGCATTTCATATCACTGTTGCTTTGTTTGTGCTTATTTTTTCAATGTTTTATAGATCCTATCTTAGCCAACGACCGTTCCGCTGACGTCATCGGGGCTAGCCCCCTGCTGGTCAGAAACATAATTACCCCCAGCGGACTGAGCGGTAAGGGTCAAATTGTGGGCATTGCGGACAGTGGTCTGGACAAGGGCAGCATGAGTGATATTCATCCTGATCTGCAAAGTGAAACTGGAGCCATGCCCAAGGTAGTTATGCTAAAATCTTACGCGGATCGCCCAATTGCTGATGATCCCAACGGACACGGCACTTTCATGGCTGCAACCATTGCCGGTACCGGTAAGGCTTCGCAAGGGAAATACGAGGGCATCGCTCCTGGTGCCAGCCTGTATTTTCAAGCCCTATTAGATCAAAACAATAACCTCAAAATCCCCGATCTGCTGGATGATCTCTTTCGTCCGGCCTATTCTGCCGGAGTGAGAATTCATGTAGATGGTTGGGGCAGTGGTACTAACACTTATAATACCAGTTCATCCCAGATAGACAGTTTTGTATATCGGTATCCGGATTTCCTGCCCGTCTTCGGGGCGGGCAATAGTGGCCCCAGTAATAGTACGCTCACTTCTGAGGCCAACAGCAAGAATGCACTGGTGGTAGGTTCCAGCCAGGTTCCGCGTCCTGCCTTTGATCCCGAGGCTCGCTTCGCCGATCAGGCAGCAGATTCTTCCAGCCGGGGGCCGACTCAGGATGGTCGTATCAAACCCGATCTGCTGGCTCCGGGTTCAGCCCTAATTTCTGCCTGCTCCAGTCTGGTAGAGAGTAATTATACAGCCAATTCGCTCTATACCCGTATGGGGGGAAGCAGCATGGCCGCAGCCGTAACCGGCGGAGCGCTGGCCCTGCTGCGGGAGCAGTTAAACAAGCAGCTGAATATGCCCGATCCTTCATCAGCCTTACTCAAGGCCTTATTAATAAATGGGGCAGAGCCCCAGACCGGTAATACTGCGGAAGAGGGCTTTGGTATAATGGATTTGGCCGGTACGGCTTTGGCACTAAAGGAGGGTACCTTCAAAATAACTGATGAGAAAACCACACTTAAAGAGGGCGAAACTAAGGAATATAAGCTGCAGGTAACTGATACTTCCATGCCGATGAAAGTAACCCTGACCTGGGTAGATCCTCCCGGTACTCCAGGATCTGGTTCAGCCCTGGTTAACAATCTCGACCTTATCGTGCAGGACCCGAGCGGAAAAATCTATTATGGAAATGATTTTAACGGTCAGGGTAAGACCGATGATAAAAACAATACGGAACAGGTTTCTATTCCGGTATCCCAAACGGGTGAGTACATTATTAAAGTCCAAGCCGCCAAGATCGGATTGGCAGGCGGACAGGATTTTGCCCTGGTGTATGGTCAGACCCTTAAAAAACAGGTGATTAAGAATATTGATAAAAATGAACTCCTGCTGCTGGATGGCACGAAGGTCAACCTGGAAACAATCAAGCTGCATCAGGTAGTGAGCGGCCTTCTGGTCAATTCAGCAGCTAATATCCAGGTGGGCAGCGACATTTACCTCACATCCAAGACTGCTTATATTTTCGGGCAAACCTGGAAAACCGGAGGGATACAGGCCCTGCCTACTGCCGAGGGGGACCTGCTGTTAGAAATGAATACCGGAGTGAGAGAAGGGGGCTATTATCTGGATCCCCGGGCTTCGGCAGAGGGCAGAATTTTGGTAAACGGCCAGCCGGTAACCAGCATCACCGATATTCCACCCGGATCAGAGTTGAAGGCAACCATAAATCCGGCTCTCCAAACCCTGTGGAAGCTGGAGGCAAACAACCAGGAAATAAGTGGTTTCATCGCTGAGGTGAATCCTGCAACCCGAGAGGTTAAGCTCCTGCGCGATCCCAATACATACAAATTAGCCCTCTGGGCGGCTATATCCTACCAGGATAAAATACTGGACTGCACAACTCAGGATACTCCTTACGGTTCGGAAGAACAAAATAACTTAGAAAGACTTTTGCCTGGAACCAAAGTTACCATGCAGGTCTCTCCCCAAACCCAGGTGGTGCAATCTTTAATGCTGGAAAGACCTATGGCTATAGGGCAAGTAGCTTCACTTAATGTTAAAGATGCGACGATTACTCTGGATTCGGGTCGATCCTACCATCTTTTTCCCGGAACCACTATATCTAAGGATACACAAGAGGTATCCTTAGAAACGATAAAAGTCGGGGACCGGGTTAGAGCCCTGCTGATGTCGGACAGCACCAACATAATTCAACTGCAGGCCTTTAGCAATGTTAGTTATGGGCGGGTGGTCTATGCCAGTACCCAGCAAAAAAGTCTCTACATAATAGACTCTAACAACCAGTCCCAAGTTTATACCTTTGATAAGCAGACTGAGGTGTTCGGGTATGGGATTCCGTTGGATTCCGCGGCTATTATCTCCGGCAGCTGGGTGCGGATTATTAGCGATCCGACCGGAAAACAGGCATGGCGGGTTGATTTGGCTGAAATCGATAATGAAACCGTAAAAACCTTGGCTTCAGTTAATGCGGATACTAAGACTCTGAAAATGAGCGACGGATCTGAATATATCTACAGCAGTTCTACCCGCATCAGCAAAGGCGGCTATTGTATAAATGCTGAGGATCTAAGGCCGGGCGAGAAAGTTGACCTAACTACCTTACTATCTCCGTCACCCTGGCCACAGGTATTAGCTGGAGCAGAAGCAAATGCGGGCTCGGATCAAGACGAACCCGATTTAGAAATTACGGCCAGTGCTTTAAACGGGGTCTTAGTTATTCAGGGCTATTGTACAGCGGATCGCTTATACCTGTACCGCAAAGATGGCAGCCGCGAGCGCATCATAGTTACTGACGGGTGGGTCAGCCGGTTATATAACCTATTGGAGAACGAAACCGACTTGCGGGTAGTGGCATTGGATACGCGCAGCGGCGGGCTGAAAGTTCGTGATACTAAAATCAACGCTTATCCAACTGTGCCAGCTGTGGGCAGCTTTACTGATATAAGCGGTAATTGGGCGGAAAAATATATTAAAGATCTGGCCAGTAAGAAAATAATCGCGGGATATGGCGATGGCAGCTACCATCCTGATCAATCCCTGAGCCGGGCGGAATTATTAGCAATGATTGCCAATATGCAGTATCTGACCCTGACCGTCATGAACGAACAGTCCAATTTCACTGATTCCAGCGATATTCCCTGGTGGGCTTTGGAAGCGGCTTTGGCAGCCCGGGAGCAAGGTATAATCAGCGGTTACCCGGATGGAAGTTTCCAGCCGGATCGGGATGTAACCCGCAGTGAACTGGCAGTTATTATTTACCATCTGTCAGGTACCGAACCGAAGCAGAAGGTATTACTGTATAAGGATATAGCTTCTGTACCACCATGGGCTCGGGATGCCTTTTCCCAGATGTATGAACGGGGCCTATTAAACATATTCACCGGTGAATACCTGGATCCCACCCGCCCCATTCCCCGAGCCGAAGCCGCCGCGATTCTGGACCAGATTTAACACTCCCAGTAAGGACGCCAGGGGTTAATAGCTGTAATATTCCAGAAGACCCTGCAAAAGCGAAGCGGCTTCTTGCTTAGTAAGCTGGTTCTCAGGACGGAAAGTGCCGTCAGGATAACCAGAGCATATTTTAGCTGCCCAAGCTGAATTTATTCCTGCCTGAGACCATGCTGGAATTTGATCAGTAAACGCGGGGACACTGCTATTAGATGTAACGATCTTGCCTATTACAGAGACTGCTTCGGCTCTGGTGATATACTGTTCCGGTTTGAAATAACCGCCTTCATAGCCACTGATGAGACCGGTGTTTACTAGCTCAATTATTTTAGATTCATCTAAGGAATTCAGGTCGCCTATATCAGAGAAGTTTTCGTTCAATTTATCAATATTTAGAGTAATCGGTGGGGGAGTGGGGTTTAACTGCAAAGCTACGCCGTAGAGCAATTGGAAGAATTCTAACCGGCTAATATTGGCTTCAGGATCACGGGCGTAATCATCCATAACTTCCACAAAAGGAGCAACTCTAACTTTGCTAAATCCTTCCTGGTCAAATACGAAATCCAAAATCATAATCGGGGCGGAACTATCTATATTTCCCACTTCCAGTGTAAGGGAGGAAGGGGTTGAGGCAACATACTTCATTCCTGCATTGTCATTTCCATCGCTGATCTGATTTTTCTTATCATTTAAAGTTGTCGGCCATTCTACGTAATTCTTATAGGTATCCGCTTTCGGGACCTGCATATAAGCAACCCCTTTAGGTAAAGAAATCTTTATCCGTTGGCCAGGCAACGCAGGAACTGCTATTTCAGGTTTGCCGATGATCCGTAAGGTTCCCAGTTCGCGGTTCTCTCCCCAATGTACTACCGGGTTGGATAAAACGGTATTAATTGTGTTTCCTGCGTAATTTTGTTCCCCTGTCGGTCTGTCAGGATCACTTATAGTTATTGCCAAATTAGTGTCCGCCTTAACTGATTGGGGCAACGCCAAAAACACTCCAAGACAAACCACTAATAATATGCCAAGGGTAGTAAGTTTCTTCTTGATTTTAAAGGAATACATATTAATCACTCCCATTTTTTTCTTTGATTTAAGGGTATTATAACATAATAAAAGAGTCTTTTTCGAAGATAAAAAAGACTCTTTAGGAAGCATAACATTTAATTTTAGTAAAAAAGTATCTTATTTTTCAAGCCACAGCACTATGGTTTCCCGCTCTGATTTTTGCTCCCAATCCTGAAGCTGACTTTCCAGGGTTTCTATCCGCTGATCCAGCTGAGCCTTCTGGCTGACATCCTGTAAGGTTGCGCGCTGGGTAACCAGTGTCTGGAACTGGGACAGGGTTTCCGAATAACGGGCAGATATATCATTCTTATCTACTTCTTTACTGCTTACCGTACCCAAGCTGCTGAGTTCACTAATCAAGTTACCAGCCGAGGACTTCGCAACCGTAATCTTAAGAGCGGTGTAGCTGCCATTATTATTTACCTGTTGGCCTAGATTCTGGGTTTGAGCCTGGGCATTATCCGCCAGTGTTAGAGCATTCTCCAGAGCCGAGTTAGATCCATTTACGTTTACTTTTAACATGGTGGTTATTATAGCTCTTTCCTTATTATTTAAGAATACCGGAGCAGAACGTAAACTATTTGCAGTAGGGTCTGTGGTTGCTAGCGGAGTGGTACTGTCCTTTGTAACCACAGGCGTTACCCCCTCAGACTGCCGAGGAGTTACAACCCCAGGCTGTGCAGGGCTGACATTATTCGTAGAGGTAACTTGACCTGAGCTGCTGACACCGGGTTGTGATTCAATTATAGGAGTATTTTCCGCTATCCGAAAAACAGGGCTCATATTCATACTGGTCGCACCGAAAATAAGCAGCAGGGCTGCAGCCGCACCGACTGCGGCCTGCCTCCAGCTTCGCTTAAACCAACGAGAAGTCTGAACCGGGGTAATAACTTTTTCTTCATTAATACGCTGCATGAGCGTATCCTTAAAACCAATTGGCGCAGGCACCAGAACTTCTCCCATCTGCTGGAGAGAAACAGAAACACGAACCAGATCCTCATATTCCTGTTGGCAGGATGCACACACAGACAGGTGTGACCTTACTGCTCCGGCTTCGACCGATACCAGTTCACCATCCAGAAAAGGAGATATAAGTTGTTCAATTTTCCTGCAGTCCATGTCCATCACGCTTTCAGTTGTTTTTCCAGTTCCTTTTTTAGAGCCTTTCGCCCCCGATTAATTCGGGATTTGACTGTCCCTAGAGAACAGCCCAGTAGGGCGGCTATTTCGTCATAATTGTAACCTTCCAGTTCTCTTAGCACCAGAACGGTTCGAAACTCAGGCAGTAAACTGTTAAGAGCTGCTCCCACCAGCGCATTGAATTCGCTGCGTTCCACCTTTTCCAGGGGATTTTCATCGCTGGCAGCCAATTCGCGGCTTACTTCGCCCTCACGGACCGGCAACGGCTCATCCAGTGATAGAGCAACTACCTTTTTATTTCGGTTGCAGAAATTAATCCAAAGATTTACCGCAATTCGATGCAGCCAGGTTCCGAAATCAGCATCATTACGAAAAGATCGAATGCCTTTAAATGCTTGAACGAAAACGTCCTGCGCTAGATCCTGTGCATCGTCCGGGTTCCCTGCCAGGTAATGGCAATGAGAATAAACCCTGTCCTGGTAAATAAGCACCAGTTCCTCGAAAGCACTCAGGTCATCCCGCTGGGCTTTTTCGGTTAGGTCTTTAACACTTGTCAAAAACTACACTCCCTGAATAATCAGATACATATACCTGATTAGCTATTAGACACCGAGCCGTCAGAAAAAGTTCCCGGCCAGGTAAATTTATTTATATATACATATTTGCAGATTCATTTTAACACGCTACTTCCATAACAACAATTTCCTAAATTGCCCATGATATGATAAGCCAAAATTTAATCTTCCTTATATTAAGGTCAAAACAAATTACTAATATTTCAAATGTAAAAAGAAAAATGCCTGTCCGGGAACTTTTTGGATATATTGTGTGTCTAACAGTACAGTCAGCCAAGGGATTCCATTTTAGCCAGCAGCCGCCTTGGCTCGCAAACCAGCCGGAACAAGCTTACATACAACCGGCTTAAAAAGGAGGGGAGCAGAGAGAAGTATCGTTGGTATCTATCGCTAGATAGATGATCACCTCTCAAGTTAGGGTGAAAGCCCTGATTACCTAACAAGAAATTATTAATTATTAAATAAGGAGGAAAATAACTTGCTAAGAAGAAGAAATAAACATTTCGCATTATTATTAGTTTTTGCAATGCTGGCAACCATGTTTGTTGGCATTGGAACAGCCAGTGCGAGTTCCACTATTGTCTGCAATAGTCCACTGCAGGTTGGAACCGATGCCAGTAGTCTCATGGGAACAGTAAGAGTCGATGTTGATATGACTCAAATGGTTAATGGTAATTCAATTACTTTCCGTCTGCCCTCAGACTTTAAGTGGTTTACAAAGCAAGCCACCGACTACAGTCTTCCTGCTAATTATACTAATAGTGATCAAATTGCCCAGAACGTAGCTGGTGCTAAAAGAGCCACTCAAACAGTATTAGAGTCTAATGGTGGTGGGCTAGCTGCAGGAACCGATATGATACAATTAGACTTCCCAGTACCTGACAACGGTTTATGTCCAACTGTCGTCGGTGCCCCTGGTAGCCCAAATCCGATAACTATATCAGCAGTAAGTGACAGAGAATTTAAATTGACCTATGTGGCCGCCGGTGCAGATCTCTCTGAGGCCAATGGTTATTTCTACATGAAGCTCCTTGGCGCTTATGTTCCATCAGGAGCTGATAGTACAATACAGCTCTTTACTGAAAAACAGGCTAGTTCTGGATTCCCGTCAGTAGCCAGTGTAACCATTGCTACGACATCATCTGGCGATTCCACCGCTACTATTGACAGCTTAAAATCAATATCTGGCGATGGTACTCTTGATGTTATCCGGATTAAAGAAAACCGGGCAGCAGCTATGGATGCTTGCAATACCACTAATAATGCTAGTTACCAGACCATTACCGTTAAGCTTCCTACCGGTATGACATGGGATCCCACCACTACCGTGACCGGCGATTGGGGTTTGGTTGCGCCTGGTTATACTTACGCAGCCTTCGATGCAACGTTTAATAATCTTGCAATTGCATCAAATACGGTTAATTATGGTTATGATCCTACTGACAAACAAAAACTCTTGATATCTGTTAGTGACGCAACCGCCGCCGCAGGTATCTTGAAAATCACCCCAGTAATTGATATCGATGATGCTGATGCCAAGATAGGCGATATCACTGTAACCTTCGGCGGCAAAGAGACTGTCACCAATGGTACACTGGTAATCGGACAATATGTTGACTTTGGTGTAGCTGTTGTAGCTGGAACCAATTTGACAGTTAAAGCCGGTTCGGATGATTCTGAAACTGGAAACTTCTTCGTTAACGAGAATGGCCCGGGCAGCTTGCTGAACGGCCGCACTGTTACATTGACTTTATCTGGCAGTGCAAAATGGGATACTGCCGCTTATCCAGTAGTTAGTTATGTAAAAGGTGATGCTACTCTGGGAGCATGGGCACCAGTTGGAACGGATAACCGTACCATTAAAGCCACTGTAACTGGTGGAACCGCTACTACTAGCATTAAGTTCAAGACTCCGAAAGTCAGAATAGCTCCAGATGCCGTTGCCGGTGACCTGAATGTTGTAGTCGGCGGTACTGCCGGTGCTGCAGGAACCGTTAAGATTGCTGACATAGTACCCCGCATAACCGGAAGTATTAGTTCTGCCAAAGATCTTCGCATAGGCGTACAGAGTCAAGTTCTTGGCGATATCCTGATTAAGGAAGGCGCCAAAGAAGGTTTACGCAAGGCTAATTTCCTTGTAAAATTACCTGAAGGAATGTCCTTTACAGAAGTTCCCACAGTTGCAGTTTCCGAAGGCGACGTAAGCCTTGACACTGGTAGTATCAAACTTGTATCAGACACTAACACCAATGACAGCATTCTGATTGCTGTAAAATCTACTTCTTCTGCTGCAAGCACTATAAAACTTAGTGGAGTTAAGGTTAGTGTAAACCGTGTTGTTCCTGAAGGACCGTTTACTATTGACCTCAAGTCCGATGTTGCAGCCGGAACTGCTTGTGCATTGTTTACTACTAACTCAGTTGCAGCCGGCTACTGGCCCAACACAGTGAAAGCTGTAAGCATTACCGGTGGCAACGTAGTAACTCCTGCTCCTGGTGAAATTACAACTGTCTCTTCATTCGTAATCGGTGCAGCAACCTACAAACTAAATGGAGTTGATACTGCTGCATTCGCAGCCTCCTACATCAAAGATAACCGCACCTATCTGGCTATCCGCGATATCGGCGCTGCACTTGGAATCGACCAGAGCAATATTATCTGGGATGGAGCAAAAAATACTGTTACCCTTATGAAGGGCGACAAAGTTGTTCAAATGACCATTGGCAGCAAGACCCTGCTTATAAACGGCGCTGGAGTTACCATGGATGTAGCGCCTGAAGTTGGTCCTACTGACCGCACCATGTTACCTGCCGCATTCGTAGCTATGGCATTTGGTTCAACTGCCAGCTTTGATGCAGCAACCAACACAGTAACCATTAAATAGTTCAGTATACCCAAAAGAGTCCGGCTATATGCCGGGCTCTTTTTTTTGTAAATTCACTCCGGTGCTTACCCCGATAAAATAAACAGCGGGAAAAACAGGAAATCTATTTTAAGCTAATTTTAAGGTAAGGAGGCATTGACCAGCCAGTCGGTTAGCTATATAATCAGATTAAGAAAATGAAAATATTAAACTAAAAGGTAAGTGGTGGTATTATATGCGTAAATGGATATCTGTGATTATGGTGAGCCTTCTTATTATAGCAACAACAAGCCAAGCGGTCATGGCTTCCGAATCACCCGGGGATCAGACAACTTCAGCGAAAACCTTTACTATTGAGCAGGCCGTAGACGCAGCACTGATAAACAGCGCTACAATTAAAAGTTCTGATTATGATATTCAAGAGGGGGAAAAGACGCGTGATTCGGCGGCCGATAATGTAAAAGCTATACCTGCCTCGGGCTCCAGTTCATCGGCTATAAGGGCCTATACTGGTCTAGTTTCAGCAGATATATCTTGGACTATGTCTAAAAAAACTAAAACCCTGGAAGGTGACAAGCTGGTAGTCTCTGTTAACCAAGAATATGTGAATCTCATAAAGGCCATAGAGGCCCTAAATTATGCCCAGGAGACATTGAAGAATACCCAGTGGCAGTGGAATGTTAATCAGTTAAATTATCAAGTGGGGAATATCAGTGAGACACAGATGAATGCTAGTGACACCCAGCTTAAATCAGTTCAGAATTCGTTGCGATTAGCCGAAATTGCATTAGATACTGAATACCAGGCATTTGACAAACTGGTAGGCTTAAATTCGACCGAAAGACCAGTCTTGACTGAAAAGCCCGGCTATAGCGTATTGCAAATTGACGATCTGGGAATTGAAGTAAACCGCGTTTTGGATCAAAGCCCCTCTTTGTGGAAGGTTGATCAGAACGTTATCCAAGCCAAGCTAGCAGTAGACCTTTATGACTGGAGCACTAGTACTTCCAGCGCGGCTTATGAAAATAAGGTAATTGATGTTAATAAGGCCGAGCTAAGTGCCAGTGAGAGTAAGAAACAGGTGGCTCAGCTAGTAAGAGACCTGTATAATTCAATTTGTAAGCTGGAAGAGACCTATAACACTCAGCAGGATGCAATAAAGTTAGCCGAAGATAATCTAAGGGTTAAACAACTAATGTTTGAAATAGGGATGGCAACCAAAACCGATGTTCAGACTGCGGAGTTAGCCTTAGAAAAAGATAAGCAAGACCTGAATGCAACTATCTACTCGCACGAAATTGGTAAACTAGTCTTTGCCAAGCCGTGGGTAAACAGCTAAACGCAAAACGAATATTGGGCGCTTGGCAAACATATTATCCAACCGATTTAAATGAAGATCACTTCCTGTTACGACAGTAGCGGGAGGTGATCTTTTTTGCATGAAAGCAGCGGGGTGAGTAGCTGAGAGCAATGAATAATGTGATTTAGAGCGAGCTATAAAAGCATACTGGTTCAGAAACACCGTTATCTAGAATCGCTGTTAAAAGAAATACAGTGTCACCCATAAGGGAAGGACTTTGCTGAACTATGGTGGGGAAACTGCCGCTATGTGTCATTAAGTAAGGTAGAACACCAGCTCTAAATCATAGCGACAGTCCCATGTTTAATGCCTTAGAAAGGTATAAACTATATGATAGGGGCAGGTTGTATTATTCTGTACTAGACGAAAGGGTTAGACCTCATTTAGGTATATATCCATAATCTGAGTCGCTCCGTGCCAGGAGGTATCTACTACTTTAAATTCCTGATCATTAATCTTGATTCTCGCACCAATCAATGCATAATTGGTATCCTGGTAAGCGAAATTAGAGGAGTCGGATATAAATACCTGATCAAATGTTACCCATTGGCTGGCAATATAGATAGTGGTGTTGGTAATACCCTCCTGATATTTAGTGTTATCATTGTAGAATATAAATTTGGAAGGCTGATTTGCCATAGTGGAATCGGTTAAATCACCAGTATCTATAATGGTGGCATGCTGGGATGAATCATAGTCGATTTCATCAATATCATATGTTTTATTATCCACCCGGCATTTAAAATCGGAATCCAGATTGTATTGTTTCCCATTAATGCGTAACACATTGCGAGATACCACGAGTGCCTGATCAAGAGTATAAATGGAAGTTCCTTTAATAATCCTTACATCAGCAGCATCCCGATATTCATTATTTAATATGACCCATTCCTGACTACTTCCCGCTCCGCAGTAAAAGACAAATTTTGACTCATTAATTTGTAATGAGTTTATTTTATATTGCAGATCATCAACGATCATCGTTACCTGGCTATATGGATAAACCTTGTCACTTCCGCTGAAGTTACCGGCACCATCAATAGTTACTCTAGATAGTGAATATCTTTTTCCACCTACAATAAAATAAATATTATTAATACTGTTTAGATTAAGCGTAGTATTACCAGCAAAAATAGCGACAATATCAGAGATGCCCAGTTGACTCAGAACCACGGGATTAGTGGTTACTAATTGCATTACCGTATCTTGCTGGGTCAGGTCAATTTTTTTAATATCGTAAAAACCGCCAGTGCTGCTTCCGCTATTTTTGACACCTATGGTAATCTTATCAGTGCTTAGATTATAATTTTGGCTGTCTATTTTAACATGGGATTCGTCAATGATTCCCATGTCCGATAAGTAATAACCCTGATTGGTGGAATTAACATATAGGCTAACATAATCGCTATTATATTTACTATCTCCCGCTGTAAACTTGAAAATTTTACGGTAAGTAGGCGTTACAACCAGCTTATCTCCGCTTACCGCAAGCTTACTAATGCCGTAACGATTATTATAAACAATGATATCTGGATTATTGCTGTCGCTATTTAGGTTGAAGGTGTAGGTGCTATTAATTATTACATTTGAAGAAGAGGCGACAATATTTTTGACAGGTACTTCTTGATAATTTACTATAAACGATATCGGAATAGTATTTATATCATACAAGTCGCTTCCAATAGATACGTTTTTGATGTTGCCGGTACTAACCGTGGTAGCTGGAGAAGTTGTACTGGCAGGTACGGCCGGTACTTTACCCTGTTGGGCTAAAAATTTATATAACACAACACAAGCCTCAGCCCGGGTCATATTATTAAAGGGTTCAAAATTACCATTGTATCCAGACATAAGTCCCAGATCACAAGCTGTCTTAATATAGCCAGCATACATACTTTGATTGATCTTGCTTTGATCTTTAAAAGAGGTAATCCCGGTACCAGGACTTTTGCCGAGGGCTCTGACCAGCATGGCACATGCCTGGCTGCGTTTGATGCTGCCATCAGGCACTATCCCTGCAGGGTCTTCTTTTTGTACTAATATACCCAATTTGGCTGCTGCATTAATAGCACCTATGGCCCAATGACCCTTGGTATCAGGATAGTAGGTGCTGGTTGTATCACTGGGAGTAACTCCCAAACAGGTAATCAAAGCACTGGTAAATTCGGCTCTAGTCATATTACTATCTGGTTTGAATGTACCATCTGGATTCCCAGACAGATAGCCTAGGCTAGTAAGCTGACTAATATAATCTTTGGCCCAATGTGATTGAGTGTCTGGAAATACCTTACTTGTTGCTGCCGTACAAGGCCTGATGCTCATAAAGCTGATAACCAGAGATAGTACTAACAGATAGCAGCATATCTTTTTTATCATACTTCCTCCTCCTTAATAAATGTAATGGGCTAGAAAGTAAGAACCTGCAGGCCCAGTTTACCTTCTAATTATACAACATTTAGTCTCATTACCATTATATATTACATATAAACTATAAATTCCCTTCCTGGAAAAGATGAATAAGTAAAATCATTACCTGGCCGGAGATAATTGTGGCAGGTGGTGGTTGACTGGCGTTCTGTCAATGATCAGGGAAAATGTCACCCCATTAGGTAGATAACTGATCCGCAGAAATGTCACCCTTGCGACTTTTAGAATAGAACAATTGAGAATAGTTAAACCAAGGTGATGGGTTCTTGGGTCTGACTAGAGTCTGAGCCGGAGGAACGATCAATAGATTGTCCTCTTGAGGCATTTGTAATATACTTTCCCTAGGCTGATTTTTAAGCGGTTCGTGTTTAATAACAAAGCCTTTAAAAAGGACCTGTATCCCAATACGTTTACTGGTTGCGACAGTAACGGTATCATGAGGGGATGCAGGGACTTTTTGTTTATCTACATAAAGTGGCAGTCGGTATTTCTGACCTTCAAAAGAAAAGGAAAGGCCTGAATCAAGCTTTCTGGTCTTATGTTTGGCAAAGATCAACTGCAATGCAAACATGTCGTGCTTGGGCAAATAGGCCTTTTCCGGGCTGGCAGCCTGGACAGCGAATTTGCGGTTGTAGTAGGGAATATATTGTTTTAGGAAGTCATTGGCCTGCTCGATGGAGGAAATTCCTTTACGCTTCATATCCTTGGTCAAGCGGTCCTGCAAAGTCCCCCAGAGTCTTTCAATACCGCCTTTGGCCTGAGCAGACCGAGCAATGATTAGCAGAATGTTGAGTTCTCTGAGAGCTCTGGCGAAGTGGGGCTGACTTTCTATTTTGCCGGCTAGTTCCTCAGCAATTGTCAGTTTCTTTTTCTTTTTGCTGTCATAAACAAAGACGGTTCTGCCATCGGTGTAGATTTCTCTAGGCAAATGACCGTCCTTATTCATCTGAAACATCAGTTCACAATAGCCTTCCAAGGTCTCTTCCTTTTCGAAGTGAAGAGCCATGATACGACCTGTGGCATCATCAACTGCACCATGCAGATGCAGGTAAGAGCCACTGCCAAGCCAATCAAAGCTGGAAGCATCCATCTGAATCATTTCACCTTCGCGTTCTCGGGCATCTCTTGAACGATGTCTCTTTGGTCTGCGTTTGGCCTTCGGGGAGCGAATACCGTCAGCCTTAAGGTATCTTGAGACTGTGCTGACAGATACGAAGATGTCTTTATCTTCAGCAAATACATCGGCAGCATGACAGAAGTTATAGCCGGGCAATTCCGTTTGATAAATTCGACAGATTGCCTCAGCAACCTCAGGATCTAATGAATTAGCAGGTTTTCGTCCTCTATTCTTATGCAGAATACTCATGACCCCATTTGCGGATGCCTTTGCTTTCATCCGCTGTATTTGTCTTACGCTGAGATCTAAAAGCTCTGCTGCCTGTTTATTAGTAAACCGTCCTACCAACAGTTCTTCGATGATGGTTACTTTCCTGGCTTCTTTCTTACTCATTAATAATTTCATCCTCCCATTATATCTGTTTTAATGGGGGTGACATTTTCCCTGATGAGTTATACCATGACATTATCACTGATTAATAACAGTGGCTGACTGGCGTTCTTGTCTGTATTGGCTGAATCTGGTATAATTCCATTCAAAGTAAACGTAGAGAAAAAGGTGTGAGGAAAGGTCGTTTTTCTATGAAGGGAATTATTCTGGCCGGCGGCAGCGGAACCCGTCTGTATCCTCTTACCCAGTGCATATCTAAGCAATTGCTTCCTATATATGATAAACCCATGATTTATTATCCCCTATCAGTTTTGATGCTGGCCGATATTAAGGATATCCTGATTATTTCCACACCCGAAGATATTGACCGTTTTGAGAACCTTCTGGGCAACGGGCGCCAGCTTGGCCTGTCTATTTCTTATGCTGTACAGCCTTCACCGGATGGACTGGCCCAGGCTTTCATTATCGGGGAAGATTTTATTGGGCGGGATCGGGTGGCCTTAATCCTGGGTGATAATATTTTTTATGGACAGGGATTTACGCCGATGCTGCGCCGGGTAGCTGCCCGACAGGAGGGAGCCACAGTCTTTGCTTACCGGGTGAAGGATCCTGTTCGCTTTGGAATTGTTGAGTTTGATGAGGAACTACAGGCAGTATCCCTGGAAGAAAAACCCGCTCTTCCGAAATCTAATTTTGCGGTGACCGGGTTGTATTTTTATGACAATCAGGTGGTGGAAATTGCTAAAAAGCTGCAGCCGTCAAAGCGGGGGGAACTAGAAATAACGGATTTGAACCGAATTTACTTAGAGAAGAACCAGTTGCAGGTGGAATTATTAGGACGTGGTTTTGCCTGGCTGGATACTGGTACCTTCGAAGCCCTGCAGCAGGCGGCCCTATTCATAGAGACTTTGCAGAACCGTCAGGGGTTTAAGGTGGCCTGCCTGGAAGAAATAGCTTATTATATGAAGTGGATCAGTCGTGAACAGTTGATAGCTCTGGCTGAGCCTCTGCAGAAAAATGAGTACGGGCAATATCTGCTGGATATTGCTAATAGTGATTATAGTACACCGCTATAAGTTATGGTGCCAGGCACCTAACTAACTAACTTATGTAGATGAAAGGTAGTTCTCTATGGAAATCTCCAAGCATGTAAACATCATGGTAACAGGTGGGGTAGGTTTTATAGGTTCCAACTTTATTCCCTATTTTATTAACCAGCATCCCCAGTATCGCATCATTAATCTGGATATTTTAAGCTATGCGGGGAATCTTGATAATCTTAGAGAAGTAGAGGATAACTCGGGTTACAAATTTATTCAAGGTGATATTTGCAATCGAGAGCTGTTGGAATACATCTTCACTGAATTTGATATCCGGGGAGTTATAAACTTTGCGGCTGAATCGCATGTGGATAATTCAATATCGGGTCCGGATGTTTTTATTAAGACTAATATTAACGGTACTTTCACTCTTCTGGATGTAGCCCGGAAGTACTGGATGGAAGCGCCGCACCTCTGTAAAGAGGGTTATGAAGAGTGCCGCTTGCATCATATATCAACTGATGAGGTCTATGGGAGTCTGGGGCAGACTGGATTTTTCACAGAAGAAACCCCTTATGCCCCTAACAGTCCTTACAGTGCCAGCAAGGCGAGCTCTGACTTTATTGTCAGGAGTTATTTCCATACCTACGGGATGAATGTAGTAACCAGCAACTGTTCCAATAATTATGGGCCTAAACAGCATAGCGAGAAGTTGATCCCCACAATTATCAGAAAAGCACTGGCCGGGGAGCCGATACCCATTTATGGTGATGGCAGGAATGTTCGGGACTGGTTGTATGTGCTTGATCACTGTAAAGGTATAGATACCGTTTATCATAGGGGCAAAAGCGGGGAAAGCTATAATATTGGAGGCAGAAACGAACGCGAGAACCTATATATTTCTCAAAGGATATGTGAGATTCTTGATCAACTGGCGCCGGAGCCAAAGAAAGATTCCAATAGGCAATCCTATAAAGAATTAATTACGTTTGTAACTGACCGGCCGGGACATGACCGTCGTTATGCCATTGATGCCAGCAAAATCGAAAGCGAGCTGGGCTGGAAGGCGGAAGAGGATTTTGAGAGCGGGATTTTGAAAACCGTAGAATGGTATCTTAAGGAGATTATTTAGTGGAAGTAACTATTTATAATTTTAATATGCGCGGGGATGAGCGGGGTTCTCTGATAGCTATTGAAGAGAATGCCGATATTCCTTTTTCTATCAAGAGGGTTTATTATATTTTTGATACTCTGGCCGGGGTTACCAGGGGACTGCATGCCCACAGAGCCTTGCGGCAGGTGTTGGTTTGTGTTAATGGGAGCTGTAAGGTTCTGCTGGATGACGGGATGGAAAAAATATCAGTTGCCATGAATAAAGTATCGCAGGGACTGCTGGTGGATCCGATGATCTGGCATGAAATGCACGATTTTTCTACAGACTGTGTATTGCTGGTTCTGGCCAGCGATTTTTATGATGAGAAGGATTATATAAGAGATTACGGGGAATTTATAGGATTAGTGCAAGCACGGGTTAGATAAAGGGGATGTTTCTTTGATCAGTGCAATGGCCGTTGTGCAGACCGATGATATTGGTGATAATGTAGAAATTATGGAATTTGCTGTAGTACGGAAAGGGGTTCGTATCGGCAGCGGGGTAATTATTCATCCCTTCGTAGTTATCGAAAGTGGTGTGGTAATAGGAGATAAGGTGGAGATTTTCCCGGGCAGTTATATCGGCAAAGTTCCCAAGGGGGCAGCCGTGGCCCGGAAATTTAATTATGGCCAGCATATTGAAATTGGGGCTAACTGTAGTATTGGCCCCAATGCGGCGATTTACTACGATGTGGAAATCGGTGAGAATACCTTGATAGGCGATGGGGCATCTGTCCGGGAACAGTGTCGAATTGGTTCTAATTGCATTCTTAGCCGTTATGTGACGGTCAATTACGATACGACGATAGGGAATAATACCAAGATAATGGATTCCACGCATATTACCGGCAAGTGCAGTATCGGGGATAATGTTTTTATCAGTACCTGTGTAGGCACTACCAATGATAATGCTATAGGCAAGCTGGGCTATCAGGATGAACTCATCATGGGGCCAACCATTGAAGATGGAGTCGCAATTGGTGCGGGCGCCATGCTGTTGCCGGGGATTATTATCCATAAAGAGGCGATTGTGGGTGCCGGAGCGGTAGTTACCAAGGATGTGCCGGCGGGGGCAGTAGTGATGGGCAGCCCGGCCGCGGTTAAGCGGTATGTGACTGACTAAAATTATCCTGGAGGATGACGAATTCAGGAAAAGGCAGGGGATTTTGTGAAGAAACTTTCGGTGGTAATTCCCGTGTATTATAATGAAGGATCTCTGCCGGGCCTTTTGGTGGAACTAATGAAGGTGGAAGCACAGCTGCAAAGCAGCCGTGGCATCGAGCTGGAAATTATTTTCGTGGATGACGGTTCCGGCGATAATTCATTTGCAGAATTGCTGAAGATTAAAGAGCAGCGGCCTAACACTACGGTTATTAAACTGGCCCGCAATTTTGGGGCAATTCATGCGGTGAAAACCGGTCTGCAATATGTGACCGGGGATTGTTTTACTATGCTGGCGGCTGACCTGCAGGACCCGCCGGAATTACTGCTCTCTATGGCTGATAAATGGCTGGCTGGCTCCAAATTCGTGATCTGCGTACGTGAGTCACGCCAGGATCCTTTACTTAGTAAAATGTTCGCTCACTTGTACTATAGCATTCTGCGTCTGGCGGTAACCAGCGACTATCCGTCGGGCGGGTTCGACCTGGCGCTGATGGACAGCTTGTTGCTGCCCTACCTGCAGCAGAGCGGAAAAAATATAAATATCAGCCTATTTGCCTACTGGCTGGGTTTTGAACCGGAAGTGATCTATTATCAACGTCGGGAAAGGGAGCATGGCAAGTCCCGCTGGACCTTCAGTAAAAAGTTCACCTACCTTTTGGATTCTATTTTAGGTTTTTCGGTAGTTCCGATTCGGATGATTTCGTTTACTGGTTTTGTTGTAGCCTTATTAAGCTTTATATATGGGGTAGCAGTGGTGGTAAATGCTAGTATCAATCATGCAATCGTACCAGGTTTTACCACTATCGCCACATTAATAGCCTTTTTACTGGGACTAATAATCATTATGCTGGGGATTATAGGTGAATATCTCTGGCGTATTTTCGACGAAGTAAACAAGCGGCCGGAATATGTTATACATGAAGTTTACTAACCTAAATATTAAAGAATATGCCAGTTTTATGATGGTCGGAGCGGTTAACACGGGTCTTACTTATGCCCTGTATGCGCTATTCCTCTTCCTGACGCCTTATAAACTCTCTTACAGTCTGGCATATGTATGTGGTATCATTATTTCTTATTATCTGAATAGTCAGTTTGTTTTCAAGCAGCCGGTCACACTGGCCAAGTTCCTGAAGTACCCGGTGGTTTATATTGTCCAGTATCTGCTGGGCATATTTATTTTGTATATTTGTGTTGATCTTTTGGCTATTAGTCAATGGCTGGCTCCAATAGTGGTTATTGTAATCAGCCTGCCTGTAACGTTTGGGTTAAGCAAAATGATTATTAAGGGGCAGGCGAATGTTGATACTAAAGAGGTGGAATAATGCAGAATAGTGTACCTTTTCTGGATTTGAAAGCAGGCTATCTGGAATTAAAAAATGAGCTGGATGCGGCTTATGAGCGGGTTATGAATTCCGGGTGGTATATACTGGGTTCCGAGGTAGAGGCGTTTGAATCCGAATTCGCCGCTTTCTGCGGAGCTGATTATTGCATCGGGGTTGGCAACGGGCTGGAAGCCCTGCATCTTATCCTGCGGGCTTATGGGATAGGCCCTGGGGATGAGGTGATCGTTCCGGCCAATACCTACATTGCCACCTGGCTGGCGGTCAGCCAGTGCGGGGCTAGACCGGTGCCCGTGGAGCCGCTCGACTCTACCTATAACATCGACCCCGACAGGATTGAAGAGGCTATAACCTCTCATACCAAAGCAATAATGCCGGTGCATCTTTACGGTCAGACGGCTGCCATGGATGAGATTAATGTAATCGCCGCCCACTATGGGCTTAAGGTGTTGGAAGATGCGGCTCAGGCACAAGGTGCCCGCTATAAAGGAAGACGGACCGGCAGTCTGGGAGACGCCGCCGGTTTCAGCTTTTACCCCGGTAAGAACCTGGGAGCGTTTGGGGACGGCGGCGCGGTCGTCACCAGTGACCGGGGATTGTTTGATAGGATTAGAGCTTTGCGAAATTATGGTTCGCAGGTGAAATATCACAACGAAGTCAAGGGTTATAATTCCCGTTTAGATGAGCTGCAGGCTGCCTTTTTGCGGGTTAAACTGGGTAAATTGGATACCTGGAATGAACAGAGAAGGACTCTGGCCGAGCGTTACCGTCGCGGTTTGAATCCAGATTTTTATATATTACCGGTTGTCCCGGAATGGGCAGAACCGATCTGGCACATTTATGTAGTCCGCAGTCCCCAGCGGGATAGGGTGCTTAACCATTTGCGAGATCATGGTATTGGGGGAATGATTCATTACCCGGTTCCGCCTCATCTGCAGCCGGCTTATGCTGAATTGAATATGCTGGCAGGTTCTTATCCGATTTCGGAGAGAATCCATCAAGAAGTATTGAGTATTCCCATGTGGCCGCAGATGTCCCTGCAGGAACAGGATCGGGTTATTTCAGTCATGAACATGGGGATTTAGCAAGGCTGAGGCATGGGCAGGGTTTCTCCGCCTCACCCTATCAAGCGGACGCCATATCATTCTGAGCGCAGCGAAGAATCTATAAGCTAATACAGAATAAAAAGTGGGGATATGGATGTTCTATGTCTACATTTTAACGAACCAATCAAACAAGGTACTTTATACAGGCATTACGAATGATCTTGAGCGTCGGCTGTATGAACATCAAAACAAATTGGTAAAAGGATTTACGAGTAAATACAACGTAAACAAGCTAGTATATTTTGATTTCACAACTGAAGCCAGGAGTGCGATTGCTAGAGAAAAACAAATTAAAGGCTGGACACGGCAAAAGAAACTAGATTTGATCAGTGAGTTAAATCCTCAATGGAGTGATCTATCCGCGGATTGGTACAAAGGGGATTCTTCGCTACGCTCAGAATGACACCATAGGCTCCGAATGACAACGCTTCTTCCATCGTATCATCTGTCATTTGCGAAACTTGGGCTGGTTTATTAAGGGAGAGTTATGGGTACATATAAGATAAAAAATGGATACATTTTAGTGGCTGTGGGAATAATCCTACTCTACTTATCACCCCTCTATATACTGGGTCAGAATGCCCACGTATTGATTCTGGACAATGTTGATGGGGCGGTGGCTTCGCTCAAAGTCTTGGCGCATAGCGGCCAGATTTTCGGCAGCATGGATTCCACCATACCGCAGGTGATGAATGGTTTGTCCCGCAATACATTTGGTACTGAGTTTAACCTGCAGGTATTATTGTACTGGGCCCTGCCGACTTTTGTCGCCTATGTCACGAACCTTACGCTGATGCATTTCATTGCATTTCTGGGAATGCTGCTGCTCTTAAAACGGTATGTCCTTACGGAAAAAAAGTACGCCCCACTGGCAGTTGGCGTGGCGCTTACCTTTGCCTTGCTCCCCTTTTGGCCTTACGGGGGCTTGAGTGTGGCCGGGCAGCCTCTGGTCTTGTATACCTTTTTAAATATCCACGCCCACACTGACAACAAGTGGGACTGGCTTATTCTGGCCCTGGTTCCCTTATATTCCAGTCTGGTTTTCAGCTTTGCTTTTTTCCTATTTGTAATGGGAATTTGGTGGCTATATGATGTTATTTTCTTAAGAAGGGTTAATACTCGTTTCCTGGCCGCCCTGTTTTTTATGGGAATGATGTTCGTGCTGGTTGAGTACCGCCTCATATATAATACTTTTTTCGATCCGGGGTTCGTTTCCATCCGCAGTGAATTCTCCTTAAGCCGTATCCCCAGTTTGAGGACTGCCCTCAAGACATGCATCATAAATTTCTTCTATGGTCAGTTTCATGTCCCCAGTTTGCAGCAGTGGGTGATTATTCCGTCTGCAGCCCTGGCTCTAATAATAGCTGGATGCAAAAGGAAAATACCGACTGCCCTGGTGGGGCTGCTTTTTTTGGCCGGGATAATCTCCATTTGGTATGGTTTCTGGTTCTACGACGGCTGGATTCCCGTCAAACAACAGATCAGCTTTCTGCGTGAGTTCAATTTCAGCCGCTTCCACTGGCTGCACCCTCTCCTTTGGTATCTTATCTTTGCCCTGGCCCTGAAGACCATTGCCGGGGACAGCCGATTGCGCAAAATACTGGCCATGTCTCTTATTACGGCCCAGATTATTTTTCTCTTTGTGAGCAGCGATGGACTGGTGGAGAAAAAGGCAGGCAGTCCTACCTACAAAGAGTTTTATGCCCAGAATATGTTTCAGGACATCAAGACCTATATCGGTAAGGATCAGCAGGACTACCGAGTAGTAAGTATCGGCATTCATCCCAGCATTAGTCAATATAACGGGTTTTATACCCTGGACGGTTATGCCAGTAATTATTCTCTCGCCTATAAACATGAGTTTCGGAAAATCATGGCTAAGGAACTGGATAAAAGTCCATTTTATCGAAATTATTTTGATACCGAGGGCGGCTCCCGCTGTTATATTTTTGTTGAAAAGTTAATGTATAACAGCATGATGGATAAGAATTCTACGATTAAGATTGAGAAGTTGGATTTGGATACCACCCAACTAAAAAAGATGGGGGGACAGTATGTATTTTCGGCCTTGGAGATCGAAAACGCGGCGGATATTCATCTGAAATTCCAAAGAGTTTTCGAAGATGACCAGTCAGCTTGGAAAGTTTATTTATATGAGGTTGTATAATCGACTCTACCCCCGAAGTTAAAGAGGCGTTCCGACTGAGACTAACTAATCTCCGGAACGAGGGGTGGGACTGGGACAGGGGGACGGGTCCATTGTCCCAATGTTTTTATCTTTTAATTGGGACAATGGACCCGTCCCCCTGTCCCAGTCCCACCATCCCGTTGTCCCACCCCTTGTCCCCCACCAACTTGTTGTAACTGGAAAATCTATTCGTAAAATGATTGACAAAAAATATATATGGCACTACTCTGTATTAAGAAAACCGATTGGTCAATAATAAAACTACAAAGTGTAGGAGTTGAATGAATGGTTTCCTTGCGTGAAAAAGAAGCAGAATTTAAGAAGCAGGTAATAGCTGAAGTGGCCTACCAGTTATTGTCCAGTAAACCCTATGAAGTGGTGACAGTGGATGATATTGCCCGGCAGGTAGGCTGTGCCAAAGGAACCTTATACCAATATTTCGAGAACAAGGATCATATTCTGACTTATCTGGTATTGCAGGGTTTGGATAAATTGTGTCTGGAGGTTGAGGAACAGTGCTTGAAAAACCCTGATGTAGAGTCAGCCCTCAATAATTATCTGGCCTTGCTATATTATTTTTATCATGAGCATAATCAAATATTTTCATCGTGGTCACGCCGTAAAATGGATAGCAATATTAACCAGGATTGGATCAATGAAATTAACCAGAGCCTAAATCGCAAGATGCAGATGGTGATAGAGATATTGGATAAAGGGATTGCGGAGAAAAGGTTTGTAGATGTCGACAGCCGCGACCTGGCAGGCATTATGGAAACCATCTTCCGGGATTTGACCTTTGCGACGGGGGAGGAAAGGATGGGCAATACCAACCCTCAAAGGGTTCTGGACTTACTAAAACTTATCCTGAAAAATGGGATACTGGTCAGGTAGAATCAAATTAAGCGCAAAAGGTTAAGGAGGTATGGGGAGTGTCAGCGGAGCAATTATCTAAATTAGGCACTAAAAAAAATATGATTATAGGTCTATTTCTGATATTAATTATCGCGGTTGTTTCTATACTATATGGTTATTTTTACAGGCATCAGGTGTCCACAGCCACTAATGCCGGAGCCTTGACTGCAACCGGGACTATTGAAGCCAAAACGGTTATGGCTTCTTTTAAGGTTCCCGGTAAGATTGCCGGGATTATGGTAGAGGAAGGAAGTCAGGTGGAAAAGGGACAGGAACTGGCCATATTGGACAGCCGAGAGTTAGCGGCTAAAGCGGCGCAGGCACAAGGTGCTTATGATGCCGCCCAGGGCTTAGCGGGGCAGGCCGCTCAGGGTATACCGCTTACCGCTCAAAGTGTCGATGCAGCTATAAAACAAGCCCAGGCATTGGTGGCGCAGGCACAATCGGGTCTTACTGATGCTAAACAAAAGTATGACCGGACTAAAGCGCTCTACGAAGGAGGTGGGGCTTCAGCTAGTGTCCTGGATCAAGCTACAAATAGTTATACTGCTGCTCAGGGCGCATATGAAGCCGCTCGGGGCAAACTGAACGAGGCTCTGGCTGCTCGGACGAAAGTAGATATTTCTAGTTCGCAGTATGACACAGCGGTTGGTCAAACTAAACAAGCGCAAGGGGCGGTAGAAGAAGCCCAGGCTTATCTGGAAAATACGCATCTAGTCGCACCAATATCAGGTTTTGTTACTGACCAGATGTTGGAGATAGGTGAGATGCTTAATGCTGGCACCCCAGTTTTTGAACTTACTGATTTAAAACATACTTATGTAAAGGTGTTTATTGATGAGAAGAAAATCGGTCGGGTAAAGCTGAACCAGACTGCCTCGATTAAGGTGGATGCATATCCGGATAAAGTTTTCCAAGGCACGGTTGTCTGGATTAACGATGCGGGACAATTTGCTGTCCATAAAGCTGTAAATGAACAAGATGATCATGATATTCGCAGTTTTGAAGTGAAAATCGATATTCCCAATGAATCGCTGGAATTGAAAACTGGTATGACTGCGGTGGTAACCATAGGGGCTGGGGAGAATATATAATGGATACACAGATAATGACACCAGTCATTGCAGCAATTAATTTACAAAAGGTTTTCGGCAAAAAAACGGTACTAAATAGGGTCAGCCTGGATGTTTACCCGGGAGAATATCTGGGGATATTCGGCTTGCGGGCCACGGGTAAAACCACGCTGCTGCACATGCTGGCCGGGCTGGAACGTTGTAAGACCGGGGTCATCAAAGTAATGGGGTATGATATAAGTGAAAACGATACATACAAAGCGTCGGTTGGCTTAGTAACCCAGGCAAGGAGCCTTTTTCAGGACTTGAGGGCTGGGGAAAACCTGGATTTCATCGCTAACCTGAAGGGGGCTCGGCCAGACCGGATTACCCCTCTGGTAGAAAAATTTGATTTGCAGGACCACCTGCAGCAAGCTGTAAATGGTCTGGATGCTGGTGTTTACCAGCGGTTGGCACTTGCTTGTGCGTTGCTCAATGCACCACAGCTGTTAATTTTAGATGAGCCTATAAAAGATATCGATCTCTATTCCCGCAACATAATTGCCAAGGTCCTGCAGGAGTTTGTATCTCAGGGAGGTGCCTGTGTCTGTGGGTTTAGCAATATGGAATTTGCTGCCCAAATGAATAAAGTTGGCTGGCTGGATAACGGGGAACTTACTGTTTATGAACCCCAGGAGGCCGTGGCGAGATGGAAAAGTCTGATTCATTCCTATAATAATAGAAACGGTGAAAAAGATGGATAAACAATTCCTGGCTATCATGTTTCGTGAATTCCGGTATATGTGGCGTGATAAGAGCTTAAGGAATATAATGCTGGTGGCTCCCCTGCTCGGTGCTTTTTTATTTGCCGGGATATACAGCGCCCAAACCTTGAATGCTATCCCTACTGCCATAGTTGATTTAGACCGCTCCACTGGCAGCAGGGAATTTATTGATAAGCTGCAGGGGGCCGAAAAGCTGCATATCACCGCCTATCTATCCACCTATCAGGAACTACAGGATTCAATTGCCCAAGGGCAGGTTGTGGTCGGAGTGGTGATTCCTGAGAATTTTGGGCAGGATGTTGCTCTAGGGCGGCAAACCAGGGTTTTAATGATTATAGACGGCAGTAATTCGATATATGCAACCAATGCCAATGCTTCGCTCTTGGAAGTTACCCGTACGGTTAGTGCGGAAGCGGGGATTAGTACTCTGGCAGCCAGTGGGATGCAGCTTGATCAAGCTAGTGAAGCTTACCAGCCTATAGTCTTTAACGAAGAAGCCTGGTTTAACCCCACTATGAATTACGCTTATTTCCTGGTGCTGGCCTTAATACTGAATATTTGGCAGCAGTGCTGTACACTGGCATCAGCCATGACTGTGATCGGCGAAACGGGGATGAAAAGCTGGTTGCAGGTCAAGGCTTCCGGAGTTTCCCAGTTTAAGCTTTTTTTAAGTAAATCAACTGCTCATATCATTACTTTTATGCTTATGGTACTGCCACTTTATTTCCTGGCTTTTCGAATTTTTAAGCTGCCTTTAAAAAGTAATTTTGGAACCTTGTTGTTTTTTACTTTTCTTTTTGCGGTGGCCTTACACAGCATCGGAACGCTGATGTCGAGTGCGGTGTCCAATGCAGTTGATGCCAGTCGCCTGGGAATGATGATTGCTCTGCCATCTTTTGTCTTGAGCGGTTATACATGGCCTATTGAAGCTATGCCCCATGTGCTGCAGTCATTGGTGTGGATGCTGCCGCAGACATGGTTTTTCCAGGGATTGAATTATCTAACCTTTAAGAATCCCGGGGGGGATTTTATGCTGCCGTTTTATGCAGCCCTAATCATTATTGCCCTGGTATGTTACGCAGTCAGTATTACGATTCAGGTATGCAAAGAACGTTGACCGAAACGTTATTAAAGATGACAGGCATTAATAAGGGGTGTGATAGTTGTTGCGTCAGATATTGAAATTGGCTTATTATGAGCTCCTGCATATATTTAAAGACCCGATCCTGTTTTTGGTTGTTTTCATTGCACCGCTGGCCTATGCTTCTTTGTTTGGGGCGGTATATATTTCCGGCGTTTTGACTGATATTCCCCTGGCGATTGTGAATCAGGATAATTCTGAATTAAGCCGGGAAGTAGTAACAGCTTACCGTAATGATTCTCATTTTAAAATTGTCACTGAGCCAGATAGTTATGCGGAATTAGAAACGGACATGAAGACTGGAAAGGTGCACGCTGGAATCGTTATTCCAGAAGATTTTTCACAGAAATTGAGCCAGAATGGGCAGACTGAAATTTTAACTGTTTATGATGGTTCTAACTTGATTTGGGGATATAATATCCGGAAAAATGCTCTGGAAGTAGTAAACAAGTTTAGCACAGACCATACCGCGGCCCAATTAGCTGGAGAAGGCATGAGTAAAAATGACATAGTGAACGTAATGAACACCATTGATTGTAATATTACTATCTGGTACAACCCGACATACAGCTATGCCAACTTCTTGTTCATGGGATTGATAGTAATGATTCTGCATCAGTTGGGTATGTTAGGGGTAGCTCTTACCGTTACCCGTGAAAAAGAACGCAATTCCTGGCTCCAGTATCTGATGGCTGCGATTCCAGCTTGGAAAATAGCACTGGGTAAGTGTCTGCCGTATTTCATCGTAAACTTTTTTAACTTCGTTTTATTAATCTGGGTTGCCGCTAATTTTATCCATGTTAAGATGCATGGCGGTGTCTTTTTGATTATATTGTTGGGTCTGCTTTTTGAAATTATTGTTACCTCGGTTGGTTTTTTGATTTCGATTTATACGGCCAATTCTTTGATTGTTACTCGCTATATTATGCTGCTGTCAGTTCCTTTTATTATGATTTCCGGCTATACTTGGCCGACTTCATATATACCTGACTTTTTGAATGGCATTGCCCGTTTGCTTCCTTCAACCTGGATGATGGAAGGCTTCCGATTGGTTACTATTAAGAATTTATCTATGGCAGAAATCTGGCCCACCTATGTCGTTATGGGGTTAATGGCTTTAGTGGCTAGTGGTCTAGCCCTGTCCTTTAGTAAAAAATGGCCAACGTCCAACATCGATACTTTAGCGGTAAACAGCGGAAGTACCTACCCCCGTAAATAAGGGGAAACATGGGGGGGACCGTCCCCCTGTTTCCCGGTCTGTCGCCCAATGTTTCCTCTCCATGCCTGACTGCTTCCCCCTTTCCTTAATAAACCCTGACAACCCATACCTCTTCTTCCACAATTTGATTGACCCTGGAAATCCTTAGAAGGTATAATAAATCAATGGATTGACCAGCGGGTCGGAAAATGAGGAGGGGAACTAGTGAAGGGGAAAAAAGGGTATCGAAATGTCATGGTGGTGCTAGTTATTATGTCGTTATTCATAGTTGTAAGCGGCTGTGGTAAAAAAGCACAAGAAGAGGTGCAAGATGTATTCAAGGTTGAAACAGCAGTCGTAAAAACAATGGATATTACCAGATATTCAAGCTATTCCGGCCGAGTAAAAGGAAGTAATGAAGAGGCTGTATTGCCCAAACTATCAAACCGGGTTACAGCGGTTTATGTGAACGAAGGGCAGGCGGTTCAGAAGGGGCAGGTTATTGTCAGTCTAGACCGGAGTAAGCAGGAGGCCGCCGTTCAACAGGCTGAGGCAGCGGCAGCATCTGCCAGAGCCGGGCAGGCTGCCAGTGAAGTTCAGCGGCAGACAGCTTTGAGCAGTTATAATCGCACCAAAGAACTTCATAATGCCGGGGCGGTTTCCGATCAGGCGCTGGAAACAGCCAAGGCTGGCTATGATGCCCTCAATACAGGTGCGGCAGAGGCAGGCGTAGCTCAGGCACAGGCAGCCCTTAACTTGGCTGGGCAGAATTTGGCAGATTGTGAAATTAAAAGTCCAATGGACGGCGTTGTTGGACGGGTCGATGTTAAGGTTGGAGATACGGCCAGTCCCCAGAGCCCAGTTGCGGTGATTAATAATACTGCGGATCTGGAAGTGGAAGTTAAGGTCAGTGAATCTGATGTATCATCGGTTCAAGCCGGGTCAGCCGTCAAGGTGCAGATCAAAGCTATTAGCGGAGAACCACTTACCGGGACTGTCAAGAGTGTTGCCTCTGTCGCTGATGCGGCTACGCGCACTTATCCAGTAAAGGTTTCCCTGCCCAATAACTCACAATCGCAGGTGAAATCCGGTATGTTTGCCGAGGTTATGCTGGGGACACAGCACCGGGCGGGGGCAGTAAGTATTCCTATGGCCGCAGTCCTGCCTAAAAACGGTGAGAGTACCGTGTATGTTGTGAATGAGGAAAATCGCGCGCAGCCAGTAATAGTTCAGACTGGGCTAAATGATGGTACTTATACCGAAATAACCAAGGGTCTGCAGGTGGGACAGAGAGTTGTTACCAAAGGTAATACACTCATTGATGAAACCAGCATGCTTGATTTTGCTGATGGGGGAACTGCGAAATGATGAGGAAAATCGCCCAATTTGCAATAAATAGGCCGGCTACGATCATCATATTGATTGCAGCGATTGTCATCATTGGGTTGATGAACCTGTCCCAGCTGCCCACTGACTTGATGCCTAAAATGGATCTGCCCTATGCAGCTGTCATTACCAACTATACAGGAGCCGGTCCTGAAGAAATAGAAGATCAAGTAACCAAACCAATTGAGAATGTGGTGGGGACTGTTGCCAACATCGATCAGATTATATCAACCTCCAGCGCGAATTCATCAATGGTTCTCGTGGCGTTCAACTATGGTACAAACATGGATTCAGCCATGGCAAATATTCGAGATAAAGTCTCTATGGCTGAAGCTGCTCTCCCGGATGGTGCGGAGAAACCTCAGATCATGAAAATGGATCTAAATAGTATGCCGGTTATCTCACTTAGTATCAATGGCGAAGACCTGTCTCTGGCACAGCTGCAAACCATTGCAGAAGACAAAATAGAACCCCGTCTCTCAAGAATCTCAGGGGTAGCTTCGGTAACCATTACCGGAGGACGCAAACGCGAAGTGAAAGTAGCCGTTGATCCAGTCAAAGCGGAGAATTATGGTTTAACCCTGAGCCAGGTTACCGGTTTTCTATCAGCCGAGAATTACAATATGTCTACCGGCAGCATCACCTATGGGGAACGAAAATATTATGCCCGCAGCTTGCAGGAATTTGAGAGCCTGGATGATATCGGAAACGTTGCGCTCACGACTGCGACCGGGAACAAAGTCCCATTGAAAGACATTGCTGAAATTAGTGAGGATTATAAAGATATCGATCAACTTACCCGTACCAACGGTTCTCCGGCGGTGGGTATTCATGCTCAGAAAGAGACAGATGCCAATACTGTGGAAGCTTGTACGGCTGTAAAAGCAGAAATGGAGAAAATCAAAACCGAACTGGGCGGTAAAGTGGATGTAAAAATCGTCATGGATCAGTCAGATTTTATCAATAAATCCATTAACAGTACTGCCAAAACGCTGATTGAAGGCTCCATCCTGGCGGTATTGATTATTCTTTTGTTTCTGCGCAACATTCGCAGCACTGTCATTATCGGGATAGCGATTCCTCTCTCCATCGTTGCCACATTTATCCTGATGTATTATACCGGCAGTACCCTGAATACTTTTACCCTGGGAGGTCTGGCTCTGGGGGTGGGGCGAATGGTCGATGACTCGATTGTGGTTTTCGAGAATATCTACCGGCATCGAAGATTGGGATTATCTGCTAAAGAAGCTGCTTTAAAAGGCGCTGGCGAAGTAGGCGGAGCGGTTCTGGCAGGGACTTTGACCCTGGTTTCGGTATTCCTGCCCATTGGCTTGGCAGAGGGAATCAGCGGGGTATTATTTAAGCCCCTGGCCTTCACCATATGTGTAGCCATTGTCTGTTCCTTGCTGGTTGCCGTAACAATTGTTCCTTTTATGTCTTCCCGCCTGCTGACAGATGCGGCCATGCAAAGAAAAACCAGCGACAAGAGCTCCATAGGTAGGTTGATCAATCGCATGGGCAACTGGCTGGATAATTTGGGCGAACGTTACAAAATTTTAGTTGGGTGGGTTTTGGGACACCGGCGTACGGTTATTTTTGGCGTCACCGGGTTGATGATTGCATCCCTTTGTTTGGTCCCTCTGATTGGTGCAGAGTTTATGCCTGTCTCCGATTCGGGCAGCATATCTGTAAGTCTCGAAGCGGACAAAGGTTCTGTCATCGGGGATGTGGATAAAATGGCCCAGGTGGTTGAAGAAAGACTAATGCAGAATCCTTCTGTCGATGTGATATTTACCAGTGTCGGCAGTTCAGGACAAATTTCAATGGAGGTGGCGGGCACTAATAAAGCTACCATCTCAGTAAAGTTGATTCCCAAGAGCAAGCGGAAAAGTGTTGATCAGGTTGCGGAAGAGATTAGAAAATCACTCTACGACATCCCGGGCGTTAAGAAGAAGGTTACTGTCAGCAGTGATAGCGGTATGAGTTCATCAGGAAGTGCTCTCAGTGTCGCAGTCAAAGGTGATGATCTGGATACCCTGCGGGAAATCTCCAATGAAGTCGAAAGTATTATGAAAAAGGTGCCTGGAACCCGTGAAGTGACCGCATCAATGGCTGATGGCAATCCGGAAGTGCAGATCCGAATCAACCGCCAGCGGGCGATGGATTATGGGTTATCGCCGGTTCAGATTTCCAGAGAAATCAAAAACGCTATCGACGGAACGGTTGCAACCAAGTATCGGGTCAAAGGGGACGAAATCAATGTAAGAGTAACCAGTCAAGATAAGCAGAATAGTGATATGGATATGCTCAAAGGTTTGAAGATCCTTACTGCTCAGGGCAGCAGTGTATCTTTATCAGAACTGGCTAGCTTTGAATTGGCAACCGGGCCGGTACAGATTTCACGAGATGATCAATCACGGCAGGCTACGGTTTCCTGTGATCTATTAAATAGAGATTTGCAGAGTGTTACGAAAGATGTTCAGACTGAGGTTGGAAAAATTCGGCTGCCGGCCGGGTACACCATCGACTATGGCGGACAGAATGAGGAGATGATAGAGTCTTTTTCAAGTCTGTTCCTGGCTTTATTGCTGGCGATCCTGCTGGTTTATGTGGTAATGGTCATTCAGTATGAATCTTTCTTCGATCCTTTCATTATCATGTTTTCTATCCCGACCGCCATCATTGGGGTAATTCTAGGACTTTTAATTACAGGGAGAAGCTTCAGTGTCACTGCCTTTATCGGCATTATTATGCTGGCCGGAATTGTAGTATCCAATGCGATTGTCTATATTGATTATTTGAAAAAACTGCGTGATTCGGGCATGGAGCGGAATGCTGCTATAATTGAGGCTGGCAGGGTAAGACTGCGACCTATTTTAATGACCGCATTGGCTACCATGTTGGCTATGATGCCTATGGCGACAGGATTGGGGGAGGGTGGTGAAACTTCTGCTCCACTGGCTACTGTAGTTATTGGGGGTCTAGTTGCGTCAACCTTTGTAACCCTGCTTCTTCTTCCGGTTGTTTATAGCATCTTTGACGATTGGGGTCAGAAGCTGCGCAATAGGTTTTCCCACTCTGCGAAAGCAGATGAGATAGAGATGGAGGGATAATCATATGGCTTCGAAAGAAAATAAAAGGGACCGAATTATGGAAGCAGCCATACAGGTATTATCCAGGAAGGGCTATCATAACACTAAAATGGAGGAGATCGCGGTTGCGGCGGGTATAGGCAAGGGTACCATATATGAATATTTTGACAGCAAACTGCAGTTATTACAGGAAATTTTGGAACGCAGTTTTCATCTATACGACCACTCAATCAATTCCGATATAAGCAATAGCTTATCCATTGAACAAAAGATTAGGGGTTTGGTGGAGGGCCATTTGCGGTTCTGCCAGGAAAACAAGGACTTAACCCGTCTTCTGTTTTTGGATACTGAAATAATCGATAATGAGCTTAGAGAATGGGCCTGGCAAAAACGTCGGTTGAAAGAGGAGCATATGCAGGCGCTTTTTGCCGCCGCTATCAACAAAGGAGAGCTACGGGATTTAGACACTAAAATGTTAACTATAATGATAAGTGGGATATTCGGTTCGTTCTGGATCCCGGTATGCCTTGAAGGCTGGGATATAGATGCGGCTGCTGCCGCGGAACTGGTTACTGATATTATCATGAACGGAATAAAAAAATAGGGACAGGGTGACGGCTCCAATGGGACAGGGGGACGGGTCCCTCGTCCCACTTTGGATATCCCGGGGTGGGACGAGGGACCCGTCCCCCTGTCCCATTGGAGCCCTAGTTATTTGTATAACTAATTATTGAATTATGTAACTGTTCGCCATTGATACCGATTTGTCCGGCGTTGATGCGATTAAGAGCCATTCTATCTGAATTTCTATCTACAATACCTGGATCAACGGTCAGTAAATAATGGTATCCAACCGCTTGGGCCAGTTGCTGTACGGTGTCATTCTTATAGCCGTATGGCAGGGCCAGGTAGTTGACCTCCGTATTCAATTCTTTCTCCAACGAAGTTTTTGATAATATTAAATCGTTATTAACTCTATCACGGTATTCGCCGGCTGTTTCATACCTTTTCTTGTCGGGCAGATATTTTGGGGAATTAAGCTCCGAGCCTTCCGTTCCATCCTGCCTTTGCACTAAACGATGGCTGTCATAGGTATGAGAATAGAAGCTCATGCCATGGGCCTGCATTTCCTTTATTTGTTCCCAGGTTAATTTCGGGATCTGATTCGCGGTGGCACCAACATTTTTTACGATCACAAATATACTGGCTGGAATGTTGTTCTCGGCCAATACCGGATAGGCATATTGATATATACTTCGATAGCCATCATCAATAGTAATGGTAACCGCATTAGGTGGTATGTCCTGCTTTCCTGCTAAAAAATCGTTCAGTTGTTTTAAACTTATAAAGTTATACCCTTTTTCCTGGAGAGCAGCGATCTGTTCACGAAAGTGTTCCGAGCTAATAGTAGCGGCAGTTTCATAGTCATCAAAATTATGATACATAAGTATGGCCACTTTGGCTGAATAATAAACTGGCCGAGGGTTGGGGTTTATAACTTCACCAACTGGCGGTGTTGGTAAATTAGATTTGTCGATTGGCATAACATTGCGCAATTGTGGGTATTTGATAAAAACCGATATAGTAAACACGATAAACAGAGTTAATAAAACAAGGCCTATTTTAACATTATTTTTACTGCGCATGCTTTCCAAAATCCTCACTATAATTTAATAAATCATATACTATTATCTCCCTATGGATTTACCGTAGCGGTAAAAACAATACCGGTTGGCATGGAACTCTCATCTGTATATTGAATGCCAGGATGGAGCAACAACCAGTAACAAGTGTTGGGGACCAGGTTCTTCTCCGGACTTGCCTGTATTTGGGTACTGTTTAACGGATTTAAGTTTAAGGGAATGCGTTCACCATCACTAGCAATTAATTCAATGTTAGAATGGTTAACTGTTTGCCAGTTTACATTCCGAGAGAAGGTCAGGGTAAACTTTTTATCAACCGGAACACTGGGTAGTTGATTACCGAGCTGATAATCAGGATAATAAAGTGACCGTCGGTCCGTCAACTCCAGGGCCGGTACGCTTTCCCACCCGTTGTCTTTTCCCTTCATTAATCCCATGCCGACTCTATCAATAATTTCCCCGTAAGCTTGCCAATATTCCGGCTCTCGGGCCTTCTCAGTGTCTATCACGAAGGATTTGGAGGCCAGGGTCAACTTGACCAGGCCATTTATATTCTTTTCGGTATCACTTGCGGACAGAAGCAATTCGGCAGCCTTTAATGGGTCGGCTTTTTCGATTAGTAAATCCGGGGTGATACCTTTTTTGTTTATGTCATTACCCAGAGGTGAACGAAGATCGGCTACGGTCATTTTTAAATAATCGCCGCTATCCAAGTTGATTAGTTCCTGCATGCATCCCTTGCCATAACTTTGAGTGCCAATAAGCACCGCCTTACCGTAATCCCTAACTGCCCCGGCCAGAACTTCTGAGGCGCTGGCACTGTTCTCATTGAGCAGGTAAATGGTGGGTTTATCTATTATATAACTATGTTTAACGGCTCGGTCCAGATAGGGTGGGGTATCACGGTATTTAGTCTGCATGGCTACGTTATCGCCAATAAAAAAACCTGCTATATCCAGGGCCGCACCTGCATACCCCCCGCCATTATCTCGTAAATCAACGATATAAGCGTTTGGATTCTGGCGGTGCAGATTATCCAGGGAATCTGTAAAAAGCTTACTTGTTTCACTCGCAAAGGAGCTTATGCTTAAATAGCCAGTATTAAAGGCTTTAATTTCACTAGTCACTGAGGGAATTGTAATATTTTCGCGCTGTACCTGAACGGCAAAAGATGTACCTGAACGCTGTACGAGCAATTGCATCATGCTGCCTTCAGGACCTCTGATGAGGGGTATGAGTTCTTCTGGGAATAGGCCTTTAAGGGAACGACCATCTATGAAGGTAAGAATATCACCCACCTGCAGGCCAGCCTTCTCAGCCGGGGAACCGCTGATCAGGGCGGTTACTTTAACTCCTTCCTCAACTATGTCCAGATAAATGCCTATGCCGGTAAAGTTTTGCTCCAGAGAATTATTGAAATCCTGGTACTGTTCCGGGGTCATAAAAATGGTGTAAGGATCATCCAGCTGAGAGAGTATAGCATCAATGGTGGGAGAGTTTAAGACATCTTCCTTTACCGGTTCCACGTAGTAATTGCGCAGTAAATCGCGTACTTCCGCCAGAGCTGATCCATACGCCCAAGCCGAACCCGGGCACAGCAGGGTAATAACCAGAAGTATAAGCAATATTTGCCGATAGGTATGTTTTAAGGTTCTCAATGATTGTCCCCCTTAAAGGTGCCAAGCATCGCAATCAAACTGATTGTAGTTTGCGCTTACTTCCCTGTTAATAATATCATTTGCTTGCCATGGTTTCCACTTACCTTTGACTTATCCATGGCAAATATATTACTATTGTGCTAATGTATACTGGATATCTACGGGCATATACAGTTCTATTGATTATTGGAGGAATTATAGATGAGATTGGGAAAAGTGATGGTAGTTTTCGGGACCAGGCCAGAAGCGATTAAAATGGCTCCTGTTATAAAGGAACTTCAAAAAGTGCAGGATATAGAGACAAAGGTAGTAGTAACTGCTCAACATCGAGAGATGCTTGATCAGGTTCTGCACCTGTTTTCAATAAAACCGGATTATGACTTAAACCTGATGAAAGACAAACAGGATTTATACAGCATTACTACCGGGGTTTTGAGCGGACTAAAAGAAATTATGGAGCAGGAGAAACCGGATTTGGTTTTGGTTCACGGGGATACGACTACCACTTTTGCTGCAGCCCTAGCCGCTTTTTACCAGAAGATACCAGTAGGGCATGTTGAAGCCGGGCTGCGTACCCGTAATAAATATTCGCCTTATCCAGAGGAAATGAACCGCAGCCTTACGGGCCGGCTGGCTGAACTGCATTTTGCTCCCACAGACCTCTCGCGGGAGAATCTCCTGGCAGAATCCATCGCTACCTTCAAAATATGGGTAACCGGCAATACGGTCATAGATGCCCTGATGGATACGGTGCATCCAAATTATGGGTTTAGCGAGGAATTAAAGGAAATTAACTTTAAAAATAGAATATTATTGGTTACCACCCACCGGAGAGAGAACTGGGGCGACCATATGAGAGAAATTTATGAGGCTCTGGTTCAACTGGTGGAAGAGTTTGCTGATGTGGAAATAGTGTTTCCGGTACATAAAAATCCTACGGTCAAGGATCTGGCGGTTGAGATGCTGGGAGACCGGGAGCGAGTTCATCTGCTGGAGCCTATGGAATATGAGGCATTCGCGAATCTAATGAACGCATCATATATTATATTAACTGATTCCGGCGGAATGCAGGAGGAAGCACCTTCACTCGGTAAACCGGTACTGGTTCTCCGTGATACTACGGAAAGACCAGAAGCAATCCAGGCTGGAACGGTAAAACTGGTAGGAACAATAAAGGAGCATATTTACGAAGCGGCCCGACTTTTGCTGGTCGACCGCCGGGAATACGATAAGATGGCGCAGTCAATTAACCCCTATGGAGACGGCAAGGCAGCTCGCCGCATTGTTAAGGTTGTTAAGGATTTCCTGTACGTACGCATAGGAGCACAATCATAAGAAGACGCGATAATGAGGCACGGGTGAGGCACGGGGACGGTTCTTCTGCCTCAGTTTTACCTAAAAGCGTATAAAATGAGGCAGAAGAACCGTCCCCATGCCTCATTATCGCGTGGAACTAAGGAGGCAGCTATGGCTGAAATAAAATTTGGTACCGATGGATGGAGAGCCATCATAGCAGAGGATTTTACTTGTGCAAATATTAAACTGGTGACCCAGGCAATTGCTAATTATCTAAAAAACAATAATCTGAGCAAGAAGGGTATTGTAATCGGTTATGACAACCGCTTCCTGTCTGAACATTTTGCCAGTGAATGTGCCCGAGTAATGGTCGGTAATGGAATCCGAGTATCTATGACCAAAAAGGCGGTTCCAACTCCGCTGACTGCTTTTGCCATACGGACATGCCAGGCCGGAGGGGCTATTATGGTTACAGCTAGTCATAATCCGCCGGAGTATAACGGCATTAAATTTATACCGGAATATGCGGGGCCGGCTTTGCCTGATGTTACCACCACCATAGAGGATGAGGTCAAGCGGATCCAAGAGGGTGGCAGGATTTATGAACTGGAGTTAAAAGAGGCCCTGGCTCTTGATTTGTTGAAAGAGATTGATTTGGACCGGGAATATATGAACCAAATACTGAGAGTCATTAATCCCGAAGCTTTTAGTAATAAGCCGCTTAAGATAGTTGTTGATCCTATGTATGGATCCGGAGTGGGCTATTTAGATCGAATCCTGACTGAACTTGGCTGTGAAGTAAGGACTATTAATAACTACCGCGATCCACTATTTGGCGGTTCTATCCCGGAACCAACTGACGCAGGTTTATCGGATCTGAAAAGGGCGGTTGTTACCTATAAGTGCGATTTAGGTTTAGCATTGGATGGAGATGGAGACCGGTTCGGTATTGTGGACAATGAAGGGCAGTTTGTAGATCCTAACCGTTTGGCTTATCTGTTGTTTGAACATCTTTTGAATACCCGCACCTTTCGGGGACCAGTTTGTCGTTCTCTGGCTACCACCCATAACTTGGACCGCATTGCTAAACAGAACGGGCTCAGTGTTATTGAAACCCCGGTGGGCTTTAAATACATTTCGGAATGTCTGCGGGAAAAGGGTTGTATTATGGGGGCGGAAGAGAGCGGCGGTTTAAGTATATTCGGACATGTACCTGAAAAAGATGGTATTTTGGTAGGGCTTTTGGCCGCCGAGATCTTAGCGACTACCGGAAAAACATTCAATCAGTTAAATCAGGAAGTGGTGGAGAAATACGGCATAATGATCAGTGAACGCATTGACATCAAAATTACTCCGCGGGAAAAGGAACGTATTCTAGCAGATTTACAAGATTATCAGCCTAAAGTGGTGGCAGGTATAAAAGTTGACAAGATTGATGAAAAAGAAGGCAAAAAGATTGTTATGGAAGACAGTTCCTGGATTTTGATCAGGCCTTCCGGAACAGAACCTCTTGTCAGGGTTTATATAGAAGCTGCGGACGAGAAAAGGCTGGAGGAAATGCGCCAAGAGGTAATGACGGCGCTTTCTCTGCAGGATAACCAATAAGCTTACAGTTTTTGGGACAAGGGGACGGGTCCCTCGTCCCACTTTTGATATCCCGGAGAGGGACGAGGGACCCGTCCCTCTGTCCCAAAAATCACTGGTAATCAATTGACCTTCTTCTGGCATATTATATATTAATATACCGTAAGGAGGTTTTTATATGCTTATAATATTAAAAGTGACCAGCTTTACCATCTGGTTTGTCATAATGATATTTATTATCAGGGCAGTCTTTCGTAAAAAGCGATCGTCAATTCGGGCTTTTACTCCATATTTATTCAAAAAAACTGAAAAGCAGTCAAAGTTGTGCAGCGAGAGAGAAAAGGTTTGAACTTTTTATGGTATAATACATTCTATCTTGTCTATTATGGTTGCGACAGGGGAAGATACAAAGGGGACAGTTCTTGACGAATGCTAGCGTTCGTCAAGAACCGTCCCCCGCGTTCGCTATCTCCTTTAACCGGAAGTGGATTTATTAATGGGGTGATACCGTGCTGAATCCTATACTTGATGTGATATTCCCTCAAGAGACGTGCTGTATATGCCGTAAGCATGGCAGATATGGCTCTAAGGAGCCCTGGTGTCAGCAATGTGCCGAGGTAATCACAGAACTGGAGAGCTCTGGAACGAATTGCGAGAGATGCGGAAAATATCTGGAGGGCGGTAAGAAATTATGTGAAGACTGCCTTCAAAGCCCACCTCAGTTTGAAATAGCCCGAGCTGTAGGGCCTTATGAAGACCCGTTTCGTATTTCCACCAAGGTTTTAAAGTTCATGGGGAGGAAATATCTAGCTCCTAAAATGGGGGCCATGATGGCCGAGAAAATCAAGTCGGAGCCCCGCTTTGGTGCGATTGATCTCATAATTCCGGTGCCCATATCCCGGAACAGCTTCCAGGTCAGGGGATTTAATCAGACTGAATTGCTAGCCCGACATATTGGCAAGAAATTGGGAATCAAGGTTGATAACCATGTAATATTCAGGGTTAAGGACACACCATCCCAGACTGAACTTTCCAAGGAAGAGCGTGAGAAAAATCTCCTCTGTGCCTTCGAGGTAAGGGATAAGAAAAAGGTGCTTAACAAAAGCATATTGTTGGTGGATGATGTTTACACTACCGGGTCAACAAGTCGTGAATGTACTCGTACGCTGCTGCAGGCTGGTGCGGATCGGGTTTGTATTATTACCTGGGCTACCGGCAGGGGATTCTAATGAATAAACGTCTACAGGAATTTGATGTCTTAAGGGTTGCAGCAGCTTTGGGTGTAATTGCTATCCATGTTACCGCTGGTTATATAGATAAGTCTTCGCTGGCCTATTGGTGGAATCACGCCGTACGTTTCGCCGTGCCTCTTTTTATCGTCATCTCAGGTTTTCTTTTATATCATACTGATAGGGATGCCCCAGTTTTATCGCCCTTAACCTTTTATCGTAAACGTCTTAAGCGCATTCTATGGCCCTTCTTCATCTGGAGCTTTATCTATTGCTTATTTAGTGCTTATCTACTCAAGTGGAACAACCCGATACTCTTTTTAGTGACTTGGGGAAAATCTTTGTTATGGGGAACCGCTTATTATCATTTATATTTTTTACCCATCATACTGCAGTTTTATCTTCTGTATCCCTTGTTGCGGCGATGGCTTTTAAAAAAACCGCGCCAGCTTTTGGCGGTCTGCCTGCTTTTAACCCTGGCATGTCAAATACTATTATATCTCTATCTGCTGCATATTATTTCACTGCCTTACCGCTATAACTCGCTATATTTACTTTCTTTCCCGGTGTGGCTGTTTTATTTTGTCCTGGGTATGTTTACCGCCTATGAGTGTAACCAGTGTAGCGGGCGAGCGGGTCTCTTAATGCATCGCCCCATATCATTGCAGACAAATCAAGAAAACCGTCCGCCAATTACCCTGGCAGTTATCTGGTTAATGAGTTTAGCAATTGTGATTCTGGACAGCAAGTTGACAAATATCCAGGGATCCATCGTTAGACCCAGTGTCATGCTATATACTGCCTGCAGTTATTTTTTCTTTTATGCTCTGGCAATGCAGTTTCGGCAAAAGGACAGACCTTGGCTCACTTGGATCTCGGCCCAGTCTTTTCTCATTTTTCTAATGCATCCTTTCCTGCTTACCATTTTGATAAAACTTGCTCCCCGGCTGGGGTATCCCAGTTTATGGGATGGCAACCTGGGTCTTATAGGGTTATACTGCGCCACTACCGCAGTTACCATAGCCATCACCTATTTTGTCAGCCTGACTCCTATGGCTGCACTGCTGGGTGGGATTAGGAAATCAGGGAGGTAATATTCTTGCTATTCTCTTGCCCAAAGTTTATAATAATTGGTACAAGTCGGGGAATCGGTTTCTTTTCACAGTAGATCTCGACAATTTTCGAAAAAAGTGAGGGATATTTTTACATGTTCGAAGACAAAATTTTAGTATGTCAGGATTGTGGCCAAGAGTTCATATTTACCGTAGGTGAGCAAGAATTCTATCATGAAAAGGGTTTTGAAAATGAACCTAAACGTTGCAAGGATTGTAGACAGAACCGACGTAATACTAGCGGCAACAGAGGACCACGCGAGATGTTTACTGCTGTTTGCGCCGAGTGCGGAGCCGAAACCGAAGTGCCTTTCAAACCTGTAGAGGGAAGACCGGTCTTCTGTTTAGAGTGCTTCCAGAGGCAAAAACAAGCATCACTATAAAATGATTTTCTAACCGGGCTTTCCAAGCCCGGTTTTACTTTTTTCTGGGGCCATTCTGGTTCTGCGACAGGGGACGGTTCTCTTTTGTCGCACTTTACTAGCTATTAAGTGCGACAAGAGAGAACCGTCCCCTGTCGCAGAGACAAGCCCGGTTTTAGTTTTTTTGGAGAGGTAAGACGATCAGGTGAAGCGTCCCCCTGTCCCTTTTTTTTGCGCCGGATGCATAGTATTTTTTATTAATTGTGCAGTATTATAATATAAATGAGTATAATAAGGGTATAGCAAGGAAAGGGGTGGTTGCATGAGACTGGATATCAGAGGAAGGAACATTGAGATCACTGATGCACTTAAAGACTATACCACTAAAAGGCTTTCCAAATTAGAGAAGTACATTGATGATGCTAGAATTGCCCAGGTTGCACTCTCTCTCGAAGGTGAAGATCATAAAGTAGAAGTAACTATACCCCTAAATGGGTTGATTTTACGGGGAGAGGTAACGGCCGAGGACATGTACAGCGCCATTGATATGGTGGTTGAGAAGCTCGAAAAACAAATTGAGAAACATAAGACCAAACTGTATAAGAGACAGAGAGGGTCGGGGCTCAAGCAGCTGGCTGAGGAAGAACCAAAACCCGCTCCAAGTGTTAAGGCCAAGGATACTTTTGATAAGTATAATGTCGTCCGTACCAAGCGTTTTGCTTTGAAGCCAATGGACGAGGAAGAGGCCATAATGCAGATGTGCTTATTAGGGCACAGCTTTTTCATGTTTTTCAACTCCAGTTCCGATGAGATCAACGTGGTTTATAAGAGGATGGATGGCAACTATGGACTGATCGAGCCTGATTTTGATTAGTTGCTGGTATCCCGCAAAAATGATACTATAGAAACGTAACATACATTTATTAGGAACCTTTTGGTTCCTCTTTTTTTGAAAAGAGGTAGTAAACCGTGTTTAAAGATTTTTTGAAAAAGTTAATTGATGACAACGAAAAAGAGGTAAAAAAACTGAGCCGTATTGCTGAGGACATAAACAGCCTGGAAGATGATTATCGCAAGCTGGCCGATGAGGATTTCCCTAAAAAGACTCAGGAATTCAGGGATAGGATAGAAAATGGTCAGACTGTGGATGATCTATTGCCAGAGGCTTTTGCGCTGGTCAGGGAAGCCTCTCGGCGGACTCTGGGTATGAGGCATTTTGATGTGCAATTAGTAGGCGGGATGGTATTGCATAAGGGCAAAATTGCGGAAATGAAGACCGGGGAAGGGAAAACCCTGGTAGCTACCCTGCCAGCTTATCTAAATGCTCTGACTGGCAAAGGTGTCCATATTGTTACTGTCAACGATTACCTGGCCAGCCGTGATGCGGCTTGGATGGGGCCGGTCTTCCAATTCTGCGGTTTATCGGTGGGGCTGATTGTGCACGATCTGAGCTATCCGGAGCGTAAAGCTGCTTATGGCTGTGATGTGACCTATGGGACCAACAATGAGCTGGGGTTTGACTATTTGCGCGACAATATGGTGGTAGGGGCAGATAACATGGTACAGCGCCCCATGAACTATGCCATCATTGATGAGGTGGACTCTATCTTGATTGATGAGGCCCGGACACCGTTAATTATTTCCGGGGAAGGGGACAAACCTACTGATCTTTATTACCGCATAGCTAAATATATACCGCGCCTGGTAAATGAAGAAGATTTCATGGTTGATGAGAAAGCCAATGTTGTTACGCTGACCGAGGATGGCGTTCATAAGGTTGAAAAGCATTTTGCTATTGAGAATTTGTCCGAGAATATGGAAATCGCTCATCATGTAAATCAGGGGTTGAGGGCCCATACCCTTATGCGGAAGGACAAGGATTATGTGGTCAAGGATGATCAGATAATAATTGTGGATGAATTTACAGGCCGCTTGATGTTCGGGCGTCGTTACAGCGACGGTCTGCACCAGGCTATAGAAGCTAAAGAAGGGGTAAAGATTGAAAAAGAATCACAGACCCTGGCAACCATAACCTTCCAGAATTATTTCCGTATGTATAAGAAATTGGCCGGTATGACCGGAACAGCCAAAACCGAAGAAGACGAATTCGCCAATATTTATGGGATGGACGTAGTGGTCATTCCCACCAATCTGCCGATGGTGCGCAAGGACAATTCTGACTGGATATACCGCAGCGAAATGGGCAAATTCAATGCAGTTGTGGAAGATATAATTGAAAAAAATAAAAAGGGACAGCCGGTTCTGGTGGGTACGATCAGTATTGAGAAGTCAGAACTGTTAAGTACCATGTTGGCTAAAAAGGGTGTAAAACATCAGGTTTTGAACGCCAAGCACCATGAAAAAGAGGCGCAGATAATTGCGGAAGCAGGACAGGCTAACACCGTTACCATTGCCACCAATATGGCCGGGAGAGGAACCGATATCGTCCTGGGCGAGGGTGTGCAGGCCCTGGGCGGACTTTATGTGCTTGGCACTGAAAGGCATGAATCACGTCGTATCGACAACCAGTTGCGGGGGCGTTCCGGACGGCAGGGCGATCCGGGTGAATCACGTTTCTATGTATCGCTGGAAGATGATTTGATGCGTCTGTTTGGCTCCTCTAATATTGAGGGAGTTATGGATCGTCTGGGGATGGATGACAGTATACCCATTGAAAACAAAATAATTACCAAGACGATTGAGAATGCCCAGAAAAAGGTTGAGAATCGCAACTTCGGCATTCGCAAAAACGTGCTCGAATATGACGATGTAATTAACAATCAGCGGGTTGTAATGTATGGGGAGCGCAAGAAAGTCCTTTATGGTGAAGATCTTAAAGCGACCATTGCGGCTATGATAGATGATGTAATTGAGCAAGTAGTTGATAGCTTTGCCGGAGACTTTAAGTATACTGAAGAATGGGACCTGGATGGTCTGCTAACATATATTGAACAGAATATTTTGCCTGATTTTGATACCAATCCTGAGGAGCTTAAGGGCATGACCAAAGGTGAAGTGACGGAATTGGTGGGTGAGAAGACCCATGCGTTATACGAGGCCCGTGAAACGGAACTGGGCAGTGAAACCATGCGGGAAATAGAGAAGGCTATTATGCTGCGGATCATAGATAATAAATGGATGGACCATATTGATGCGATGGACCAGCTGCGCAATGGCATTAACCTGCGCGCTTATGCACAGCGGGATCCCTTGGTTGAGTATAAATTTGAAGCATATGAGGCTTTTCAGACTATGATCTTTAGTATCAAAGAGGATGTAGTCCGCTTTATTCTAAGAGTGAGGATAGTAGAGAGACCGGAAGAGAGAAAAATGGTTATGAATCAAGGCGAAGATGCGGAGAAGAAACCGGTCCATGTAGGAGACAAAGTCGGCCGCAACGATCCCTGCCCGTGTGGGAGCGGCAAAAAGTACAAAAAGTGCTGCGGTCGCACCGCTAGCTAAGGGAATTAGGCCTGACCGGCCTGGATGAGGTGAAATTATTGATTGAAGATCCACGGGGGACCATAACCGCTATTATAAGCAGCCTTAATGAGATGAGGGCTTCTCTTTGACATCGCTAATAAAAATCAAGAAATAGAAAGTTTAAATAGGACGACAGCAGCCGAAAATTTTTGGGATGACAATTTGGAAGCGCAAAAGATACTAAAAAGAAACAGCGACCTGCAGGCCAGTGTGGAGCAATTTGGGCAATTTTGGCGGGAAGCCCAGTATCTAAAGGAGATGCTGGAGATGGCCGAGGTAGAAAACGAACCTGATCTTTATAGCGAAACGGTTCGTGAGCTGGAGCAGTATGTTAAAAAATTTAGGGAGTATGAACTCCTCATATTGTTTTCAGGAGAAAATGACCATGGCAATGCCATAGTATCCCTGCATGCCGGAGCAGGAGGAACTGAAGCCCAGGATTGGGTGGAGATGCTTATGCGGATGTATACCCGCTGGGCCGAATCATCCGGATATGATGTTGATGTATTGGACTACCTGGCTGGAGACGAAGCCGGGGTGAAAAGTGTCACCTTCCTGGTACAGGGTATCTATGCTTATGGTAAGTTAAAATGTGAAGAAGGTGTACATCGCTTGATTCGCATTTCTCCTTTTGATGCTTCCGGACGGCGTCATACTTCGTTTGCTTCGGTATCGGTATTGCCGGAAGTAAGTGAAGAAATAGCCTTTAAGGTTAACCCCGAGGATTTGCGCATTGATACCTACCGTTCCGGGGGGGCCGGAGGCCAGCATGTCAACAAGACTGACTCGGCTGTACGCATTACCCATCTGCCTACGGGAATTGTCGCCCAATGCCAGAATGAACGCTCCCAGCATGCTAATCGACTGGCGGCCATGAAAATTCTCAATGCCCGCCTGTATGATTTGAAACAGCAAGAACGTGACGACAGCATGCAAAAAATAAAGGGAGAATATAAGGAGATAGCCTGGGGAAGCCAGATTCGCACCTATACCCTGAATCCCTTTTCCCTGATCAAAGACCACCGCAGCAATCTGGAAGCTGGGAATGTTCAGGCAATTCTGGACGGCGATCTGGATGACTTTATAAATGCCTGCCTGCGGATGAAGAAAGAAGAATAAGAAAAACGATATCACCCTACGGGTACTACTGATGTTCGCTTCGCTCACCATTAAGGTTGCAGCGGTTATTAGTCACTAACTATTTTGGAGGTTAATGTGAGAGAGATTACTGATAGTTCAATTCAGGAGGTCAGAGAAAAAGCACTGCTAATAAGGAGAGATATTATAAAAATGCTGGGAGAGTCAGGATCAGGCCACACTGGCGGATCACTGTCAGCAGCCGATATTCTATCTTGTCTTTATTTCTGGGAGATGCAAATCAACCCGCAACAACCCCACCAAGCAGATAGAGATCGTTTCGTATTAAGCAAGGGACATGCCGCCCCGGTTCTCTATGCCGCGCTGGCCGAGAAAGGCTATTTTCAGCGGGAAGAACTGGATCGACTGCGCAAACTGGGAAGCATGCTGCAGGGACATCCTGATATGCGTAAGGTACCAGGTGTGGATGCTTCCACCGGATCTTTGGGCCAGGGCATATCCTGGGCGGTGGGAATGGCCCTGGCCGGTAAAATGGACAATCGAAATTATCGGGTTTATGCCCTGCTGGGAGATGGTGAAATTGAGGAGGGCCTAGTTTGGGAGGCTCTGATGGCCGCTCACCATTACCATTTGGATAATCTAACTGCATTTCTTGACCACAACGGTTTACAGATTGACGGGCCGATAGAGAAAGTAATGTCACCAGAACCGGTGGCAGATAAGTTCAAGGCTTTTGGCTGGGAGACCTTGGTCATCGATGGTCATGACCCCCACCAGATCATGGCGGCTTTGAATACGGCCCGCACCATTAAAGGTCGTCCGACAGCTATTATAGCCAATACCGTCAAAGGCAAAGGCTGCTCGTTTATGGAAAACAAAGCCGAATGGCACGGCACCGCGCCCAATCAGGAACAAGTCGCCTTGGCGCTAGGCGAATTGGTATAAAACTTTAATGGTGTAATTTTGAAGAAATATCATTTTCTATTGTGATTAAGGAGGAACCAATTTGGAGAAGCAAGCAACCCGGGATGCCTACGGTAAAGCTCTGGTGGAGCTGGGGCGCCAATATAATGATGTAGTCGTATTGGATGCCGATTTGTCGAAATCAACCAAGACGGCTGATTTTGCCAAAGTGTTTCCAGAAAGATTCATAAATGCCGGAATTGCCGAACAGAATATGATAGGTATGGCTGCCGGTATGGCCGCCACGGGTAAGGTCGCATTTGCCAGTTCTTTCGCTATTTTTGCAACTGGCCGCGCCTTTGAAATAATTCGTAATTCCTTGGCTTATGCCAATCTAAACGTAAAAGTGTGCGCCACCCATGCCGGTGTTACAGTGGGTGAAGACGGTGGGTCGCATCAATCAGTGGAAGATATCGCCATCATGCGCTGTGTTCCCAATATGAGCGTTGTGGTTCCGGCGGACGGAACATCGACCCGTAAAGCAGTTGAAGCGATATATCATCGACCTGGGCCAGTTTATCTGCGCTTGGGGAGGCCATCGGTGCCGATACTCTATGATGACAACATGGATTTCAGGGTTGGCCAAGGAATTGAGCTCAGGAATGGCACGGATGCTACCCTGATTGCGTGTGGGATAATGGTAGCTAAATGCCTGGAAGCCGCAGATAGGCTGCAGGAAGCAGGCATCTCGGTAGCAGTGATTGATATGCATACCATCAAACCCATTGACCGGGAGTTAATTATCTGCAAGGCCCGTGAAACCGGAGCCATACTTACCGCTGAGGAACATAGCGTTCTAGGAGGACTGGGCAGTGCGGTATGTGAAGTGGTATGCGAGGAATTCCCCATTCCAGTGCACAGGATGGGCCTAAACGATGTTTTTGGGCAATCCGGCAGCCCCGATGAATTGCTCGATTATTATGGCCTAACTGTCGAAAAAATAATTGAAAACACCCAAATTTTGATTAAAAAGAAATAGTTTCCTAAAGGAATTGGCAGTCTTTTGTAGAACCACCTTACAATGGTGGTTTTTTTCTTGTATTATAGACATAATCGGAGGAAGAAATATGTTAGTTCAATTTTATAATGTTTCCAAGCTTTATAAAAATGGTGTCAAAGCATTAAACGATGTTTCATTGAAGATAGATCGCGGGGAATTTATTTTTTTGATGGGCCCCAGTGGCGCTGGCAAATCTACCCTAGTTAAAATGCTGTTTCGGGAAGAAACCCCCACCCAGGGTCAGATATTCGTTGCATCGCGGAGCATTGTGCGCATGAAGCGCAGTGAAGTACCGCAATTACGCCGCAGCATGGGAGTTGTGTTTCAGGATTTTAAGCTTCTAGAAAATAAAACAGTGGCTGAGAATATTGCTTTTGCTATGAAGGTAGTAGGAGCCAAGGAAAAGGATATAGGTGCCCGCACCGCTGAAGTAATTAAGATGGTGGGGTTAAAAGGCAAGGAGAACTCCTTCCCTGGGCAGCTTTCGGGAGGGGAGCAGCAGAGAGTTGGGATTGCGCGAGCAATTGTCAATCGACCATTGTTGCTGATAGCTGATGAACCTTCCGGTAACTTGGATATGGATACCGCTTTGGAAATCATGGATCTGCTCTATGATATTAACCGCAAAGGAACGACAATTGTTATGGCTACCCATGCTCGGGAATTGGTCAAGACCGCGGGGAAAAGGGTTATTACGCTGGAGGCAGGGCGAGTTTTGTCAGATGTTTCCGGTACGGAGTTTAGATGATGAAAATAAAAAATTTAGTATATTTCTTAAAAGAAGCTTTAACCTCGCTGGCTCGCAACCAGCTTCTGAGCATCGCTACAGTATCAACCATGACAATCTGTATTCTATTCCTGGGCGTGGCGGTGTTAATGACCGTAAATGCCGGCAGTTTCATGAACCGACTGGAATCGGATATTGAAATAGTTGCTTATCTGGACTCTTCTATAAGCGGAACTCAGATAACGAATATCCAAGACAAAATAGCGGCTATAAGTGGAGTTAAAGAGGTGGTCTTTGTTACTAAAACAGAAGCCTTGGCTAGTATGCAGAAGAAGTTCGCGGAAAAGGATTATAACCTGGAAAAAACTTTGGGTAAAAACCCTTTGCCTGATTCATTTGCAGTAAAAGCTGAAAATCCGCAGGAAGTCGCCCAGGTGGCGCAAAGCGTCAAAGAGATACCTGGTGTAAATAAAGTGAATTACGGCCAAGGGATAGTTGAGAGACTCTTCCAGGTAACCAAATGGGTCAGGATTATTAGCATCGGATTTGTAGTAATACTGGCGATAGGGGCGGTATTCCTGATTGCCACCGCCATACGTCTGGCCATTTTTGCCCGTCGTAAAGAAATCTATCTTATGAAACTAATAGGGGCAACCGATTGGTTTATCCGTTGGCCATTTTTTATAGAGGGTATTTTGCTGGGAATGGCGGGAGCTTTTATATCGATCTCGTTACTAGCGGTGGGTTACGGTTCACTGGTCAGCAATCTTCAGACTACTCTGTTCTTCATACCCCTGGTATATCAGGAGGACATATTGATCAATTTATATGTTTCATTACTGGCAACAGGGGCGCTGCTAGGAGTCTTGGGGACTTATATATCGCTAAATCGTTTCTTAGATGTTTAAGAGGACAATAGACGCGTAGATGAGTTAGGGAGTAATCGGTCTTGGGAGGGGGAGTAAGGAGAATAATGCTTAAACGTAAAGTATTAACCGGATTGGTAGCTCTAATGATGTTGGTGGCCATGATTATGCCGGTATTGGCTGATGAACTCAGCGACCAGCAGCAAGTGCTGGACAACCTGAATCAGCAAATGAACCAGCAACAAAATAATTTAAACAATGCAGCTCGAACCGAAAAGAGTATTATGGGCCAGGTCGAAGGAATTGAACGAGATGCGAACCAAACCCAACAGGAAATAAACACCCTGGCAGATAGAGTGGATTATCTGCTCAATAATATTGCAGCGACTGATAAACAAATTAAAATTCAACAAACGGAGCTGGACAAGCAGACTAAACAACTGGGTGAGCGGTTGGTGGTTATTTATGAACAGGGTGATAGTACATATTTAGAAGTTCTGCTGGGAGCCAATGATATAAGGGACTTTATAACTCGTTTAGATATGCTTACAGCCATTATTGATCAGGATCGGGATTTAATCGATACTATCAATACCAACAAAAAGGAGTTGGACACCAAGATGGCTGACCTGGAAGTTCAGAAGCGGGAGCTGCAGGCTGCCCAGGATATTAAGGAAGGCAGGAAGGTACTCCTGGCGAGCCAGTTGAATAATAAAAAGTTAGTACTTAACAGTGTCCAGTCGGATAAAGAGAAATATGCCCAGGCTATTCAGGAGTTGGAGCAAGCCTCCGCTCAGGCAGAAGCAATGATCCGCAAACTGCAGGGCAATAGCAGTGGGGCACGCATCGGCACCGGGACGTTTACCTGGCCGACTCCCGGTTATACCAATATTACCTCTCCTTTCGGGATGAGATACCATCCAATTCTTAAAGTTAATAAATTACACACCGGTGAGGATATTGGAGCCCCATATGGGGCTAGGATTGTAGCGGCAGATGGAGGAACGGTGATATTCGCTGGCTGGCTGGGGGCATATGGCAATGCTATAATTATTGATCACGGAGCAGGTCTGTCCACTCTTTATGGCCACCAATCCTTACTTCTGGTGGTTGAAGGAGACACAGTATCTAAAGGGCAAACTATTGGAAAGGTAGGCAGTACCGGTTGGAGTACTGGTGCCCACCTGCACTTTGAAGTTCGCAAAGACGGAACCCCGGTTAGTCCGGCGGGATATGTATAAAAAGTTGAAAAAAGTTGAAAAGCAAAGCAGCGTGACAAGAGGCTGAGCCCCTTGTCACGTTGCTTTTAGTTGGTTTAGGGTGACAAAAGATTGTCCCTCAGTGCTGCTGTAAAATATTTCCAAATATAGCCGTTTATTGATTGTTTTACGTTCTTGCATAGAGTAACATATTAATGGTAGTACGCTAATAAAATAGAATATGGTGGTGTGGTGTTGAAAGGCAATAAAATTTTTAAAGGCATAACTATTTTCTTCTCCATTTTGGGTTTGCTGGTTTTCCTGACAGCAGGCTACTTTGCTGCGACAAGTTGGAATAGTTGGAGCAGTATGATCAGTGTAATGGGAATAATCAAAGCGGAATCCCTTTATGCCCCCCAGAGTGCCAGTATGATTCAAGGGGCCACAGCTGGCATCGTAGCCTCTCTAAATGATCCCTATTCCAAGTACCTTACCAAATCCCAGTGGGAGGACTTAAAGTTCCAGCTAAATGCTGAGTTTGGGGGAATAGGTGTTTATGTAGCAGAAATGGAGGGGGGGAAATTGACGATAGTATCCCCTATCAAAGGGACTCCCGCTGCCGACGCCGGTCTAAAAAATGGTGATATTATTACCAAAATCAATGGGGATAGTTCAATCGGCATGAGTCAGGACGATGCGGTACATCTGATGCGCGGCGATCCAGGCACCCAATTGGAATTGAGCGTATTTCGGCCTGATGATGGCAAAGAACATGATTTTACAATTGTGAGAGAAATAATCAATGTTCCATCGGTTGAAGATAAGATAGTCAGTGAAAATCCTTTGCTGGGATATATTAAACTGAATCAGTTCAGTGGACGTTCTGCTCAAGAGATGGCAGCCAGCGTGAACGGTATGGAAGATAAGAAAGTCAAGGGTTTGATCCTGGATCTAAGAGACAATGGGGGAGGCGACTTCAATGCTTCGCTGGCCATTGCTGATCTTTTCCTGAATGAGGGTGAAGTGGTTAGTGAGAAGGATGCGAAAGGAAGAGAAACAGTTCATAATGCTAGTGCTGGCGGCAGCAACATCCCTTTGATTATCCTGGTCAATAAAAACAGTGCGAGCGCTTCTGAAATTCTGGCCGGGGCCCTGCAGGATAACGGACGGGCTATGTTGATAGGTGAAAAGACCTTTGGGAAAGGTCTGGTACAAACCGTATTTCCTCTCCCTGACGGGGGGGCGCTTAAACTGACAACCAAGAAGTACTTTACTCCGAAAGGAACAGATATAAATCAAATTGGAATAAATCCTGACCTTGTGGTAAAAAATCCTGATAAGGGTGATCAAGATCTGCAATTGGGAAGAGCGATCGAAACGCTAAAGCAGCAAATGAAATAATCCCTGCTTAACGGAGGTGCCAGGGTGGAATTTATTTGGTCCATACTTGTTGAGATGGGGCGCGTGTTGGTAAATACTCTGACATCGCCCTCTTTTCTATTAATATATTTGCTGCTGGTTGGCCTCGTAACTTGGCAATATCGACGGCTGCAAATGATGTCTGAACCTTTGCTCCAGGGCAGGAAAAACATATATTTTCGTTCCGCCCTGGTTTCTTCCTTGTTGGGATTGTTAGGCGGAATACTGGGGAGCATTTTGTTAGTATTTCTAGGGGTTGATCTGACGGGGATAGGAATAGGCCAGTTATGGCTGGTGGCTATACTGCTTATGCTCATCAAACCCCGTTTCCTGTGTTTTGCTTATGCAGCCGGCCTATTGAGTATCAGCAATCTGCTGTTTGCCTATCCCGCCATAAATATTCCCCAGCTTATGGGGCTGGTTGCTGTCCTGCACCTGGTCGAAAGTCTGCTTATTCTTCTAAACGGTCCCTACAGCCCTTTCCCGGTCTATGTGAAAAAAGCCGGTGGTATACGAGGGGGCTTTAATCTTCAGTTATTTTGGCCGATTCCCCTGATAGTTCTGGTAAGTATTGGTTGGGTTGATCCCCCCGGAGCTATCATTACCCCGCACTGGTGGCCGCTCCTCCAAAACTATTCTCAATTTAACGGTGACCAGGCTTTTGCACTCTTACCGGTTCTAGCCATGCTGGGTTATGGGGAGATCAGTACTACCCAGACTCCTTCTCAGGCCACCCGGAAGTCTGCTCTGCATTTGTTCATCTTTAGTCTCAGTCTGCTCTTTTTGTCTGCTCTGGCATCACGTTACCCTTTAGTTCTGCCCCTGCTGGCCTTATTCAGCCCTCTCGGCCATGAAATGGTAATCTGGGTGGGTATGCGTACGGAAAATAGGAATCCAATATATGTTCCGCCCGAGCGCGGGGTCATGATCCTGGACGTTTTGCCAGGCACACCTGCTCAAAAGAAGGGCTTGCAATCGCACGATATTATATTAAGCCTGAACGGACAGCCCGTAAACCGATTTAATGCTCTGCAGGAACTGTTGCTGGATGGTCCCCAGGAGAGAATTCTGGAAATAAAGAGGGATGTTAGTAATATTACCCTGCGAGTGCCCGTGCCTCCTAAGCAAGACCTAGGCATTATTCCTGTTCCCGAACCGAATGCTGCCTATTATCTCAGCGTCAATGAAGATGGTATTTTCAGTATTGCCATTAGTATATGGCGCAGGTTTAGAAATAAAATGTTCACCTCTTGACCACAAAATGAATACATTAAGAGAAAGCAGGGGAAGAGGTGTCAGGGTGAACAACCGTGGAACGACTCGTTACGTATTTACCAGCAGTTTTACCAGTCAGGGCTTTTATTCCTTTATCCCAAAACTAGTGAATGGTCTGGAAAAGGTATATATTCTAAAGGGAGCTCCAGGTTCCGGAAAATCGACGTTCATCCGGATGCTAGGGGAAGTCATGTCCCAGCAAGGTTATGATGTGGAATTTTGGGTATCATCTGTAGATCCGGTAACCCCTGATGGGGTGTATATTCCCCAGCTGGGTGCAGCTGTCATTAATGGCAGCCTCCCAGAGCCCATTGATCCTAGGTATCCCGGCGCTCGGGAAATTATAATCAACCTGGGCGAATACTGGGATCGGGCTATTATCCAGAAGAATTATCGGGAGATCGTAGAGCAGGTTGACCGCATAGAAAAGTTTCAAACACAGGCATCCAACATCCTTAAGGAGGCCAGTTGGGCAAAGGAAGAGATCAGAAAAGTCAATGCTGCCCATCTTAATATGGAAAAGATAGAACAACTAATTCAAAATCTGTCGGCTGAGATAATCGAAAACCGTCCTGGTGAGAAACATTATTTTGCCGGGGTAATTACCGACGACGGTTTGGTAGACTATATTGATGAGCTGAGTTCTGATTGTAAAAAAAGATATATCTTTAAAGGTCCAACCGGCAGCGGCAAGTCTACCGTGATTAATGAATTGGTTCTCGAGGCTAAACAAAGAGGTTACTTCCTGGAATATTACCACTGTGGCCTGGAAATTGATCATCTGGTCATGGTTGTGATTCGTAATTTACAACTGGCCTTGATCGAGCCGGGCCACGCTGAAATCGTTATAAAACAGGGGGACACAGTTGTAGACATGACCCAGTATCTTGACAGCTACGATTCCGAAGATATAGCTGTCAAGACCAGTGAGGCTTTTCGCCGTTACGAATCCCTGCTATTACAGGCGCAGCAGGAGCTGGAAAACATGCGTCTGTCCACCCGGGAAGTCAAGAAGATATATACCTCAGCGATGGATTTTGAACGCTTGGATCGCAAACGGCAGGAAATAGCGGATGAGATTAATAATAGAAATCGATAAATGTAATAGTTGACGTTCTTTTCGCAAGTGGGGACGGTTCTTGCCTTGCGCCTACTATCAAAAATGCGACAGGGGACGGTTCTCGGTGTCGCAAACAGGCCCTTTTATTTTTGCGACACCGAGAACCGTCCCCTGTCGCACTCGTCCCCTTGTCCCTTCCATCTTGTTACGGCAAGGAGTTAATTGTTAACTCCTTCATGCCTAGGATGTTCATTTTGTGACTGCCATTTCCCAGCCTCGATTGGGCTTGAACTTGATTGTCTCTAGCTTCAGGATTATCGGGTTGCTTATTAGCATCAGGGCCAAGCTTAGTTTTATTCCAGGCCAGATTGCCTTGAATAGCTTTCTCGTTGTTTAGCCAGGCGTTTACGGTTAGATCAGCTGCGCCTGGCAGCTGAATATTACAGGCTCCTGAACCATTTATTTCCCAGTCATTTTGAATGGAAGCTAGATTAATATTTAATGAATTATCAGCACCATCAATTTCAACGCTAACCTGCTCTGGAATAATCAATGAAAAGTCGCTATTCACAACCGACCCCGATGTATGATTAGGTTGCAGTTCAATATACAGAGTATTAGCAACTCTCAGCTGAGAAATTTGCTGGTACGGACGAGCACTTTCCTGCGCTTCCAGTTGCGATTGGGCGCGAACCTGGAGGTTGGAATTGGCTATGATCGAATTTCCCGTGGAACTGTGGATATCAATCTGATTATGTCCGGCTGCCAGCACTATCTTCTCAATTCCTGCTTCCAGAGGTATATCGACGGTGTTCTGTACTGCAAAACTGTGTGAAGATATCTCCGTGCGAGCACGCTCAACCAAGCCCAATTGACTAAATGTCTGTAATCCCAGTCCGGTCAAAACAATTAGCAAGATGATTATTATGCTGAATATATCATATTTTATTTTGCGGTTTTCATCCTTATTGAAATGATTCTGCAGCAGGACTTCAATTCCCAGCAGGATAAACAAGAGCGGCCACCATTTAAGACTGAGGTCTACGACGGCCATTTTGTTAAATTGACCTAACAGTAGACCTACGCCCGTAAAGACCAGTAGTAAACCCATCGATAGAGTGCCAACTCGCCATTGTCTCATTAAATATCCTCCATCTTCTTCGCAGTTTTATTACCGGCCAACATAAAAATACCCCCGCCGATTAAAATCAGCGCAACGACAGCTGTTTCCACAAAATTGCGGGTATCTGCACTGAGTAGAGTTACCATAATTGGGGTAACTACTCTTTGCACAATAACCAGCCCGCCCAGGATGATTAAACCCCAGCCAATCCACGCGGGGTGGCTTTTGAACCAATCAAACAAAGGGGACTCATCGGGCTGCAATCCATCAGTTTCGTCCTCTAGAAGATGGTAAGCATCAAATAGACTGTAAAACCAGATAACTGGCAATATAAATGCTAATAAACTCATTTGCAGCCAGTCAGTCACAAACATGGCCAGGAAAAACACGGTCATCAACTGCGTACCTTGTTTTAATAATCCGAGATACATATGGCCGGCCCCCGGTATCATGGAGAAAGCAATTGCAATAATTTTGCGGTTATTGAGGGCTGGAATTCCTCTATTGGTAGTTATATGATTATCTTCCCCTGATTCGTTTAGTTTTCTGCCATCAATCAGGCCAAAGGCATCCACCAGAGCGACAAACCAAACTATAACCAGAGCCATAAACAATAAAGGCCCCAACAGGCTGAAGCCGGAAAAAAAAGGATTTATGGTGATTCCACCGACACATAACCCCATAAACAGAATAAAGAACGTCAGGGCACGCTCAGGTATACCCAGGTAAAGGTGGGAAAGACCGGGTATCACTGACAAAATAAAAACGATGAACTTACTCTTTTTCATCACCAGATAACCTCCTTAATATTTTTGCTCTCCTTGGGTATCAGTTGAGTCCAAGCAGAAGACGTTTCTATTAACCGGGTGGGCCAGGTGAAAATGATACTATTCGGCTTTTCTGCCTTCATGGTGGCATTTGCCGATATCAAGCTGGCATTGCTAACAACTTTCTCAAAGAATCCACCGCTTACAAGAACGAGAGTAACCATCGAGGCAATAACATAATAGGATAAAAGTCGTTTAATTTTGTCCCGACTGCGGATATTTCTAGGCGGAGGCGTCTGCTTATGGAGTATGAACGCCATTGCACTGCGACTGAAGTCTGGAGGAATGAGAGTTTCAACCCGGGCTATATCACGCTCATCGGTCAGATTCAAAAACAGGTTTAAACACTGATCACATTCGAGTAAATGGTTTTCCATTAGTTCCGACTCGGACTTATCAGTCGAATGGTGCTTGTATGTCAGCCATTCCGATTCTAAGTAATGTTTCATCCCTGTTCCTCCTTCCACTTTGAGCGTATCAGGTTTCTGGCTCGGTAGAGCCGAGACTCTACTGTTCTAAGGTTAACCCCTTCCTCGCGGGCAATTTGTTGATAAGATTTATTCTCATAATAATACTTGAGTATAACGCGTCCGTAGCGTGATGGTAAGCCCTGGCAGATATTTTTAATCCTCTGACGGTTTTCCTGGTTGATGATAAATTCGTCGGGCAAAAAAGCAATATTATCTGGGATGTTTGTAATATCGATATCACTATTACTATACTCCCCGCTAAATTGAGGGTGGGTCCGCTTCCAGTCGATTGCTTTGCGGACGGTAATTTTACCAATCCAGGCTTTAAGGTTGTTGGATTCATAGCGGGGAAGGGAGCGGTACAGTTGTAAAAATACTTCCTGAGCTATATCAGGTGCCTCATTTTCGTTTACAAAGCTTAAAATAATGGCAAATACATAACTCTGATAATGTTTAATAATTGTTTCAAAGGCTGCTGGATTGCCAGCATGGAAAGATAATATCCATTGTTCATCACTCCAAACCTTAACCCCCCTCCTTTCCACTGCCTTTTCACTTATTATAACGATAAGAAATTTCAAAACCCTGCAAAATATTTTTCGATGTATCGAAAAGAGGGAAAGGGGGAACAAATGTTTGCCATACCGGTTTGAATTTAGTAAAATATAATGGCAGGCACAATGGGGACAAGGAACCTGTCCCCCTGTCCCATAACTGGCCATCTATCGGCCATTATTATGAGTATATCAGACAGTTTGGGTTGTTTATCAGATATAGTATAATAGAGTGATAATCTCAAAAATTTGGATTTCTCAAAAGGAGCACTATGAATAAATTCCGGTTAAACTCTGAGTACGTACCTACTGGCGATCAACCCACCGCTATCAGACAATTAGTGGAGGGCTTAAAAAGTGGATTCCGGGATCAGACCCTGCTGGGGGTAACCGGGTCAGGTAAGACCTTTACCATGGCTCAGGTTATTCAGGAGATGCAGCGGCCTACCCTGATAATGGCTCCCAATAAGACTCTAGCGGGACAGCTGTATTCAGAGTTCAGGCAGTATTTTCCGGATAATGCAGTAGAGTATTTTATCAGTTATTACGATTACTATCAGCCTGAGGCATATGTGCCACAGACGGATACCTATATTGAAAAAGACTCGTCCATTAACGATGAAATAGATAAGTTTCGCCATTCGGCCACCGCTTCTCTGCTGGAGAGGCGCGATGTGATCATTATAGCCAGCGTTTCTTGTATATATGGCCTGGGTGCACCGCAGGACTATTATGAAATGGCAGTTTCCCTGCGTCCGGGAACGCAAATGCCCCGCGACCTGCTTCTTAAACAACTAGTGCAAAACCATTATGAGCGTAATGAAATGGCCTTTTCCCGAGGCAATTTTCGGGTACGGGGCGATATGGTGGAGATATTTCCGGCCTCATCGTGGGATAAAGCCCTGCGGGTTGAATTTTTTGGCGATGAAATCGAGCGTATTATTGAATTCAAGCCAATGACCGGCGAAATTCTCGGCAAACAGATGCATGCCATGATATTTCCGGCTTCTCACTTTGTGACCACTCAGGATAAGATGTTAGCCGCAGCGGGGGAAATTGAGAACGAACTGACCATGCAATTGGCAAGGTTTAAACAGGAAGGTAAATTAATAGAGGCCCAGCGCATTGAACAGAGAACCATGTATGATCTGGAAATGATCAAGGAGATAGGTTATTGTAAGGGAATTGAAAATTACTCACGCTATATTACCGGCCGGCTGGCTGGAGAGCCGCCCTATACCCTGATAGATTTTTTTCCTGAAGATTTTCTGCTTTTTATGGATGAATCCCATATTTCCGTACCTCAGGTTCGGGCTATGTATGCTGGGGACCGATCCCGCAAAGAAAATCTGGTAGGTTATGGATTCCGTCTGCCTTCCGCGCTGGATAACCGCCCCCTGAAATTTGCGGAGTTTGATGATAAAATCAAACAGGTAATCTATGTCAGCGCTACCCCTGGTGATTATGAAATAGAGAAAAGTGTTCAGGTGGCAGATCAGGTGATAAGGCCTACCGGGCTGCTGGATCCGGAGATTGAGGTGCGGCCTACCTTAAACCAGATAGACGATTTAATGGCAGAGATTCAGGAACAGGTCGCCAAGGGTTACCGGGTACTGGTTACCACTCTGACCAAACGAATGTCGGAAGATCTATGTGACTATTTTGACGATGCCGGAATTAAAGTGCGATATATGCATTCGGATATCGAAGCTCTAGAACGTATGGAAATATTGCGGGAACTGCGCAGCGGAACATTCGATGTTTTAATCGGTATTAACCTGCTGCGGGAAGGCTTGGACCTGCCGGAGGTTGCGCTGGTTGCTATCCTGGATGCTGATAAGGAAGGGTTTCTTCGTTCAGGGCGATCCCTAATCCAGACCTCGGGCCGAGCCGCGCGGAACGTGGACGGCAAGGTAATAATGTACGCCGATAGAATTACCCCATCCATGCAACTGGCTATGGATGAAACCAACCGTCGCCGGGTGAAGCAATTCGCCCATAACCAGGCTTACAATATTACGCCGGAGAGTATTAAGAAGGCGGTCCAGGCGTCTATTGAAGCTACGGTAGCCGAAGACCTGGCTGACTATAACCTCTCCACTTTTAATGGCTTGAGCAAGGATGAAAGAACCCGCCTGGCTGGTGAAATTGAGCTGGAGATGCATAAAGCAGCCGAGGCTTTGGAGTTTGAGAGGGCTGCCCAGCTGCGGGATATGATCCGGGAACTGAACACGCCTCCCAAAAAGAAGCGGAAGAGACGATAGACGCGGAGGGACGCGGACTTATATGACTGCCGCGGACCTTTCATATAATTGGGATTTTAATATTAACAAAATTTTGTAAAATATTTAAGAGTTATTGCCCTATCTACGAAAGGTATAATGGATTATTTAGTTAATTATAGATAGGCTGCGAAAGTCATAAAAGTCTGCGTGCGAGCTATGCTCGTCCGCGTCTAATTAAAAGAGGATGATTAAACTATGAAAGATTATATTTTTGTTAAAGGTGCCCGGGAACATAATTTAAAAAATATTGATATTACCATACCCCGCGACAAACTGATTGTCTTTACCGGGGTGTCAGGATCAGGCAAATCAAGTCTGGCCTTTGACACCATTTACAGCGAGGGGCAGCGTCGCTATGTGGAATCCTTGTCAACTTATGCGCGCCAGTTCCTAGGCCAAATGGATAAACCGGATGTTGATTATATAGAGGGGCTTTCACCTTCCATTTCCATCGACCAGAAAACTACCTCTCACAACCCACGCTCCACCGTAGGGACGGTAACTGAAATTTACGATTATATGCGTCTGTTATTCGCCCGGGTGGGCAGGCCGCATTGCCCGCATTGCCAACGCCCTATCAGACGGCAAACCATTGATCAGGTAGTTGATACCGTTCAAGCTATGGAGGAGGGCAGTCGAATTAAGATTCTGGCCCCGATCATTAAAGGGCAGAAAGGGGAACATCGGAAAATCCTGCAAAGTCTCTTCAAAGATGGGTTTGTCAGAGTACTGGTGGATGGTTATGAATACACTTCAGATGAGGAAATTGAGCTGGAGAAAAATAAGAAACATGATATCAGTGCGGTGGTTGACCGCCTGGTAGTTAAGGAAGGTATCCGCAGCCGGCTGGCTGAATCTTTGGAACTGGCTTTCGAATTGAGTGAGGGACTGGTGATAGTCAAAGTTTTGCAAAAAGACGGAGACGAACAGGACATGCTTTTCAGTCGTGATTTTGCCTGCCCGGATTGCGGCTTTAGTCTGCCTGAATTAAGCCCCCGGATGTTTTCCTTCAACAGCCCCTTTGGAGCCTGTCCAGAATGTGATGGGCTGGGGGAAAAGCGGGAAATCGATCCTGACCTGGTTTTGGAGATGGATATGAGCCTGGATGAAGGAGCTATAATACCTTGGTCCATCAGTTCTCATAATTATTTCCGACAGATACTCCTGGGAATGAGTGCCAAATACGGCATACCCATGGATAAACCTCTTAGTGAGCTCAGCCCCGAACAAATTAATATCATTCTTTACGGCAACAATGGAGAGCAATTTAAGATTTCTTATACTAATTCATATGGGGAGACCGGCTCCTTCAATACCCGTTATGAAGGAGTAGTCAATACCTTGAAGCGACGCTACCAGGAGACTAAATCTGACCAGGCCCGGGAAGAGATGGAAAAGTTTATGACTATTAGTCTTTGCCCAGCTTGTAAAGGCCAGCGCTTACGTCCGGAAATTCTGGCAGTGTCACTCGGAGATAAGTCTATCGCTGATATTACGGCTATGGCAGTTTATGAGGCTATGGAATTTCTGAGCCTTTTACAACTGGATGAACGCGAGACCTTTATCGGCCGTCAGGTAATCAAAGAAATTGTTGAACGCCTGCGCTTTCTCATTGATGTGGGGCTGGATTATTTAACTCTGGATCGTCCGGCTGGCAGTCTTTCGGGAGGTGAAGCCCAGAGAATAAGACTGGCTACCCAGGTGGGTTCCAGTCTGGTGGGAGTCTTGTATGTTTTGGATGAACCCAGTATTGGACTGCATGCTCGCGATAACGACCGTCTGTTGACTACTCTGAAACGACTGCGGGATCTGGGCAACACTGTGATCGTTGTTGAACACGATGAAGAGACCATCCACACAGCCGATTATATCGTAGACATTGGTCCGGGAGCTGGCATCCACGGTGGAGAGGTAGTGGCAGCCGGGACTGTCGAAGAAATCATGAAATCACCACGTTCTTTTACCGGCCGCTATTTGGCTGGAACCTTGACCATTGATGTCCCTGGAGAGCGGAGGGAGGGCAATGGCCGCCAATTGGTAGTTAGGGGGGCGCGGGAGCACAATCTGAAAAACTTGGATATTAATATCCCCTTGGGCAAGATGGTGGTGATAACCGGGGTATCAGGTTCCGGGAAGAGTACACTGGTGGAAGATATAATTTATCCGGCCCTGATGAAGAAGTTCCACGGCAGCCGCTATCGTACCGGTGCTCACGACGCTATCGAAGGATATAACTTTCTGGATAAAGTGATAAACATTGACCAGTCTCCTATTGGCAGAACCCCCCGCTCCAATGCGGCTACCTATACGGGAGCTTTTGATGGTATTCGTGATCTGTTCGCCGATACTGCCGAATCGCGGATTAGGGGTTACAAGCCCGGACGGTTCAGCTTTAATGTACGGGGCGGCCGTTGTGAAGCCTGTTCCGGGGATGGAATTATTAAAATTGAAATGCATTTCCTGCCGGACGTCTATATCCCTTGTGAAGTCTGCAAGGGTAAACGATACAACCGCGAAACCCTGGAGGTCAAGTACAAGGGGAAAACCATATCTGATATCTTACACATGACTGTGGATGAAGGGGTAGACCTTTTCGCCAATATACCGAAGATTGTTAAAAAGTTTCAGGTTTTGCAGGATGTGGGCTTAGGCTACATTCAATTGGGGCAGCCGGCTCCCACGTTATCCGGAGGTGAAGCCCAGCGGGTGAAGCTATCAACTGAACTTGCCAAGCGCTCTTTGGGACGTAACCTGTATATACTTGATGAACCTACCACCGGTTTGCATAAGGAAGACGTTAAACATTTGCTGGGGGTGCTTAACCGTCTGGTTGATGCCGGTAACTCAGTTGTAATTATCGAACACAATATGGATGTCATAAAATCAGCTGATCATATAATAGATCTAGGGCCGGAAGGCGGGGAAAAGGGCGGCCAGATAATAGCCGAGGGCACTCCCGAAGAAGTAGCCCGTCACGCTGATTCCTACACCGGCCAATATCTTAAGAAGGTCCTATACCCGGAGTGTGACCCCGAAATATAATGCCTCATTTCTTCCAGAGAAGGATTGGTGTAAGTGAAAGACCGCTTGAAAAACGTGCCGCTCCAACCAGGGGTGTATTTATATAAAGATAAAGAGGGTCGGGTTATTTATGTGGGTAAGGCCAAGGCGCTCCGCAATCGCATGCGTTCCTATTTTCAATCTCCGGATGGTTTGCATCCCAAAGTAAAAGCCATGATGGCGAGGGTAACGGATTTTGATTATATTGTTACCGCGACTGAAGTTGAAGCCTTAATTCTGGAGAGCAATCTTATCAAAGCTTATCAACCTCGCTATAATATTGATCTGCGTGACGACAAGAGCTATCCCTATCTAAAAATAACAGCGGAGAAGTTCCCCCGCCTCTGTATCGTCAGAGAAAAAAAGGATAAAACATCCCGTTATTACGGACCTTACACGGAGGTTGGCTCATTACGGGAGACTATCAAGCTGATTACCGGGATTTTCCCCTTACGTACCTGCAAAAGCCTAAGAACCAACACTCGGCCTTGTTTAAATTATGATCTGGGCAAATGCCTGGCTCCCTGCAACGGAGGGGTAAGTACTGAGGAATATCAGCTGCTGGTGAATGGCATTACTGATTTCCTGGAAGGAAATACGCAGCAACTGGCGGAACGACTTGCGGTTGATATGAAACAGGCGGCTGTGGATTTGGAGTTTGAAAAGGCGGCGCGGCTGCGTGATCAGGTCACAGCTATAAAGGTCCTTAGCGAAAAACAGAAGGTCAGCCTGGAGCGGCCTTATGCAATGGATATCATCGGCATGACCGGAGGAGAACAGGATAAACTGGTGCTTGTTTTCAAACTGCGGGCGGGCAAAATAATAGCCAAAGATACCTTTTGGTTAAAGAGAGCCATCGCTGAAGAGGAAGGCGAAGTTCTGGAGTTCTTTCTCAAACAGTATTACGCCGAAAACCCTGATATACCGCCAGAGATCCTGGTCAGTCTCCTGCCCGCTGATTATGAATTACTGCAGACCTGGCTGCAGGAAAGGACTGGACCGAAGTTTAAAATTGGAATACCGAGTCGAGGTGAGAAAAGAAAATTATTGGATATGGTCCTGGATAACGCCCGGTTATTATGGGAAGAGAAAATGCAGGAAGAGAACCGAAATAGTCAGATAATCTTGACCCTGGCACGAACCCTGGAGCTGGAAGTAGTTCCGATGAGGATCGAGTGTTATGATATTTCCCACTTAGCCGGGGAAGAAACTGTGGCATCGATGGTAGTTGCGACTAACGGCAAAGCTGATAAAAAGGCTTATCGCCGTTTTAAGATAAAAATTGAGCAAAACAATGACTTTGCCTCGCTCAGCGAGACTCTCCGGCGGCGTTTTCAAGAGGCCCGGCAGGGAAATCAAGCATTTCTCCCCGAGCCTGACCTGCTGCTCATTGATGGCGGACTCGGCCAGGCTAATGCAGTCAAAATGGAGCTGGACCAAATGGGGGTAGATATACCTGTCATAGGTCTGGCTAAGAAAAATGAGGAATTGTTCCGACCGGGGGTGGGGGAAGCTATTGTCTTGTCGCGCAGAAACGAGGGCCTCATGCTCTTACAGCGCTTAAGAGACGAAGCCCACCGTTTCGCTATAGGGTATAACCGCCAGCGCCGGGGCAGTAAATTAAGATTGTCTGTTTTGGATAACATAGAGGGGATAGGTGCTAAACGTAAGCAGGCTCTTCTTTTACATTTTGGGTCAGTAGCGAAAATCAAAACAGCTTCACGGGAAGAACTTCTGCAGGTGACCGGCGTGAACCGGCCTACCGTCGACAAGATCTATGCCTATTTTCATAGTACCGAATAAAATGGGACAAGGGGACGGGTCCACTGTCCCACTATTCAAATTCCGGAGTGGGACAGTGGCCCCGTCCCCTTGTCTCATTCGCGTCGATCCGTTCTTTATCTACAAATTGCATAAATATAATTTATTTCCCGGGAAATAAATCGAATTTAGCAGGAAATAATTAGGATTTTACAGGGAAAATGCTTATTATTATACTAGAGGTATATTTAAGGAGAATAATTGTCATTTTAAAGATAGAAAGGAGGGATTATTAATGCCAGGTTGGATTTTACGTTGGTTACTTAATATATTAGCCATCCTGCTCACGGCGGCCCTTGTATCCGGATTTCATGTAACCATTTGGGGTGCTATTGTAGGTTCTATAGTTCTGGGAGTTATAAACGCGGTGATCAGACCCCTGTTAATCATCTTAACCTTACCTTTAAATCTGGTTACCCTAGGTCTCTTTACATTTATTATCAATGGCTTAATGCTCCAGTTGACGGCCGCAACAGTCAAGGGTTTTGATATAAACGGATTCTGGTGGGCGGTCTTAAGTGCTATTGTTTTGAGCTTAATGAGTTTTGCTATCAGTTTCTTTATTGATGATAAACATGTCAGCCTCGGGAGATAGCCAGCAATCATATTATTATTTGCAGCCGAGCTAAAATGCTCGTCTGCAGACCGTCAAAAAAGCCCAATAACTTCGTTATTAACGAAAGCCCGTTCAATCAACGTACCTTGTGTACGCCTCAATCACGGACTTTCATTAATGCCTTGCTCTTGAACTTTTTTGCTCGGTCTGCCTTTATTGACACTCTGCAGCCGAGCCGGAAAGCTCGGCTTATTCGTAATGTGGGAGGAATAATGAATATTAAGCTGGTTGCCCTTGACCTGGATGACACCTTGCTCGATCCCAATTTGAGAATATCCGAGGAATCTGTCAGATCAATTCAGGAGGTTCGTAAACGGGGAGTCAGGATAACGATTTCTACGGGCCGTATGTACCCTTCAGCGTTGCCCTATGCATTGCAGCTGGGTATAGATGTACCCCTCATAACTTATCAGGGGGCCTGCGTTAAGAACTCCCTTTCCGAGGAGGTGCTTTACTTCAAGCCGGTTCCTCCTAAGCTGGCCTGGGAAGTTATACAGTTTTTTCAAAGCGCGGGGGTTCACTGTCATAGTTATTTTGGTGACCGCTTGGTAATGGAATCACTAACGGAAGAAGGGGGATTTTATTCCCGCCTGGCCGGGGTGGAAGCTACAATTGTGGATAATTTATTAGGCAGCCTGGAGACGAATGCAGCCCTGAAGATAATGGCGATTTCTAATGATGAGCCGAAACTGCTCGATTTAGAGCAGCAACTAAAATTTAAATACGGTGATAAGCTTCATATCACCCGCTCCAAACCTCATTTCCTGGAAGTTATGCACCCGGAGGCTGACAAAGCCAAGGCTCTGGAGGTTATTGCCCGGCATTATCGGATTGACCAACAGGATATAATGGCCATTGGAGACAGTTATAATGATATAGAAATGCTTCAATGGGCGGGGGTGGGAGTAGCTATGGGCAACTCTTTTCAATTGGTCAAGGACGCAGCGGATTTCGTGACATCCTCCAATGAAGAAGATGGGGTGGCCCAAGCCCTACGGCGGTTTATTTTGAAGTAAGCATAAAGGACGGTTCTGGGACCGGGGTGGGACAAGGGGACGGGTCCATTGTCTCATTCCTGGAGCTGAATAGTGGGACAATGGACCCGTCCCCTTGTCCCACATATCGTTCTCGTGTCAACTGCTAAAGTTAAAAAACCATAAAGCTGGGAGGAATCGAAGTGGCGGCTAAGGTTTGGTACAGTAATCTACGTACGCACAAAACAAGTTTGCTGGATAAAGTGGAGAAATTATTAAAAAGAGCTGGCATAGAACAAATGATTGCGCCGAAAGATTTGGTAGCCATCAAGCTGCACTTTGGCGAGACCGGCAATATGGCCTATATAAGACCACCCTATGTGCGACGGGTAGTCGACGTGGTAAAAAAACTGGGGGGACGTCCATTCTTAACCGATGCTAATACCCTCTACGTGGGTACCCGGGCCAACTCGGTGGATCATCTGGAGACAGCCATACAAAATGGTTTTGATTATGCAGTGGTGGGTGCTCCTTTGATAATAGCCGATGGTATCACCGGCAAGGATTATGTGAAAGTACCGATACCCGGTCAACATTTCCAGGAGGTAAACATAGGTAGTGCCGCCTATCATGCCGATGCCATGGTGGTCATGACCCATTTCAAATGCCATGAACTCAGCGGCTTTGGCGGGGCGATCAAGAATCTGGGGATGGGCCTGGGCTCCCGCAGCGGCAAGCAGCAGATGCATTCGGATGTCTTGCCCAACATAAAGGATGATAAATGCACCGGTTGCGCCAAATGTACTAAATGGTGTCCAGCGGAGGCGATTGAGATGCAACCCTGGACGGGGAATAAAAAAGGTGAAAAAGCATATATTCTGGATAAGAAATGCTGGGGATGCGGCGAATGTGCAGTCACTTGCCTCTTCGATGCCATCAATATCAATTGGCGCACCACTCCCGAGGCAGTACAGGAAAAGATGGCCGAATATGCGTTGGGAGCAGTACAAGGTAAAGAGGGTAAAGTCGTCTATATATCCTTTGTTATGGATGTTAGCCCGGAGTGCGATTGTTATGGTCATAACGATTACCCCATCGTGCAGGATGTAGGTATCCTGGCATCTTTTGATCCAGTGGCCCTGGATAAAGCCTGTGCAGATTTAGTGAATGCTCTGCCGGCAATGCCCGGTTCGGTAATAGAAGGGATAAAACCAGGGGAAGATAAGTTTAGGATGGTACACCCTGGCATTAACGGCCAAGCTCAATTGGAACATGCTATGAAAATTGGCCTGGGTCAAATGGATTATGAACTACATGAACTATAACTCAGGGATGGAGAAAACTGAGAAAATAGGTAATTGAAATCAGGCAGGAAAGGTAGGGAAATGAATGACGGTAGAGAAAATGCAGGCTTATTTATGGAGCTTACCTGATCAGTTTGCTGAGATACTAAAACAGGGGGTTAAACTGCCACCGAAATATCGACGTGAATACCGTAATATTGTGGTTACCGGTCTGGGCGGCTCAGCCATTGGCGGGGATATACTGCGCACTTATTGCCTATCCCGGGCGCGGATACCGGTCGTGGTAAACCGCGATTATGATATGCCGGGTTTTGTGGACAGCGATAGCCTGGTTTTAGCGGTTAGTTATTCGGGAAATACCGAAGAAACTCTTAGCGCTTACCAGCAGGCGGTTAAGCAGGGAGCAGCAGTTATTGCAGTTACCAGTGGTGGTAAACTAGCCGAAATGGCTGATAATGATGAGGTCGCAGTGGTCAAAGTTACGGGAGGACTTTCTCCCCGGGCGGCCACCGGCTACCTGTTTGCACCTCTGGCTCTTATTTTGGAAGAATTGAAAATCATGCAGGGGGTCAGCGGCGACCTGGAGGAGACGATCAGGGTACTACTCGCGGTTAGAGAGGGCATTCATCCGGGGGTCGCTTCCCCTGATAATCAGGCTCGCCGTATTGCCAAGGAGTTGAAGGGCAATCTGCCGATAATCTGGGGGAGTTCAGCCCGCTCCGAGATTGCTGCCATGCGCTGGAAAACACAGATAAATGAAAATGCCAAAGCTCCAGCTTATTACAATATCTTCCCTGAGCTTAATCATAATGAGATTGTAGGGATGGATGTACCGGCCCCGCTCATGGACCGCTTGGTAGTAATAATACTGCGGGACTTAGGTGATCACCCCCGGGTGCAAAAGCGTATGCAGATAAGTATGGCCATAATTCAGAATAAGGTGAAAAAAGTTGTCCAGATTGACGCCCAGGGTGAGTCTTGGCTGGCTAGGTTTTATTCGCTGGTTTATGTTGGTGATTACGCCAGTTTCTATCTCGCTTTGGAATACGGGATTAACCCTACCCCGGTGGAAACCATTGATTATCTGAAAGCCGAATTGGCCAAAGGAATAAATTGATCTCGGGATATCGCAGGTATATCTGCTATAATTAAAAAAGTAAGAAAATAATTTTTGAAGATATAAAAGCTGGGCATGGGTAATTCATGTCGGGACTGTATGGTACAGGAGGGAAGCACAGTGGTGGAGGAAGCTGCAAGTCTACATGTCCTAATAATTACGGGTTTATCAGGAGCAGGGAAGACCCAGACGATTAACTGCCTGGAAGATCTGGGCTATTACTGTGTGGATAATATGCCTCCTGCTTTGCTGCGGAAGTTTATTGAATTAAGTCTCCAATCTGAAGGGAAGATAGTGAAAGTCGCATTGGTTATCGACGTGCGCGGAGGCGATTTTTTCCACAATCTTTCCCAGTCGCTATATGAGATGGATGAAAATCATCTCGCTTATGAAATACTGTTTCTGGAAGCCTCAGACGAAGTATTGGTGCGCAGGTTCAAAGAATCTAGAAGGCGGCATCCCCTGGCTCCAAATGACCGTTTGCTGGATGCAATCAGGATGGAACGCAATATATTGGAGGAATTGCGCGGCCGGGCTAATGTCATTCTAGATACCTCCGATACCAGCCCCCGGCAGTTGAAGGAAAAGCTAATCGAGCTCTATAGCGAAAGTTTAACCGGCAGTTTTTCTATTAATGTGGTGTCTTTCGGCTATAAAATGGGTATACCGCTGGATTGTGATATTATGATGGATGTGCGTTTTTTACCCAATCCTTTTTATGATCCAACTATGACCAAGCAAACCGGTGAGGATGAAGAGGTGATCCGCTACGTGCTGGGATCTGAAATAACCAAATCCTTTTCCAAACGTTTTCTGAATCTGCTCAAGTTTTTGATACCTCACTACATTCAAGAAGGCAAAACGAACCTGGCCATATCTATTGGCTGTACCGGCGGTCAGCATCGTTCGGTGGTGCTGGGTAATTATTTTGGTCAACAGCTCAGGAAGCAGGGGTATAATGTGATTATCAGACATCGGGATTTAGCCAGATATAAAAAGGAGGCATAATGAGCTTCTCCAATGATGTCCGCAATGAACTGGCTCGTATCATTCCGGAAAAGACCTGCTGCCAGAAAGCTGAATTATCGGCGTTGCTGATGTTACGGGCGAATGTGGGGCAGGATCAAAATGGGGAACGTTGTCTGATTACCACAGTCGAGAATGCCACCCCAGCCCGGAAAATATACAGACTATTGAAGGAAACCTATGGCCTGTCATCTACGGTTCGGGTTCAGGAAAAAAGGCGTTTTAAGAAATCAAGATTATATGTAGTGGAAACCCCACTAGATAAATCCAACGGTGATGGTTGGCTGCAGGATTTGGAGTTGACTTCAAAAAGCTTGAAGGGGCAGGTAAATTGGCCCCTGATCAGCAAGAACTGCTGCAAAAGAGCTTATCTGCGAGGTATCTTCATCGCCAGAGGATTTATCAATCGTCCGGAAGGAAATTATCACCTCGAAATAGTATTGAACGATTCCAGATTGGTCAGTGATGTTCAGAAAATAATGCGGAAGTTGGATATAGAGGCTCGGGTCAGTGAACGTAAAAACAGCCTTCTGCTCTACATCAAAGAAAGTGAAAAGATTGTCGATTTCCTCCGCATAGTTGAAGCCAGTAAAGCCCTGCTGGATTTTGAAAATGTCAGAATAGTCAAATCAATGCGCAACCAGGTAAATCGTCAAGTAAATTGTGAAACTGCTAATCTGGCCAAGACGGTGGACGCTTCGGTGCGGCAGGTTGAAATGATTGAGAGATTATTGCATAAGATAGGAGTAAAGGGTCTCCCCCCCAATTTAAGAGAGCTGGCGATATTGAGGATCGACCATCCCGACAATACATTAAAAGAAATGGGGATTATGCTGAACCCTCCCCTAACCAAATCGGGAGTAGCATATCGAATGAAGAAACTGGAAAGCTTTGCTGCCACAATACTTGATGAATAGAAAATGCGAGGAACATAAATGAGACTTACCAACGATATATTTTTGGAACAACAACAGAAACTGGTAATGACGCCAGAACTGAGACTAGCGATTGCAATTCTCCAAATGTCAACGCTTGAACTGGAACAATATACTCAAAAAGAGTTGGAGGAGAACCCGCTTCTGGAGGAAAAGGAAGTCGATGACTCAGGTCAGGAGAGTTCAGAAAATGATAAGGAAAACGAAGCTGACACGGTTACCGGCACCGAAGAGTGGATGGAATATTTTAACGATCGTGATATTGGTTTTTCTATCGGTGAGTCACAAACCAAGTCCTTTGACAACTTCTTAACCGAGAGGCCCAGCCTTTACGAACATCTCCAATTCCAGTTAAATCTGGCCTGCAAGAATCCTGAAGATCTAATGGTAGGACAATACCTTATTGGTAATATCGACTCCCACGGTTATCTCTGTGTTGAATCTGAAGAAGTTGGCGCTCAAACCGGTGCAGATTGCGAACGAATTAATAAAATTATAAGTTTGGTTCAATCCTTTCATCCTCATGGAGTGGGGGCTCGTAACCTGAAAGAATGTCTGCTGATTCAGCTACGCTATTATGGGAACCAAAATACCCTCGCCGAAGTCATCATTGCTAATCATCTTAATGACCTGGCTGTAGGCAAAGTGGCTAAGATAGCCCAGCTATTGGAAACCACCGTCCAAAGAGTGCAGGAAGCCTGTGACCTTATCCGAACTCTGGATCCCAAGCCAGGTTTACAGTATAGTCCGGTTGACGAGGTAAAATATATTATTCCTGACGCCATCGTCGAAAAAGTTGAAGGGCAATATGTAGTGATTCTGAATGATAGTGCCTCACCCCGTCTGGTTGTCAATCAGCTTTATGAAAATATGATGCGTAACCAGGGAGTCTTTACGCCTGAAGCCCGCAAATATCTGGAAGAGAAAATGGGCTCAGCCATCTGGCTTATCCGGAGTATTGAGCAGCGCCGCAGAACTTTGGATAGGGTAATTCGGTGTATTGTGGATATCCAGACCGAGTTTTTTGACAAGGGCATCAAATACCTCAAACCGCTGAATCTCAAGCAGGTTGCGGACATGATCGAGGTGCATGAGTCAACTGTCAGCCGGGCTACTGCCAAGAAATATATCCAGACCCCGAAGGGATTATTTGAACTTAAATATTTTTTTGGCACCGGTGTACAGGGTGAGGAAGGTTTTGATAAAGTCTCAGCCAAAAGCATTAAGAGTATGTTGGAAGACATTATTGCCAATGAAAATACTAGTCACCCACTTAGTGATCAAACCATTGTGGAATTATTAAAAGCGCAGGGGATTAAAATATCTCGTCGGACGGTGGCAAAATATCGTCAGGAAATGGGTATATCACCAACTACCGCCAGGAAGAGATATTAATATTTTTTGTTTGTACCTCATATATATCTTAATGTGCTATAATAATTGAAATATAGAAAATAATAGGCATTTATTTACAGTTGCCGGGACATAATTGTCCCTGGGTAAAAATAAAGTCCCGAGGGTAGTGCATGAATAAACTATTTCCCGTTATGGAACGTTTTGCTCCTGAAGTAACGGAACTTATGATGACCAGGTATCAAGTTTTAAGGCAGATTCTTCATAATCAGCCTATTGGCAGACGGCAGTTGGGGAAAAATGTACAATGTACGGAGAGAATGGTGCGCACCGAAGTGGACATTCTCAAAACCCGAGGTGCGCTGCAGACTACTCCGGCCGGGATATACCTGACTTCCTACGGTGAAGAATTGCTGCGCGATATCGATGCCTATGTTCCCTGGCTGTTTAATATTCAAACCCTGAGCGAAAAGCTCAAGGAGCGGTTTGCCCTGGATGAGGTGATCATCGTTCCCGGAGATTCCTACCTGAACGAATTTACCAAAAAGGACATAGGCCGGGCAGGGGCTGAATTTCTGCGTAAAAGGCTTTATCCATCCTGCATTTTGGCGGTTACCGGAGGAACTACCCTGGCTCAGGTAGCTGACTTTATGCGCGAGGGGGTAAATCAGGGCCACGTTTGCGTGGTTCCGGCCCGAGGCGGACTGGGGCAAGATGTTGAACTGCAGGCAGGTAACATTGCGGCCAAGATAGCCAGGAGCATTGGGGGACAATACCGACTCCTGCACATACCCGATAATGTTGAAGAGAGCACAGCGGCAGCACTTAAAAAAGATATTCATATCAGTGAGGTTATTAAAACTATTAAATCCGCCAATATTCTGGTACACGGAATTGGGCCGGCGATGGAGATGGCAAAGCGCCGGGGATTGTCCCCGAGCGAATTAGAATATTTACATAATCATGATGCGGTGGGTGAAGCGCTTCGATATTATTACGACCGACGGGGCAGAATAATATTTGAGATACCTGGGATTGGATTGGAACGTGATGATTTAAAGAACATCGGACTGGTAGTAGCAGTGGCCGGTGGCAGCAACAAGGCCCAGGCTATAAAAGCAGTCTTGCAAAATGGACAGGAAAAGGTACTGATTACCGATGAGGGCGCAGCCCAACAAATAATATTTGGGAAGGATGATGTTTAATGGCAGTCAAATTTGCGATCAACGGTTTTGGACGCATAGGGCGATTGGTAGCCAGAGCGGCCATGCAGAGGAATGATTTGGAATTGGTAGCTGTTAACGATCTGGGAGATCCAGCGGGAGGAGCGCATTTATTCAAGTATGACTCAGTCCACGGCCAATTTCCGGGTGAGGTAGCGGTTACTGATGATAGTATTACTGCGGCAGGCAAGAGTTTTAAATATCTATCGGAAAAAGACCCGGAAAAATTACCTTGGAAAGAATTGGGAGTAGACATAGTGGTGGAAGGGACAGGGAGATTCAGAAGCCATGATAAAGCTGCCAAGCACTTACAGGCCGGGGCTGCCAAGGTTATTATCAGCGCACCAGGCCAAAACTCAGATTTAACCATCGTAATGGGAGTTAATAATGATAAATATGACCGGACCAAACATCATATTCTGTCTAATGCATCCTGTACCACCAACTGTCTGGCACCGGTAGCCAAGGTGTTATTACAGGAGTTTGGGATTGTCAAAGGGATGATGACGACCATCCATTCCTACACCAATGATCAGAGGTTATTGGATCTGGAACATGATGATCTTAGAAGAGCACGGGCAGCTGCCCTATCGATGATTCCAACTACAACCGGAGCTGCCAGTGCGATTGGTTTGGTGATACCCGAGCTGGAAGGTAAGTTAGATGGTTTGTCCATTAGGGTCCCCACGCCCAATGTATCACTGCTGGATCTAACTGTGGAATTGGAAAAAGCGGCTTCGGTGGATGCAATCAATGCTGCCTTTAAGAAGGCTGGCGAAACATATTTAAAGGGAATCCTGAGATATACAGAAATACCGCTGGTATCCCATGATTACAATGATGAGGTTAATTCGACAGTGGTAGACGGTCTCCTTACTATGACCATGGGGGATAGAATGGCTAAAGTAATTGCCTGGTATGATAATGAATGGGCTTATTCCCTGCGGGTAATAGACCTGGCCGCTTATATAGCTGCTCAAGGTTTTTAAGAACTGAGGGGCTGGGACAAGGGGACGGGTCCACTGTCCCACTTTTGGATTTGAATAGTGGGACAGTGGACCCGTCCCCTTGTCCCAACGAAGGAAGGAAACAAGAGAACCGTCCCCCTGTTTCCAAGTCAGGTTATTAAGAAATTGGCTAGGAGGATTGAATTTGCGGAGTATAAGGGATGTTGACCTAAAAGATAAACGGGTCTTAATGCGGGTGGATTTTAATGTGCCCATGGATGACAACGGCAGTATTATTGATGATGCCCGTATCAAGGCAGCTATTCCCACTATTGAGTATATATTAGGGCAAGGAGCCAGCTTGGTACTTATGAGCCATCTGGGCAGGCCCAAAGCCAAACCTGATCCTAAATACAGCTTAAAAGGGGTTGCACTCCATCTCGGCAACCTGCTGCATAAACAGGTGATAATGGCCGATGACTGTATAGGTCCGGCAGTGCAGGAAATGGTGGGTAAGTTGTCCCCAGGACAAATATTGATGCTGGAGAATGTAAGATTTCATCCGGGTGAGGAAAAAAACGACCCCGAATTTTCGGCGCAACTTGCCCAATTGGGGGACATTTATGTAAATGATGCCTTTGGAACAGCTCACCGGGCTCACTCTTCCACTGCGGGGATAGCTGACTATTTACCCGCTTATGCAGGGCTTCTGCTGGAAAATGAAGTGAACATGTTAAGGAAAGTGCTTGAACACCCAGAATGTCCGCGCATGGCGATATTGGGCGGAGCCAAGGTGAGCGATAAACTGGGGCTGATAAGAAACCTACTCAATAAATTGGATGTGTTACTGGTGGCAGGTGGGATCGGCAACACCTTTTTGGCGGCCCGGGGCATGAAAGTAGGAAAATCCATTTGTGAAATGGATCTTCTTCAGGAGTGTCGCAACCTGTTGGAACTGGCCGACAAAAAAGGCAAACATATCCTGATGCCGGTAGACGTAGTAGTCGCCCCTGAATTATCTGCCGATGCTCCAGCCCAGATAGTCGATATAGATGCGATTCCTGATGATATGATGATTGTTGACATCGGTCCTAAAACCATCAGAGGGTTTTCAATGGCTATTTCCAAAGCCCATACCATCATTTGGAACGGGCCGGTGGGAGTCTATGAATATCAGCAGTTTGCAGTGGGAACTGAGGCTATAGCCCATGCCATTGCTGCTTCACATGCAGTTAGTGTGATTGGCGGCGGGGATTCCGCAGCCGCGATTCACAAACTTGGATTGGAAAAAGAGATAACCCATATATCCACCGGCGGGGGAGCTACCTTGGAATTCCTGGAAGGAATAGAATTACCGGGAGTGAAATCCTGCGAAGTATAGATAACCTTATGGTTTAAACAAGTTAAAGACCGGCCGCAACCTTAATAGTAAACTATGTTTACATCAGCAACATTAATCGTGAGCGAATGCGAACATCAGAAGTCCCCGGAGGGCGCAAGCGGGATTGAACCAAGAGCATCCCCCGCCTCTGGGCCTTTTAACACGAGTTGTAGGGAGGTGTTGGGGGTTAGAAAACTACTGATAGCCGCCAACTGGAAAATGTATAAAACCATTGGCGAAGCCGAGAATTTTATTAATGAATTTCTGCCCTTGGTTAACAGGGTTGCAGAAGTTGAAATAGTGATATGCCCGCCATTTACCTGTTTACCAGCATTGAGCCAGGGATTAAAGGCTAATCAGGTAATGCTGGGTGCCCAAGATGTTTTCTGGGCCAGCTCGGGAGCATATACGGGAGAAATAGCGCCGGCTATGCTTCTCGATCTGGATTGCCGCTACGTTATCATCGGACATTCGGAACGCCGTCAGGTGATGGGGGAAAGCAATGCCATAATAAACCGCAAACTGAAAGCTGCCAGTGAAGCAGGATTGGTGCCAATTTTTTGCGTGGGAGAAACACTGCCCGAACGTGAGCAGAATCTGGCCCGGCAAGTTGTAGAGACGCAGTTGGAGCAAGGACTTATAGACGTCTTTCCTCAGGAACTGGTGGTGGCCTATGAACCTGTGTGGGCTATAGGGACAGGTATAAATGCCAGTCCGGATGATGCCCGGGAGATGGCTGGATTTATTAGAGAATACCTGGCAATAATAAAGGATAGAACCTGGGCGGAGAGTGTTCGTATATTATATGGCGGCAGTGTTAAGCCGGAAAACATTGCCCAGTTCATCGCCGAACCAGATGTGGATGGAGCCCTGGTTGGGGGCGCTAGCTTAGACGCCGGCGCTTTTGCCCGGATCGTGAGGTTGAATACTGATGACTGACAAACCAATGGTGCTAATGATACTGGATGGCTGGGGAAGCCGTGAGTCATGTCCGGATAACGCCATTTCTTGTGCTCATCCCGACCACTTTCTAGCACTGCAAAATAAATATCCGCACACCCTGCTGGCTTGTTCGGGCAATGAAGTAGGATTGCCGCGTGGACAGATGGGAAACTCCGAGGTTGGGCATCTTAATATTGGAGCAGGCCGGGTAGTATATCAAGAAATTACCCGAATCAGTCAGGCTATAGAGGATGGGTCCTTCTTTCAGAATGAAGAGTTTATTAAAGCCTTGGATTTTGCCAGTAAGCATCATGGTAAGGTGCATCTGATGGGCTTGCTCTCGGATGGGGGAGTTCACAGTGAATTATCTCATCTTTATGCGTTGTTGCAATTGTGTAAAGATTACCGTTCTGAGAAGGTCTTTGTCCATGGGTTCCTGGATGGCCGGGATGTAGCGCCCCAGAGCGCCATGGATTATGTAAATGCCCTGGAGCTTAAAATGAAAGAAATAGGGGTAGGCCAGATTGCCTCCCTGGGCGGGCGTTTTTATGGAATGGATCGGGACAACCGCTGGGAACGCATAGAAAAGGCTTATAATGCTATAGTAATGGGAGAGGGGCCCAAAGCCGCTTCAGCTCAAGCTGCTATAACCGCCAGTTATGAGGTCAGGGTGACCGATGAATTTGTGGAACCGGTGGTACTGGTCGATATCGACGGGCAGGCTATTGCGAAAATAGATGATGGTGACAGCATCATATTTTTTAATTTTCGCGCCGATCGTGCCCGCCAAATCAGTCATGCTCTGGTTGATAGGGAAATGGTCAAGTTTGACCGCCGCGTTTGGCCCGCCACTCATTTTGTTTGTATGACCCAGTACGAAAGTGACTTGGCAGCACCAGTGGCTTTTATGCCGCAAAATCTGAATAATACCCTGGGGGAAGTATTGTCCCACCACGGTCTCAAGCAGCTACGCGTTGCGGAAACCGAAAAGTATGCACATCTGACCTTCTTTTTTAATGGGGGAGTCGAGGAGGCTAATCCCGGTGAAGATCGGATTCTTATACCTTCGCCTAAAGTGGCGACCTATAATTTGCAGCCGGCCATGAGTGCTCGGGAGATAACGGAGCGAACCCTGGCTGAAATTAAGCGGGACTATTATGATGCTATTTTTATAAACTATGCCAATGCCGATATGGTGGGGCATACCGGAGTATTGCCGGCCGCCATCGAGTCTATTAAAGTTTTGGATGAATGTCTGGCCCAAGTGGTGGAGTTGGTAGTACAAAAAGAAGGAGTGGTAATGATAACTGCCGACCATGGTAATGCCGAAACGATGGTTTGCGCTGCAACCGGATGTCCCCAAACCGCTCATACTACCAACGAGGTACCGTTTATATTAGTTGCTGATAAATATAAAGGTCAGCCACTAAGAGAGAACGGGTCATTAAGAGATATAGCCCCTACTATATTAAACTTGATGGGGATAGATATACCGGCAGAGATGACTGGAATTCCATTAACTAAAATCTAAACAAACTAAAATTGCTACAGGCAAGGAAGGAGATAGGCTAATGAGTACTATTATGGACGTATTTGCTCGCGAGGTTTTAGATTCCAGAGGGAATCCAACGGTTGAAGTGGAGGTTATTCTGGAAGATGGTACGATGGGAATTGCCATTGTTCCGTCAGGGGCATCCACGGGAGCCCACGAAGCGGTGGAATTAAGAGATGGCGACGTTAGTCGTTATGGAGGCAAAGGTGTTCTTAACGCGGTTAAGAATGTTAACGAAATTATTGCTCCGGAAATAATAGGCATGGAGGCAGTCCGGCAGATCGATATTGATGCTCTGATGATAGATCTGGATGGCACTCACAATAAGGGCAGACTGGGAGCCAATGCGATTCTGGGCGTATCCCTGGCCACCGCGCGGGCGGCCGCTGCTTACCTGGATTTACCGCTCTATCAATATATTGGCGGCATCAATGCCAAAGAGATCCCGGTACCGATGATGAATATTCTAAATGGCGGCAAACATGCTGATAATAATGTGGATATTCAGGAATTCATGGTAGTACCTTGCGGTGCACCCAACTTTGCGGAAGGTTTACGCATGGGAGTGGAAGTCTATCATGCTCTAAAAAAGGTGCTGTCCTCTAAAGGTCTGGCTACGTCGGTAGGTGACGAGGGTGGTTTTGCCCCCAACCTGCCTTCCAACGAAGCGGCCCTGGATGTGATTATGGAAGCCATAGAAAAAGCCGGCTATGTGGCCGGGAAGGATATTTTTCTGGCAATTGACATAGCTGCTACTGAACTGCTCAAGGATGGGCAATATCATCTGGCCAGCAATAAAATGGTTCTGAGTTCGATAGAAATGGTAGAATATTATGCCGGGTTAGTTGCTAAGTATCCCTTAATATCAATAGAAGACGGCTTGGGTGAAGACGATTGGGAAGGGTGGAAACTGCTTACCGACCGCCTCGGTGCTACCGTACAGCTCATCGGTGATGATCTATTTGTAACCAATACGGAACGACTAGCGAGGGGAATTAAAGAAGGAGTATGCAACAGCATTCTCATCAAGTTGAACCAGATTGGAACGCTCACCGAGACCCTGGATACTATTGAAATGGCCCGAAAACAGGGGTATACTTGTGTCATATCACACCGTTCCGGAGAAACTGAAGATTCTACCATGGCTGATGTCGCGGTCGCTGTAAATGCTGGGCAGATCAAGACCGGTGCCCCGGCGCGGACCGACCGGATTGCTAAATATAATCGTTTACTGCGGATTGAGGAAGAACTAGATGTATTCGCTATTTACAGAGGTAAAGGAGTTTATTATAATCTGGGTAAATAGGGATTTATGTTGAAACATGCGGTAAAATTATGTTAAAATATAATGCGGCTTTAGGGAAGATGGACTGAAAGGAGGTAGTAAGGTGGTTAAAATAATATTTCTTGTGCTGCAGATCCTTTGTGCTCTGGGCCTGATTTTTACGGTTCTTATGCAGGAAGGCAAGAGTGCAGGTTTGTCCGGTAGTATAGCTGGAGGAGCCGATATGATTTTCGGCAAGAAAAAAGGTGTAGATGAACTGTTTTCCAAGATTACAGCTTATCTGGCCGCCTTCTTTTTAATATTTACATTGGTTCTGGCAGTGCTCAAGTAATAGCGATAAAGGGTCAAACTATTTAACCGGTTTAGCCACCGTGCTACATAAATAAGAAAACCTGGCTAAAATATTTTGGGTAATAGTATGAAGGCTATAATGATGGCATTCATACTATTATGGTGCTGGGGACTCGTGGTAAGAGGCCTAAAAACATAATAAGGATGTGATCTGCTAAAATGGAGTTTCTACTAAACAACAAAGTAGTGAAGGCAATGCTGAGTGGGCTGCTTGGCTTTGTTATTACACTGCTTACCCCTGCCATAGCGGCAGCCAGTGAAGCAAATCTAAAGATTCCAGAACTGAGTGCCGATCAGAACAATTTACTGTTAATGGGCATTGGAGTCTGTATATTAGGTATGCTGTTTGGCCTATATCAATTCGTGAAGGTTAAGAAACTGACGGCGCATCAGACAATGTTGGATGTGTCCCAAACCATTTATGAGACTTGTAAAACTTATTTAATTCAACAGGGTAAATTTATTGCTATACTATTTGTTTTTATCGGCATATGTATAGCCTTTTACTTTGGTTTCCTGCAAGAAATGCCAACTAGCTCAGTGTTATTTATACTGATGTGGACTGTTATCGGTATTATGGGTTCCTACAGTGTTGCCTGGTATGGTATACGCATGAATACTCTCGCTAACAGCCGGGTGGCTTTTACCTCTTTGGAGAGGAAGCCTCTTAAGCTCTTGAATATCGCTCTGGATGCTGGAATGAGCATCGGCGTATTACTGGTTTGCGTTGAGCTGATCATGATGTTGATCATTTTACTCTATGTTCCCCGTGACTTGGCCGGTGCCAGCTTCATAGGCTTTGCTATCGGTGAATCCCTGGGAGCCAGTGCCCTACGTATTGCCGGCGGTATCTTTACCAAAATCGCTGACATTGGCGCTGACCTGATGAAGATCGTTTTTGGTATAAAAGAAGACGATCCCAGGAATCCTGGTGTTATTGCGGACTGTACTGGTGATAACGCTGGCGACAGCGTAGGACCTACTGCCGATGGTTTCGAAACCTATGGTGTTACCGGTGTAGCCCTAATTACCTTTATTGTTCTAGCAGTGGCACCAGCCCTGCAAACTACCTTGCTAACCTGGATTTTTGCCATCCGCGTACTTATGGTAATTACTTCGATTGCTTCCTTCTACGTGAATAGAGCTTTCAGCCAGAGTAAATTTGGTGATAAGGATGACTTCGACTTTGAGTCTCCCTTAACCAGTCTGGTTTGGATTACTTCTATTATCTCCATAGCGGTTACCTTTGCCGTAACTTATTACATTCTCGGACCAGGTTCAAGTGCAGTAACTGCTTTAACCCCAATTTGGATGACCCTGGCATTGATCATCAGCTTTGGAACCCTGGCAGCAGCCCTTATTCCCGAATTTGTTAAAGTATTTACCAGCCCCAAATCGATGCATGTAGCTGAAGTTGTCAAAGCCTCCCGAGAAGGCGGGCCCTCATTAAATATCCTGTCAGGTCTGGTAGCAGGTAATTTCAGTGCCTTCTGGATCGGTATGGTTTTTGTCGGAATTATGTTTGGTGCCTATTATGCCAGCCTACCCATAGCCGGTAACATTATGATATATCCATCGGTGTTTGCTTTTGGTCTGGTTGCTTTCGGAATGCTGGGCATGGGTCCGGTTACCATAGCTGTTGACAGTTATGGACCCGTTACCGATAATGCACAGTCCATTTATGAACTCTCTCTGATCGAAGAAGTTAAGGGTATAGAAAAAGAAATCCAAAAAGATTTTGGTTTCAAACCCGACTTCGAAATGGGCAAATATTATCTTGAAGCCAATGATGGTGCTGGCAATACCTTTAAAGCTACTGCTAAACCAGTACTTATAGGTACCGCCGTAGTTGGTGCTACCACCATGATCTTCTCACTGATTCTGGTTATAAAGAATGTTCTGGGGGTTGATCCTGCGACTATTCTAACCTTGCTCAATCCTTACACCATCTTAGGATTCTTGTGTGGTGGTTCGGTAATTTACTGGTTCACCGGTGCATCAACCCAGGCTGTTACTACCGGAGCTTACCGAGCGGTTGAGTATATTAAAAATAATATTAATCTGGAAGAAGCAGCTAACGTTAAAGCCAATACTGAGAAGTCCAAAGAAGTGGTAAAAATCTGTACCCAATATGCTCAAGCGGGAATGTTTAATATTTTTATCGCTATATTCTCCTTTGCGATGGCATTTGCTTGCCTCTCCGCACCGCAGGGCAAAGACTCCCAGCCAGTTGCTTTCTTTGTAGCTTACCTGATCTCCATTGCTGTAATTGGCTTGTTCCAGGCTGTTTTCATGGCTAATGCCGGTGGTTGTTGGGATAATGCCAAAAAAGTGGTTGAAGTAGATCTAAAAGAGAAAGGTACACCTTTACATGAAGCAACTGTGGTTGGCGATACTGTAGGAGACCCTTTCAAAGATACTTCTTCCGTAGCTCTGAATCCAATTATTAAGTTCACTACCTTGTTTGGTTTGCTGGCCATGGAAATTGCAATATCGGAGGCATTCCGCAATATAGCTCCCTATGTAGGCGCTGCATTCCTTTTAGTGGCATTCTTCTTCGTATGGCGCTCATTCTACGGAATGAGAATACCATCCAGCGACAAATAAGAAAGATTCATTACAACATTAACTAACAACAGGATGAGTAGGCAGGTGGGTTTGTAACCACCTGCCTTTACTTTTTAACAAAATGCTGGGGTTCGCTTTGGTCAGCTGTCCGGAAGCAAAGAATGCAGAAATGAACATAGCCGGCTGGTCTTGGTCTCTCCAGGGTAGAGGGTGAGATCAATCGGGATTATTCCCATATTTTTCAGCAGTGTAGATGTGATCTCATCGGGATTCGAGACGAGAATATAAGAAGGGGGCACCTTGCCTTTATCTATCCCCTGTAACATATGCTGCAGTTTAAACCACAGGTAACGTACATTAAAATCAGAAAAGCTATAGCCCATAAATAATAGGCTTCTACCCAGGGCATCAGCCCTAAGTTTGATGTCTATAGGGGTGACAAATTCTAATCTTTGGTAGTAGTCAGATTCGGTTAGAACAATGGTTTCTTCCTGCTCCAGTGAGCCATGGAATTTAACAATTTGTGTGAGGTTGGAGCCCGCTGTTTTAATAATATCTTCAGTTCTGACCACAATTTGATATGGAATAGCCAGATGGTCGTAACCCCTCTCTATTAAGGAGTCATAATTGGTGGTGTAGACAATCGGCGCGCCCAGTTGGGCCAAAAACAGATGAGGCTGGGACTCTGATATTACTACTGTTTCTTCATTTAAGATAAGACGTATTTGCTGAAGAACCGCAGACATGTCACCGTCCCGGATGATCTTCAAATATTCCGCTAATCTTAAAAGGCCAATATCATCATCGGCCAATAATTCAGCGTCCTTGATTCGAAACCGGGTTAGCAGCTGTTTAGCCAATGAATGAGCCGAAGGGCAGCCGCAGCTTTCTGAAAAACCCGCACCGATAAAAGGAATAAGCTTTTGTGCCTCTAATGAATTTATGAGATCGGAAATAATATCTGCCATATGGCCTCCCGCAATGATATTAGTAATATCATGTGCATCTCTATTTAAATCGATTCCCAACCGTATTTCTAAGCTTCTAAGCCGGATACTTATTGAAATGTGCCTTAATGGCAGTTAGACTAGTAAGTAAATGATGGCAATGTATGGCAGCTATCAATTAAGAACTGGTGAGGAAAGCGAAATGGCAGAGATACATCCGCAAGCAGAATCATTCTTGTTAACTGGTCCAACCGACACCGCCTGCCTGTTTATACATGGATTCACCGCCTCTCCATCGGAAGTATACCCCGTAGCTCGACTGATATATGATAAGACCGGTTATACTGTTAGCGGACCGCTCCTACCCGGCCATGGCTGCACTCCCCGGGAAATGAATCACACCTGCTGGCAGGATTGGTTTAGCAGGGTGGAGCAGGAAATAGACTATCTCCACCGGAAACATAAGCGGGTGTTTGTAGTCGGCTTATCGATGGGAGGACTTTTAAGTTTGCATGCCGCCAGCCTAAAAAAAGGTCTGTCCGGTGTAATTGTGATCAATACACCCATTTTTACCAAATCCCCTCGACTTATTGCCCTGGCTCCCGTGCTTCGTTTTTTACGGCCGTACCATCCCAAGAAAATAGACCAGGCCGCGAAGGAACTCGCAGCCCTGGGGAGGTTTGCCTACCCGGTTATGCCCGTCAAAGCATTCCTGAGCATGCATAAATTAAGGGAAACCGTGCTGCAAGAGGTACCCCAGCTGAGTCTGCCAATATTAGTATTTCAGTCCAGCCAGGATGAGTCGGTTGATACCCGCAGTGCTAGTTACATTAAAGATAAAGCCGTTCAATCCCCGGTAACACTTATAGAACTGAGAAATTCCGGGCATATTGCTACCATGGGGCAAGAAAAAATGATTATAGTTGAGGAGATAATTAAATTTATTGATTAGGCACAGGGGAACTATAGCCGCTGCAACCTTAATTGTGGAGCTATAGCGGAACACCAGGAGTCCCCGTAGGGGGATATCGCCGAATTTTTTGTTTTAATTAGAAAACAACTTTATTGTCATTCTGAACGAAGTGAAGAATCTTCCCCCCACGGTAAGGATTAAGGTCCTTAGCTGACACTCAGGATGACAAAAAAGTGAGTAGGCACAAGGGGACGGTTCTCATGTGTCTTCGGTTCCATCAAACATAAAGAGGGAGGATTATTAATGCAAAGAGATGAAGCACTTAAGTTGCTAAAAGAAAACGTGACCAGCGAGAACCTTATCAACCATTGCCTGGGGGTAGAGGCCATTATGCGCAGCCTGGCTGAACACCTGCACGAGGATGTGGAGAAATTTGGTTTAGCCGGATTATTGCACGACATCGATTGGGACACAACCAGTGACGATTTTAATAATCATTCTTTAGTTGCAGCCAAGATGTTAGAAGAAAAGGGATTACCGGCAGATATCGTTTATGCAGTAAAGGTGCACAATGAAGTCCATGGTTTAGAGCGTAAAAGTCTGTTGGATAAAACCTTGTTTGCGGCTGATCCCGTAAGCGGCTTTATTACTGCAGCGGCTATGGTCCGGCCCGAGAAAAAGCTGGAACTAGTAGAATTAAAATCATTAAAAAAGCGTTTTAAAGAAAAGGCCTTTGCTCGGGGTGCTAATCGAGAGACAATGAGCACCTGTGTGGAAATCGGTCTGGAGTTGGACGAATTTTTGAATATTGGCTTGATCAGCATGAAAAAGATCGCCGACCAGATTGGGTTGTAGGGTTTGCAACATTTATTCCGCAGCAACCCTTAGTTAAATATTTACATAAATCGGGTATACTATCATATACATACCTGAAGGGATGATGACATGATTAAGAGTGAGAATGTACTCGATTATATGCGTCAGGAGAGTTACCGGCCATTGGGATATTCCGAATTGATGACCGTTCTCGATCTGGATGCACACGATGAGGCCCAGTTTGCCAAAGTTATGGGTCAGTTGGAAAAAGAGGGCGAGATATTAAGAACCCGCAAAGATAAATATGGACTGCCGGAAAAGATGAACACCTATCGCGGGATCATTAAGCTGAGCCAACGCGGCTATGGTATACTGGTGACCGATCAATCAGATACCGAAGATATATTTGTATATGGCCGTAACCTGAATGGGGCAATGCATGAAGATCAGGTTTTAGTGAGAATTCACCAGCGGAGCGGTCCTAATCAGCGCCCCGAAGGTGAGGTAATCCGGGCTATAACTCGTGCCAACACCGAACTGGTCGGGACCTATGAGAAACGCAGAAATCTGGCTCAGGTGATTCCCGATGACTCCCGCCAGATATATCCAGTGTACGTAAAGGCCGACAGCAAACTTAAGGTTCGCAACGGAGACAAAGTGCTGGTGCGAATCACCAGTTTTCCTGATAAAGATCGGTACCCGGAAGGTAAAATCGTGGAAGTGTTCGGGCGTAAAGGTCTGCCCGGTGTGGATTTAAGAATTGTAATAAAGAAACATGGCCTGAGAGAAGTTTTTCCTCCCGGTGTAATCGAGGAAGCCGAGCGAGCAGCCCAACCGGTGCCCGAAGAAGTTATAATCCAGCGGCGTGATCTGCGTGACCTGCGCATGGTGACCATTGATGGAGAAGATGCGAAAGATCTGGATGATGCGGTTTCTGTGCAGCGAATTGAGGGTGGCTATCGTTTAGGGGTACATATTGCCGATGTTTCACATTATGTTAGGGAAGACAGTCAACTAGACAAGGAGGCCTATGAAAGAGGGACCAGTGTTTACCTGGTTAATCAAGTATTGCCCATGCTTCCGCCGGAACTGTCGAACGGCATTTGCAGCCTTAATGCGGGGGAAGACCGTCTGGCCATGAGCTGTATTATGGACATCGATCCCTCGGGGGAGGTGCGCAAATATGAAATATACCAATCCGTCATTCATGTTAATAAACGTATGACCTATACTGCCGTAAACCGCATACTAAGGGACAACGATGCGGACGACTCAGAGCATTACGGTGCACTGGTAGAAGATTTTCGCTTGATGAAGGAACTGGCCGATATACTCCGTGCGGAAAGAATGCAGCGTGGAGCTTTGGATTTCGATTTCCCCGAAGCCAAGGTGATAGTGGATGAGAGCGGATTTCCGCTAGAGATTAAGATTCGTGAAAGCGGCCCCGGAGAGCTGCTTATAGAAGATTTTATGATCAAAGCCAATGAAGTGGTGGCTGAACACCTGTTTAAAAAAGAGATTCCGGCACTTTACCGGGTACATGAGAAACCCGAAGGAGACTCACTGACCCGCTTGAATAATGTGTTAGGGGTATTCGGCCATAAGATTCAGGAGAATCGGGTAAATCCACAATCATTTCAGAAGATACTGGCTGAAATTAAGGGCAGCCCCGGCGAAAATACCATCTCCTTAATGCTGCTGCGCTCCATGAAACATGCCCGGTATACCAACCAGGCTCTGGGCCATTTTGGGCTGGCCTCCAAGTACTACTGCCATTTTACCAGTCCTATCCGCAGATATCCCGATCTTATCGTTCACCGGGTATTGTCACTCCTGTTAGCGGGTAATATGAGCGATAAAAAGAGAGCTCAGTTGGATAAAAGGATGGGGCTGTATGGGGATCACTCCACCATGATGGAAATAAAGGCGGAAGAAGCGGAGCGCGATCTGGTGGATATCAAGAAGTGTCAGTACATGCAGCAGTTTGTCGGCGAGGAATTTACCGCACGGATATCTTCGGTAATGTCATTTGGTTTCTTTGTTGAACTGCCTAATACGGTTGAAGGATTGGTGCATATCTCCAGCATTTCTGATGATTACTATGAGTTTAACGACCGTAACTATACCCTGCTTGGAACGCATACGAATCGCAAATACTCCATCGGAGACGAGGTGCGGGTTTTGCTGGTAAAAGTAGATGTTGATGCCGTAAAGATTGACTTTGAAATAGCCAGGTAAGGGGCGGTAGAACTAATCTTCCCCTCCTTCAACATTGACGGTAATAGGCAGCTGAGCTATAATGAAAGAGCAGAATTGTTGTTTAACCCTGGCTTTGGAGACACGGTTGTACCAAAGCGAGGGTTGTTTGTACTAATACGTATTCTCCTGTGGCCTAAGGATAGACATAAGACAGTTATCTCTTTTGAGGTGAAAATATGAAGAAGAAAAAGGGAATTCAACCGGTGGTAGAGAACCGCAAAGCCCGGCATGAGTACCACATCGAAGAAACCTATGAGGCAGGCCTGGCGCTGGTGGGAACAGAGGTAAAGTCTCTGCGCATGGGGAAAGGTAACCTGCAGGATGCCTATGCGGTGGTTAAAGCCGGTGAAGTATGGGTCAATAATTTTCATATCAGTCCATATGAGCAGGGCAACCAATTTAACCATGAGCCCAAGAGGCCTAAGAAACTTCTGCTTCACAAAGCAGAGATTCGCCGCTTGCTGGCACTGCAAAAGGAAAAGGGTTATACCCTCATACCACTGAAGATATTTTTCAAACACGGTTTGGCCAAAATGGATCTAGCGGTGGCAGTAGGTAAAAAACTCTATGATAAAAGACAGGATATAGCCGAGCGCGATTCCAAACGCTATCTGGAAAGAGCCCTAAAAAACAAGGGTAGAGATGATTGATACCAAGTATCATTATGAGTGGATGAATATTACAGATAACCAATAGATGAAAATGTGATATACTCTTATGGTGATATTAGATATACTCCGTAAACTGCAGTTCACTTAAATTTTGGGGGCGCAATGGTTTCGACGGGGGATAAGATGGGTTGAGTAGCGAGCCGAGTTGCCGCCAGCTCGATAAAAAGGTGGAAAAAACAATAACTGCAGAAAATAATTACGCACTAGCAGCCTAGCGGCTGCTCGTCCGGCTAGCTGTCCTCGCGGGTTAGTGCAGGGCGTCACATAGTGAGGGTACCCTTAAGCCTTCTTTCTCGAGGGGCTTTATGGGGAAACAAATCGGGGATAGCCTAAGGAAGCCTGTTCGTGGGCGTCTCGATGGCGAAACACAAATCACGAAATACGCTCGTAGAAGCTCCTCTGGTCTTTCTTTCGGACGGGGGTTCGACTCCCCCCGCCTCCACCAATACTATGCACTATGTTATCAGGGTAGAAAGATACCCTGATTTCTTCTTTTTCTGGATCTAATTCTAAGCGTCTGACAAAGGTTCTAATAAGCCTTCTTCGTTCAGGTATAGTGGCGTTATCGAATGCTGTTGAGAAGTTGGTGAAGAACCCGCTTATTTCATTCTTGTCATAAGCTAGCTCCTTTGGAGGGTTATTTTTGAGAAATCTTATTTTTGATTCTAGATTGTCAATTTTGATTTGAAGTTCGTTTGACTCTTTTGCTATCGTAGCCGGATTAAAACCTGCCTTAACTGCGTCTATCAATCTTTGTAGTTCAACTTCTTCCTGGGCCTTTTTCTTTGTAAGGTCATTTATAGCATTATGATAATCTTTAAAGCCGGCATTGATATCGCTCTTAACCTGTTGAATAATTTCACCAATTCGTTCAGGAGCTGTATACCTTTTTTTGATTTCATCTACTAGGGTATTTTCAAGCCATTCCTGATTGATAATGAATTTACTTGTACAACCGGCTTCACCTTTATATCTAGATGTACCACACACATATTTTCTCCATCTATTTGAATCATTACGGTAACCAATGACATTTCCGCCACAAGCACAACAAACAAACATGGATTGGTCTTCTAAGTTTTTACCGGTAAAGAGATATGGTGATTCACCTGTTCGGCCTGCAGTTGCATTATTTCTCGCTCTTGTTTTTCGGTACAAGAGATTTTCCAATTCATCCTTGGTAATTATGGCCGGATGAGCATTATCAACTTTAATCCATTCATTTCTAGGCTTAAAACGACTGCCTGAGGTGTGTCTGCTTCTATCTTTATTCCAATAGGCCGTTCCAGCATATTGTTCAAGTCGGTAATCACTTAACATCTCAACTATAGTAGATGTGCTCCAGGGCTTTCCTGAAGAAGATGGAATGTTATTCTCATTAAGATAATCTCTAATTTTTTCATAAGACATTTCTCTGCCTAAATATAGGTCTAAAACGATCATCCTGACGTGATTTGCGTTTTCCGGGTGTAGTTCCCAAATACTCTTAATCATTGGCTTACCTTTTGAATTGATGCCCCTGTTTAGGTGAATAGTCTGATATCCATATGATGGTCTGCCACCATTTTTATAGCACCAACCTGTTTCATGATCACGGTTTTTAATATTACCGCTCATACCTCGAATAGTATTATAAGAAATGTCCATAGAGTGAGCTTCATTCTTTATTTCTCTAATGCCTTCCAACCAAAGACCAGAAGATGTATTAGGATTAATGTTTTCCTCGCTGGCAAGAAGAACATTAATACCGTGCTTTTTCAACAGCTTTTTTGTTGATGAGCTAACATCACGGGTTCTTGAAAATCTGCTGGAATCGTCGACGATAATATGATTTGGTCTATATCTAATTGCATCTGTTATCATACGATTAAAATCTTCGCGGTTCTCATCGTGAAAAGCAGAACTTGAATCCTGGTACACTTTAGTAATTTCAATATTATTAGATTGGGCAAAATCTTCAATTCTCAACAACTGTTCTGGAATCGAATTACCCTGTTTCTCCTGATCCTGGGTGCTAACTCGAACATAAGCAAAAGCCGATTTCATAGAAACACCTCCTAAAGCTCTTTAACAAAAGACTTAACTCTAGCAATTACTTTAATATCTTTTCGTTTTAAAGTAATGGATTCATATTCTCTGTTTTCAGCTATTAAAGCACTTTGAGCGCCTAACTTTACGAATCGCCTTACCAGAATCTTTTTATCAGGAGTCTCAGCAACTATGATATCACCGTCTTTAAAATTATTATGAGTAGTTAATTGTAATAGGGCACCTTCCGGTATAATCGGCATCATAGAATTATCAGGCATAGGAATGCCCGTAATTGGACTAATAGGCATTCTTAAGTCCTCAGTTAAAAAATCTTTACCAAAGTAAGTGTTACCGAGTGTGGTGAGGGGATCATCTTCATCATGAGCGATGATTGATATTAATTCCCGATCTGGCATGAAATTTATATGATTAATAGTGGCTTGCTTTAACGCTTTTGGAGTATCATCAGGTAATACATTAATCATTACTTTCTTCAAAGATGAAATTAACTTACTAACAAAATCCTTAAGCAAAGTAGGTGCTTTCTCCAAGTATGCTTCAAATAACAAATCATCTGGATCTCCATTACATGCTTCGGCAATAGCAATATTGACTTCTTCAGATGCGGGTGCTTGTTTGCCGCTTTGTAACTTACTTAAATATGAAGGAGTTATTTGTACTCCCGCATCAGTGCATCTGTTAGCAATATCCTGCAAAGTCGCGCCACTCTTTTTAATCATGTTTTTTACAGCATGGCTATAACTCATTAAAACCACCTCTTTCACATTAAATATTACCTATTAAGTGCTTCAAAAGTCAATAGAAATAATGTGACAAGTTAGGAAAACTACTGTTGACAGCATACTCAAAAAGGTATAAGTTTAAACATAGGAAACGATTTATTTTTTTACCCAATGGATGACTAAAGTGTCATGGCGTAATGACTTAAAAGTGAGGAAGGGCAACTGTGGCATCAATAAAGGAAGGTAACAATACAACTGAAAATGTCAAGATTAGGGCATTAACGGTAAATGTTAACGCTAATATTTTAGATGCCATTGAAAGAGAAAGAATAAAGATTATGTGTAATGTGGCAGTTAGGGTTTTAGGTAAACAGGATAAATGTATTCCAAGTTATAATACGTCCGGTTCTTGAACACCAATTATATTTCCTGGCGGATGGAAGGGGGACCATGGGGGCCCCCACCATCGCCAGGGATTAGAGTGGAGTAGAAGGAGGTTATGAGGTGGATCAGTTAGATATGATGGAAATATTAATACAAATTGATGAACTACTGAAACAATCGGCTAAATATAGGGCAATTCAGATTAATAATGAGAAAAAGGTCCAAGAAAAAATCAAAAGATATAAAGCTCTCATACAACAGAGCAGCCAGCCACCCTATTTTACTTTAGTAAAATAGGGCTTGTCCTTTATATGGAGGGGGCGATATGCCAGGCTAACTAGCCAGGCAGGCCACGCCTTAAGCGGGGTCTGCCCTTAGCCTGACTAAGCATACCGCCAGAGGCTCCATGTAAAGGATGGCGGTTAAGTAAATTTGCAGGTGTCTCTAATGGCCGGAAATATAAGAAGTTGCTAAAGGCTAGTATTACCTTTAGCAACTTCTGTAACATGTAACAATTGGTCATTATGCTTGTAATATCAAGGACTTAGCCTGTTACAAAGCAATTGTAACAGTACAACTACTGTAACAATGGGGGAGAAAAGTGTGGTTGATAATACCCAGTCAAGAAAATGGCAAATAACGATTAACAATCCTATAGAGCATGGTTTTAATCATGATCGCATCAAAGAGGAATTGACTGGATTAAGAACCTTGTTCTATTGGTGTATGTGTGACGAGATAGGTGAAACCGGTACTTATCATACTCATTTATATATTGCCTTGGCTAATGGGGTACGTTTTAATACCTTGAAAAATAAATTTCCCCCTGCCCATTTTGAATTAACTCATGGGACTTCCCAGCAGAACAGGGATTATGTTCGTAAAGAGGGTAAATGGCAAAAGGACAAGAAAAAAGAAACAAATCTAGTAGACACCTTCGATGAATATGGAGAAATGCCCATCGAACGGCAAGGGGTTAGAAATGATCTTGCGGATCTATATGACCAAATTAAAAGCGGAAAGACTAACGCCGAAATTATTGAGTCCAATCCGGAATACATGTTCAATATTGATAAAATTGAACGGGCAAGACAGACAATTAGAGAAGATCAATACAAAAATACGTTCAGAACAATGGAAGTTACTTATATTTTTGGCCCTACAGGTACAGGCAAAACTCGTTCTGTAATGGAGAAATACGGCTATGAAAACGTATTTAGAGTGACGGATTATGAACATCCTTTTGACAGCTATAAGGGGCAGGAAATAATAGTTTTTGAAGAGTTCAGAAGTTCACTTAAAATCCAAGATATGCTTAACTACTTAGACGGGTATCCTCTGGAATTACCATGCCGATATTCTAATAAAATAGCCTGTTTTACCCAGGTTTACCTTATTTCAAACATTGATTTGGCAGAACAATATTCAAGTGTCCAAGAGGAACACTCTGAAACTTGGCAAGCCTTCTTGCGTCGGATAAGAACTGTGAAAATCTATAGTAAGGAGTCTAAGATATCACAGGAATTTGACCTTGCAAGTCTTCAATATAATATCATCTGGAGAGATGACCCTTGGTTGGAAAGACCGTTGTAGTTAGAAGAAATAATCAATATATTAAAGGAAATAGATGAATCTTAAAGAATATTATACCTAAATAGTGTAAATTTCATTGGAATTCATATATGTTGAGTAGATGGGTTATTACTATGGATTATCTAAAAAGGCTAATTAATCTCCCAGAAAAGGCGATTGGTTGGTAGAAGTGACAGGACTCGATTATTTAATTTGTTTTAATTCAATTAGTTATTAAAAGAGGTACAAAAAATGATTAGTTGGCTTCACTTATCAGATCTTCATTTTTCCTATAATAATCATATCAATACGAAAATAAAAGATTCGCTAATTGATTATATTACTGCACTTAATAAAAAGATTGATTTTGTAGTTATTACAGGTGATATAGCGTATAAAGAAAAATATGATGATGCTTTGAGAAAATATATAGAAAAAATAGCTGCTTCAATAAACTGCGATATCAAAAATATTTTCGCTTGTGTTGGTAATCATGATATTAAAAGAAATAATACACGTACTGCAACAGTAAATGATTGCCTAAATGGATATTTGCAGAATCATATTATTTCTGAAGAACAATATGATTATTTATTTTTGACTGGTCATAAAGCATATAATAATAAAATCAAAGAATTATTACCAGGTATGGAAATGTACGACAAAGTACATAATTTTAGAGATGAATCTGAGTATTCTATTACCATTTTAAATACTTGCCTATTCTCTCATAATGATAATGACCAAGGTAATCTAATTATATTAGATGATAAATTCATTAAGATCTTGACTGATAATAGAAAGAGACGAACCGGAAATAAAATAAATATTGCGATCGGGCATCATTCATATGATTGGTTAAAAAAAGAGCAACAGAAGGCATTTTGCCATGCTATGGTGGATGAGAATATCGATTTATATTTATGCGGTCACAACCATAGTTTTGATATGTCAGATATGGCAGATACTGATCTTAAACAATTTACGACTGGAAGTATTTACGATGAAAATGGGAATGAAAAAATATGCTTTTTAGTTGGTGAATTCAATCCAGTAACAATAAGTTATACAGTTTCATTACATAGTTATAGTTCGGATACTCACTGTTGGGACATAGATCGCAATAATAATAGAAAATTTATTGAAGGACACTTCACAACTGAGCTCCCGAGATTAGTCAAAAGCAGTTCGGAAATAACTAACAAGTACTCGTCATATAAACCATATAATTTTTACGAATATGAATTTCAGTCAATTCAACTGGGTATCCAAAAAAAGTCAAAGGAATTCATCGGTTATGTAAAAGATCTAAATAAAATTAAACAAGATATTGAAAAAATACAAGATAACCCTGAAAACGGAGATTATATATTTTGCTTCGCAAGAGAACTCTATGGAAAAAGTTATTTTTGTTCAAGACTTGTTTACGATTTATGTTTAGATCTAGACACAAAAGCACTGAATATGACAAATAGTGGCATTATATTTGTCGATGGAAAGAGAGTAAATAGTATCAGTAGAATGGTTGAGGTTATTCAAGAACAATCTCGAAAGATTATGGGGTATCCATTGCAACTAGAAATTCAAAGTGGAAACGACAAAGAAATATACCAACCAATAAAAGATAAAGATAAAATCACAAAAATACTATTTGAACTAACCAAATCGGGAAAGAAAATTTTAATTGTAATAGATGCATTGAATGAAATTAGCAATAATGAAATTAATTTTTTGCCTGATGTGCTTCCAAGGGGGCTATGTGTACTCATAACTTCTAATATGGATATAAAGAATGAAATCTTTTCTAAAGAATACAAGCGAGAGTTGAAAGGGTTTTTAATTGAAGAAATAAGACATATTTTAAATTGTAATAATACAGAATTTATAAATAAAGTCTATAAAAATACTAAAGGGTGCCCACATCTTATTTTGGACATAGCTGATTCTTTGAAAGAAAAAGATAGTGATATAACAAAAGTCAAAATTACAACAAGTGGAAAAGAATACTTTGATAGTAAGATTAAACAATGGCAATCAAATATAATACTAGAAGCTCTTATTGACGTATTTCGTATATTTGGATATATTTCTCCACTCTCTTTAGACCAATTACAAGCATATCTTAATAAGCAAATAAAATTTAAAAATATTAAAGGGGAAGAAATAACAGAAGCCCTTGAAACAGTAAGGAATCAATTGCTAATAGTTGAAGAAGAAAATCTTAAATTATATAAAGTTTATTATTCGCTATTCGTAGATAGAATAAATGAACGCGCAACGATTAAAGATTTAAGGGATTGTGTTGAAAATGTAACTAAGTGGTTAGTCGAGAGTGCAGACTTATTTAAGCCTGACATTTTAGGAAGATATTACTACTACTGGATAACTCGAATTGATGAAAAGAATAATTTATTTTTATTAGATATACTAAATTGGTTAAAGGAAAACAATATAAATTCTGTGCTAGATATAATTGCTGCTTCAATATTTATCGAATCAAAAGAAATTAGCCAAAATACGCTAGCGTTTTTTGAACGCTATTGTGACGAAATTGATAGCGAAATGATATATCAATTATTATGTTTTGTATACTCAAGAGAAGGGACAAAGAATGTATCTTTTGAAAAATTAAATAGCTTGTTGACTAATTTATCGTTTGGTGTTAAGCACATATGGGCGAAAGTACCCTTGGGGATAAATTTATTGGATGGAAAAAATGTAGAGCAAAACAAAGAAGAAGGGGAAAAACTGCTTAGACAAGCAATAAAACTGGGTAATGATGGGGCAATGAATAGTTTGGGATGGCGTTTGTTGGATGGAGATAATGTAGAGCAAAACAAAGAAGAAGGGGAAAAACTGCTTAGACAAGCGATAAAACATGATAATGTTACGGCAATGAGTAGCTTGGGATGGCGTTTATTGGATGGAAAAAACGTAGAGCAAAACAAAGAAGAAGGGGAAAAACTGCTTAGACAAGCGATAAAACATGATAATGTTACGGCAATGAGTAGCTTGGGATGGCGTTTATTGGATGGAAAAAACGTAGAGCAAAACAAAGAAGAAGGGGAAAAACTGCTTAGACAAGCGATAAAACTGGGTAATGTTGCGGCAATGAGTAACTTGGGATGGCGTTTACTGGATGGAAAAAACGTAGAGCAAAACAAAGAAGAAGGGGAAAAACTGCTTAGACAAGCGACAAAACTAGGTAATGATGGGGCAATGAATAGCTTGGGATGGCGTTTATTGGATGGAGATAATGTAGAGCAAAACAAAGAAGAAGGGGAAAAACTGCTTAGACAAGCGACAAAACTAGGTAATGATGGGGCAATGAATAGCTTGGGATGGCGTTTATTAGATGGAAAAAACGTAGAGCATAACAAAGAAGAAGGGGAAAAACTATTAAGAGATGCAGTAAAATTAGGTAATGATGCGGCAATGCATAGCTTAGGATGGCGTTTACTGGATGGAAAAAACGTAGAGCAAAACAAAAAAGAAGGGGAAAAACTATTAAGAGATGCAATAAAATTGGGTGAAACTGATGCGATGGGTAATCTAGGTTCGCGTTTACTGGATGGAAAAAACGTAGAGCAAAACAAAGAAGAAGGGGAAAAAATATTAAGAGATGCAGTAAAATTGGGTAATGATGCGGCAATGCATAGCTTAGGATGGCGTTTATTGAATGGAGAAAATGTGGAACAAAACAAAGAAGAAGGAGAAAAACTGTTAAGAGATGCAGTAAAAATGAGTAATACTAATGCGATGGCCTACCTAGGTTCGTGTTTAATGAATGGAGAAAATATAGAACAAAACAAAGAAGAAGGAGAAAAACTATTAAGAGATGCTATGGAATTAGGAAATAACAATGCAATAAATAGTCTTGCATTCAATTTATATTTATGTGGTCAAAAACCTAGATCGGCAGATTTGTTTTATAAAGGAATTCTAAAAGATAATAGTGTATGCGAAATTAATTTAGCCTATATGATTCGTAAAGAGGAATATCCATCGAGTAAAGGCTCATTAAATGTAGAAGAATTACTACACAAATATGTGTTTACAGATAAACCCGATATTTTTGCCAGTATTAATTATGCGTTATTTATAGTTGCTTCTACAAAAGATAACATTATATGGAATAACGCTGAGGATATTTTATCCAAATTAAATATTTATAATAAAATAGATTTCAAAGACGCAGTACAATGGTGGAGTGCATTGTCAAATATAGGTGATCTAGAAGGCGATCTAATTATAGGTTGGTTGTCTAAACTTGGTCTGATTGACGATATTAATGGCCTGAGCTACTCCGATAGATTTAAGAAATTATTAGATGCAGGAATGTTTATTCCTGCTAGTTTTCTAATTCATGAAATATAATAGTTTAGATTAACTTTATCTTGGATATAGAACAAATAAATTAAATAAATACATTGAAGAATCATTCTGATTAGTGCAAAGTATATGTGTCCCCCCGCCTCCACCAAATTATGGAAATAAGCCTAGGTTTTTATTAATAATAAGCCTAGGCTTTTCGTATTTGTAAAATAGATAATTATTGTAGTCTACTCAATGTGGTTAACTTCTAGAAGGGCTTTACAAAAATTATAGTTGAGTTATTCGCTTCCTTTATTGAAAGACTAAGTTACGGAATAAATTGTAAGGATCAGGGAAAAATATAATGAAAAATTCCGTTTGGAGGGCATTATATTGGAACAACAAATAACAGAGGGGACTCAAGGTACAATACAAGGAATTCACCACCAAGCTCCGTTAACTTCATCTGAATTAGCGAGTATTTGGCGGTCAAATGCTCATTACTCTATGCTCAGGTATGTTTATAAACATATCTTAAATGCATTGGACGACCCGGACCTTCGACCTTTTATTGAGGATGCGATACCTTTGTTTGAGAAGCGGGTGAATCTAACCTCCGAGATTCTAAGGATGGAAGGACAGCTAATCCCAAAAGGGTTCGGAGATGAGGATGTAGATTTTGGTGCTCCCAGGTTGTTCACTGATTTATATTATTATTACTACACACTAAATATGATGCGAATTGGACTCCTGCTTGGCGTTATGAATCTTTCCCATTCTGTTCGTGAGGATATTCGGAACTTCTATACAGAATCCCTTATGTCAACAACGAGTCTTTATAACCGGTTTTCCGAAATAATGCTGAAAAAAGGAATATATATCCGGCCACCAATCATTAATACTTTCAAGGAAGCAGATGTGGTAGAAAAACAGAACTTTTTACGTGGGTTTTTAGGTAAACGCAGGCCTCTGCTGGCGCAAGAAGTAGATCAACTTTTCTTCGGGATTAGAACTAACGAGGTAGGAGGGGTATTATTAACCGGTTTTAAGCAAGTAGCCAGATCAGAACAGGTTCGAGCATACATGGACAGGGGAATTGAGATCGCCAGGAAACATGTGAATATATTCAGTTCGGCTTTACAAAAAGAAAATCTTCCGGTTCCAATGCATTCTGGGGAATTGGTTACGGACTCCACTATATCACCATTCTCTGATAGGTTAATGATGCAACACGCAGTAGTATTAGGTAGTATCGGAATAGGGAACTATGCAACTTCCATGGCATCAAGCCTAAGACATGATTTAAGTGCAAACTATGCCCGACTGATCGCTGAGGCTGCGAACTACGGGGAGGACGGGATAAACATTATGATCGAGAACGGCTGGTTCGAGGAACCCCTACGCACAATAGACCGGCGGGAACTGGGTAACAAACTACATTAAAAAGTTAAAAGTAAACACCCCATAGGTAACAAGGGGGTGCCAGAGTGTGTTAAAACTCTGATTTATTAAAATGTCAGAACGACCTCTTATATGATAAATTAGCAAGGATGATAAAGGGGCAATTATTAGTGCAAAATATATATATCGCCTCCACCATTAGTATTCAAAATGAGGTTTAAGGACACTTGAATCTTGTTCTCATAAACTATGACCTGGTTCACAAACCGTTGGATCTGGTTTTTTGTTTCCATTTATCCTTTAGGATTAAGATTTTTTGCCTAAGATTTATGAGGGGTTAAAGTATAGGGGTTAAATTGAAGGGGAAAATAACTTTGACATTTAATAATTGGGGGGTCATTATGGGTAACCAAATAGTATCATGGTCTTTGTTTATCATTCCTTGGCTGACTTTGTTTTTTATGAAGAGAGAAGACATCAGACGCTATATACCGGCTGCTTTATTTACTATAGTCACATCTACAATTATTTATGATCTTGGCATTAAATTTGGGTGGTGGGTTATCTCTAGCGTACCTTATCCTTTTTATTTAATACAACCATTCATTTATGGTTTATTTCCAGTTGTGTCAATGTGGGTTTTACATTTTACGTACGGACATTTTGGAACTTATGTGGCTACAAATCTAGTATTAGATATAGCACTTGCTTATTTTTTCTTTGGTTATTTTATGTCGGTTAACGGAATATTTTCTCTTGCTGGTATGAGCCGTTTTCAGAATCTGTTACTAACTCTTGGACATGCGATAACACTTTACGTCTATCAAATGTGGCAGGAGGAAGCATTAGTTCCTGTTGTTAAAAATATTTTATCAAGGAATCTACAGCCAGCAGCAACAAAACCTAATTTTAATGACAAAGACAAAAAATGATTATCGTTATTGTCCACTAATGATATAATTCTTTCAGATATTCAAGAAGATATTATCGAAAATAATGGAATTTTAGAATCAGGATATACACCAGCTTCTGAAGGTGATCGGTTAATACTTGTTGAAAAAAGTTTTCTAACAGCCTCCCCCCGCTTCCCCAAAGATCAGATTGAATTCAGACCTGTGCGAGTTTAAATATGTAAGACTAAAATGTCTCCGCAATTAGTGCATAGTATATGTGTCGCCCCGCCTCCACCATATTTTGTATGAAAAGGCCTATTTACAGGCATTGCAAAGGAAACAGCTTCCGGATTTTAATGAATTTGGGGCTGCTTTTTTGTTGTTTTAAAAAAGAAAGGGGGGGCCTGGCTATATTGCAGCCAGCTCACTATACGTTGTCTGAAAAGATCGGGGGGCGTTTCAAAATCCAGCCTTATGATTTTACTTAAAATTGGCTATTTACCCATTAGGTAACATAGAATCCTCTTATTTCATATATTGTTTGTATAATGGTGTTTTTTATAAAGGAGTGAATAAAATGTCGCATTTTCATAATTTGACTCCGGTAAATGGATTTGATTTTAGTGATCTTAACAATGCAAGACAAAACAACTATGCATGGTCTATGAGTGATTTGGGAGATTTTATATACGTAGGAACAGGGAGAAATATACTGGTGAATATAATCAAGTCTATTGAGCCGAGGACTCAACTTCCCGCACTAATAAAGCCAGACCCAATAGATAATCTGGCTGAAATTTGGAGATACAAAAAGGATGGATCACTTCCATGGGAAAGAGTCTATAAAGCTCCATCTGATTCCGGCATTACAGGTTTCAGGTTTATGATTAAGGCTAGACCGTTTGGAGGCAGCCCTTGCCTTTTTGCTGCAGCTTTTGGGACTGAAGTAAAAATATTAAAATCCACTAATGGTGTAAATTGGTTTATTTTGCCTGATACTGTTTTACAGGGTACTTCATCAAGAGCAATGTTAATACAAAAGGGCAAACTGTATATATCTACCATAGATGAGGGTAGCCAATCTTCAGCTCCTTGGTTGTATAGCAGCGAGGATCCGGAATTTTATCCATGGGAAAGTCTTATAGACATAAATGCACCTGGCTTTGATCCGGCCAGGAACCCGACAAGTCCGATAAGTAATATGGCCGTATTTAATGACCGGATATATGTTGCCGTCAGCAATCCAAATGGGGCTCAAGTTTGGAGAACAAATGGACCGGAACCAGAACAAAATGAATGGACACTTATAGTTGATAATGGTTTTGGAGATCCTGCCAATGTTTACACTCTTGCCATTGGTGTATTTAAAGACCATCTATATGTAAGCGGTACAAAGGAGTTGCCATTATCTTGGTTTATTCCCAGGGGCTGCGATATCATCAGAATAAACAAGAATGATGACTGGAGGTTAATAGTTGGTGGAAATCTATTTTTTCCTCTAACTGAATCATCAGAAGAAGTACAAAAGAGTGCTTCGGGTCTTGGCTCGGGCTTTAATAATCCATTTAATGTATATGCCTGGCAGATACAGGAATATAAAGGCAAACTGCTCGTAAGTACTTTTGATGATTCCAGCAACATGGAAGTAATTCTGGACACCCTCTTAGCAAACAGACTTGCTTTATACCAACTGATAGGTCCATTAGTAACGAATATACTAATAGAAATTTACAAGAGTGTTGTAGGGATTTTAAGAGCTATAAAATACCCAATTGGATTTGATTTATATGTGTCTGAAGACGGCATTCATTTCAAGTCTATAATACTGAAGGGACTTTCCAATCCAAACAATTACGGTGGAAGAATACTCTATGTAGATAGCAGTGAAAAATTATACATCGGAACAGCTAACCCATTCCAGGGCTGTGAAGTTTGGAGAACAAGGGATAAAGATTACAATACAAAACCATGCAATAAAAGACACAATGAAGGCTTGCAGAAAATCAGGGAAATAATAAGCGAAAAGTTCGATATTATAATGGAAAATATGCCGGTAGTCCTTAATTTTATACCCAAGGAGCATTATCACAGATTTATTTAACTGTGGTGGTAATCGATAAAACCGTTTCGTGACATAAGCTGCATGGTGTGTTGTTCAGACCTTCAAAAAGGGCCATGTTTCAATTTGCTGAAACATGGCCTTTTTAGCTGCTATGGAAAAATAGCTAAGGGAGCATATCAAATGCGCGGTTACACCGATTACACCCGGACGTTCTTCTTGTAACAGATCAAAACTTAGGAACTTGAACCAAGTGCCCGCTGGAAAAGTGGTCTTTTAGATTGACTTTGATATAAGGGAAATAAATCTATGGATTTTCGGTTTGGTTAGACAGGGGAGACAACGGTGCGAGAGTGACGTTTCAAGAATTACGAAGATGCTTACCTAGATGAGGAAATTAGACGCAAAAAAACAAATGGTGAAGTGAAGGTCGAGATTGAGGAATTGATGGACGGCGACACCATTGGAAAGCTGCAGGGAATGGAAAAAGAAAAGCGTAATGCAATACTTAGAACAATCAAAGCGAGTTATGGGTGTAACACTTCGTCAAATAGCCCGAGTTACGGGACTTAATGCTATGAATATACAAAGAGCGTAAGCACTGTTACAAGAAGAACGTCCCGATGTAACATTATACGCTTGTCTCTCCGGAAGATAGGGCCATGCTGGAGGGCAACCCTAGCGACTATTCGCTTTAAAGGACCGTTTTTACGGTCCTTTTATATTTTCGGGGTTTGGCTTGGTTGGGGAGTGAGGAGAGAATGGGTTGCAATTTTCTATACAGTCTTTTAATCCTATAAAGGAAAAAATTTTCTCAAATAGAATAATACATATTGAAAAGATCAAGGAGGTAACACTTTGAAGAGAATATTAATGTTATTTGGCGTATTAATTTTAACTTTGATTATGCCCAATACGGTTCTGGCTACACCAAATGTAATTTTAGATGGACAACAATTATCATTTGATGTACCCCCTATAATTGAAGACGGACGTACTCTAGTTCCATTGCGGACAATATTTGAAGCACTTGGTGCTAAAGTTAGCTGGGATGAAAACACTCAAACCGCAGCAGCGACCAAAGCCGATATAAGCATTAAGTTACAGATTAACTCTAAAACTGCTTATAAAAACAATCAAGCTGTTTCCCTCGATGTAGCCCCAAAAATTGTTAAGGATAGGACCTTAATTCCTCTAAGATTTGTTTCGGAAGCCCTAGGAGCAAAAGTTGGTTGGAATGAGGAGAATATGACCATAACAATTAATAATAATGATATTGCTCAGTCTCTGGTTGGTGATGGGGGTAATCAAGAATATAATTTTTTGGGAAATAGTCCAGGAAATATTGAAAACCACGGCTTTGCATCACAAGAACAAGGCTGGATATATTTTTCTACTTTTGAAAGTGGATTGCTAAAAATGAGACTTGATGGTACAGATTTTACTGGGCTTACACAAGATAAGCAAATAACTGATATAAATGTGAAGGATGGATGGGTTTATTATGATTTATCTGAATATAACCAGAATATTAATAATACCGAGGGTTTTATATACAAAATTAAAACAGATGGTTCACAAAAAACGTTATTGCTTAAGGATAGTGGGTCCTTCTCATCTATGATTATAGTTGACGATTGGATCTATTTTACCCATAGACCCGGGTATAATGAATCTAGAGGGTATATTACTAGAATAAAAAATGATGGCTCTGAAAGAACCAAACTTAGTGAAATAACTACACAGACTTTATATTATGATGATGGCTGGCTTTATACAGATCAGAATGTCGAGCTTACAAAAATGAAAATAGATGGTTCGGAAATAAAGAAACTTGACAATGAACAACCAATAACGATAGCGATAACAAATGACTGGATTTACTACGAAATAGTTGTTGATTGGGACCATAAGATATTTGCTAGATATAGAATTAAGAAAGCTGGTACAGACAAGCAGAGAGTAGACGAAGGAATTCGTAATTACTTTATGAATTTTTCCGGTGAGTGGATTTATTATACTGTTGGTGATTATAACGGTGGTATTTTATACAAAATGAGACCAGATGCAACAGACAGAACTTTAGTATTAAACGATAAGGTCGCTTTTATAAATTTTATTGGAGACTGGATTATATATCAAAATGGTTGGGGAGGGGAAACCCGAAAAATCAGAACGGATGGTTCAAATAAAGCTAGACTGATTAATGGTATTTGGCAAGATTTAAAATGATTAGGTGTTGTTTGTAAATACGTAAATTAAAGCAAGGCGGCGGGGAAAAAGGCCCCGGTGAATTCAGACATAGTCATAACTGGATCGGTCCGGCAGGAGGCACCTTAAGGGATGCTATACTGCGAAAAGATACATAAAACTCACAATCTTATACTCTTTTCTCTCCGGAGAATAGGGCAATGCTGGAGGGCAACCCTAGCTCCTGACAGGATTATTATTTGACTGTGGTTTCGACCCGGTACGCGCCGCCTCCACCAAAATCTAGGAATTAATTATTAGGAAGCATAAATTAATAATCTATTTCTGTTTATATTTAATCAGGGTATATAGTTACCCTGATTCCTTTTTCTGGTTTATTGATTAAAACACCCTTATTTCCATCTTAATTTGAAATAGAGATAATCGAGAAGTGGATTTAGATCATGAGAATAAGACCTAGTAATAATAGTAAAAAATGAACCCCCACCCCGCCACTACCAAAATATATCTCGGGCTCTTTTTTATAGATAAAATGTTTTAATTGTTATAGTCATTTAGAGGGTTGTCTATATATCGATCGATATTCGCAGCTATATTCATTTTTATGCTAGAATAATTTGTGCTCAGATAATGAACTATGTTGAGACCGTGGTAAAGCTATATCGTAGGAAAATACGGAACAGTGAATAGGCTTATTTAATAGTTTTTAATATTTATTAAAGCATTCCTGTAATGCGTGAAACGACCTTTGAAAACTAAAAAACCCCCTGATATGATTTAAGTGTGCCAGCTAAACGCACAAAAATCATAAAAAGCAGGAGGTTTTAAGCAAATGAAAAACTGTA
>Ga0310040_1000080_pt1 | contig 116288 bp, 108 predicted proteins | sample EPASupsiteHSE623_FD_200237 | JGI IMG/M metagenome (GOLD analysis project Ga0310040, IMG submission 200237) | Bioremediated contaminated groundwater from EPA Superfund site, New Mexico - Sample HSE6-23 (v2) (version 2) | ecosystem: Environmental > Aquatic > Deep subsurface > Groundwater >...
ACGGAGGGAACCAGAACGCCGGGACGTATTCAGGTGGAACTGGGGGAAGCGGGGTCATCATCATCAGATACCTCACACCCTCTACCGACAATTTATCAGGTGTGGGTATGGGAAGCGCGAACATAATGGCCTGCGGGTGCTGAAAACGATAGAAACCACTTTTGAAACAGAACTGAATCGTATCGTCTACGCGAAGGTTGCCTCCGGGGAATACCCGGACCCGATCGCTCAGGTATCGGATGCAGAACAGCGAGCGGAACTCATCGGTCTCAAGGCCGGCACGATTGCCCGTCCTGCAACGAAACCGGGATATCTCAACCGTCTCGCACAACTGGAAGCGCAGATAAAGGGTATCGCCGCACAAAACAAGCAGATTAACGTAGACAATGCAGCCGCAAGAAAGGCAGTAGATGACAAGTTCTCTGCCGATATTGCAGAGGCGAAACTCGATGAAGAGAACCTGATGGCCGCGATCCGGGCGTACCGGAACTACCTCCTCGCACAAACTGACTGGACGCAGAACAGTGACAATAAACTCACCGGTACACTAAAACAGGCATGGAAAGATCACCGGCAGGCCCTGCGGGATCTCCCGGAGAATGTCGTGGATCCCCTAAACCCGGTATGGCCCACACCACCGGCATAAATCACATTAATAAAAAATACACCGATAGATACGAACACATATAAAAATACCCCCTTTTACAACACGTAAATATACCGATAGTTACGTTTATATACACACAATGATGATATGATTTTAAGGTGTAGTTTATGCAGGAAGCAATGCCACTCGATACATACTACACCGTTGATGAGGTTGCCGATAAGCTGAAGGTATCCCCCAGGACAGTGTTGGAACTGAAACGAGCGGGAAAAATCAAGGCGGTCAAAATAGGGCGCGAGTTGCGCTTCTCTGAGACCTCCCTGAAATCATACCTCGGAGAACCGGCACCTTAACGAAGGTGTTTATCCGTGAACAAAAGAATCTGGCTCATCGCCGCAATCCTCCTGATCGCAGTGATCGCGGTTATCATTGTATCGCCTGTCTCGGCAGCGACCGAGATCAACGTACCGGCCATCGTCCCACAGAGTGAGTACCTGACCGCGGCCCAGATCCGGGCCGGTGAAGGTAATGGGATCGGGATCTCGATGGACTTCATCGGGGAAAACGAGCGGATAAAATATTTCTCCGGCTCGATCTACTTCAACAAAAAATTCGCCCTGAAATACTCTCACGAGGAGCAGGAACGGTGCTGGCTGAAAGAGTACGTATGCTCGATCCCGGAACTCGCACCGGAATGCGTGGCACGGTACAATGCCATCAGGTTACCGGCCCCCGCATAATTGCACATCCCCTCTCACAATTCTTTTTTATTTTAAAAATGGCAGCACATGAAAATGCGCCGCTGTGCGTGCGGTAGGAATCCGGGCCCGTAAATAAGTATAACCTATTTTTATAAAAAGAATTATTGGGAGTTATCCGAAGAGGCCCGATAATCTAGGCGTCAAAAGATAAGGTATCATAGTAATCGCCCGCACTCATCGTCTGCTCACTCTTCTTTTACTTTGTAATCTGCATTGACGACGTTATCATCCTGTTTGGCCTCTTCCTGACCGGGTGCCGGCCCGGCTGCGCCCGGCTGTTGCTGCGCTGCCTGATCGGCCTGCGCCTTCTGGTAGAGTTTGGTCGTGGCTGCATACACCGCTTCAGTCAGGGACTCCATCGCCTTCTTGATCTCATCGGTGTTGTCGGAAGAGAGGACATTCTTGACAGCGGTAATTCCCTCTTCGATCTTTGTCTTGTCTTCAGCGTCCAGCTTGTCGCCGCTCTCCTTGATCATCTTCTCCGCAGTGAAGACTGCGGTGTCGGCCTGGTTGTGGATCTCGATCTCTTCGCGTTTCTTCTTGTCATCCGCTTCGAACTGTTTGGCTGCATCCATCATCTTCTTGATATCGTCTTCCGAGAGCTTCTTGTCGCCCTTGATGGAGATGGCCTGCTGGTTTCCGGATCCAAGATCCTTTGCCGATACATGAATGATGCCGTTCGAATCGATGTCGAACGTCACTTCAACCTGCGGGATTCCCCGGGGTGCCGGGGGGATGCCGGTCAACTGGAACTTTCCGAGCGTGAAGTTATCTTTGGCAAGGGCCCGTTCTCCCTGCACAACATGGATCTCCACACTGGTCTGCCCGTCAGCAGCAGTAGAGAAGATCTGGCTCTTTCGCGTCGGGATGGTTGTGTTCCGCTCAATGAGCTTGGTGGCGATTCCGCCAAGGGTCTCGATACCCAGCGTAAGCGGGGTCACATCGAGCAGCACGATATCCTTGGTTTCACCGGTCAGAACCGCACCCTGGATGGCGGCGCCAAGCGCCACGCACTCGTCGGGATTGAGGCCCTTGTCCGGCTCCTTGCCGAGGAGTTTCCGAACGGTGTCCTGGACCAGCGGGACACGGGTTGAACCTCCGACAAGAAGGACATGATCGATATCTTTTGCCTCAAGCTTGGCATCGCTCAATGCCTGTTTCACCGGTCCTGTTGTGGACTCGACAAGATCGCCAATCAGCTGCTCAAGTTTGGACTTTGTGAGATCGATATTGAGGAACTTCGGACCGCTTGCATCCGTGGTAATATAGGGAAGATTGATGTTGGTGCTCTGCCGCTGCGAAAGTTCGATCTTCGCATTCTCGGAAGCATCCCGCAGGCGCTGCATGGCGTAGGGGTCGTTCCTGAGGTCGACGCCCTCTTTCTTCTTGAATTCATCCACCAGGTAATCGGTGATCAGCTTGTCGAAATCGTCGCCGCCAAGGTGGTTGTTACCGGCCGTTGACTTGACTTCAAAGACACCGTCTCCAAGCGTCAGGATGGATACATCAAAGGTTCCGCCACCGAGATCATACACAAGAACCGTGACATCCTGTTCCTTGTCAATCCCATAGGCAAGGGCGCTTGCCGTGGGTTCATTGATGATCCGCAGTACTTCTAGACCTGCAATCTTGCCTGCGTCCTTGGTTGCCTGTCGCTGGGCATCGTTGAAGTACGCGGGGACGGTGACAACGGCCTTGTTGATCTTCTCCCCAAGGAATGCCTCGGCATCTACTTTGAGTTTCTGCAGGATCATTGCAGAGATCTCCTGAGGCGTGTAACCCTTGCCATCAATCATGACTTTCTCGCTCGTTCCCATCTTCCGCTTTATAGACTGGATGGTACGCTGGGGATTGGTTACTGCCTGTCGCTTGGCAAGACTGCCAACAAGCCGTTCTCCCTCTTTGGTGAATGCGACAATGGATGCCGTTGTTCTTCCGCCTTCTGAGTTGGGAATAACAATGGGCTTGCCCGCTTCCATGATCGACATGCAGGAGAATGTTGTTCCCAGATCGATTCCCAGAACCTTCTCGTTTGCCATTTTTATGCCTCCTGATTGTTTTGGTTTCCTTTGGATACTGCTACTTTAGCATACCGGATTACTTTGTCATGCATTCTGTACCCGCACGATACTTCATCAATGATCGTACCGGCGGCTTCATCTGAGGGAACATGCGCAATCGCCTCATGTTCTGCAGGATTGAAGGGTTTTTTACGTGAATCGATGGGGCGGACGCCATGACGCTGCATGTGGGATGTGAGCAGCTGGTGGATGTGCGTGATGCCTTCACGGAGATGTGCATCATCCCCTTTGAGAGCGCGATCCAGATTGTCGAGCACCTCAAGAAGATCAATGGCGAACCGCTCGTTGGCAAGGGAAATATACGATTCCCGCTCGCGTTCACTGCGTTTCCGGAAATTTTCGAAATCCGCTGCCATGCGGAAGAACCGGTCGTTCAAATCTGCATACTCTTTTTTCTGCGCTTCCAGTTCCGTTTCCGGTTGCTGTACTGCATCGCAGGTTTTTTCGTCCATTGAATTCTGTGTGTCTGACATTTTTGCTGCGGGTTGCTCACACCCGTTATCTGCTGCGTTCATAGTCCATCCCATTCGATGTTCTATTATCTATTGCATTGTAGTTCTATATAAATATTCACATTGCCGTCATTCGTGAATCCTCGGAGATTGCCCCATTTCCTATTCGGGCGCCAATTATTGATAAAAACCGGATTTCATCGAAAATTTCCTGTCGGTTTTTCCGGGGCCCCCATTTTCTCACGCAGATTATCCTCGTGTCCATTCATGAAGACGAGGGTAGCCGCGAAAAGATATACCGGCATACATTTTTCTTTACGGTTTCTTATACATAAGAGCATGAAGTGGGCATTGCTTTCAGTCTGGGACAAGACGGGTGTTATCGATCTTGCCAGGGAACTTACTGCGCATCAATTCAACATCATGAGTTCCGGGGGAACCGGTAAGGCGCTGGCAGAGGCAGGGATCAAGTTCACGGAAGTATCCAGTTACACCGGATTTCCTGAGATGATGGATGGCCGGGTCAAGACCCTGCACCCGAAAGTCCACGGGGGCCTCCTGGGCCGCCGTCAGATCGATGATGACGTGATGGCAAAGCACGGCATTACCCGCATCGATCTGCTGGTTGTCAACCTGTACCCGTTCGAAGCAATGTCCGCGAAATCGATGAGCCTTGAATCCTTAATCGAGTATATCGATGTTGGTGGCCCGGCCATGATCCGGGCAGCAGCAAAGAATTACAAGGATGTTGCGGTGGTTGTAGACCCGACTGATTACCAGAATATCATTCAGGCAATCAAAGGTGCAGGAATAACGGCGGAACAGAGACTGACCCTGGCAAAGAAGGCCTTTGCCCGGACCGCAGCCTACGATGCCGCAATCAGTAATTACCTCTATGGACTTGAGGCACCGTTTCCCCCCACCTATTCGTTCCAGTTTTCAAATGGCCGAAACCTGAGGTATGGTGAGAATCCTCACCAGCAGGCCGCGGTATACGGACAGTCCGGCATTGCCGGCGCAGAACCCCTGCAGGGCAAGCAGATGTCCTACAACAACTATCTCGATGTCCATGCGGGCGTGGGTCTTGTGCGGGAATTTGATGATCCCGCTGTGGTAATTGTCAAGCACAACAATCCCTGTGGTGTGGCAACCGGAAAAGCCCTGCTTGAAACCTATCTCTCGGCACGGGATGTTGATCCCGATTCAGCCTACGGCTCGGTTGTCTCATTCAACCGGCCGGTTGACATATCCGTTGCCGAAGAACTCTGCAAGACCTTTGTTGAAGTAGTGACCGCCCCGTCATACACTCCCGAGGCACTGGTGGCCATGAAGAAGAAGGAGAATATGCGGGTGCTCCTCCTTCCGGAGAAGACCCACGCGGATGAAATCCGGACCATTGACGGGGGCATCCTTGTCCAGCGGACCCCGGCCTATCAGGAGCACTGGGAAGTCATTACCGATCGCGACCCGACCGCCGATGAGATGCAGGCACTCCAGCTCGCATGGAAGGTCTGCAAGCACACCAAGAGCAACACCATCATCTTTGCGGACAAGAGCCGGACGCTGGGGATCGGCGCCGGCCAGATGAGCCGGGTAGACTCGGCAAAGATTGCTATCGAGAAGGCCTGTGCATCCTTAAAGGGATCCGCTGTGGCCTCCGATGCGTTCCTGCCATTCCCGGACACGCTGGAAGTTGCGGCCGATGCCGGTGCCACCGCACTCGTGCAGCCCGGGGGAAGTATCCGGGATAAGGAAGTGATTGAGGCGGCCAACAAGCGGCATATGGCCATGGTCTTCACCGGAATCCGGTATTTCCGGCATTAATCGCCGGTAGAACCATTATTTTTACGTCTCTTTATTCCCGGATTCGGGATGGGGAGAATATAACTTTAAAAAAATTATCGCTGGACAGCACCAAGATTGGCCTGTTCAACGGTCTTTGCATACCGGGCAAGGACGCCGGTTAATGGTTTTGTATGGGGCTTCCAGGTCTTCTTTCGTGCTTCCATCTCTGATTCCGATACCTGAATATTGATCGTTTTGGCAAACAGGTCGATATCGATCCGGTCCCCGTCCTTCACAAAAGCGATCGGACCCCCGACGGCCGCCTCGGGAGCTACGTGACCAATGCAGGGTCCACGTGTGCCCCCCGAAAAACGCCCGTCCGTGATCAGGACAACCTTTGAATATCCAAAACCCATCAGTGCTGAAGTGGGAGAGAGCATCTCCGGCATACCCGGTGCACCCCGCGGACCTTCATACCGGATGATGACCACCTCACCTTCAACGATCTTCCTTGCAAGGATCGCTTTCATTGCCGCGTCTTCGCCATCAAAGACATGGGCCGGGCCCGAATGTTTCCACATCGCCTTGGGTACTGCCGCACACTTCACAACGGCTCCGTCAGGTGCAAGGGAACCAGAGAGAACCTTGAGTCCGCCGGCAGGGTTCACCGGGGAACCGGTATTCCGGATGACCTCTTCATTACGGATCACAGCCGATCTCGCAATCTCGCGAATGCTCCTGCCGGAGACCGTCGGGCAGTCATCCAGCAGATTCTCCAGTTGCCGGAGCACTGCGGGGATGCCCCCGGCCCGGTGCAGGGTCTGCATGGAATGCGGTCCTGAGGGCTGCATGTAGCAGATATGCGGGACGGCATCGGCAAGGGTGTTGAAATCCTCAAGGGTCAGGGGTATTCCGGCTTCGGTTGCAATGGCCATGAGGTGGAGGACCGTGTTGGTTGAACCCCCAAGGGCCATGTCGACCCGGATCGCATTCATCAGGCTTTTCCGCGTCATGATGTCCCGGGGCCGGATATTGTTCTTCACGAGGCTAAGAACCGCCTCCCCGGTCTCGCGGGCGATACGGATCTTGGCTGCATCAACCGCGGGTATTGCGGCACACCCGGGAAGCGACATCCCCATGGTCTCGGTCATACAGGCCATCGTGTTTGCCGTGTATAGCCCCTGGCAGCTCCCGCATCCCGGCATGGCACACCGCTCAAGATCGCACAGTTCCGACTCGGTCATCTTTCCTGCGGCAACTTTACCGACACCCTCGAAGATGTCGATGAGCGAGAGTTCCTTGCCATCCTGGTACCCGGAGAGCATCGGACCACCAGTCAGAACAATCGAGGGGATATTGGTTCGTGCTGCTGCCATCAGCATACCGGGCACGATCTTGTCGCAGGTTCCGATCATGACAAGCCCGTCAAAGCGATGAGCCTCCGCCATCAGTTCCACGGAATCGGCAATATTCTCCCGGGACGGCAGTGAATATCGCATTCCCTGGTGCCCCATCGCAATGCCGTCACAGATTCCGATGACGCCGAATTCGAAAGGAACGCCTCCTGCTGCTGCAATACCTTCCCGCACTTTTTCAGCAAGCTGCCGAAGGTGTGTATGGCCGGGAACAATCGTATTGTATGCATTGGCGATTCCAATGAATGGCAGATCCATCTCCCGATCCGTTACTCCAAGGGATCGCAGGAGTGCCCGGTTTGGCGCCCGCTGGTACCCTGATTTGACGTCATCGCTCTGCATGATGTGCAAGTCTCCCTGATGAAGAAAGATTGATTTCCCATAATGTTATCTCTTGCGGGGATTTCATGCAAGTGTATCAGGAACGGGAGAATGACGATGCTGCATGAATAAGATCGCGTGCAAATATCGGCGAGAAATAGGCATGGGTATACATACCCAGCGTGTTTGCCGCAACAAGCCCGTCCTTCCCGGCGTCGATTCCCTTTCCCCGGGAAAGGGTGAGAACATACCGTGCATCGCGATCCGGGATAAGCCGGGAATAATGGAATTCATGACCGGAGATTTCCTGACATGCGGACAGGAATGATCCCGGGGAATGGACGGTTCCTTTCACATATCCCAGGGCCTGAAGTCGCTTGGTCATCTCTGCAACCGCGGGTAAAATGCCCGTCATGCGATAGGTCCGGTCATGTGAGATCTCCCGGGCCATATACATCAGACCCCCGCATTCTGCGAGTACTGGCAGACCGCTGTCAGCAGCCTTCCTGATCCCGCTGGTACTGCGGGATGTTTCAAGCTGGGGGAGGAAGAGTTCCGGATATCCTCCCCCATAATATACGGCATCAACCTCCGGCAGTTCACCGGCAAGGGGACTGAAAAAGACGAGATCGGCACCGGTTCGCCGCAGGAGATCCAGATTATCCTGATAATAGAAACAGAAGGCACTGTCATGGGCAACGCCGATCCGGGCCTGCAGGGGAACTGGTGCCCCCTGTACCTGCACTCCCGTGATGGTGGGTGCCTTGTGGGCGGTTGCAACAAGGGCATCAAGATTGCCATACTCTTCCATGAGGGGACCACTCTCATTCAGGACCGGTGATTCGTGTGCCATCACGAGACCCAGGTGACGGCTTTTTAAGGAGAGCGTATCGGAGCGTGGAATCCAGCCGAATGAGGGAAGTGATAAGGATCCTTCCACCATCTCCCGGTGGTGGCGGCTCCCGATCCGGTTGATGATGACTCCCGCAAGCGTGATGGTGGGATCATAATCCCGGAATCCTTTGATCAAGGCATGGATGCTCCGGGACATTCCTTTTGCATCGATGACGAGAATCACCGGGGCCTGCAGGATACGTGCAACATGGGCCGTGCTTGAGAGATCCGCACCATCAACACCATCGAAGAGTCCCATGACCCCTTCTATAACAGCAATATCGGCTCCTTCACATGCCCGCAAAAACGTAGCAAGACAACCCTCTTCTCCCATCAGGAAAGGATCCAGATTGCGCGAACTCCGGCCGCAGATTGCGCTGTGGTGGGAGGGATCGATAAAATCCGGGCCAACTTTGAATGGCTGGACCCGGTAACCCCGCTTCGATAGAGCCGCCATGATCCCGCTGGCAATCGTGGTCTTCCCGCACCCGCTGTGCGTGCCCGCGATAACGATACGTGGAATGGTCATGACCGAGGATCTCCGTAATAAATTACAATTGCACGAATACCTTGTGGCTGATTATAGATCCTGTGCGTTTTCCTTCTTGGTAAATTCTTGTGTATGAAAAAAGCATCAATGAGTTTAATTCTAAATGTTTTCAGAATAATAAAAAAATGAGCCGTGGATTCACGGCTTCATGACTTGATTATTGTTCTTTTTTCCGGAAGAGGTAGTAGAGCAGATAGACAATAGCAATGATCACAGCCGCAACAATCGAAAGATAAATCGGATTTGTCAGGATCACTGCAATCCCGGTTGGTGAAACAACATTCACCGTGACTTTCATGGGATCGGAAATGTACGTATTGTCGAGAGCATCCCGGTAACGGATCTCTGAATCAAGCCCGTACTGCTTGACGGTTGCTTTCCGATCTACGCTCAGGGAATAGGAGACTCGTGAGGATTCATTCGGATTCAGGGTTCCGATATAGGCAACATCTTCATTGCTGATGGAGAAGGGATCAACAGCGCTGATTCGTGCCTGGGCGCTGTATACCGGGGTATCACCGGTATTCTTGTACTCCACGTTAATAACCATTTTGCCGCCGGGATTCATCTCAGCGGGAGGAGAGACGATCTGGAAATTGACTTTTCCCCCGACGGGCACACCCGCAGTATCACTGCGGGATGTAACTACAATGCCCTCGTTATTCTGGTATTCAACGGTGACATCAACAGGATAGGTCTGCTTCTCGGCTTCTTCAGATACCCTTACTTTGTACCGGCAGGGAACCGTGACACCCGAGGGAAAGTCCCCGATATATACGTAACTATCCATGGGAATGATGGGGCTGTTTCCGTTTCTCTTCAGGATGACCTGTGAATTTTTCCCGGTTTCAGAACCGGTATTTTTTATCTGCATATCGATGTACCCTTCAGCACCGGCAGTCAGATGTTCCGGCTCAGCAGATATCACATCAATGGAGACATCGGATTTAACGGTAATAGGAATATTGAGTGTAATATTCTCCACTGCATAGGTGTATTCAATGGCATCCCCACCCCCGTATATTTGCTGGCTTGCATCAGGGAGGTAACTGTAGTTAAGAATCAGCGGAAGCGAATAAGTGCCTGCCGGAGCATCGGTATTAATCTTGGTAATAAATACCGCTTTGACAGTGTTCTGGCTTGCCAGATCTCCCAGCATCTGGGGATCGGTTTTGATCACGACCGGTGCATTCCCTGACTGGAGGGTCGCAGTCAGGAGCTTTGCGGTACTGGGCTGGTCTGAAATATCCGCACTCCGTGCATAGTATATTTTCACGGAATTAATACCGGTATTCTCAATAATGATCGGGAGTTGGATCTCCTCACCAGTACTGAATTCATTGGTCCCGGAAATATACGCCGAGAGATCCGGGCTGCCCCCCAGATAATTATCCGTAGCGAAAGCAGGTGTTATCAGAAGCCCGCAGATAAGCAGTCCAAAGTAAATTATTTTGTTAATGGTTGTCAATCGGATTCACCACAAATCATTCACTGATGAAGGGAAGTCTCTCGTTCATTGTCTGAAAATCGAGATTAATTCATCCTTCGTTGGTTCGTATATGATTTGTAAAACAATGATAAATACTTGCTATCATTTCGTGAGATATCCTTGTATACCGGAAAAGACCAAAACAAAAATTCTGAGAATGAGAGACTACCATGAATCAAGTCAGTTTCCGGTTGCAATGTTTAATAATGTAATACTCCTGAATTTTCAACAATGAATGAATGGGCGGGTTTTATCGTGGGCATTATTCTTGTGCTTACCGCCGCGATTATTGCCGGTTGTATTGCACCCCCCCAGGACCCATTGGATAATGTTACCGTTGAGCACACTATTCAGAAAACTCTCACGGTTACCGCCCCCATAACAACAACATCTCAGTATGTTACCGAAGTGACTCCTTACGTTACTCTCATTTCCCTTTACCCCACAGGAACGCCCACCAGTGGCTATCATATTTTTACCACCTCCACCCCACTCCCGGAAGAGCGGAGTTGCAGAATATTCACAACTACCCAGCGATTTATGTATAATGAATCTGCATTCACATTCAATCTGAAAAATCCCCCGATGTATATCAACTACACCGTGAAACCGCAAAACATCACAGGATATGATGTATATACTTCCAGATTTGGGGGGAAAAAGGATGTTGCCGTACCCTACAGCAGATATGATCCCCAATCTTACCTTGAAATAACCGCGAGGAATAAAAACACGGGGGAGATCTACCTCCAGGATGGTTTTGGCAAAGATTATTCTACTTACCTGACTCGGACGCTCAAAGTTTTAAAACAGGATGATCTCCTTATTGAAATCAAAGGGAACAAAATTGACGGAACTATAAATTTCTGGGTTAAACCGGTGGGGAATTTTGATAATCCGGATAGCCTTACTTTTGATGCCTGCACATTCTGGGAGGTTGCACCCCGCGATAATCTGGCAATGGCATTAATCAATGGTACCCCTACACCAACATGGGTCACCCCAACAGCAACTACGATACCCACAACAAAACAGACACCTTCATCAACATCGTAAATTCAAACCATCCATTTTCTCTGCCATATGACGAATGAAATTTTTAATCCCAAATTTCTGAGCATTTTTGATCGTGATACGGTGAGATATTTAAGCGATGACAGCGTTTTATCTAAAGCAGACAGGAAACCTGTCCCGGTAGGGTAGTGGACATCCTAAAAGATTGCGGATCTTTTGACCCGGGTTCAAGTCCCGGCCGGGGCGTAAATCCTTTCAAGTCCAAATCTCTTCTCAACTAAAATTGTCGGTTAAAAAAATCCACAGCAGCACTGCTTCATTGATGGAGCAATTTTCCCTCAATTCAAAATTGTTAATATTGTATTATGCCGGATATTGATTTGCGATACGTCTAACCTTTTTAACATAATGTCGATCAATCAAATTCTGCTGAAATTTTTTTCATCCGATCCAGACAATTTTTTTTATCGCGATAATGATCACGACCGAAAAAAATTCCGGATAAACCAGACTCCGGAAAATATCTTTCCGACTATTCCCGGCCCGCAAACCCGCCCACCACAATTCATCACATTTTTCCCCAAAACTCAACAATCCTACGACGTAAAACCTCACCTCCGGTTTACAGGGTCATAGTGCCCCTCCGGCCATCAGATCTCCCCTCCAAACGTCCAAAACCTCATCCGGGCACCCGATCCGCCAACCGGCCACGGCTAAATAGACTGGTCATTTCTCCGACGTAAACCAGGCAAAAAATGTGCGAATTCCGCACGTTTTTCCCCCACTTTTGGCCTCCGGGCCGGGAAAAATGGGTAATCGGAGCCCGCATAATGCCCGGATAGGGGCATCCCCTAGGTGAAGGTGCGCTACGACGTGCGACAGGTCTACAGGCCTGGAGCACGAGAAGAATCCGAAGGATTCTTCGAATGAGGGGATATTAAGATCCCCCCCGTGGGTATAGGGGAAATAGCGGATATAAAATGTGCAGATGTGTTCGCAACCGGAAAAATCCCCGCGTTCCGGAATTTTCTAAAATATTTTTGTAACCGTCAAAAAATTTTAGAAAAAACCTGTACAGAATCTTGAAAAAAAATCCGGAACGTCCCGGTAAAAAAATTGTAAAAAATTACAGCACCGGTTTCTTCTTCAATGCCGCAACCAGCAGTTGCACACCGGCTTCAACATCTTTCATATCAATGACCTCGACCGGTGAGTGGATGTACCGCGCCGGGATGGAAAGCGTGGTACTCGGGATACCCCCCTTGGTCAGGTGAATAGAAGTTGCATCGGTCGTGCCGCCGCTGCCCACTTCAAGCTGCACGGGAATACTTTCCGCATCGGCCGCGGCCTTGAGCCAGCTCACAACCTTCCGGTTTGCAATAAGACCCCTGCCGCTGGAATCAACGATGGTGACAACCGGGCCCTTGCCCATCTCCACCGGTGCGTCTTTCATCTCGATACCCGGGTGGTCCCCGGGAATCGTCACATCGGTTGCAATCGCACAGTCCGGGTCCAGGGCATACGCGCTCGTCCGTGCCCCTTTCAGCCCAACCTCTTCCTGCACCGTGAAGACGCCAAAGATCGTGAGCGGCGAATCGGTCTGCTGCAGGGTCTTGATCAGCATCGCGACACCGGCACGGTTGTCGAAGGCCTTGCCGGTCACGCGATCATAGCCGAGTTCGGTAAACTCGCGGTCGATCGTAACGGGCGTACCGACATCGATCCCAAGTAACTCCACTTCCTGACGGTTCGTTGCCCCGACATCGATGAACATGTCATCGATCTTGACACCCCGCTTGCGCTCCTCGTCATTCATCATGTGCACGGGTTTTCCGCCGATGACACCGTACACGGGTCCCTTGGTCGAGTGCAGGACAACCCTTTGAGTGAAGAGCACGGGATCGTACCAGCCGCCGAGCGCCACGAAGCGTATGAATCCCTTCTCATCAACGTACTTGACCATCAGGCCGATCTCGTCCATGTGGGCGGCGAGCATCACCTTGAACTTGTTCCCCTTCTTGACCGCGATCAGGTTGCCCATCGTATCCTCGCGGATCTCGTCCACGTGGCCCTTGAGCTCCTTCTTGATCACCGACAATACGCTGCCTTCGCTGCCCGAAACACCGTGGGCATTGGACAATTTTGCTAACAGTTCCTTCATGATATCACTTCACGAGTTTTCCGATCCGATCCAGTGCAGTATTGATATTCTGCCGTGATGTGGCATAACTGAATCGCGTGTATTCCGGTGCATTGACCCCGAATGCTGTGCCGGGCACGACAATGACACCTGCCTCGATGATCTTCTGCGTCAGGGCCGGTTTCATTGGCACGAATATGTAGAACGCCCCTTCCGGTTTTGGGAAGTCGAAGCCCAGATCCTTCAGGCCCTTCCAGATGAGGTCGCGCCGTACTTCGTACTCGTCCCGCATGGTTGCGACCGCGCTCTGGTCGCCCTCGTATGCAGCAACCGCCGCGTACTGCGCAATGGAGGTGGCGCAGGCCTGGCAGTACTGGTGCACCTTGAGGCATTCACCCACGATCTCGGGCGAGGCTGCAAGGTACCCGAGCCGCCAGCCGGTCATGGCGTAGGTCTTGCTCGTGGCATTGATGGTGATGACATTGTCGCCGAACTGTGCAGCACTCACGTGCTTCTTGCCGTAGATGAAGTGCTCGTACACTTCATCCGAAATGATCGTGACATTTTTGTCAGCCGCGTACTCCACGAGTGCTTTGACCGATTCCCTGCTCTCAACCGCACCGGTCGGGTTGCCGGGCGAGTTGATGACCATGAGTTTGGCCTTGTCCATCAGTTTCTTTGCTGCCTCGACATCGATGTGGAGCGTCTTTGTCAGCGGCACGCTCACTGGTGTTCCCCCGGCAATAGTGGCGAGCGATGCATAGGATACAAAACCCGGGTCGGGGCAGAGGACCCGGTCGCCCGGGTTCAACAGTGCCTGCATCACGATATGGAGCGCCTCGCTGGCACCGGCCGTGACGATCAGCTGGTCCGGGTGATACTTGATCCCGTTCTCGTTTTTGAACTTCTTACTGATGGCGGCACGAAGTTCCGGCAGGCCGTTGTTCGTGGTGTACCCGGTCTTTCCTTCCTGTATCGCCTTGATCGCCGCATCCTTGATGTGCTGCGGGGTGTCGAAGTCCGGCTGCCCGAGCCCGAGGTTGATGGAGCCAGGGCCCGCAGCTTCGAAGATCTTGCGGATGCCGGAGATCTCAATTCCCGCAACCCGACTGGAAAATTTCAGTGTCATAACAGTTCTCTCACTCGATGTTCGTATGCCGGTTCTTCAGCGCACTCTCGTCCGTCTTTGTGATCTCCATCAGCCGTGAGATGACCGCATCGGCAAAGATCATGGATGCGGTCTCAAAGAGCGTGCCCAGCGGGGCAAACGACTTGTGCTCTCCCATCATCTGCCGGATCTCGAACTCCATGGCATCGTCCTCAACCTCATCGCGGTGGTGCTCGATTACCACATTGCAGTCTGCGATCTTTCCGATCCGCGAGTCCGCGTTGGAAGTGATGAGGCAGATGTGGGCGCCGATATCCTTTGCCGTTTCAGCGATATCCGCCACCGTCTTGGTCTTACCGGATCCGGAGAAGATCACGATCAGGTCGCCTCTGTTCAGGGCCGGCGTGATCGTCTCTCCAACTACATACGCATGGAGCCCCAGGTGCATCAGCCGCATGGCAAACGATTTTGCAACAAGCCCCGAGCGCCCGGCACCGATCACGTAGACTCGTTTGGCGCCTAATATCTCAGCCATGAATTTTTCCACGTCATCATCGGATATTTTGTTGGCAATCGCACGGATCTTTGATGCCATCAACAGCATCATTTCCTGTACCCTGTGGCTCTCCATGGTTCTCTCTAGAACAGATGCACCCACAAAGTAGATGAGAATTTCTACCGCGTTTTTTAAGTTTCACCCATCCACAGGCAACAGATCTTTATAATATGGCTTTAAAAACGTTAGAATGTGATATCAACCGTCAGGAATGCTCCGCTCCAGAATTGTCTCCCGGTGGTCAAATGGGCCGGAGGCAAACGACAGCTGCTGGGGGACCTGGAAGCCTGCCTTCCCTCGTGCTGGAATACCTACTTCGAACCATTTGTGGGCGGTGGGGCGCTGTTGACAAGGCTCGCGAACCGGGGCTGCCTCTCGCAGGCCGTTATCGCCGACCTGAATGCGGAACTGATCAACCTCTACCGGATCGTACAGCAGGAGCCGTTCGCGCTGATCGCCGCGCTGGAGAATGATGCGCTGCAGAACAATGCGGAATCCTACCGCACCTGCAAGGAGCGGTTCAACGCGATCCTTGGCGAGCCCGCGTACGCTGTCGAGCGTGCGGCCCTGCTCATCTTTTTGAACAAGCACGGGTTCAATGGCCTCTGGCGGGTGAACCGGAAAGGTTTTTTCAATGTACCGTTCGGGAGTTACAAGAAATTGTCGATTCCCCCTGTAGACAGCATTCTCGGGTTCTCCTCCCTTTTACAGAACGTGAAGATCCTGAACGCCGATTTTGAAGCGGCGACAAAGGATGCAAAGAAAGGGGATTTCGTCTATTTCGATCCCCCCTACCTGCCGCTTTCAAAAACGGCAAACTTCACCGATTATAATGCACAGGGATTTTCTTTTGTGGAGCAGGAGCGGCTCGCGAGACATTTCAGGAAACTCACGAAAAAGGGCGTATATGTGATGCTGAGCAACTCCAAGGTACCAGAGATCGAGATGCTCTATGACGGCTTTTTTATTGAGACCGTCTCGGCAAAGCGTTTTATCAATTGCAATGGCGAGCGGCGGAGCGGCATCCAGGAAGTCATCGTCACCAATTACCGGTATGACTGAGACCGGCCCGGACGTTTAACCCGTTGAACCATTGGATATTGGAACATTTTCCAACGTTTTTCACCATTGGAATCTGCAAAATAAGGGCAGGTTCCGGAACGATATCAAACGCCATTTGAGGATTATGGGGAGCGTATTATTCCTTCCCACCGGCCCGGTACTCCTCGATCGTCCCGTGCACGGCCAGCTTCTTATTTTCCACCACGGATACGGCCCCGTGCCCGCAGCAGATCAGGCAGCGCCGGCCGGACGATGCCAGTGCCCGGTCGGTCTCTTCGGCAAGGGCGAGAAGGGCAATCCGTTCCTGTTTTGCCCGGTCGCTGTCCACGTTTACTGAGGTGACGAGGAATGCGGCAAGCGAACTGTAATCCGCCCGCTCTTTTGTCAGGCTCGCAAAATTGATCACGCTGTCGGCGGTGAAGAGGAGTCCGTGGCTTTTTGAGTACAGGAAGACCTGCCCGAACGTATGGCCGCCAAGACCGTCCAGCACCTCAAAATCGATCCCACCAATGGAAAAGGTCCCGATCACCGGGAAGATCCCGCGCTGGGTTCCGTTCGCCGTGCCAAAACACCGGATATCCGAGGGAATCGCAAACCGGCTGAAGAGGTTGATCATCTTCGTGTAGAACTCTTCGAGCACAGACTCCTGGTTTTGCGATCCCCAGGCCCGGTTGTCGGTCCGGATGATCTCAAGCGTCCCGGCATGCATGGAGACCGGCACGGAGAAGTGGCCCGCAGCCCCGCAATGATCGGCATCGGCATGCGTCACGATGATGCGGGAGATTTTTTTCATGTCCCCCATGCCATACCGGGAGAAGAGTATCATGAAATCCGCGTGGTAGATCCCGTAGCCGGTGTCAATCATCACCAGTTCATCCGGGGTTTTGAACAGGTATACACTGCCTCCGCAGGGAGGCTGGAAACAATAGAGCATAGTACCGGGCAGGATCTCGTACTGCTGGACGCTTGCGTAAAAGTTCGGGCCGGTGGTGGCCTTCATGGTCCGGCCAGTTGCAAGCACGCTGTCGAACACCTGGTGAGGATTGCAGCCCCGGTCCATGAGTTCCTGCGCAATGTGATTGGTGTCGGCAAGAAACGAGAGCAGGAATGCATCCCCGGAGTCCCCGATCAGCTCGCGGACTTCCTGCGCATACCGCACGTAAAAAACGGTGTCGTCAAGATGTCTTCCGGTCTTGTCGTACTCGATGATCTCCAGCCGGTAACGGCTCTTGAGCTGGTCGAGCAGGTGGTCGATCTCCCGGCTCTGCTCGAGGTTGAGGCTGACGGTTAAGCGATCGGGGTGCCGGCCCTTGTCATCGAAATCGATCTGGGCGATATTGGCCCCGGCTGCGGTGATGTAATCGAGGAACTCGTACAATGCCCCCGGCCGGTGCGGGAGATAGACACAGAATTTTAAGAAATCCAGGGTGACAAGAGATGTCTGGAGGTACCCGATGGCTGCAAGATCAGCGGTGATCTGCCGGTATGCATCTTCGGGAGCGGTCACTTCATAAAAGACGGTGCCGGGATCGATCCGCCGGTCAAACTGGATCCGGTTGATATTCCCCCCGTACTGCTGGATGATCCCGGCAGCCCGGTGCAGTGAGCCGGGTTCATCCGGCATATGAGCGACAAATGAATATTTTCCCATCAATCCACCAGCGTGCGGGTACCGGATTCGCGCCGTGATTCAATATACATTATGGTTGGTTGTCCGGCAGGGTTTTTGAGAAAAAAGATCGTGGAAAAAATAAAATTATTCGGGTTTTCGCCCATAGGGCAGTGTGATACAGAGCAGCCCGGCAATGACCAGTCCGACAAGAACAGTCAGCGGGGATAAGGGCAGGGAGGGCGAACCCTTGACGAGAGCCGGCGCAACCGTTGTCGTTTCCCCGGCTTTTACTACGGCCTGTGCCGAATATGTCTGATACCCGGAATATTTGATCTCCACAAGATGAGTACCTGGTGCAATACTTCCCTGGGTGAGGGGTGTTGAACCAACGGAGACAGAATCCACATACACGGATGCACCTGACGGTGTTGAAGAGATGGACAGCGTCCCGGTGGTTACCGGTGCTGCGGGTACACCGGGTTCAGTCACGGCCGTACTGGTCCCGTTTACCGCAGTTGTTGGCGGGGGGATCACGGTGATGGAGGTGCGGAACGTGGTTCTCGCTGAAGGGCTGGTAACCGTAACGAAATATTCACCGGGGGGCATGTCCACGTGGAGGGCATAGGTGAAATAGCCGGTCTGGCTTGCACCGGTATTTTCGGTATGGACCACGTTACCGTTGGCATCGCTGATCTCGATGCGGATATCAGTAATCGCCTGTTCAGCGTTTCCGATCAGCCGGAGATATTCACCGGTCTCCAGGGTGCTCGGGGATGCAACAACATAGAAGTCCGGTTTCTTCATCATGACCGATGTAGTAGCAGTTGCCGTGGGATCCGCTGAATCGAAGGCAATGATATGATAGCGGGCAGTCTGCATCTTGTCAAGTCCCTTGATGGTGGAGGTATACCAGACAAAGCGCCAGGTACCGTCAGCATTCACCTGTACCGGGTTGCTGGTGCCTTCCGTGCCATCGAGATCGTAGACCGGGACTCCCGCTGCAGGGAGTCCGGGACCGGTCACTTTCACGAGGGTAATATTCCCGACTTTGTTGATCCCGTCAAAGATAATATTATCACCGATGTAATAACCCCCGGGGCCCCGGTACGTTATCGTAAATGTTTCATCTGCGGCAAGGACCGGCTGTATGCAGAATGCCAGTGCAATGACCAGCGCAATGACAGCAACAATCCTGCCGGTGTGAGCTGTACCCGTTATTGTACCCGATATACTACTCATGATGAAGAATCACCCTTTCATCGTATATATTTTATTTATTGCACCGTGCCTGACATTCATGTTCAGAAGAGAGATCATGTTACCTTATAACGAAACTATATCTAGATTACCGGGTAATCCTTGAAGAGAGGCATACGGACAATGATCGACGTTGAGTTGGCCAAAAAACATGGCGAAGAGCTCCTGAAATCGAGAATTCCAGCCATCCGGCAATCATTCTCCTATGAAGAGACTGCCTACCACCTTCCGATCTCGTATGCACTGACCGGCATGCCGGTCCACGACCAGAAGGCCGCTGCCGAGGTTTTTGGTAAGGCCGGCAACAACCCAATAGTCGCTTCCGAGTGCCTGCTGGCGGAAAAGACCGCCCTATCGGGCAAAGAAGCGGCACCCTACACCGGCTTCATCAGCGACACAATCATCCGCAAGCTCGGGTATTCCCTGGTTGACGGGAGCATCCTTGGTCTGGCGCTCGTTGTCGGAAAACCTGACAGCCCCGGGAGTGCTGCCGCGATCTGCCGGGAACTGCAGGAAAAATATATGCTCACCTTCCTTGCCGGCCCGGTGATCCCCACTCTTTCAGGGGCCGGAGTGAAGCTCGGTCTTGATTACCGGCTGATACCGCTCGGATCAACGCCGTTTTACGGGATCCATTTCGTTGACGTTGTCGCACGGGTTGCCATGATGTTCGGGGGTGTCACACCCGGCGACACGAGCCGGCTGCTCGCATATGCGGCGGAACGGGCAAAGGCCATTGTCATCGTCTTTTCGGGTCTGACTGACGAAGAGATTGCACTCGTTGATGGTATGCGGGTGCTGGGCTTTCCCATCCTCTCCCTCGGTGGATACGAAGGCGGGACCTGGATCTCATCAACTCCTGACGATGTGGTGCGCAGGGGCATGGAAGAGAAAGGGATCCGGGTCACGGTTACTGCGATTCCCATCCCTATGGGCTGCTCTCCGGCATTCGAGGGAAAGAGCATCCGGAAAGAAGAGATGTACGTGGAGTTCGGTGGCGGCAGGTCGCCGGCATTCGAACTGCTGCGGATGCGCGAGCCCGGTGAGATCGTTGACGGGAAGATCACGGTGATCGGCCCCGAGATCGATTCCTTAAAAGAGGGATCGGCGAACCCGCTCGGCATTATCATCGAGGTTGCCGGCAAGACGATGAAGAAGGATTACGAGCCGGTCCTGGAACGGCGCATCCACAACTTTGTCAATTATGGCGAGGGATCGTGGCACGTGGCGCAACGGGATCTCATCTGGGTCCGGCTCTCCAAGGAAGCGGTGGCAAAAGGGGTGAAGATCGAGCACATCGGGAAACTGCTGGCAAGCAAGTTCAGGATGGACTTCCCGCAGCTGCTCGACGCGGTTTCGGTCACCCTGATCACGGACGCTGAAAAAGTCCTTGAGGCAAAGAAGGAGGCCGAGCGGATCTACGATGAACGGGACGCACGGATCAAGGGAATGAAGGACAACGATGTCAACACCTATTATTCCTGCACGCTCTGCCAGACCTTTGCCCCCAACCATGTCTGCGTCATCACGCCCGAACGCCTCGCCCTCTGCGGTGCGATCAGCTGGCTGGACGGGAAAATAGCCTACGAGATCTCTCCTTCCGGCGCCAACCAGCCCATCGAGAAAGGGGCTGCTATCAATGCCCAGAACGGGGAGTTCGAAGGGGTGAACCGCTTCATCAAGAAAGCAAGCCACGGGGAGATCGAGCGCTGTTCGCTTTACAGCGTGATGGAATACCCGATGACCAGCTGTGGCTGCTTCGAGGCGATCGCACTGATGCTGCCGGAGGTGAACGGGATCATGGTGGTGAACCGTGAATTTACCGGCATGACCCCGTCGGGGATGACCTTCTCCACGCTTGCCGGGACCATTGGCGGTGGGGCCCAGACGCCGGGCTTTGCCGGTATCTCCAAGAACTACGTGCTCTCGGACCGTTTCATCCAGGGAGATGGTGGGATCGAACGCCTAGTCTGGATGCCCTCCGTCCTCAAGGAAGAATTGAAAGTCCGGCTTGAGAAGAAGCTGGAAGAACGCGGGCTTGCCGGGTTATTTGAGAAGATCGCCGATGAGACCACAGCCCCGACCATCGAAGACCTGATGGTCTATCTCGAACAGGTCCACCATCCCGCACTCGGCATGAAACCGCTGGTGTGAGGTGCCAAGAATGTCCTATGACGTAAATTTTGGCTGGACCTCCACCATTGAGGAGGTCGTGCTCGGGGCAACAAAAGCGGATGGAGGCACGCGGAGATGCTCGTACCGCATCGGCGGGGGTACAACACTCCCGTTCCTTGAACCTGAAGGCTCCCCTGCCCCGCTCATTGCCCTTGAGATCTGTGATTATCTCCCGTTCTGGTCGCCGATCGTGACGAACTATTGCGGCGACGTGGTCAACAGCGTGAGCGATTGGGCAAAGGCCGCCGACAATAAGTATGGTGCCGATCTCATCCGGCTCTACCTGACCAGCACGCGCCAGCGCAATTTTTCCGACATTGCATCTCTTGGAAAATGCGTCGAAGACGTGCTCTCGGCATCCAGCCTCCCGCTGATCATCGAAGGCAGTAACGAGCCGAAGATCGACAGCGAGGTATACCAGACATGCGGGGAAGCGGGACAGGGAGAACGTCTCCTTCTCGGCACTGCGGAAGCAGCAAAGTACCGCAGCATCGCGGCAGCCGCCCTTGCCTACAACCATTCCATCATCGCCCAGTCCCCCATCGACATCAACCTGGCGAAACAGCTCAACATTCTCTTAAAGGAGATCGGGGTCCAGCGGGATCATATCGTGATCGACCCGTACACCGGAGCGCTCGGTTACGGGTTCGAGTACTCCTATTCGGCCATGGAGCGGATCCGGTTCTCCGCTCTTAAGGGCGATACCGATCTCGCAATGCCGATGATCTGCTCGTCGATTGACTCCCTCACCATCAAGGAGGTTCGGGAAGCGGACCCGTCCGTACAGAATGACATGGCGATCCAGTGGGAGTTCTACACGAACTTTGCGGCAGCAGCAGCCGGTGCCGAGATTCTCTGTGTCCGCCACCCGGGCACGATCCCGCTCCTCCGGCAGGCCTTTGCTGACATGAAAAAAGAGAAGAACCCTGCGGAGGTGGGATGAATGGCACTCAAGGCGCTGGACATCTACAAGCTCCTCCCCAAGAAGAACTGCAAGGAGTGCGGCGATCCGACCTGTCTCACGTTTGCCATGAAACTGGCCGGTGGCAAGGTAGACGTGGAACTCTGCCCGTACCTGAGCGACGAGGCGAAGCCAGGCGCGGGGCCCCCCCCCCCCCCGCCGATACGGCTCGTCAAGATCGGTGTCGGCATACGCTCGTTCAAGGTGGGCGAGGAATTTGTCCTGTACCGGCACGAGAAGACGTTCTACCACCCGCCGGGCATCATATTCCGGGTTCTTGACACGATGACGGATGCCGAGATCGTTGCGGTCACGGAACGGGTACGCGATGAGACCTTCACCCGTGTCGGAGCCGATCTCCGCTTCAACGGGATCGCAATCGAGAATGTGAGCGGATCCGCTGAAACGTTTGCCCGGGCGGTTGCAACCGTCGAAAAGGTGGAGGCACATCTTCCGCCCGTGCTCATCTCCAAAGACCCCGCTGCGCTCAAGGCAGCACTGGTTCACTGCGGGACGTACCGCCCCCTCCTCCATGCAGCCACAGCAGCGAATTTTAAGGAGATGTGTGCCATTGCAAAGCACCACGGCTGCCCGCTCGTGATCCGCTCAGACTCTCTCGAAGGACTCGTGCAGCTGGCAAAAGACTGCAATGCCGAAGGAGTGGCCGATCTCGTCATGGACCTTGCCCCGGCAACGCTCGGCGATTTCATCCGGCGCTCAACCGGGATCCGCCAGCTCGCCATCTCACGGGCAGTCCCGGATCTCGGCTACCCGGTATACCTCAATGCAGCCGAAAACGGTTTTGAGGATGCCGCCCTCGTGCTCGGCATTGTGAAGTACGCCTCGGTGATCGTCACCGACCCGCTTGCACCGGGCGCCACCAAGGCCTCCCTGACGCTCCGGCAGAATATCTACACGGACCCCCAGAAACCCATCCAGATGAATCCCGGTCTGTACCGGGTGGGATCGCCGGACATGAATGCACCGGTGCTGATGACGGTGAACTTCTCGCTCACCTTCTTCACGCTCCAGGGCTATCTCGAATCCACCCGCATTCCCTGCTTTATGCTCATTGTGGACACGGAGGGGCTGTCGGTCCTTACTGCAGTGGCTGCCGGAAAGCTGAACGAGACGGTGGTGCGGGATGCCATCAAGAAGTTCGATGTTGAGACCGAAGTCACGCACCGCAAACTGATCATCCCCGGGTATGCATCGCCCCTCTCCGGACGGATTGAGGATGCAACCGGCTGGAAAGTCCTTGTCGGGCCCCGCGACGCTGCTGAGATCGGGGAGTTCCTTCACGAGGAGTGGAAGAAATAAATGCGAACTGTTACCTTTCTCCCGAGTTATCGCAAGATAGATGTTGAACGCGGAACCACCATCCTCGATGCCGCCCAGCGGGCTGGCCTGAACATGAACGTGGTCTGCGGCGGACAGGGCAAATGCGGAAAATGCGTGGTCTTCATCCAGTCCGGAAGGGCCGAGTTCGACCGGCAGAAATACGGCCGATTCTTTACGGAAGAGGAACTCCAGAAGGGCGCCTGCCTTGCCTGTGAAACGACAGTAATGGGCGATCTCCATGTCACCATCCCCGAGAGCACGCTCATCCAGGAGCAGAAGATCCTCATGGGGGGCCGGGCCCAGCCGATCGACTTCCGGCCTTCGGTGAAAAAATATTATGTCGAACTCCAGCCGCCCAGCCTTGCCGATCCCTCCCCGGATCTCTCGCGGCTCCTCTGGGGAATCCAGAAGAGCGGCGGCCCGGTTGCCGAGCAGATGTACGCACCTCTCGAAGTGCTCCGCGAGATCCCGGGCATCCTGCGCCATTCCGACTGGAAGATCACCGGTACGATCGCACTTGTACCCGGCGGTTACCGGCTCATCGATCTCCAGGCTAACGATACGTCGAAGCGCCTGTACGGTGCCGGCGTGGACCTCGGGTCAACCACGGTCGTCGTCTACCTCTGGGATCTCATCACCGGCAAGATCGTCAGCGTGGCCTCTAACTACAACAAGCAGATCAGCTGCGGTGAGGATATCCTTGCCCGGGTGAATTTTGCCCGTAAGAACGGCCTCACCAAACTCCAGAGCTTGGCTGCCGAGAGCATCAACCAGGCACTCACCTCGGCATCCAACACCGCGGGGATCGACCGGGACGACATCTACGAAGTGGTGATTGCGGGTAACACCGTCATGACGCACATGCTGCTTGGGATCGACCCCGCGTACATGATCGCCGAACCCTATGTCCCGGTCGTGCGCCGGGCACTCTCCGTTGCTGCGGGCCGGATCGGTATCACCTGCAACCCGAACGGCGGCCTCTTTGTCTTCCCGGCCGTCAGCGACTTCATCGGCGGCGACGTGATCGCCGACATCCTTGCCTGCGGTATGGCGGAGCGCGAAGAGATCTCGCTCCTTGTCGATATCGGGACGAACTTCGAGGTGGTGCTCGGCAACAATGAATGGATGTTCTCCTGCGCCGGGGCAGCCGGCCCGGCGCTCGAAGGCGGCGAAGTGCTCTTTGGCATGCGGGCAAACCCCGGGGCCATCGAGAAGATCACGCTCGATCCGGTCTCGCTCGATCCCAAATATTCGACCATTAACGGGATCAAACCCCGGGGTATCTGCGGGTCGGGCCTGATAGACCTGCTTGCCGAACTCCTCTCGTGCGGGGTCATTGACCGGACCGGGCGGATCAACATGGAGATTGCGAACCCGCGTATCCGGAAGAACACCCATTTCCCCGAGTACGTGATCGCGTGGGCTCATGAGACGGAGTCCACAAAAGACATCGTGCTCACGGAGAACGACATCAAGAACCTGATCATGAGCAAGGCCTCGATCCATGCGGCCTGCGTCAGCCTGATGAAGGAGGCAGGGGTCTCACGGCACGAGATCACGACAATCTACTTTGCCGGTGCGTTTGGCAACTACATCGACAAGAAGAACGCCACGATCATCGGCCTGATCCCGGAGATCAACCTCGACCAGATCAAGAACATCGGGAACGGCGCCGTTGCCGGCGCAAACATCGTGCTCATCAACCGCCGGGCACGAAAGACCCTCGATGATATCGCCCACAAGATCGCCTACATCGAACTGAACGCCGAGAGCTCCTTCATGGACGAGTACACCGGCAGCACGTTCCTGCCGCATACCGATCTCTCGCTCTTCCCGATGGTCCAGAAACTGCTGGAAACGAGCCGTAACCACCGGGGGTGAACATCGTGGCGAAGATGATTCCCCCACCCCACTCGCGAGCTACCGGTGTGGGAGCACTTCCCCATACCGACCCGAAACGGGCCTGCGATGACGTCCTTTCAATCTTTCCTGACTTCCCGTACATCCCCACCCTGCCGGACCGGGGACTGCTCGAAAATATCGTCTTCAATGACTCCGAGCAGCTCCCGGGGCGCCTGATCCGGGAGGACCGGCTGTTCTTCGACAGCATGCAGGACCAGACAGCTGCGATGGAGAAAGTCTACCTGGACTTTGTTGAGGGCAACAGTGCCGATTATGCGTTCCATGCAGACTATGCCTCGGCTTTCATGGAGATGCTCACGCGAAAACTCCCCGGGGTCTCTGTCCTCAAGTGCCAGGTGACCGGCCCGGTCACGTTCGGGATGCAGGTCGTGGATGCCAACAAGCGGCCCATCTACTATGACAGCCAGCTCGCCGACGTCCTCTCCAAGATGATCGCCCTGAAGGCCCGGTGGTGCGAGCAGGCAATGAAGGAGCGGACCGGCGCAAAAGAGACGCTGATAGTCCTCAACGAGCCCTACCTTGCCTCGCTCGGCTCATCGGTCGTGCCGGTCGATCAGGAGACGGTCCGGGCCGGCTTCGAAGACATCGCCTCGCTTACCGAAGGCGGGGTCGGGATTCACTGCTGCTCGAACACCGACTGGGGTTTTGTCATGGACCTCTTCCCCGCAGTGATCTCACTCGATGCCTATGCCACATCAAAAGAGTTCCTCCTCTACGCGGATGCGATCGTTGCCTACATGGAGAAGGGCGGCGTGGTTGCATGGGGGATCGTGCCCGCCGAGCAGAAGATCTTTGAGACCGAGACGGTGGACTCACTCTATGAGAAGTATCTCGCGATCCGAACGCAGCTCACGTCCCGGATGCCGGAGAAACTCTTCGATGCCCAGTCGCTCATCACCCCGAGCTGCGGTATCCGCTTCTCAAGCCAGGCCGGATCGCTTGCGATCATGGGTGCCGCGGCTGAAATTTCACGGCGAATCCGTGCAAAGAACCCCGGTGCTGCATGACCGGGAAAGTCACAATGCGCGAACGCCCGTTCACCATCGCCCTCTCCGGAAAAGGAGGAACTGGCAAGACAACGGTCAGTTCCCTCTTGATCCGCTCGTTCATTGCGCTCAAAGAGACCCCGGTGCTCGCGGTGGATGCCGACCCGAATGCCAACCTCCACGAGGCGCTGGGCGTCACGGTGAAGGAATCCCTCGGGAGCATGCGGGAGGAGGCCTTCTCGCGCAACATCCCGCCCGGCATGAACCGCCACGATTATGTCCGGTTCCGGTTCCGGCAGGCGCTGGTTGAGTCCGAAGGATTCGATCTTGTCGCCATGGGCCGGCCCGAGGGCACCGGCTGCTACTGTTTTGCGAACGACCTCCTCTCGGAGTGCATGAAGCAGCTTGAGCGGGATTACCGCTTCATCGTGATCGACTCGGAGGCCGGCATGGAGCATATCAGCCGGGGCACCATCGGCAAACCCGATATGCTCCTCATCGTCAGCGATCCCGGCGCCCGGGGCCTGCGGACCATTACCCGGATCCGGGAGATCGCCACGCAGCTGGGTCTTGAGAACGAGAAGATCCACGTGGTCTTCAACCAGTACAAGACCGGGGCAGCACCGGTCGATATTGGGGAGGAGTCCCCGATCGCCATTATTCCGGAGGACCCGGCCGTGGAGAAGGCGGACCTTGCTGCAACGCCTGTCTCTCTTATTCCGGAGGATTCACCTGCACGGGTTGCTGTGCAGGCGCTTGCGGAGAAGATACGGGAGATGGCACGGGAGAGGAAATAATCTAGACCATTTTGAAAAATGAAAAGGAAATAAAGAAGTAGTGGGAATAATGCAAATTGTAATTATTAATTTTCAATAATCTTTGTTAATATTTCGCTCTCAATCTCTTCGATTCGCGAACCAAACTTTTGAAATTCCTCGCGGGAATATCCACTCTTCGGCACGATATGAGAAAATGTAGTTTCAAGTTCCTTAAGGTAAGATCGTTTTTCTTTTCGCAATTGGAAATATCGTTCATATTCAATTTTTCCGTTAGGGAAGTGTGAAAAATACATATCAAGTGCTGATATTTTCTTATAGATTTTTAGAAAATCTCCTTCCGTCCTAGATGAAAATTCAATTCTGCTCTGCCAATAATCAACTTGAGCTTTAATAAACGCAATAAAGTCTTCTCCTCCGATGTAACTGGCGCCACCTTGATTATGAGCTTGGTAATTAAAAGATAATGCCAATTGAAATTTGGAAAAACCATCTAAAGTTTCATTTCTTTCAACATATTCAAGATTAACATGAATTTTATTTACTACAACTCTTGCAATTTGTTGATTAAACTCATCGAAAAAAGCATTCGCCTTTTCTTCTTCTCCACCAAAACTCAGATTCATCCCCATTCTAAGCGGAAATTCAATTAATTGTTTTGGGTGATCTCTCTCATTGAAAACAATCTTTGTGATTAGTTCCTCAGCCTTCTCAATATATTCTGCTTTAATTAATTGTTCAATACAAGGAATCCAAGATGCAGGATCTCCCTGAATCTCGAGTTGGTGTTGTGCGTTCTCATAATATAGGCCATTTCTTAAATTTTGCAGATAATAATTTTTAAGGGTGGGCAACACTTTTTCGAAGAGATATGGCAAACAAATGACTTTTCCACTTAAGGAGGAGGGATTAGTATGATTTTTATCATAAAATTTTAGCTTATCATGATATATGCTGTAGGCTCTCGGGTCAATTAGTATTACACGCAAATTTCGGTTTTTCCGTGCTGAATCCCAAAGGATTCTAATGATATGCTCATCTCGGAAAGAATACCCGATAACAACCACAAATTTACATGAATCAGATTCTAAAAGGCGTTTTATCTCAACAGACAGCTCTAAGAATGGTTCAGCATAATCCCACTTCTGCATGGGGTATAACATGAGATTTTCTGCTTTTTCACCTGTGATGAGTTGAATTTTATTATCTTCCGTCATGACCGGTAATTTGATATAATCGCCTCTGTCAGTTTGATACCACATTACAGAGCCATGTAACTTGTATAATCGGATTCCTGTATGATCATTGTTGAATGTCTTTGGATTCCAATGAACATCAAAACCGTCCTGATAAGTCAATTTATGAAGGTTACAGAATTGTTCTATCGAAGTATCATAATTAACCGAAATTATATCCAACGGAGGTGTTACTTCAATAAATGCGAGGAGCGGCTGAAGATACTGGATCTTTTCTTCAGATACAATACCTTTCTTTTTAATGAAATCTTTCAAACTATCTATCAGTGGTTCTTTCTCATCGTATCCGGTTAATGAAAAACTATCCCGGGAATAAAATTGCAACAATGGATCCAGATCTTTATCTCTAAGTTTTGTTAAAGTCTCAAGGAGTAATTCGATATCAATTTCTGATCCATTCCTCCATTTTTTCAACGTTTTTATAATCTCTTGAATAGTCCGTTTTTTCTCCCCCTCTTGTAAGCTACCAAGATATTCTTTAACAAAAGAATAAGTGTCTGGCACACCAGCGGCGACAGATGCTCCCGCTCCTAAAAAGAATACAACATCAGAAGAATTTGTGCTCACAAGAATTCACATTTGACGTTCACGTATATATTTTGTATTTTTGAATATTTGTAAATAAAAATTGGGATGATTTGTATAAGGTCTATCGGCCGGGATCTTCAAGAAGTCAAAGACCCGGAACGCTACTGGATTCAGGAATATTTTCCGGACGGGTTTGGGCATGGAGCCACCCTTTCATCATTGCGATAAACGCCGCCGCCCCCGACGGGGCGCCCCCGCGGCGGATCAATGACTACCTTCGCTGGAACCCCCTGCCCCGCCGTGCCTCGGAGAGGCCCTGAGGCGGGGAGCCCTCGTAATCATTTCAAGAAGGTCATGTGATTTGTCATTTTGCACATCAGGCATCGCAATGCAATGGAAAGATCAAATCCGTTAAACTTTCCACAACCAGAGTCTGCTCAAAATTTTTTAAACAAGGTCCGGTTGATCCGGATCAGCGTTTCAATCGCGATCACGATCGCAACTAAAAGTTTTCACGCAAGGTCCGGCAAAAAAATTTCAACCAGAGTCTGCCTGAAAATTTTTAATCAGGGTCTGCTCAAAAAAAATCAGGCAGGGTCTGGTTGATCGGTCGGTTTTTTTCACGACGGAGAGAATTTTTCTGATTTTTGTTTCATCCGGATCTGTTTAACTTTTTCACAGCAAGGTCTGCTTAAAATTTTTTAATCAAAGTCTGCTCAAAAAATTTTGAGCAAGGTCCGGTTGATCCGGATCAGCGTTTCAATCGCGATCGTGATCGCGACTAATATTTTTCACGCAGGGTCCGGCAAAAAAATTTCAATCAAAGTCTGCTTGAAAAATTTTCATCTGGCTCCGGTTGATTGCCTTGCAACCTTTCAGCTGGCACCAAAGAACGGATCAAAAATTGTATCTAAAAATAATCAGAGAAAAACCGCGACCGCAATCGTGGTCGTCCAGAGGCCGTTCTTGTCGCCTTCGGCCGACTGGCAGGTGTGCTTGGTCTTGATGATCCTTCCGCTCGCCTTGTAGGTCTGTTCGCGCTCGGACCATGCGGCATTCACATCGAACTCGATACCGAGCGTGGTTGCAAGCATGGTGGCCGCAAGATCCTCGGCATATTCCCCGGTCTTCTTCTCGGTCTCGCCAAATGCGTGGTGCTCCGACAAGTACCCGTACTCTTCCTTATCGCTGGGCAGGGCAAGCCCGATGGCCGATGAGACGAGCCGGTTGGGCTCGTTGGTCTCGTTCCTCGCCATGACACAGAAGGTGATGGCCCCGGCTTTGAGTTTTTTTAAGCCCGCAGACCTTGAGATCTGTTTGCACTGGGGTGGGAAGATGCTTGATACATAGACGAGATTGCACTTCTCGATACCGGACTTCCGCAATGCCAGCTCAAACGAGGCAAGACGATCTTTATGGACACCCACACCTTTGGTGAAAAAGATCTCTGTCGGCACATACATAGCAGTACTTATATCCAGTCCTTTTTTTAAGTATTTGCCCGTGAAGAGCCAAACCTACCGGGTTTTTTTCGGTTTTTTCTGAACGGGATATAGTTATTCAGGAATTTTTTCGTGAATTTCATTAATCGATGCAAGGATATCCTGAAGATCCGTGATGGTATCAATGACAAAATCCGCCCCGTGGTCCCTGCGGCTGTCGGCAAAACGGTCGCCGTACCGGGCATACACGGTCCGGATGCCGAGCCGGGTGCAGGGCTCGATATCCCGCCGCACGCTGTCGCCGATGAGCAGAGCATCGTCCGGCCCAGCCTGCATCATGGCGAGGGCCGTAAGGAAGGGATCGGGGGCCGGTTTCTTGACCCGTACCATATCATAGGCGACCATCCCTGAGAAAAATGGCAGGAGACCAATCTTTTCGAGGCGCAGGGTTGCATCCCGTGAATGGGCGTCGGTGACAATGCACATTGGGTAGCCCCGGCCGTTCAGGTACCGCAGGGTCTCCACCACACCGGGATAGGGAGAGATGTGCCGGAGTTTCTCGTTCTCGTAGATCCGGCAGGCTTTCTCAAAAGTACCGTCAACCGGGAGCGTTCGTTCTTCCATGTACTGCCGGATATTCTCGTGCGACTCAAAGCCGTGCACGGGCTTAAGGAAATAGGAGAATAATTCTTCCCCGTCATCCTGCCCGAGGAAACGGACAACCTCGTTGCAGGATGCAATCTGGGCGCCGACCAGATCGAATAACGTATTATCCATGTCGAAGAGCAACGTGCTGACCGGTCGTTTGGGAAGGCTCATGCGTACCGGATCATGCGCCGGGGACGGTGATGAGCATATGGATCGCGGTAAACCGCTGCTCCCGGGCAGGGCCGGTGAGAAATGACAATGTGTAAATATTCACGAGATGATTCTGGATCACTGATACGGAGGAATCGCTATCGCAGAACCCGTAATGCGACCTGTTATTGTAATCCTGATCGGCGCAGTCCTGATAGCAATCGGCATCATCTTTGCTCCACGGATGGCACCGGGTGTCGGGATCATTCTCGGTATTGGGGGTGTCGCAACGATACTTGTCGGTATCGCCATGTTGTTTGGCCTGGCACAGGAGAAGAAATAACCTCCACGTTTTTTTTATACCCATGGCTATCCGAAGCCTCCTGAATGAACGTATAACCGTAATGACGGCAAATATCACCATAACTGCGGGGACCCTGCCGTATGGATGACATCTATCTGGTCGAGATCAGGCTTGGCAGAACCCGGTGGCGCGTGAACCGGACCGTTCACGAGATTGCACGGAGTTTCGGGATCGTTTCCTTCATGGAGCGGCACCCGCATGTCACGTTGTTCGGTCCTCTTGAACTGTCGGAGGGCACAGACCAGAGCCAGCTCCTCAACGCCATTGGTTCAGTCGCATCCCGGTATGATCCAATCCCTTTTCTGATCGGGGACTATGAGAAACGCGAGGGTATGCACGGCAGCGTCATCGCATTCTCGGTCACCCCGTCCGAGACCCTCACGGATCTGGTTGCGGAACTTGCCGCAGCGCTCCTGCCCCTGACCATCACCCACAATGCGTGGGATGCAAGACCAGACCAGAAATGGTATCACGTCACCATTGCCAACCGCCTCGATCATGCAGTTGCAGATTCCGTGTATTCAGCGCTGACAGGGGATCATGCTACGGGCAAACCGCAGGATCCATGGGGTGAATCAATCTTCCGGCTCCTCTCACGGATCCGGCAGATCCTGTTCTGCGGATCCCGGTATCCGATCCGGCCCCTTCTCATCGACGAGACGGGGCTCCGGATCACCGTGCTGCACCGGGACACCATACTTGCCGAATATGACCTGCTGGAAAAACGCTGGATACATGACGACCACCGGCAGAGTGGTAAAGGCTGGCAGGATACCCTCTCACGCTTCCGCCAGCAGGCAGGTTTCGAACTGCCGCACACCGTAACCCCGGAGCCTGATGACATCCTGCTTCTTGCGGATCTCCACCTTGGCCATGCGAACATCATCCGCTACTGTTCGCGCCCGTTCTTTGTTTCTGATCCCGGGGAGATGGACCGGGTTCTCATTGCCAACTGGAACGCGGCAGTCCCGAAAGGTACCCGCGCATACCACCTTGGCGACTTTTATTACGGCAGGGACGCCCTGCCCGAGGAGGCATATCGCAACAAGCTAACGGGCGACATCACGTTCATCGCCGGCAACCATGACCCGGGCCGCCCGGACCTGCTCCCCTCAGCGGAGATTGCCTTCGGGGGCCTGAACTTTTTCCTCGTCCATGACCCGGCCGATGCCCCGGCCGGGTTCGACGGCTGGATCATCCACGGTCACCACCATAACAATGACCTGGCGTACTCCCCCTTCATCGACTTTGTGCACCGCCGGATCAACGTCAGTGCCGAAGTGACCGGGTATGTCCCGGTGAGCCTTGCCGCCCTCTGCGAAGTCATCCGCAACCGGCATACAACCGGCAACGCGGAACCGGTACTTCTTCATTACCCGTATGCGAGACGCAGCTGAATTGGTACGGACAGAATATTTTTTAGACCGGGACGCTCACTCACCGTAACGGTGATTGATGGTGCTGTTTGAACAAATCGTTGCAGAAGGACTCGCACACCAGTCATACCTCATTGGATCGGGTACGGATGCAGCGGTGATCGATCCCCGCCGGGACTGCGGGATCTACTCTGAAATTGCCCGTAAGGGCGGCATGACCATTCGTCATATCTTCGAAACGCACCGACACGAGGATTTTGTCATTGGTTCTTTGGAACTGCAGGAGCGCTGCGGGGCAGAGATCTGGCACGGGGCTGCCCTGCCGTTCTCGTACGGAAAACCGGTGCACGAAGGGGACCGGTTCACAGTGGGTTCCCTTGAGGTTGAAGTGCTGGAGACACCCGGCCATACAGAAGAGAGCATCTCACTCATGGTCCGGGACCGTGAGGTCTCCGGTGAACCCTACATGGTATTCTGCGGCGACACGCTCTTTGCCGGCGATATCGCCCGTACCGACTTCTACGGGCAGGAGCGAAAGGCTGAGATGGCGGGAAAAATCTACGATTCCATCACCGGCAAGATCCTTACGGACGGTGACGGCGTGATCGTCTGCCCGGCGCATGGCGCAGGATCGATCTGCGGCGGCGATATTGCCGACCACCCGCTAACGACTGTCGGATACGAGCGCCAGACAAATCCCCTGATCCGTATGGGCCGCGAAGCTTTTATCGCCATGCGGACTGCCGAATCCCCGTACACTCCCCCGTATTTCCGGCAGATGGAGCGGCTCAACCAAGAGGGTGCACCCCCGCTTCCCCGGGACCTGTTCCCAAAGTTCCTGACCATTGCCGAAGTAAACGCATACCGGAAGGCCGGTTGCCAGATCGTGGATATCCGCGCCCCGGCCGGTTTCAGCGCCGGGCACATCGGGGGGAGTATCTCCATCTGGCGTGAGGGGCTTTCCTCGTTCACGGGCTGGTTCCTTGACTATGAAAAACCGATCGTGATCGTTGACGATTTTAATCTCGGGCTCGACCAGGTTGCCCGGCAGTTTGTCCGGCTCGGGTATGACAACCTTGCCGGAGTCCTTGCCGGGGGATTTCCTGCATGGACAAAAGCAGGCAAAGAGTTTGCCACCATCCCGACCTGTTCTGTTCATCAGCTGAAGGAGCGTCTCGACACCGAATCTCCGTTCCTGCTGGATGTCAGGGATAGCAAAAACTGGCGCGCTCGTGGCCATATTCACGGTGCGCACCACATCTATGTCGGCGATCTCCCCGATCATCTCCGGGAGATCCCTGTAAACGAGCCTGTTGTTATCTATTGCGATGCCGGGTTCAAGGGAAGTCTTGCCGCGAGCATACTTGCCCGCACCAAGTACCGTGCGGTGACGAATGTGCTCGGGGGCATGACCGCGTGGACCGCAGCGGGATTCCCGGTCGAGCGGTAACTACTTTTTTTAATGCCAGTGCCATTTGAAAAGGTTTATTGTCTTATGTTGGGAATGAGGTTTGAGAGTCTATGGATATCATCAAGATCCCACGGGCAGACAAGATCGAATACGATAAGCTGATTGAGAAAGGATACATCTGCCGTATCGCATTCCAGGGGGAGAAGTACCCGTATATCGCCCCCTTCCTCTATGTCTTCGACGGTTCGTTCCTCTACTTCCTCTCAACCAAATACGGCAAGAAGATCGAACACTTCCGTAAAAGCCCCTATGCCTCCGTTGAGATCGAGAAGTATACCAAGGATCTTTCGACCTATACATTCGTCACGCTCCAGGGATACCTTGAGGAAGTGCACGATTCCATCGAGAAGAAACTGATCCGGGAGAAGTTTGTCGATCTCATTGTCGAGCGCAATCTCTCCTGCAACATCCTTGCCGCGCTCGGGCACTCCCCCATGGATGCACCGGTGGCGATTGCCGAAGAGGAGCGCTCCCTTGTCTGGAAACTGGCCGGGGTTAAGGATATCGTGGCGCTGAAGAACCTCTGATCAGGTCTTCTTTTTTTTAAGGTCCAGCCATGCGGCGAGTTCCGCAGGATCGGTGACGGGCATAGAACAGGTATTGCCCGTACAGGGATACGCGGTTGCCTTCCCCACCTGCATCACCAGCCCGCGGGTGAAGGGGGCGAGATCGGCGAGGGCACCGGTCCCCGGGCCGGATGCCGGGCTGAAGAGGACGGTTGCGTCCGGGAGGTAGCGTGAATAAACAACCGCAATCAACGCCTCCGTATCACCGGCCCCGGGATCTCCGGCGATCACGATCTCCTGTGAGGCGCCGAGCGCCCGGTCAATGGCTGACAGGAACCAGCAGTATGCCGATGGCCGGTCCCGCACCCGACCCTGGAATGCCCGTGCCAGCTGGTTGGCCCGGTCTTCGTATGCCGGGTTACCGGTGAGATGGAAGAGACGGATGAGGTTTTCAGCGGCCACCGAGTTTGCCGAAGGTACTGCCCCGTCATAGCATTCCTTCTTCCGCCCAAAGAGGATCTCGGCATCATCGGCAACACCAAAAAATCCCCCGTGATCCCAATCAAAGAAATGCGCTTCGAAGGCCTCTTCCTTTGCAACTGCCTCTGCGAGATACCGGGGATCAAACGTGGATTCGTAGAGTTCGATCAGGGCCAGGATGACAAACGCGTAATCATCGGCAAAGGCAGGAATCATCGCCTCGCCATCGCGGTACCGGTGCAGGAGCCGGCCCGTACCGGTGCCGAGCGTACTGAGTACAGACGCCATGGCCCGTTCTGCCCGTTCGGTATAATCGCGGTTATTAAACGCCCGACCGGCCTGCGCCAGTGCAGCGATCATGAGGCCGTTCCCATCAGCCAGCACCTTGTCGTCGCGGGCCGGTCGCGGGCGGAGACTGCGGGCTGCGAGGAGCCGTTGTCGGATCGCGGTGATCCGTTCTGCAAGCGCTGGTTCAGAAAGGCCGGTGGATGTTGCGATGTCCGCAAGGGGCACCGGCCGGTACAGGATATTGCGGGGTTCACCGGATCCGTCACCGGGCATGTTTCCCCCGGGAAGCAGGCCATAGACCATCCCAGCCAGCACCGCATCATCCGGTCCGAGAACCGATCGGATCTCATCCGATGTCCAAAGGTAATACGCCCCTTCCCCTGCGGCACTGTCGGCATCTTCCGCAGAGGCAAATGCCCCTTCCGGCACCGCCAAGTCCCGGCATACATACGTAATGATCTCTTCCGCAGTCTCCCGGTAGCGGGTCTTTCCTGTTGCAAGGAAGGCGGCGGTATACGCCATCAGGAGGAGTGCCTGATCATACAACATCTTCTCGAAATGCGGCACGCGCCACCGGGCATCGGTGGCATACCGGTGAAATCCCCCGCCAAGGTGATCCCTGATCCCGCCATCCCGCATGGCATCAAGGGTGGCCTCTGCCATTCCGATGGCCCGGCCCGCGTGGTGGTTCGTGCCATACCGGAGCAAAAAGAGCAGGACGTGGGGACTGGGAAACTTCGGGGCGGTCCCGAATCCCCCGTTGTCAGCGTCGAACCGGATCAGCAGGTCCTGGTATCCTTCATCGAGAATGAGCGTGTCCGGATCACGGGAGGAGGTCTCCGGCCCGGGTTCCATAAGTACACCCGTGATCCGCTCGGCAGACCGGAGGAGTTCGGATCGCTGGGTGTGCCAGGCCTGGGCAACCCGGGGCAGGAGTTCGAGAAGGCCGTGCAGGGCGAACCGGCGCTCCTTTGGAAGGTACGTGGCGGCAAAGAACGGCTTCTTCTCAGGTGTCATGATGATCGTGAGGGGCCAGCCCCCCTGGCCGGTGAGCTGCTGGCACGCGGCCATGTAGGTGCTGTCGATGTCCGGACGTTCCTCGCGATCCACCTTGATGGCAATGAAATCCCGGTTCAGCAGCGCTGCCACTTCTTCATCCTCAAACGACTCGTGCGCCATCACATGGCACCAGTGACAGGTGGCGTACCCGATCGAGAGAAAGATGGGTTTGTCCTCCCGGGCTGCCCGTTCGAATGCCTCCGTACCCCACGGGTACCAGTCCACCGGGTTGGTTGCATGCTGGAGAAGGTAGGGGCTCTTCTCGTTAATGAGCCGGTTGTGTACCGGGGGTTCCTGCCGTGTCTCTCCGGTCGCGGGTGGGGGATCCCGTTCCATAGGCGCATCTTTGGCGTACCGGCATATCATCCTTTCACCCTTACCAGACAGGGCATGCGCCGGGCTTATCGCATAGGCCGCCCCATCTTCCGGCAGGAGAGGCACAGCATGGAGATAAGCGCATTTCTCATCGTCATCGCCACCGGCATTGCCGTGATGGTAATCTCCCTTCTGCTCGATCATCTCTGGGCGCAGGTGCTGCCCGTCCGGTTCCTGTACTATCTCCTGCGCTGTCCGGGGGTCGTGGTCCACGAATGCTCGCACATCCTCGGCTGCATCCTGACCGGGGCCTCCATAAAAAAAGTGGTCTTCTTCTCGCAGGACGGGGGATCGGTCACCTACACAAAACCAAAGATCCCGGTGATCGGCGATGTGATCATCAGCACGGCCCCGCTCTTTGTGATCCCGCTGGTCCTTTACGCACTGACCTGGTGCTTTGCGCAGTTCCTGGACTGCACCTTCCCGCTCTTCCCGTCATCCATCGGTTCCGTGGATTCCGCGTACAGCCTCCTCCTGACAATTGCCGGACTCTTCCCTGCGAACCTCATCCCCGCGTTCCATCCTGCCTTCCTCCTCTGGCTCTACCTGACCTTGAGCCTCGTCCTCTCGGTTGCGCCAAGCACGCAGGATCTCAGGAACGCAATACTCGGGATCGCTGCAATCGCCGTCATCGGGATCGTGATCCTCTCAAGCGGCATCGACTGGGCGGTGAGTATCCTCTGGCAGGTGACAAGCATCATCGGCCAGGGATTCACGCTCGGCCTCGTCTTCGGCCTTGTTGCGCTTGCGGTCTCACTGCTTCCGCTGACATGGTACCTCTGGACCCACCGGCCGCGGGCATGACTCGATCTGATCGGATTTAATTGATCCGGAGGGCTACGTTATCTCCACTGATGGTACGCGAAGCCGCAGATGGGGATGAGGGGGCGGGCACGGGCAGTGCCGGTAGTGGCCGCGACACACCGGTGATGCGGCAGTACCGGGAACTGAAAGAGCAGCACCCCGACACCATCGTCTTCTTCCGCATCGGCGACTTCTACGAGACCTTCGAGGCCGACGCGGAACTGGTCTCCCGGGAACTGGAGATCGTGCTCACCTCCCGGTCCAAGAGCTCGGACAATCCCATTCCGCTGGCCGGCGTCCCCTACCACGCGGCAGACGGGTATATTGCAAAACTGATCGCAAAGGGCTACCGGGTGGCGGTCTGCGAGCAGGTGGGCGACCCGAAGACCACGAAGGGGATCGTGAAGCGCGAGATCGCCCGGGTGATCACGCCCGGCACCGTGATCGACTCCGCGCTCGTCCCCTCGGTCGCCGCTACCTACCTGATGGCAGCAGCCCCCGATGCAAAAGGGCAGGAATGGGGCATTGCGCTCCTCGACATCTCGACCGGCGAGTTCTTTGCTGCCACCGTTCCGTATGACACGACGCTGGACGGGCTCCGGTCGGAGATCGCCCGCTACCGCCCGGCCGAGTGTCTCATCCCCTCCTCGCTTGCGGAACCCGCACGGCAGCGCATCCGGGATACCGGTGTTGTCGTCACCCCCTGTCGGGACGAACTCTTTTCAGAGAAGGCAGGCAGCGAACTCCTCTGCCGGCACTTTGGCGTGGCATCGCTGGCCGGTTTCGGCCTGGACTGCGCACCGGTTGCGGTGGCAGCGGCCGGCGCCGCTCTTGCCTATGCCCTGGAGACCCAGCACGCAAACCTCCCCCACATCACTACCCCTTCGCTGAAGACATCCGCCCAGTCGATGATGCTCGATGCCGTGACCCTGCGGAACCTGGAGATCCGCGAAGGGATCCGGGCCGGGACAAAAGGGGCAACACTCCTCTCCTCGCTCGACCTGACCATCACCCCGATGGCGAGTCGGCTCCTGAACCGATATCTCACGAGACCGCTCACGGACATTGCCGAGATCAACCGCCGACTTGATGCAGTCGAGTACCTGGCCGGGACCACGACCGCCCGGCTCTCGCTTCGGGACCATCTGAAATCCTGCGCCGATATCGAGCGGATTGCGGCCCGGATCGCGTACGGGAATGCCGGCCCCCGCGATCTTGTCGCCCTCGCGGCCTCGCTCGATGCCCTGCCGGCCCTGAAAGCTTGCGTGGCAGACGAGAAGAAGACGGGGACGCTGCCCCCGCTCGTGGCCGAAGCCCTTGCCGCGATTAAGGAACTGCCGGAGACCAGCGCCCTGATCGGCCGGGCCATTGCCGACGATCCCCCGGCCGTTGCCCGGAACGGCGGCGTGATCCGCACGGGTTACCACACGGAACTCGACGAGATCCGCGGGGTGCTCTGTTCCGGCAAGGACTGGATCATCGAGCTGCAGGAGAAAGAGCGGCAGGCAACCGGGATCAGATCCCTCAAGATCGGGTACAACCGCATCTTCGGGTACTACATCGACATCTCGAAGCCCAACCTTGCGCTCGTTCCGCAGCGGTACGAACGAAAGCAGACCACGGCCACGGGGGAGCGGTACACGATCCCCGAGCTCCGGGAGAAGGAGGCACTCATCACCAATGCCGATGAACGCGTGCTTGCGCTCGAACGCACCCTGTACACCGGGCTCCTTGAGATCCTGAAAAAAGATATTCCTGCGCTCCAGTCCATCGCGGGCGGGATTGCCACACTCGATGTCGCTGCCGCCCTTGCCGAGGCAGCAAGAGTCCGTAACTATGTCCGGCCGCAGCTCGATACTAGCGATGCCATCGTGATCCGGGACGGGCGCCACCCCGTGGTAGAGCAGGGCTCGGCCGTCGGGTTTGTGCCCAACGACACCGAGATGTCCGGCAGCGATACGCAGGTCGTGATCATCACCGGGGCGAACATGGCCGGCAAGTCCACCTACATGCGGGCGGTGGCGCTCATCTGCATCATGGCACAGGCCGGCAGTTTTGTGCCCGCCCGGCACGCAAAGATCGGCATCATCGACCGGATCTTTACCCGGGTCGGGGCATTCGATGACCTGGCCAGCGGCCAGAGCACGTTCTTTGTCGAGATGCTGGAACTGGCAAACATCCTCAACAACGTGACGCCACGGAGTCTCGTCATCCTCGATGAGATCGGCCGGGGCACCAGCACTGCGGACGGCTCCTCGATTGCGAGAGCCGTTATTGAGTTCCTGCACGGGAAGGCAAACGCGGGACCCAAAACGCTCTTTGCCACGCATTTCCACGAACTCATTGCCATGGAAGATCGGCTGAAGCGGGTGAAGAACTTCCACTTTGCCGTGCGCGAGACAAAGGACGAGGTCGTCTTCTTACGGAAACTGATCCCCGGAGCCACCGACAAGAGTTACGGCATCCACGTGGCACGCCTGGCCGGTATCCCGAAGAAGGTGACCGAGCGGGCCGAAGTGCTGCTGGACGAGGAGCAGAAACGGCAGGATGGTGCGGGCGATGCGGGAGGAAAGGCACGGCGCTACACGCAGATCCTGCTCGTGGATGAGAAGGCTGAAGCGCCGGAACAAAAGACCCACCCGGTGATCGAGGAACTCGCGCAGATCAACCCCGACGAGATGACACCCCTGCAGGCTCTTGCCGTGCTCCATGCGATGAAGCGGCGGCTCGACAAGGAGGAAAAGCCGTGAAGGAAGCCCCCCCGGCCCACAGGATCCGGCTCCTCGACCAGCACACGGTCAACAAGATTGCAGCGGGCGAGGTGGTGGAGCGGCCGGCCTCCGTGGTCAAGGAACTGGTGGAGAATGCGATCGATGCCGGGGCCGACTCCATCCGGATCGATCTCACGGCAACCGGCCCCACCGTCACCGCGATCCGGGTGACCGATGACGGTACGGGCATTGCCCCCACCGATGTCCCGCTCGCGTTTGCCCCGCACGCCACGAGCAAGATTACGGATATCACCGATCTCGATGCGATCCGTACACTCGGCTTCCGGGGCGAGGCCCTTGCCAGCATTGCATCCGTTGCCAAGGTCACGCTGATCACCCGGCCCCGCGACGATGCACTTGCGCCCGGCACCCGCTTTGTCATTGCCGGCGGGGCAGTGCTGGAGAATACTCCGGTCGGGGCGCCGGGCGGAACGAGTATCCTCGTCGAGGATCTCTTCTACAACACCCCGGCCCGGAAGAAGTTCCAGAAGAGCCGGCAGACCGAACTCGCCCATGTCCACGACATGCTCGAAGGCATCTTCCTCTCCCACCCGGAGATCGCGTTCCGGCTCACGTACAACGGGAGCGACCAGCTGGCAACCGATAAAAGCCCCTCCCCGCTCGACACGATCGCCCGTATCTACGGCGCCGATCTCGCCCGCGACCTTGTTCCCGTGGCGCGGACCGACGTGCTCGTCACCATCACCGGCCACGTAGCCCGTCCCTCGGTTGCACGGAAGGACTCAGGCAGGATCTTCATTGCGATCAACCGGCGCTATGTCTCCTCCCCTGCCCTGACGAATGCGATCAAAGCCGGCTACGGCACCCTGCTGGCGAAAGACCGTTTTCCGGTCGCGTTCCTCACGCTCGATATCGACCCGGCGCTCGTGGACGTGAACGTCCACCCGACAAAGAAACTGGTCCGGATCTCAAGGGAACCGGAGATTGCCCGCATCCTCGCGGACGCAGTGCACCGGGCCCTCTCCGGCCATGACCTGATCCCCGATATCCGGCCCGCCGGCCTGCCGCAGGGAATCGTGACAGAGGCCATGCCGGCAGAAGCCCCGGTCGTGCACTACCGGCACGACCCGCTCCCTACGGGCATGGTCAGCGAACCCACGCATGCCGGCACGGTTGCAACCGACCAGCGGCTCCGGCAGACCGAACTGGTGCCGGAGACGGATGCTGTGGAGAGCACGGTGCCCCCGCTCACCGTCATCGGGCAGTTTGGCGGCATCTACTTCCTTGCCACAACGCCATCGGGCGAACTGATCGTGATCGACCAGCACGCTGCCCACGAACGGATCCTGTACGAACAGGCCGGGCAGAAGGACCGGGACGATCCCCGGGTGCAGGAACTGATCGCCCCGGTCCTCCTCCACCGCACTCCCCGCGAGAGCCAGGTCCTTGCCTCCCTGATCCCGGATCTTGCGAAGGAGGGTTTTGTCCTCGAGGAGTTCGGCCGCGACACCTTCCTGGTCCGGGCCGTCCCGGTGGTGCTCGGGAAACTGGAGGATGCCTCGCTCCTGGACGATATCGTGAGCGACCTGACGAGCACCGACCGGAGCCAGCGGGTGGACAACCGGGAGCGGATCACACGTATTGTTGCCTGCCGGGGGGCGATCAAGGCCGGCACGGTCTGCACCCCCGAGCAGTGCCAGCGGGTGGCCGACCAGCTCCGGCTCACGAAGCAGCCCTATACCTGTCCCCATGGCCGGCCCACCATGATCCGGTTCTCCCGCGAGGATCTCGACACGCTCTTTAAGCGATCATGACGGAACATCACCAATCTTTTTTTCCGTTTGCCCCCAACCGAACGGTTATGAGCTGCATCGATCTACCGGTACAGAGCATCCCGTGAGGAGGGATATCTTGGCAGAACGGCAGACGCATCTCACCCCGGACGGGCATCATTTCTCCCGGGACGAACAGGGTATCGGGGCATTCCAGCATCTCGTGCTCTCCCGGTACCGGGCCTCGGCCCGGAAGTTCCCGTGGCGCGAGACCACCGATCCCTACGCCAATCTCGTCTCCGAGATCATGCTCCAGCAGACGCAGGTCGGCCGGGTGAGCGAGAAGTTCCCGGTGTTCCTATCTGCATTCCCGGACGTTGCCGCTCTTGCCGCAGCCCCGCTGGCGGACGTGCTCGCGGCCTGGCAGGGCATGGGCTACAACCGCCGGGCCATTGCCCTCCAGAAGTGCGCCCGGATCGTGGCGGACGAGCACGGGGGCCAGCTCCCGGACGACCCGGCGATCCTTGCCACCTTCCCCGGGATCGGCAAAGCCACGGCAGCCTCCATCTGCGCCTATGCCTTCAACCGCCCGGTCATCTTCATCGAGACCAACATCCGCCGGGTCTTCATCCACCATTTCTTTGATGACAGCGGGACGGTCAGCGACAATGAGATCCTCCCGCTTGTGGAGGCGGCGCTCTACCGCGCCGATCCCCGGGAATGGTACAACGCCCTCATGGACTACGGGACCGATCTGGCAAAGTCCGTGCCCAACCCGAACCGGAGGAGCCGGCACTACGCAAAACAGTCCGCGTTCGAAGGCTCCGACCGGCAGATCCGGGGTTCAATCCTGAAACTGCTGGTGGCCCAAGGCACGATGACCCGTGCGGCCATCATCCGCGAACTGAACGAGGACCGGGAGCGTGCGGGCAGGATCCTTTCCGCACTGGAAGAAGAGGGGTTCATCTGCTCCACAAAGAAAGGCCTGACACTCTCCCGCTGACGAAACGGATGCAGGAACCCGCACGTTGATATGAAGAAGATGCCATAGAACTTTTCAGGTAACCTGGAGGAGAAGATGGCCGGCTCACACGAGATCCCTGATGACGTCCGCTGGCAGATGGCCGCACGCATGCTCACCCGGCTGCCGGCAGCCTACGATGCCGCGTTCCGCCCGGTGCTCGGGCAGCAGTACGATGAGCTCGAACAGGAGATCTGGATGGAACTCACCGGGGCGGCCTATGCAGCGGCCCGCGAACTGGGTCTTTCGACCCGGTCGGCAAAGGATCTCGCCGGGACCATCCGGACGATCCTGTACATCTTCTTTGGCCCGGAGTTCTCGGCCGAAGCGCTCGAAGTAACGCCGGACCGGGCCGTGATCATTGTGAAACGCTGCCCGTTCCATGCCGGTGCCATGGTAGCCGGGGGCGGGGGCGATGACTGCCCGGTCTTCCGGCGCTGCATGTCGTTTACCCTGACCGCGGTGCCGCTCCTGAACCCGGAGTTTACCGCACGGTTCGTCCGGACCCTCTGCACCGGGGACCGGCAGTGCGAGATCACGATCGAGAAGAAACCCGTTGAGACTACAAAAAAGATGCACTGAACCGGGGATGCCCTCCCCGTCCAACTCCCGTCACTTCATGTAATAGCCGATGGCCATGAAGATGAGCCCGATGTAGAACATCACGGCAAAGGGCATGGAGAACCCGAGATCGATTGAGTCGAGCCGTTTCAAATCCTGGAGTATGATCATCGCGAACCCGATGACGAAGAACGCGATGCTGAACTGGGTCTTGGTTGCCTTGTCCATTCTTTTCCCTTCCTATCCGGTATTTGGGAAGGCGACAAAAAAAGATGTTGGTTATTAAAAATTCCCGATCACGAGCGAGTAGAGGCCGGCAGCGGGACTCGGCGGTTTGTCAACCGGCGCAACCGTGATCTTCTCCTCGGGGTACCCGAGGTTCTCGCAGACCGCCACCTGGAGCGGGAGGACGAGCCGCCGGAGCCGGATGTACAGTTCTTCCGTATCGAACTTCGGGTCGGCCAGGAGGAAGACGATCTTCCCGCGCCGCAGCTCCTCCACGGTATCGATCATGCCCTTCTCGTGGCCCCGGCCATGGGCAACGACAACGGCCACCCGTGAGAGGGGGATGTGGAGCCGGGCCGTGGCGATCTGGAGCGATGAGATACCCGGGATCACCTCGCCCTGCAGGTACCCGAGACCGGCCAGCATCGGGTCGCCGGTCGAGAGCACCACGGAGTCCTTCGGGAGCTGGTGCAGGCTCTTGAAGTCATCGATCGATTTCACCCGGCAGGAGGGGGCAAGGAACGGCCGGGCGAGTACGATCGCCCGTTCAGATCCGTACACGTTCCGGGCGGCCCGAAGTTCCTTGATCGCCTGTTCCGTCATCAGTCCCGGCCCGCAGCCAACCCCGATGATCTTCATGTGCTCCTCCCGATCATCCGGCCCTCGCGGTCGATGAGCACCACCCGGATATGGGGATAGCGCTTGTGGAAATCTGCCAGATTGTGCTCGGCAATGGCCGCAAACTCCGGCCGCACGGAGAGTTCCTCAACCGTCAGCGCACCGGTTCCTTCAAGGATTGACGGGTTGATGAAACGGAGGATCAGCGCCGGCAGGCCAAAGAGGATCGCCTCATTCTCCACGGCAGAGAGCGACTCTTCGATCTTCCCTCCGATTAAGATCACGTCCCGGCCGGGATAGAGCAGCCGGGCAAAACGGAGGCCGGTCCGGCCGGTGGTGAGAACCGGGTTCTCGGCGGACGCAATCCGCACGAGCGTGGATTCCGTGAGATGATCGTCCCACGGCTCGACAAGACCGGTGGTGCCGAGTATCGAGATTCCGCCGGCAACCCCGACCCGGGGATTCAGGGTCTTCTCTGCCACCACGGCTCCTTCCGGGATCCGCAGGGTGACCCGGACTGCTGCAAGGCCGGCGGTCTTTGCGGCTTCCTCGATTGAGGTCCAGATACAGGCAAGCGCCGGGGCACTTACGGCCGGGTCGCCGGCCCGGTACCGCGGGGTGTTGCGGGTGAACCGCCCGATCCCCTCCTCAAAGACCAGCTCCATGCCGGTTGTTGTGGCTGTCGCCTCCGCCACAAACCGGAGATGAGCCGTCACGTCGCCCGGGTAATCGCCGGGCACCTTCTCGGCCGTGCCGGTCCCTCCCCCCCCCCGGGCCGGTACATCCACGACCAGCCCGCAGGGCAGCGTGATCCGGGCCGACTCAATCGTCTGCCCACCCAGCGAGAGGACGGCAGCCTTGCAGGCCGCCGCGGCCGTGGTGCCGGTGGTAAATCCCCGTACCAGCACGCTGCCGTCCGCTGTCAGGATCGCCCGGCCCGCTTCCACGAGACGGAGCATCCCCGGAGCAACACAGCGCTCAACCCACCCATCCGGATACACAAAACCGGTGACCGGGTCCTGCATCGTCTCACCCCTCGATATACATGGTGATGCACTCGTTGAGTGCGGCTACTGCAACGGGCGTGCCGCCCCGCGTCCCTTCCGTGGAGACGGAGGGGATGTCGATCGTCCGCAGGACTTCCTTGGACTCGGCAGCGTTGACGAAGCCGACCGGTGCACCGATGATCGCGGCAGGCCGGACGCCATCCTTCACCATCGCACAGACCGAGAGGAGGGCGGATGGTGCATTGCCGATCACAACAATCGAGCCCGGCAGCCGTTCCTTCAGGGCAAGGAACCCGGCGGAACTCCGGGTGATCTCCCTCTCCTTTGCAATATCAGCGCCGAAGTCAAGGGCGCAGATTACTTCGCTCGCATGGCCCTTCTTCTGGATGCCGACCTGCACCATCCGGATATCGGTGATGATCGGGGCCCTGTTCCGGAGGGCTTCGAGCACGGCCTTCACGGGGTTGTGCTCAAACCGCATGAGATCCGCAAGGGCAAAGTCGCCGACCGCGATCGAGCAGCGCTGCCGGATCCGGTCCTCGGGCGTGTTGTTGCCGATCGCTTCCCGGGCAAGAGCCCGGGACTTCTGCGAGATCGCGTAGCCTTCCTTTGTGTCAGCCCCGACATCAATATACGTACTTTTTGTGGTAGCCGCGTGGCGTGATGATTCCTTTGACATCGTCTCCCCTCCTCCAGATCCTGCTCTCGGTCCCGCCGATGATGACAACCGAGTGCATGTCGATCTCTGATTCGTGATCCTCAATCTCTTCGAGCGTAGTGATGATGACCTGCTCACCCTCCCGCAGCGCATTCTTCACAATCGCAACGGGCGTTGTGCCGGCCAGATGGTGCCGTGCATGGCTCACGGCAATCGCGAAATTGTGCGGCCGGCCCCGGCTCTTGGGATTGTAGAGCACCACGGGGATACCCACCGAGAAGATCGTATCGAGCCGGTGCTCGATCACCTCCAGCGGTGTTAAGAGGTCCGAGAGGCTGAGCGTTGCATAATCGCCCGAGAGCGGTGAGCCGAGTAGCGAGGCTGCTGCCGTTGCCGCGGTCACGCCCGGGACGACCTCGACCTCGATCTCCGAGCCATCGTGCTCCAGTACTTCGAGCACGATGCTTGCCATGCCGTAGATCCCGGCATCGCCGCCCGAGACGATGGCGACCTTATGGGTCTTTGCGAGATCGATCGCCTGCGATGCCCGGTCCACCTCCTTTCCCATGGAACTGGAGATCACCTGCTTGCCCTCAAGCAGGGACTTGATCGGCTCAAGGTACGTGGAATGGCCGAGGACAATCTCGGCCTCCGCAATGACAGCGAGCGCCCGGCCCGTCATGTACTCTTTCTTTCCCGGGCCCAGGCCCACGATGGCGAGTCGTCCATTTCTTTCTGTATATTCAGCGTGCGATGGCAACCGTGACACTCCCGTACACTCTCTTCTTCATGATGAGGATCTTATCCTTTGATGCGGCAAGGGCGGCCGGTTCGGCAACGCCCAGGAGGCCGAGCCGGGTTGCCCGCGAGGGGCCGGTCCCTTCCTGTGCGTTTATGGTATCATCGTTCAGGAATATCAAATTCCCGGAGAGGGCACCCACGGCTTCGATGAGCCCGGCCTCGTGCATCTTCTTGGTTGTCGTTGCATAGACAAAGACGTCCGCTTCCGCGATCCCGTTCTCATCGAGTGCCGCCCGGACCGCATCGACCACCTCTCCGGGCCGGATATCCTTCCGGCACCCGATGCCGACCGTGTACTCGCCCTTCTTCACGAGAATTGAGACATCGGGCCCCGCAAGCACGATGGCCGGCCCCTTCACCGCGTGGACCGGGATGTCACTGTTAAGAATCGCGGCATTCACGGCCCGGGTCGAGTCCCGGTTCACCACGTCCATCCCGTTCTGCTCCGCAATTGTCTCCACGGCCTCGCGGCCCCGGGATTCCGTGGCGGTCGTGATGACCGGCACAAGCCCGATCCCTGAGAGTTCCTTTGCGAGTTCGTTTGCCCCGTGATGGCCGCCGAGCACGGGAATTGCGTACTGCATATCCGGGCTCACGACCACGACCGCCGGGTCCTTCCACTTGTCCTCAAGGAGCGGGGCGATCTTCCGTACCACGATGCCCATCGACATCAGCGCCACGATCCGTTTGGTTTTTGCAAACGCAGTCTCAAAAACATCCGGCCCGTACAGCTCCACGTCCCCGTCCAGGAACGCGGCTATCCGTTCTGCCTCTTCCACGGCATAGGGAAAGGTGATGACAAGGGTCTTCATGAGTAGAGGTGCGAGCGGACGAACCCGGACTTCGTCCCGAGCACAGCCCGGCCGACAATGAGGAGCGCCGAGCGGGTGATTCTGGCTTCCTCTGCCTTCTGTGCGATATCCGCGACCGTGCCCCGGATGATCCGCTGGTCGGGCCACGAGGCATGGTAGATGACGACCGCCGGCGTATCCTTCGGGCAGGCGAGTTTCTCCGTGATCTCGGCAAAGTGTTCGCTGCCAAGGAAGAACGCCATCGTAGCGGGAACCTTCGAGAGTTCCGTAATGTGATCCACGTCCAGCGTCTTACCCGCGGGCCGCGTGATGATCAGCGTGTCGGATACACCCTTGGGCGTGTACTCGGTGCCGAGTGCGGCAGCCGCAGCAAAGACCGAGGAGACGCCGGGCACGATCTTCACCGTGATGTCCTTTGCTTCGAGCTCTGCGATCTGCTCCACGATCGAACCGTAGATGGCCGGGTCGCCCGAGTGGAGCCGGACCACTTTCTTGCCGGCCTTCGCCCGGTCGGCCATGAGGGCAACCATTGCATCGAGCTGCATGCCCCAGCTGTCCACCTTCTCGGGTGCCGGGCTCCGTGCCACGAGCTGCGGGTTCACGAGCGAACCAGCAAAGATCAACACATCCGCGTGCTCAAGGATCCGCTGGCCTTTCACCGTGATGAGATCGGGATCGCCCGCCCCGGCGCCGACAAACCAGATGATCGGATTATTTTGCGGCATACATCACGCTCATGTAATCGCTCTTCTCGGGCAGGTCATCGTTCCTGTACACTTTCATGTCGTCAAAGAACATCCGTTCCACGAGCGCGAACTCGCGGTAGCCTTCGGCCCGGAGTTCGGCGGCCTTTGCCTTAGGTCTGCGGACTTTTAAGAGAATTTTTGTTGCGGAGAGCGTGCCGTCCGAGACCGTGAAGCCTTCGTTCACCGGCACGCCCGCAGCTGATGCGAACGCCGTGATCGAACTGATCCCCGGCTCGGTGCGGAATTCTATGCCGGGGTGCGTTTCTGCGATCACTGCACAGAGCCGTGAGAAGGTGGAGAAGAAGTTCGGGTCGCCGAGAATCCCGAAGACCGCAAGGCCCGACTCCGCGACCGGCGCGATCTTCGCCGCATTCTCTTTCATGCAGGCGCTGATCTTTGCCTCATCGTCCGTCATCGGGAAGTCGAGCATCACCGGTTCGCGGTAGGGCAGCACGAGATCGCGGGCGATCCGGCCCGGCACAAAGACCGTGTCGGCTTCCTTGAGGAGCCTTACAGCCCGGAGCGTCAGAAGTTCCGGGTTGCCGGGCCCGAGGCCGAGACCTACGAGCATCTGGCCCCCCGCCCGACAATGATCCAGACCGGGTCGATCGGCTTGAACATCAGGCTTCCCGCCAGTTCGTGCGAACGCGAGACCTGCACCTGCACGGCCTCCTCAAAGAGCCCGAGTTCCTGCAGGGCAGAGACTGCGTCCGAGACGGTTGAGAGGAGCACCGCGTTGATCACGATCGTCCGGCGCACTTTCTTTGTGAGCGCCGGCAGGATCGCGAGGAGATTTCGTGACCCGCCCACGAAGGCGCAGTCGAACTCCCCGGCATGTTCCAGGAACGCGGTGGCCTCGATCGTGGAGAACCGGATATTTCCCAACGCCGCATCTTTCGCGGTCTTCTCCGCGAACTCGACGGCCTCGGGCCGGATATCGATGGAGGTCACCGATTTTACGTGCCGGGCCATGGCAACCGAGACCTTCCCGGTCCCGCAGCCGATCTCCAGCACCGTGTCGGTCATCCGCAGTCCCATCTTCTGGAGGGACACGGCCATGATCTCATCCTGCGTCGGGCCGCCGGGAAGTTTTTCGGGTGGCATCTGCTCAAGTTTTGTTGGGGCGGGGTATTAAGGGTTGTTTTATTGAATGAGGGGTTCGTTCGAACCCCGAAATTGGAGAAGACCGCAGGTCTTCGACTGTTTTTAGAGATACAACCTAGTGTGATAGATTAAGGAACCTACAGGATGAGAGGATACCGTGCGGATATATCAGGAATTGAAAAAATTCCAATTACTGATGAAGACGATCTGTATAATGGATTACTATTCAATCAAAATTTTTATTAGAGTAACCTTATATTTGGGAATTGCATTCATTCATCATTAACTATGTCTGATATTACTCGCTCTGAAGACATTATCATTAAAGAACTCGGTCTTATTCAAGATGTCATTAAAAGAATGGCATCTAACTCCTTTTTGGTAAAAGGATGGGCGATATCACTTGTTGTTGCAACATTATTATTCAAAGGTTCACAAATTCAAGTTTTTATCGCATTTATCCCCTTAATTTCATTTTGGATATTAGATGCGTATTATCTCAGACAGGAGAGACTTTATCGAAGACTTTACGAATGGGTGATAAAAAATCGAAAAGAATCCGATGAGTTTTTATTTGATTTGAATGCTAATCGATTCAAAGATCAAGTTTCCTCTCTTACTGGGGTAATGTTTTCAGAGACATTAATCTACTTTTATGTATCCATGACACTTTTGCTAATGTTTTATATATTATTGATGATTATTTTAAACCATCCAAGTACTGGAGTAATTATTAATGGCACGCCGTGTATTCTTTAGTTTTCATTTTGAACGAGATGTATGGAGAGCAAATCAAGTACGTAACAGTTGGGTAACACAAGATACTGCAGGATATGTTGATGCTGCCACCTTTGAAGAAGTAAAAAAGAAAGGTGAGGCCAATGTCAAAAGATGGATTGATGATCAGTTAATCGGAACAAGTGTTACTATTATTCTAATTGGAAATGAAACAAGTTCGCGACCGTATGTACAATATGAGATTGACCAAAGTATTAGGAAAGGAAATGGGTTTGTTGGAATCTATATTCACAATTTAAAGAATCATGAACAAAAAACAGATTACATTGGTACAAATCCGCTAGATAATTTCCGCAATGCGGCAGGTACCCCATTATCAAGTATTTATAAAACATATTTCTGGGATTTCAACGATGGCTATCACAACTTGGGAACATGGGTTGAACAAGCGGCTCAAATAGCCGGGAAGTAGTAATTTTTTTCCCTCTTTAATTTTTAATGAAATGCAAATTAAAAAAAAAATCCCGACATACCCGATTCGTGATACTCTTCAACTGTAACAGCCCTTTTTTTATTCAATGCCTACTATGAAAAATTTTAAAATTTTGATATAATTGATTTTAATATCTTTTATTGGGATTAGCGTGGTTAGTACCCATACTCAAATTACACTCATCACACAACGGAACACAATTTCTTTGAATATTGTTTGAACCGCCAACAGCTGACGCACGGATGTGACCGGCATGCCAATGCATTGGGGATTCTGGTCCAGCGTTGCGGTAAATAGTTTTTGTACAGCCTTTGTTTCTACATACACCTACGCTGCTATTTCCAAACCAAAGTTCCCAACATTTTTCCCTATCTGATGAAGAAAATGGCGACATTATAACTACCAAATATTTTATTAATTTCAATATACGAAAAACATTTCGAAATGATATTTGTCCTGTTGATAATAATAATAAAATCGATGTAGAATATTTTTATTTCAAATATTATCTGTGTGGATCTACGCATCAATCGCAGTTACCTTTTTGTTCAAACCCTTCGAAGGTCCAAATATTTAAAAAAATATTTCACTTTGAAAATTTTTAATTTTTTTCAAATTTTGAAGGTTGACAGAACCGAGAAATGAAAATACCTGATGGATTTTCGAACTTTCACAATTCACAAAATATTTCCCAAAAATATTTTCAGCATCCGGAAATTTTTCTCATAGCAAGGGGGGGTCAACCATCGACCCCCCTCCCCCCATCCATTTCGTTGGGAACGTGCAGACGTAAAAGCGAGATAGCAGACCCTCCGGAACTAATCAGGAGGGGGGGTCCGTTCGCGCCCGAACGCAAGCGGGTGGGGGGTGGGGGGTTAGCGGTTGACGCCCCCCTCTCTGTTACGGTCGCTACCTTCGGTGAACGCCAACTGTGGAGACCTGCACCCCCGGATCGGTCCATCCGGGCTTGCAACAGCCCCGGATCGTCACTTTTCATCAATACCGGACCGGCCGGTTTCAGGGTTTTTTGAGAGAAGTGTTGCGGAAAACCCCGATGCGGCCCCCTTTTGGGAGAAATGGCAGTTTTCCGCAGAGAAAAACCGGCCTGTATAGAACCTGTTTCCTTTGAGGAAAGGGTGCTGCCACGATGTTCTGGTCGCGGGAGGGTGGTGATGAAGAAACACGGGTTTTGAAGATTCCCCGTCAGGTCAGAGGTCCATCGATCAGATCTCCCCATTCCGCCGCCGCCCCGACATTTCGGAACAGTATACCCCGCAAATTCGCATTTCTCCGACGGTCAATGAAGAATCGTGAAGATCTGCCGGACCTCCTGTTCATGAAAAAACTCCGGGAGTTTTGTATCAAACAGGGGGGTGTCGGATCCCAATCGGGGCTCAATTTAAGGGGCATTCCGGAATTTCAGGGAAACGGGGGGCGTAACGTGCCCGGATTCAGAAGGTTGCCAACTCCGGAAAAGGGTGGTTTTGGGAGTCAGAGTGGTTTCTTCAGAACCACGAATGAGGAGAAGAACTCCAGATGTTCTTCGATGGGGTTTCAGATACAAACCTGAATTTGGAGAGGAGTAGAAAAGAGTCCAGGCAAGAATTTTCCCGGCCCGGGAAATATTCCGGAAAAATTTGCGCTCTTAAAAAATTCTAGCTCATAAAAACATTTCCGGAAAATATTTTTTAAGATCTTCCTAAAAAAAATTTAGCAGCACGAAAATTTTTGAAAATTTCCGGATGCAGAATTTAAAAAAAATCATCCATTAAAATTGTGAAACCGGTGGCAGTTGTCGATGAACTCCTGATTTGTCCGCTCCGTTGGCCGGGTTGCCGGCCGGAGGTACCCGATAGCCGGTGTCTGCTCAGCAGGACAGTACGGGCAGAGGGCCGCATCCACGTCCCCGGCTTTCTCCCGGACCGGACAGTAATAGATCCCGTCCGTGAACTCGACCTCGTCCCCGCCCGGGAACGGTGTGCCCACCGCATGCCCGGGCTCGTCAAGCACCAGCATGCAGTAACCGGCAAGGAGGTATTTCAGGAACCGGAGTGCCGGTGCATCGCCTCCGTTATCCTGCTGGCACTGGCCGGCAACCATCTCCCAGTACTTCTGCTGCTCGTTCGTGACCGGCTCGTGCAGGGTCTTGAACGTTCCCTGCTGGAAATCAAGTCGGATACGCTGGTAGGTGCCGAGCAGGTGCTCGGTGATCTTCTGCGTGAGCCCGTCGCGGTACTCAGGAGAAAGATCCTGAACTTTTGTCTCAAAGTTCCGCTTCATCCGCTGGATATCGGCCGGGGAATGGGCAAGTACGAGCCGTGCGATCTGCTCTCCCAGCTGACCCCGGGTCTTTGCCTCTTTGAGGAGTTGGCACTGCTCTGCAATCAGGGTGCCGGGTTCAAAGGATGCTATCGCTTTATTAAACAGTGACATGGGGTGTGCTCAGGTGATTACGCGATACGTTTGAACCGGGAAAATATAACCTCTCCGGTAGGGGATGTTGGAGAACGAAGAGGAATTTTCCCGGGTTTTTAAAAAAAAACTGGTGCAGGGACATTTTTTATATTGCCCTCTCCAATTATTGTTCATGGTGAACGCCATGAGTGAGTGCTTTATTTGTCAATAACCTGCGATTTTTAGATACCACGTTACGGGACGGGGAACAGACACCGGGTGTCTCGCTTGATCCGGACCAGAAATTTGAGATTGCGTCAAGGCTCTCGGACATTGGTATCGATGTCATCGAGGCCGGGTCTGCCGCTGCATCGGATGGCGAGCGGGAAGCAATCCGGCGGATCGCGGATGCCGGCCTGAAGCCCGAGATCTGTACGTTTGTACGGGCCCTGCATCTCGACATCGACTATGCTGCCGACTGCAATGCAGACTCGATCCATCTTGTTGTCCCGGTCAGCGACCTCCACATTGCAAAGAAACTGCGCAAGACCCGTGAAGAGGTGGCTGCCATGGCGATGGATGCCGTGGAGTACGCGAAGGGCCGGGGGCTCATTGTCGAGCTCTCGGGCGAGGATGCGTCCCGGGCCGACCAGCAGTTCCTCCGCTCGATCTTCACGGACGGTGTGGCGCACGGGGCGGACCGGCTCTGCTTCTGCGACACGGTCGGACTGCTGACCCCCGAGAAAGCAGCGGAGTTCATCCCGCCGCTTGCGAAGATCGCCCCGCTCTCGATCCACTGCCATGACGATCTTGGGTTTGCCCTGACCAACACGATGGCAGCGCTGAAGGCCGGTGCTTCCTGCGCCCATGTGACCGTCAACGGCCTGGGCGAGCGGGCCGGCAACACGCCCTTTGAGGAAGTGGTGATGGCGCTCGAAGTGCTGTACGGGTACCCGACCCGGATCAAAAAGGAGCAACTCTACCTCCTCTCAAACCTCGTCTCCCGGCACACGGGTGTACCCCTCGCGGTGAACAAGGCGATCGTAGGTGAGATGGCCTTCACGCACGAGAGCGGCATCCATGCCCACGGCGTGATCCGCGAGCCATCCACGTACGAGTCCGTGAGCCCGGAGATGGTGGGCCGCAAGCGCCGTATTGTGCTCGGCAAACATTCCGGTTCCGCATCGATCGAGGCCGCCCTGCACGAGATGAACTACCTAGCTGACGAGAAGCAGATGAAGGAGATCTTAAAACGGATCAAGCAGCTGGGCGACGACGGGAAACGCATCACCGACACCGACCTGATGGCGGTGGCCGATGCCGTGCTTGCCATCCAGTGCGACCCGGTCATCAAGATGCGGCAGTTCACGGCAACGTCCGGCAGCCACATGATCCCGACCGCCTCGGTCACGCTGGTCGTGAACGGTGTGGAGATGACCGGCGCTGCAACGGGCGACGGGCCCGTGGATGCGGCGATGGAAGTGCTCAGGAAATGCGTGGCCGATGTCGCGGACATCCGGCTCGAAGAGTACCATGTCGACGCAATCCGGGGCGGAACCGACGCCCTTGTCGAAGTGACCGTAAGATTAAGTAAAGACGGGAAGATAATTACTTCACGCGGCGCCCGCACCGACATCATCATGGCAAGTGTCGAGGCGATGATCGCCGGTATGAACAGACTATTGAGGGACAGGACATGAAAACAGGGGCAAAAATCCTCGTCGAATCACTCCAGCGCGAAGGCACCGAGATCATCTTCGGGTACCCGGGCGGAGTGGTGCTGCCGATCTATGATGAACTCTATGACTCGTCATTGCGGCACATTCTCGTACGGCACGAACAGGCTGCTGCGCACGCCGCCGATGGCTATGCGCGAGCGAGCGGTCGTGTAGGGGTATGCCTCGCCACGTCCGGGCCCGGTGCCTGTAACCTTGTCACCGGCATTGCCACGGCCTACATGGATTCGGTCCCGATCGTAGCGCTGACCGGGCAGGTCCCGACAAACCTGCTGGGCAACGACGCCTTCCAGGAGTCCGACATCACCGGCATCACGATGCCGATCACAAAGCACAACTATCTCGTGAAGAGTGCCGGCGAAGTGAGCCGGGTTGTCCAGGAAGCGTTCTATATTGCCGGGACCGGCCGGCAGGGCCCGGTCCTGATCGATATTCCCAAGGATGTCAGTACCGGCATGTCTGCGGACGTGAAACTGCCGGAGAAGGTCACGCTCCGCGGGTACAATCCCACGTACAAGGGCCACAAGCGCCAGATGGAAAAAGCGCTTGAGCTGATCAGCCTTGCGGAGCGCCCGCTCATCTATGCCGGCGGGGGCATAATCTCATCCAATGCCTCGCCCGAACTGGTGGAATTTGCCACCCTCGCATCGATCCCGGTCACGACCACGCTGATGGGGATCGGGTGCATCCCCTGCCACCACCCGCTCAACCTTGGGATGCTCGGCATGCACGGGACCGAGTATGCAAATTTCGCGGTCACGGAATGCGATCTCATCATCGCAATCGGCGCACGGTTTGATGACCGGGTTACCGGCAAACTCGAGACCTTTGCTCCCCATGCACGGATCATCCACATCGATATCGACCCGGCCGAGATCGGCAAGAACAAGCATGTCGATGTGCCCATTGTCGGCGATGTCAAAGCGGTCCTTCAGGACATGCTGGTGCTCATGAAGAAACGGGACGCCCACGAGACCTGGTTAAAGAAGATCAAGCACTGGAAACAGTTCCACCCGCTCAAGTGCCCGTCGACAGGTGGACTGCACCCGCAGTTCATTATCCGGACCCTGAGCGACCTCGTCAAGGACAAGGCCGTGATCGTCTCTGAAGTTGGCCAGAACCAGATGTGGACTGCGCAGCACTTCTGCTTCCACAACCCCCGGACCTGGATCACATCGGGGGGTCTTGGCACGATGGGCTACGGCCTCCCCGCAGCAATGGGGGCGCACTTCGCCCGCCCGGATGTCCCGGTCTTCGACATTGCTGGTGACGGCAGCATCCAGATGAACATCCAGGAGTTCGGTACGCTGGCGTCCGACAAGATCCCGGTGAAGGTCGTGATCCTGAACAACATGTATCTCGGCATGGTCCGGCAGTGGCAGGAACTCTTCTACGACCGCCGGTACTCGTTCACCGAGCTCCCGCCGGTTGACTTCGTGAAGATCGCGAATGCCTACGGTATCGAAGGCATGCGGGTCGAGTCACCGGACGAGGTGCTCCCGGCATTGCAGGCGTCGATTGACTGCGATGGGCCGTTTGTCATGGACTTCCGGATCGAACGGGAGGAGAATGTCTTCCCGATGGTCCCGGCCGGTGCTGCGATCAACGATATGATAGGAGGGCATCCACGGACATGAAGCCCCACACGTTATCCATCCTTGTCGAGAACAAGGCCGGTGTCTTATCCCGGGTCACCGGGCTCTTCTCCCGGCGCGGGTTCAACATTGAGAGCCTGGCGGTCGGCCCCTGCGAGGAACCGGACATGAGCCGGATCACCATTGTGGTCATCGGTGACGATGAGAAGATCGAGCAGGTGATGAAGCAGCTGAACAAGCTGATCGATGTGATCAAGGTCTCGGACCTGACCGACAGCGAGCGGGTGGAACGCGAGCTTGCACTCATCAAGGTGACGGCCGAACTCGGGACCTCGCGGGCCGAGATCATGCAGATCGCGTCCATCTTCCGGGCGTCGATTGTGGACGTTGGGGCAAAGACCCTGATCCTGCAGGTCATCGGCGACACGGACAAGATTGATGCTATGGAGAAACTGCTCCGGCAGTACGGCATCAAGGAGTTCGTTCGGACCGGGACGATCGGGATTCTCCGCGGGTCCAAGACCGTGACGAGCGGGAAGTAATTTCTTACCGAGTCACTTTTTTTATCCGGTTATCGGTCGAGAATATTTTTTTGTGCTCTGTAGAAATCCTCTTTCAAAGAGGGGGGACTGATGCCCTTATACCCTTTATGGATAATTGCCGCATCCCCGAAGAGCGAGTCGGAGAATCCTTATTGATTCTCCACCTTTGGGTTCTGATGAGCCCGTTGAAGGCATAACAGGGTTACAATGCAGAAAGTACCGGATAAAGATCAGTTTAATCTTCTTATCAGCAGCCACGGGCACATTCCTGCGCAGTCTTAATGCATCGTCCCATACATGTCCGGTCTCCATGACAATTGTCCCGGCATTCTTTATGGCTGTACGTGCAGCCCGCTCCGCACTGGTTGCTGGGGGCCTGGATGGCATTCTGGTCCGGAAGATCCACCGCATAATAATGCGCCCCAGCAAGAATACTGCCGACAAGAGACAGACAGACCATGAACAATACGAGCCGGCCAAGTGGCGTTCCTGCGGATGGTGATTCAGTCATTGTTGAACTCCTTAAGATGATCTCAGGTATTCTGTGGTTGTGCTGAACGATATATAAACTCAGCGCATTAACCGGCAGATATACTTCCTGGTACCCTGCAGTTCTGGAAGGGTGACATTCTTTTTTCCTTTTTTACCATGTTTCGCTGCGTATTTCCGACATGAATTCCGCCACACGGTACCGAGTTCCTCATACACAAACTTCATACCCTGTTCAGATAATATCCAACGCAAGGGACTTGCCATGAAGCGGAAGATCATCAGCATTGACGATACGAAATGCACGGGATGCGGGCAGTGCATCCCGGACTGCCCGGAGGGAGCGCTCCAGCTGATTGACGGGAAGGCCCGGCTCGTGAGCGACCTTTCCTGTGACGGTCTTGGTGCCTGTATCGGCACCTGCCCGGAGGGTGCGATTACCGTTATCGAGCGTGAGGCCGTGCCGTACGATGAGAAGACGGTGATGGCAAATATCGCAAAGCAGGGCGTACCGGTGATCAAAGCCCATCTCGAACACCTTGCGGGTCACGGCCAGACCGAATACTACAATGAAGCGATCGAGTACCTGATCGAGAACAACGTCGGGATCCCGGATCATGCCGGACCAACGGCTCCTGAGACGGTCCCGTTCGGTACGCGGACCGCCCGGGCGGCTCCCCTCAAAGTCTGCCACGCCGGCCCCCACGAGCCCACCCCGTTTGCCGGCTGCCCCGGTTCAGCGGCCCGCAGTATTCCCCATGAAGGTCCTCACACCGGCCCCCGCCAGCCCTCGGGTACCGGTCCTTCCGAGCTCCGGCAATGGCCGGTCCAGCTGGCGCTGCTCAATCCATCGGCCCCGTACTTCGACAACGCTGATCTCCTCGTCTCTGCGGACTGCGTCCCGTTCGCGTACCCCGGGTTCCATGAGGAGTTCCTGAAGGGCCGGATCCTGATCATCTTCTGCCCAAAACTCGATGCGGATATTGACGGGTATATCGAGAAACTTGCAGCAATCTTTGAAGAGCACACCATCAAATCGATCACGCTCCTCCACATGGAGGTGCCCTGCTGCGGTGGCGTGCGATATGTGGTGGAGAAGGCGCTGGCAAAGGCCGGGGTGACGATCCCGGTTGAAGAGAAGACGATCACGATCGATGGCAGGCTTGAGTAACCGGATCGATGATCCGGTTCCCCACACACGTTCCTGTTGTAAATTTATTAAAAAAAGATTTTTTTGCGGCTTCAGGTATTCCTGAACACACCTTTCGGCACGGAGATCTCGAACTTGGCTCCTTCGCCGGGATTGCCCGCTTCCCATATGGTGATACCGGTGACCGCCAGGATCTCCCGGATCAAAAAGAGGCCGTATCCCGCATGCTTGCGGCTGCCCCATTCCTTGGGGAAGAGGCCGCCTTTCAGTTCCTTGGCAATCCCGACACCATTGTCCTCGCAGATGATGACGAGCCGGTCTTCCTCTTTCCTCTGGTAAATCCGGATCGTTGAAAGACTGCTCCCGCCATATTTCAGCGAGTTGCTGATCAGGTAGTAGAAGACCTTCTCCAATAACGGGTCGGCATAGATCTCCACGTCATGGATATCCATCTCGAAGTTGACATTGCCGAGATCGATCCCGACCTTGGCCCGCATGATGGCATCCGCTGCATTCTGCCACGCGGGGGTGGTGGCACCGATGTCCTGGTACTCTTTGGTGAACTTGATCTGCCGACGGATCCGGTTGATGGCTTCCTCGACCATGACGACATCCTCACTCTTACCGGCATGTTCGAGATCCTTGTGGAGCTGGGTCAGCTCGTTGAGCATATCGTAGCGGGTGATATTGTTGATGAGCGCCAGTTTGGCATTCGTCCGTTCCATCAGGTTCTGGGCGGCTTCAACCTCTCCCGACATCTGAGTCAGCTCATGCCATCGCCGGATAACAAAGTAGACAAGACCGAGAACAAGGAATATTGCAACGAAGATGACAGCGCTGGCATGCTGGGCCCCGGAGGTCTCAAGGAGACTGAGAAGCGCGCCGGTCATGTTCAGGAAATATGCCGCAATATACACAATCACCGCCAGGATGGCAATGAGGAGTATATCCAGGAGAATCCTCAGATGCGGCGATCGGGTTTTTTCAATTTGGTCCTCACTCATAGTCATATATCGCCCTTTCAAAGATTATCAACTTACTTATATATTCCATAAAGGCCGGCCCCGGAAAGCCCCTGATTACCAGACCCCTCAAAACAGGCAGATCCATTGGTATAACCCGCGGGTTCAATGATCCGGATTCTTGGTAGATATATTTCCCGGGAGTAATGCGTCCAATATATAACCCGCGATTGACAGGGTATCTGCGAGACAACTGACTTTGTATCAGTTGCACCTGGAAGTGAAAACGATGAAGATCTTAAAGAGTCCACTTGCGATTCTTGCAGCCCTGTGGTGTGTGGCCGTTTTACTTGTACCGGTTGCACTTGCACAGGAGTCCGGCCCGGGCGGGATGTCCGGTTTCGGAAGTTCCGGCAGCGATGCCGGTATCATGGCACAGCCGCCCTCCGGCGGATCGGGAACCAGCATGGGCCCGGGCGGTTCCGGGAACAGCCAGGGAGGATCTCCTCCATCAGGTGGATCGGGAGATTCCTCGGCACATGGTGGACCGGGGAACGGAATGGGTGCCGGAAATACACCCATGAAAGAACCCCCCACCGGTGACTTCGGAAACATGACCCGCACGGGCGGGCCTGGCCGCGGTATGGGTGGCGGAAACATGACGTCCATGGACTTTGGGAATACGACACGCCCTGAGTTCGATGATCAGGCATTCGGGAACATGACTCCCCCGAAATTCGGGAACCAGACGTTTGGCAACATGACCGCACCGGGCATGCATGGTAACAGCACCCAGATGCACCGCGGGCCCGGCAACCAGACCCTCTCCAATGCCACACCGCCTTCGGATGGACAGGGCAACGCACAGGGAGAACAGGACCCGCCCGCGTCTTCCGGTGTCCAGTCATCAGCGCAGGCACAACAGCAGTCAAAAGAAGATGTCATCGCCAGCCTGATCAGCCAGTTGCAGGCGCTGCTGTCTGGTAAGACGTAACGATACCAGAATCTTGAGGGATCATCATCCTGTTTACCGGGAGATCATGTTCCCTTCCCCTTGGGGACAATCCCCCTTCATTTTACCCGCCCGGATCTCCAGTATCCGCTCCACTGAATAGATCCACGTCATTTTTGCCTCATTGGAATCCCTGCCAAGGAAGAGCGCACTGATCCGCAAGCCCATGCTCATCGCGATAAGCGTGGCTGAAGCCGCTTCAGGGTCAACATCCTTGGACAGTTTTCCTTCAGCAATCATCCGGACAAGGTAGTCGCGGATGAGAATCCGGTTGCCATCAAAGATAATGGAAAAATCTTCCCGGTACAGCGGATCCTGAATGAGCCGGACCGGCAGCTGGAAGAAGATTGCTGCATAGGGCTTCTGCTGCTCGAAGATTAGATCGGCAAGGCCCTGGATCATGGTGGGGACATCATCGCTGCCGGAAAGTGTTCTCTCAATCCCTGCCCGGATATTCCGGAACACCTCCTGGATCACCTCCCGCAGTAGGGCATCGCTGTTCTCAAAATAGGCATACAGCGCCCCCTTGGTGACGCCGACTCTCTTTGCAATCGCGTCCATTGTTACCGCATCCCAGCTCTTCTCCGAGGCGATCACAATGGCGGCCGCTATGATCTTCTTCCTGGCATCCTCCCGGTATTCCGTATTGATCCGTGGCATGGTCCTGTACCTGCATTAGCCGGTTGTGTATATTCACCTTGTGTTTGCATGTTTAAATTATTGTTCAATAAACTAAACAAATGTTTATTTAATTGAACATTTGTACACTATGCAGGGACCTATGAGGCCCGCACAATCCCGGAAACACCGGAGGAGATGGCGATTTTTGTGGAAGAAGAAAGACGACAAGGCATCAGGCAGCGCGAGCGGAACACCGGGACAACAACCGGGTGCATCGGGCCGCTGACCCTGGTATTATCTGCGCTGATCCTGTTTGCATTTATCACGGTACCCGCAGGAGCAATGGATACCGGGGCTGGTACAACGAACCCCACGGTCATCATCACGGACTATACCGTGACTCCCGCAGTTCTCCTGCCGGGCGACATGGGCACAATCACCCTGACCATCCGGAACACAGCCGAGAGCGCCTCGCTGAACGAGAACAGCGGTATCACCACCGGGGGCACGTTTGCAAACTCGAAGAGCACCGACATCAATGTTTTCATCGAGAATGTGCACCTTGAAAAAAACGGCGTTGATGTCCTGACCGGTGACTTCGACCGGCTCGGAGAACTCGGGCCCGGCCAGTCGATCCCGGTCACCTTTGTCATACGCGCTCCCGAAAAGAGTGGGATCTATTTTCCCGAGGCATGGATCGATGTCAAAGATGGGAGAAGCACCCGGTACCCGCTGACGGTCAACGTGAACACCGACATCTCGACCCAGAAGAAGCCGGCGCTCACCGTCGTACAGTCGCTGCCGGAACGTGTTGCCCCGGGGGATGACTGTACCGCGGGGATCACGATCGCCAACACCGGGCTCTTACGGGCAAGCGATATCACGATGGTGGTAAATTCAACTACAAAATCGCTGGTCCTCAAAACACCTGGCCGATATTACACGGAACATCTCGATCCTGGCGAGGGTGCGAACATGACACTCGTTTTAGCAACCGACAAGAACACCCCGCTCGGTATCGACCCGGTCACCCTTGCCCTCACCTACCGGAACCCGGACGGGACAACCGAGCGGCAGATAGAAACTCTCGGCATACCGGTCAAGGGCCGGGCGGATATTGCCGTCAAGTCCTTCTCCACCGACCCGGTCCGCCCGGTACCGGGCAATGCCTTCACCCTGATCATACGGGTAGAGAACACCGGCACCGACCAGGCCACATCAGTACGGGCAATGCTCGACAGCCCGTTTGCCGGGACCACGACTTCGTTCATTGGCTCCATCGACAAGGACAGCGATGCCCCGGCGATCTTCTACCTCCAGGCCACCAAGGACGGGACCGTGCCGGTCAACCTGACGGTCAGCTATACCGATGACTTCGGCCCCCAAGCGATCACGGAACAGGCAACGGTTACGACCAGTCCGTCCTCCGGAATAATACCTGTCGCCATTGCGATTCTGGCTGCCGGTATTATCGCAGGCGCGGCATACTGGTACTTCCGCATCCGGCCGGGGAAGCGGCATGGAGAATAACCATGGCGGGTACGGCGTCTCGCTCTACCTTGCCGTGCGGGCGATCCGGCGCGGCAACCGGAGTACGCTTGTCCTCACCATCCTGATCATCGCGCTCGTCATAGTCCTGATGAACTTCCTGGGCATGATCATCAGCGGCGTTGTCACCCTCTACAATGACCAGATGATCGATTACCAGTACGGCCACGTGGCTATCGAACCCCGGGACAAGGAGATCGTTATTGCCGATGCCGATGCGCTCGTGAAGCGCTTAAAGCAGATCCCCGGGATCACCGGGGTTTCGGCCCATACCGGCACCGCAGTCACCATCACGAATATCAAGACCGGGAAGCTCCAGTCAAAATCACTGACTGCCTTCAATCCTGAAGACGAGCAGAGCGCCACAAAGTACCACATGGTCATAACGGACGGGGACTATCTCTCGAAGGGAGACACCGGCCAGATCCTGATCGGGACCCTCCTTGCGGGTAACGAGGATGAATCGCAGGACAAGATGCCATCGCTTGGCGGAATCAAGGTGGGCGACCGCGTTGAGGTGGCCTACAGCAACGGGGTGGTGAAGACCTACCGGGTGAAAGGGATCTACGAATCTCTCGGGGTCCTGATTGACTCCTCGGCATTTGTTACCCGGAACGAGATGGACTCTATCATGCACTCGGAAGACACGGCAACCGAGATCCTGGTACGGGGTGCATCGGCTGACGACGCCCCGGCGCTCAAGTACACGATCATGAGTTATGGTGTGGAGGAAAAGGTGAAGACCTGGAACGAGAAGGGCAAGGGGATCATGGGCGACGCCATCTCCAGTTTCAACCTTATCAAGAACATCATGACGTTTGTCTCCCTCATTGTCGCAAGCGTCGTGGTCTTCATCGTGACCTATATCAACATCATCAACCGGAAGAAGCAGATCGGGATCCTGAAAGCGATTGGCATCCGGAAACAGATCATCGTTGGCAGCTACCTGATCCAGGTCCTGTTCCAGTGTGCCTGCGGCATCCTTGTCGGTATCCTGATGCTGAACGCGATCAGTTTTGTGCTCACCGTCATCAAGCTCCGGTTCCCGATGGGATATATCACGCCGGTCGTTGATTACAGCACCCTCGCTGTCAGCATCGTACTGCTCTGTATTGTATCCCTGGTTTCCGGCTACATCCCGGCCCGCCAGGTAGTGAACGAAGAGATCCTTGATGCGATGAGGGGTTAAGATGATCGAAGTTACCGATCTAAAAAAGATCTACCTGCTGGGTGCAGTCGAAGTGGCGGCCCTCCGGGGCGTTTCGCTCTCTATACAGAAAGGCGAATTCGTCGGGATCATGGGCCCTTCCGGGAGCGGGAAGTCCACGCTGCTCCACCAGCTCGGGCTGCTCGACACGCCAACCGGGGGTCATATCCGGATAGATGGCACGGACGTCGCACAGCTGGACGACGAGGCGCGGACCCGGTTCCGGCTCCTGCACCTTGGCTACGTATTCCAGGATTATGCGCTGGTCTCCGAGTTGACGGTGAAGGAGAACGTGGCGATCCCGACGATCATGCAGGGCAAACCTCTTGCGGAATGTTACGTTGCAGCAACAAGAGTACTGGAAAAAGTGGGACTCGGGAAACGGCTGGACCATCTCGTCTTCGAACTTTCCGGCGGTGAACAACAGAGGGTCTCGATCGCCCGGGCACTTGTCAACACACCTTCTATCGTCTTTGCGGACGAACCGTGCGCAAACCTCGACACGGAGAATTCCCGGACTGTGCTTGAACTCTTCCGGGCCGTGAACCGGGATCTCGGCCAGACCGTGGTCATGGTCTCGCATGAACCGTGGCACATGGAGTACTTCGACCGTATCATCTTCATCCGTGACGGGCTGCTGGATACGGAGCGAATTTTGCGGGAAGGACAACAGAACTGCCCTTCGGCCGGGGAGACCCCATGAACCCCCCGGACCCGGAACGCCATACCCTGCCTGACCCCCAGGTGATCGCCCAGTCCACCGGCCATATGTTTTTTTTAAACGGCATACTGCACCCCTCTCTCCGGTGGCCCTTTGGATCACTTGGTGTTTTTATTGCGTGCGTTGCCGAGGTCCACGGGGGCGAAATTTCGGAGTTGCTGTTTTTTTTATTGGCGCCAGGCCATCACATACGGCATTATCTTCTGCATGAACACCGTACGAAAAAACCACCCGGTACCGGCGAAGTATGGGAATGCAGGCAGGTATCCCGGGGCAATTTCAGGAGGTACGGGATCTCCTGTCATGAGGCACGGGTCCGTTTGAGTGTGCAACTATTCTTGGGACCCGGCCTACAATCACCAGATTATCGCAGAACCATATATATCAATTACATTTAATTCCCTGAATCAAACCGCTGTAATCGACCGCTTGCCTGAGCGGGCCGGTGCATCCGTGATCCCGCTCAGAAACCCTTGTGCCGGTACGGTATGCTCGGGTGCCTGTACGGCCCGTGGGACTACCGTACTCCTGCCGGATTTGGAAGAGGTCGCTTCACCCATCTTCCGCTTTCTCTTCAACGGTACCGTCCGTTCGCAGGCATCGCAGTTGTGGCAGTTGCCAAGGGAGTACTCCTCGCCAAAGTACGCGAGTAAATACTTTCTCCGGCACTCCGCCGATTCACAATAGGCCGCCATCTCTTCGAGTTTCTTTGTCGCCATCCGCTGGTGCTTCGCATCGCCGTTACCTGTCTGCAACAAGCGCCGCATCTTCGCAATGTCGGCCCGGCTGTAGAAGAGGAGGCACTCGGCGGGTTTTCCGTCGCGGCCGGCCCTGCCGGTCTCCTGGTAATAGGACTCGATGCTCTTCGGTATATCGTAGTGGATGACATACCGTGTCTCGGCCTTGTCGATTCCCATGCCAAAGGCAACCGTTGCGCAGATGATCTTTGCCGTGCCGCGGATGAACGCATCCTGCACCTCGTCCCGCACGGGTCGCGAGAGACCGGCATGGTAGGCCCGGGCTGCATACCCTTTCTTCCGGAGTGCGGCAGCGCATTCCTCGGTGCTGTTCCGGCTCAGGCAGTACACGATCCCACTCTCATCACGATGCCGGGCCACGTAATCGAGCAGCATGATCTGGGGGTTCTTCTTTCTGACAATCCGGTAGCTGAGGTTCTGCCGGTTGAAACTGCCGGTGAACTCGCGTGCATTTGATAGTCCCAGTTGCTGCCGGATATCGGCCCTGACCTGCGGAATGGCAGTGGCGGTGAGAGCGATGACAGGAACATCCGGGAATTGTTTTTTTAAGAGCGAGAGCCTGCGATACTCGGGCCGGAAGTCGTGGCCCCATTCCGAGATGCAGTGGGCTTCATCGATCGCAATGAGCCGGACATCGCACTGCTGCAGGAGTTCGAGGAACTTGGGCTGGAGGCATTTCTCGGGCGAGATAAATAGGAGCCGTACGCTGCCGTCCCGCATGCGGGTAGTGATCGTATCCTGCTCCCGGTTCGTGAGACCCCCCGTGCAGGCTGCAGCGGGGATGCCCCGGGCATTGCAGTCATCGGCCTGGTCTTTCATGAGCGCGACGAGCGGCGAGATGACGAGCGTGAGACCGCCAAGGTACAGGGCCGGGAGCTGGTAGCAGAGCGATTTTCCCCCGCCGGTTGCGAGGATGGCGAGCGTGTCGTGGCCGGTGGTGATGGAACGGATGATGGCTTCTTGGCCGGGGAGGAACGCGGTGTGGCCCCAGTAGGTCTTTAAGAGTTCGTGGATTGTTGGCATGGGGTGGTTCCGGGGTTTTGTCTGCCTGAAACTTTCAGGCCCGGGTATTTGAATGCCCGTGTGCGGGGGGTGAAGGTGAAGATCCGCATCAGACCGGTCCCCCAGGACTTGTTTCCGGTCAGAATGGAAGATTTTATGATGAAACGGGCAGCAATCCCCCATTAAGCGGAATCATCCACCGGAATAATTCTGGTGGAAGCAGGGTTAATTGATCAAAGACAAAAAACCATTCCGGAGAAAAGAATCCATGAAGAACATCATCCTCATCGGCATGCCCGGGGCAGGAAAGAGCACCGCGGGAGTGATCCTTGCAAAGCGGCTGGGGCTGAATTTTATCGATACGGATCTTGTGATTCAGGAGCGGAACGGCCGGCTCCTGCAGGAAATTATTGATGGGGAAGGGCCCGAGGTGTTCAAAAAGATCGAAGAGACAACAATACTCGCTCTCCAATGTCACAATACCGTCATTGCCACGGGAGGCAGCGTGGTGTTCAGTGAAAGAGCCCTGCAACACCTGAAATCGGAAGGAGTGGTCGTTTACCTCAAAATCTCTTTTGATGAGATGGAACGAAGACTCAAAAACATTACGAATCGGGGAATTGTACTTGTTGCAGGGGAGTGTCTTCGTGAGATGTATAACGAGAGGATTTCATTGTACGAAAAATATGCTGATATCACCATCACCTGTTCAGATAATGATTTTGAAACGGTTGTTGGAGACATCATCAATAACCTTGAAAAATATTAGATGGATCGGTGTTTCAGTGACTACCCCTTCAGCACTTGTTAACACCGGATAAATCCGGCATATACACGGTCAACTTCCTTACCCTCACCATTATCCAGCTCCCCGCCCAATCACTGGTAACAAATGTCCACCGATCCTGAAGAAACCCTCGACCCTGAAGACATCCTCTGGTTCTCCTATGACTGGTGCTCCCTCCCCTGGTCCCCGTGGGTCCCGTTCTCCGCAGACCGTCACGTGTTCCACGAGATCCCAAACGAGCCCGGTCTCTTCCGCATCCGCGAAGTGGGAACCGACTACCTCATGTACATCGGTGAGACCAGGAGACCGCTCCGCCAGCGGCTGCACGATCTTATAATCGAACTATCCCGGGCAGAGCAGATGCCGTGGAGCGAACCCCATGCTGAAGCGCCCGCGCTCTGGGCGTACCAGAAGGAACGGCCACCTGTCCTTGATGATGAAAAGAATATTCTGGATGCGGCACCTGCTGAAAAAACGTTAGGCCTCAATGCGGATGAAATCTCATCCGATGCCGAAGAGTTGCCCGGTCCGGAACCCTATGGGTACGAATGTTCAGCCACTCCGCTCGATGCATCCATGAGTGGGAGGAAGGGAATGGAGGCGTTTCTGCTCTACCGGTACCGGCAGGAGTATGGCTCTTCACCGCTCTGTAACTTTGGGCGGTTCCACCCGCGGTACCGGAAGTCCACGAATAAAAAAGAGAACAAGCGGGGCGGGAGACTTGGCACGGACCAGAAGGATAATCCGGCAGGATTTCCCAGCATCACGCCGCTCGAAGCAGTCGGGACACCGGGCGACCCGGACTGGATGGGGCTTGAGTGGACGGAGTACCAGCCGCTCTCAGCTGAATCGCTTCAGGCTGTTGCGTCCGGTGCGGGGCTCTACCTGCTCGCGGATGCCGGGTCGCAGGAGATCGTGTACATCGGCCAGTCTGCGGATGTGTTGACGCGTTTGCTCGATCATGGCAGGAGATCGTGGGACGAACGAACGCTCACGTTCTCGTACCAGATCATCGGGCAGTCGGTGCTTCCCCACAATCTCCGGGAACTGGAGAATGACCTCATCGGGAATTTCTTCCAGCAGAACAAGATGGCGCCGGCGTTCCAGTTCCGGACCAGCCGGTAATTTTTTATAAGTGACCGCCTCGCGTTATCGTCAAGATAAAGGAAATTTCTCTCAACTCCCAATTCTCCGGCTTACGAGGGTACGGTCGTTCCGGCCGGGCAATGCCGGTACCTGTCACAACAGAGAAACATTTATACTCCGGGCCTCAATGATAATCACACAGTTTCAATATAGACTGTTCGAGAAATCATTATGTTTGGAGCATCGAATTTTGGTGGTAACCGCGGTCCCCGCGACTTCGGTCCCCGTGAAATGACAAAAGTAGTCTGTTCAGACTGCGGAAAAGAGTGCGAAGTACCGTTCAAGCCAACCGAGGGAAGGCCCGTCTATTGCCGGGACTGCCTGCCGAAACACCGGAAGCCCCGCTTCTAAGGTGTCTTAACGGTTTATCATTTTTTCAATTTTTTAAGTTCAAAAAAATAGGTAGTGTTTTTTTAAAGAGCGCAAGCCATCACGGCCAATCGGTTCTGCTCACTTTGCGCTGTCGTACCCGCACCGCTTGCAGCGATAGGTGCCATCGGGCCTCTCTACGATCTTGGGGTCATGGCACTGCTCGCAGATCGGGCGGTCCTGTTTTACCTTCCGATTTGCCTGGGGTTCTTTTTCCATGGAAAATGATTGCCGGGTTTTCTATAAAGATGTACCCTGTTGCGGCATGGCCGTGGCCTGTCGCGTATGGTCCGTCATTCAGGATCCGGACAAAGGTATCCGGCGAATGTCCATCCCGGGAGAATAACGGTTTATACCAGCATACCGAGATACTGCGCCCCGTCCGGCCCCAGCTCCGCCATCAGGCTGGAGATGAGATACACCGTGATCAGGACCAATGCGATCACAGCGATGGCGATCGCGAAGATGACAAATATGATGAGGTGGATCGTGTTAGCCGGCTGGAATTCCAATGTTCCTGCGTTCATCTTTCCTGCCACCATGTAAGCATCGTACATTGCGTAGAGCCAGACGATAAGTCCGGGAATGATCAGGGCCACAAGACCCGCGAGCGTCAGGATAAAGAACGCAAATCCCTTCTTTGTCTCGCCATTGTAGACCTGTCCGAGCCCGGGCAGCACTGAGGAGCAGAGCCCGGCCGTGGTCCCGTTCTTCAGCTCCGGTACCACGGCTGAGGTTTCCGGACAGCTCCCGTCCATCCGGTTGCCGCATGAGCTGCAGAAGCGGGGCGAGGGATCGATTGAGACAAAACCACAGTGCGGACAGGTGGAGGTCATGATGTGCTGATCGCTCCATTGTCCCATGGACGATAAAAATGCTTGGGGCGGGGGTGCGATCAGAGGATGAGCATCACGCAGAGCATGATGCCGATGAGGAGCGTCAGCACGATCGCGACAGGCGCAACCTTCCGGATGACCTCGCCTTCGATACCTAGCTTGTCGATGACTGCCGCCGCATTCAGGATCTTCGCCACCGCCACGCCGGATGCAACCCCGCCCGCGACCGCATGGGCCGCGTAGACTGACATGAAGTCAAGCGAGAGAACCTCCGAGGACTTATCCAGGATCCCATAAAACATCACGTTCGACGAGGCCTCGGAGCCGGAGATGAATGCGCCAAGGAGACCCAGCATCGGGCTGATCAGCGGGAAGGTGATGCCAAACGCCAGCGCCAGTGTGAGGCCGATCACCGCGTTCATGTTGAAAGTATCCATGCCGGGCGCAAACACGAGCGACCCGCCGATCACCGATCGCCCGGACCAGTCCATCACGTAGGCAATGGCAAAGAAGACCATGGCGGCAAGGGTCGGGCTCCACGCCCGCCGGATCCAGAGTGCCAGGATCCCCCTGGCCTCAGTCCGGCTCCGGACCAGGAGCGGGGCGGAGATGACTGTGCTGACAAGCACCCAGAAGTAGGCCTGGTTCAAGAGTTTTAAATCGATCACCTTGTCGGCCACGACCGTGATCTTCTGGATGGGCCCAAGGAGACTATAGAGCCCGGCCTGGATGATGGGAATGCTGATGATGATCGCAAATGTGACGAGCAGGATCCAGGGGAATGCCGCCTTCCAGAGAGGCATTGCGTTTGTGCCGGTGTCAACAGAGACAAGAGCTGGTGCGGCATCGGCCGGTCTTCCCCGGAAGACCCGCATGAGGAAGAGGGCCGCAATGGTCACGAGACCCGAGAAGACTCCGACAAGGCCGATGGCGGAGGCAGGCAGGATATTGACAAAAAGGATCGCGGAGAAGCCGAGTGTGAGCCCCGCGACAAGCGCCATGGAGAATCCTTTCTTTATGCCCTCAAACCCGTCCGCCACCCAGAGCATGCCAAGTGCAAGACCGGTCGAGATGACCGGCAGGAAGAGGGCGACGGTGCATCCGAGAACTTTCGCATCGAAACCAAAGGCCGCAGCGGGGATGGTGATCGGAACTGCCAGGAGCGAGAAGGAGGTGAGCGGGTCGTAGCCGAGACAGGGCAGGGCAATGGCAGCAACCGGGGAGAACCCGAGCGCGAGCATAATCGGTGGCAGCATCGTGACCGGCGTTGCGCCGATCGAGACCAGGAATGATCCAAAGCCGACATTCAGGATCATGATCTGTTCGTACCGTTCGGCAGCAATGGACTTGATGTAGGCCGTGATCCGGGTGATCGCACCGGTCATGTCCATCATCGTCACCTGCAGGATAGTTACGAGGACCATCAGGGAGATGCCAAAGGAGGAGAGAACTCCTGCCCATGAGGCTGAGAGTGCAATGAAGAGCGAGGTTTGGAAGAAGAGGACCGCTACGATGACCGTCAGCACCCAGCCGAGTATGCCCATGAGAGTGCCCGACTGCTTCAGGACCACGAGCCCGACAAAGATCAGGAGAAGTGGCAGTATAGCAAGAACGAAGAGGAGCGTAGCATCCACGTTAAAATAACTCCTGAAAGACCTGTTATATTTACCGGGATAGTGAAAAACCATATCGTTTTGATCGGGGCTGCTGGCAGGTGACCGGGTCATGCCGGAAATTTCCACGCAATATTTTTTCAAATCGATCTTCGGGGAGGATCAACGGAATCAAATCCGATCGTGTTATATGTTAGCATACCACAAACTATTTGGATAGCATGTTAGGATTACCGGATATTACCATCATTGCGGTTGGCGGCATCGTTGTCGTCATCATTGCTCTGCTGCTGTACTGGGGACTCACCTTCAGGGGGCATGACTAAATGGAAGCTGACTGGATCACGATCGGGGTTGTCGGCCTCTACTTCATCCTGATGCTCGGCATTGGTGCGTGGGCAAGTAAGAAGATCAAAAACACGGAAGATTATCTCGTTGCCGGGCGACAGCTCGGATTCTGGGTCTTCATCCTCCTGATGATCGGCACGGTCTGCTCGGGCATGTCGCTTCTCGGGGTCTCGGGTCTTGGCTACAAGGCCGGCTGGCCCACCATCTGGGAGCAGATCTTTGTCCCGCTCTCGATCGGTGTCTGCATCATCTTCTTCGGTGTCAAGCTCCACAACGTGGCAAAGACCTCCGGGTACGTCACCGTGCAGGACTACCTTGCCCACCGGTACGAGAGCCCGACAGCGCTGCGGACCCTCGCAGCCGTTGCGGGTATCATCGTCTCGCTCATCTATCTCGTGGGACAGTACACCGCAATCTCCATGGTGCTCATGTGGCTCTTTGGGATACCGCTCTGGCTGGCTCTGGTGATTGCAACGCTCGTCACCATGGCCTATACGGCAATTGGTGGCCTGTATGCCGTGGCATGGGCCTCGCTCGTCCAGTCGATCACGCTCATCATCGGCGTGCTTGTGATGGCACCCCTCATCATCTGGTATGCCGGGGGCTTCACGCATGTCAACGAGTTCATCGCCACCATCAACCCGAACCTCGTGATGCCGTGGAACCCGGTGGGTGCATTCGCACCGCCGTACGTGGTCTCATTTGCACTCCTGCTCGGTCTCGGTCTTGCCTGTGCCCCGCATGTGATCAACAACGTCCTCGCGGTAAAAGATGTGAAATATTTCAAGTGGTCGCCCCTGATTGCATTCCTTATCTACGGCGTGGTCATCTTCCTCCTGAAATTTGCCGGGTTTGCCGGCCTCGTGATGGTCAAGGAGGGTGTCTTCACGCTTCCCGCCGTCTCCAATGCGCAGGACTTCGTGATCCTCTACGGCATCCAGTACGCCATGCCGATCCTGGCAATCTGGGCGATCTTTGCAGTCATCGTGCTCGCAGCGGTCATGTCGACAACCGACCGGCTCATGCTCACCATCGGCGCAATGTTCTCATGGGATATTTACAAGAAAGTCCTGAAACCGGATGCGGATGACAAGAGCGTGCTCCTCCTCTCCAAGATCGTGGTCGTCATATCAGCGCTGGGTACCATGGTAATCGCAATCAATCCCCCGGAGATGCTCGCCATCCTGATCTGGATGGGCATCGGTACGATGCTTGCTACCTTCTCGGTCCCGCTCCTTGCCGGCCTGTACTGGCGCGGTGCAACCCGACAGGGTGCCCTTGCCAGTATGACGCTCGGTCTCAGTGCTGCCCTCCTCTTCGGATTCCTCAACTACTTCAAGGTCAAGGCACTTGGCATGGACTTTGCTGCAATCCCGCTCCACTTCTCGGTCTATGCGTTCGTGATCTCGCTCCTTGCCATGATCATCGTCAGCCTGCTGACCAAGAAGACCACCGACAAGGTGCTGGACGAGACGCAGACCGGCTGGTATATCTCAAAACAATAATTTTTTTCTCGCCGTTACGGTGAATGATATAAATCCTGCACACCAACGTACAGAACGTGAAAACTGCGGTTCTTGGCGGAGGTCTCTCCGGCCTGACACTGGCCCGGCTCCTGCATGAGCGGGGAGAAGAAGTCATTGTTCTTGAGGCCGGGAAGGAGTACGGCGGGCTCTGCCGCTCAACACAAAAAGACGGCTTTACATTCGATATCGGCGGCTCGCACATCATCTTCTCGCGGGATGCCGAAGTCCTCGCGTTCATGCGCCGGATGATCGAAGGAAACGAGCAGACCAACAACCGCAATACAAAAATTTTCTATCAGGGCCGGTATGTGAAGTACCCGTTCGAGAACGGACTCTCGGATCTTCCAGCCGAGGACCGGTTCTTCTGCATCAGCGAGTTCATAAAGACGCTGATCACTCTCGAAAAAGGTGAGTTGTCCGCTCCGAAAAATTTCAAGGAATGGATCTACCACACGTTCGGCAAAGGCATTGCCGAATGTTACATGGTACCTTATAACGAGAAGATCTGGAAGTACCCGACAGAACAGATGTCACTCCATTGGGTGGACGGACGGATCCCGCGGCCGCCCGTTGACGACATCATCCGCTCTGCCATCGGGATCGAGACCGAGGGTTACACGCACCAGGCAGTCTTCTCGTACCCGCTGGATGGCGGGATCGAAGCACTGGTCAAGGGCATTGCCCTACCGATTGTGTCAAAGATCCGCACCGGGTTTTCTGTCACATCCGTAAAAAAAGCCGGGAACAAGTGGCTGGTCAGCAACGGAGCGGAGACCATTGAAGCCGATCGTGTAATCAGTACGATCCCTATCCAGCACCTGCTGCCCTGCCTTGAGCAGGTCCCGGCCGAGGTTACTGCCGCATGCAGGGCACTGGTATACAATTCGCTTGTCTGCGTCAACATCGGCATCCGGGGCGGGATCCCGCCCATCTCGTGGATGTATCTGCCGGACAAAAAACTCGGGAAGACCAACCGGCTCTCCTTCCCATCGAACTTCAGTGCCCATGCAGCTCCCCCCGGGTGCAGCTCGGTCCTTGCCGAGATTACGCATCAGCCCAGTGACGAGGTCTCGCAGATGGGTGATGACGAGCTGATCCGGGAGGTGACGGTCATGCTCGCTGAAATGAATATCTGCACACCCGACCGGATCGTCCATACCTCTGTCATGCATCAGCCATTTGCCTATGTTGTGTACGATCTCGCGTACCAGCAGAATATCGCTACCATCAAGGACTTCTGCACACACGCGGGCATCCCGCTCGTGGGCCGGTTCTCACAGTTCGAGTACCTGAACATGGACGGCGTCATCCGCTCCGTCTTCGATTTTATTGCACAGGATCATGTGGCCTGAATTCCCGTACATCACTCTTATTATCCGCAACACCAAACGATGTGGAAGGAGTCGAATATCCGGATGATATCAGTGGTCATTCCGACCTTCAACGAGGAAGAGAATATTGCGCAGTGCCTGGTCTCGCTCTGCCACCAGACCGTACCGCGCAGTGAATACGAGATCATTGTCGTGGATGGCGGATCCAAGGACGCCACCCGCGAGATCGCAGAGAAATATGCCGACAAGGTCTTCATCCAGACCCGCAAAAAGGTCGGCGGGGCACGGAATGATGGCGCCGATGTGGCAACCGGAGATATCCTTGCCACAACCGATGCCGACTGCATTCTCCCGCCCGACTGGATCAAACGGGTCGAAGAGAATTTTTCAGATCCACGCGTAGTTCAGATTTATGGCCCGGTCTACCCCATCGAAGAAGGCTGGAACAACAAATTCTCGCTCATGCTGGCAAACACTTTCTCCCGGCTCGGGTATTACAGCAAGACATTCTATTACACGCTCGGGTGTAACACCGCATTCCGGAAGGATGCATTTGTGAAAGCCGGCATGTACCGCTGTATCGATGCGGGCGATGACCTTGAGATTGCGATGCGGATGGTCGAACTTGGGAAGATCAGGTTTGACGGGAAGCTGAAGGTTGGGTTCTCGATGCGGCGCTACCAGAAGTTCGGTGCCATCCAGTCACTCTACGAGTGGGTCTATATCGTAGCAAACGGCGGCGAGAGTGGAAAATACTCGTACAGCCAGAAGAACTACAAGTGAGTGAGCGACCGCTCGTTACAGAGATCACGTTTTTTATGACTCACGCCCCCGGTCCCAGCACCCCCGCGACGGGAAAGTCCCTGCCGGAGATCATCGCGGAGTTCAACGAAAGCGAGTTTGCCCGGCTGCTCGCTATGACCATCACCGATGCGCATGACGGCTATGCCCGCGTTACCATGGATTGCGCCGGTAAGATGAACCCATCTGGGGTGGCTCACGGGGGCGCCATCTTCGCGCTTGCCGACCACGCGTTTGGCATTGCCTCGAATTGCGGCAGCACGCACCGGGTCGCGGTCTCGGTGAGCATCCAGTACCTTGTGCCGGCAACGGGGATGCTCGTCGCCGAGGCCCGTCAAGTGGCGGATACCGGTAAGTATGCCAGTTTCCAGGTGATGGTGTACGCAGGAGAACGCACCGTGGCCACGTTTGACGGGGTCGCGTTTGCGCTCCAGCCGTAACGCTTCTTCCCGGCCCCTCATCGGCATTATTTTATCACGGGAGGCTCCACTCCATCTCATGGAAGCAGCACATCAGCGTACCGACCCGCTCCGTCTTATCTCTGCGATTCTCCTTGGCGCGATTGTCGGGGTCATCGTGTTCCTCGTAGTCGCCATGGGAATTGGGATCATCAACAACAGCATGCACATGGCCATTCCCATCAACATGCTGATTGCCGAGAATGTCACCAGCGCACTGTTACTGGTGCTCTTTATCATCATGGGCATTGCCGGATTTGTTCATCTCGTCCTGAAAACCCCTCCATCCGAAACGCCTACTGATTCTGACGAATAATCCCTTATTGTCTTTGCGCACCGGGCGGGCTCGCCCGGTGCATTTTTTATTCTGCCGTTCATATACTTCCGTATGACGCCCGAGCAGAATGCCGTGCTGGCGGTTGCTGACCTGATGGCGCTTGCCGCCAGGACTGCCCCCAAGGGAAAAGGAACCGACACGCTTGAGATCCGCGTACTCGTTAAGAAAGACTGCAAAAAACTCTCAAAACATCTTGAGACGATGGGAAACGATCGCGGGATCGGGTTCTTCATCCGCGATGCCCGGAATATTGCGGATGCAGATGCCTGCGTCCTCATCGGCTCCCGGGCCGGCACGATCGCGGGCATCAACTGCGGCGGGTGCGGCTACCCCTCCTGTGCAGACTTTGAGAAGGCTGTACGCAGAAAAAAACCGGCAACCCCGTATGGCGGACCGAACTGCGTGATCCGGGTCACGGACCTCGGAATTGCGGTCGGTTCTGCGGTCAAGACCGCCCAGGTACACAACGCCGACAACCGGATCATGTACTCCGGCGGAGCGGCGGCGCTCGATATGGGACTCCTTCCCCGTGAATGCACCGTTGCCTACGCAATCCCGCTATCAGGAACCGGGAAGAATATATTCTTTGACCGGCCCTCCTCGCGGTGATTTTTAAAGGAACCGGAGCGGATTCAGCTCAACTGCCGGGTCTGCGTGGCTCCGGATACGCTTTATCAGGGCCTGCTCGGACACAAGGCCGAGTTCCACGGCAAGACGGTCGGCCTGTTCGAGTTTCTCGGCTGTATCGGCGTACTTCTCCGGGAACTGGTCGGCCGAAGTGTGGTAGAGCAGTGCTTCCGAAATGAAGGTCTGGACAATGCCCCAGCGAGAATTGATCTGGCAGTAGATCTCAAACGCATTGTCGTATTTTGTCGGGAGATCGAGGGGGAGGGGTGTTCCGTATTTCTGGAATGCAATACGTGCCAGCTCGCATTCCCCGAGCATTGCATGGGCAAAACCCCGGATGTTGCGGATCCGCTGGGCAGTTTTTTTCGCTTCCTCGTATACGCGGAATGATGCGGAGGTTGCCGTTGGCTGTGAGCTGGCCGGGGCGAAGAATGCCTCTGCCCGCAACAGCTCGCCCTGTTCGATGAGAAGCAGGGCAAGACCCCGGTACATGTTTCCCTCCCGGTAGATCGTCTCGGCTTCCGCATAGAACCGGGCTGCATCGGTGTATCTTCCTTCAATGCGGTGACTCGTGCCAAAACGCCGGATGATATCTGCTTCGAGTTCCCGGGCATCCGTATCTGATCGGTCCGGGTCCGCTTCCTGACACAAATTACGGGCAAGCGCAAACCGGCCTGATGCGGAGCGGAGATTCTCGTCGCCCCCGCTGATCAGTTCAGCTTCTCCGACGCCGAGCAGGCACCGCGCTTTTTGGAGCGGGCCGGTACAGCAGGCAGGGTATTCATCAAGGAATGCGGCCTTGGCACCAGTAAGGTCGTCGAGGTGGAGGAGGATCGACCCCCGCGAGATGCACATCCGTGAAAGAATCGGGGCGGGATCGATCTTCTGTTCTGCTGCCAGTTCAAGACCGTGGGAGAACGTATCCAGCGCATCCTGGTACAGGTCGAGGGCCAGAAAGAACTGCGCATACCAGAAGAAGAAGCGGACTTCGTGCTCCGCTTCCGGGGCGACCACGACGGCCCGGAGAAAATCCCGGGCAAGTTCGCTGTCGATATCGCTCTCGGGCACCCGGTTCTCGTAGATGTCTGCGTAGATCACCTCAAGATAATCGCCGATGGCTGCACTGTTGCCAAGGAGTTTTTTGAATACAGCAACGGAAGAGGCTACCTGGTGTCCCCGTTCCGTGCGCTCCCCGACGGCTGATATAAACCGAGGATGGGGGAGGTGGGCGTCTCCGGATTCCTGGCGGGAAAGTTCGTGAAGCAGGATGGTTAAGTCGAGCAGTCCCGTGGTCGGGCCATCCCGGCACTTGGCCATGATGTAGTGGCTGAAGATCCACGGGCGGCGGATAAAATAATAGGGATTGATTCGCTCGCTGCCGGTACGGGCGATGATTCCCCGGGTGATGAGGATCTCAAGCCGCTTCCGAAGAGCGGATTCAGAGAGATCGCGCGTGTTGCTGTTTGCCCCGTCGCGTGTATTGATGGCAGAGAGGATCTGGCGCAGGCGCAGGGGACCGTCATAGAGGGCAATGAGAGTCTGTCGTCCTGAAATCGAGATGTCCGGGATCTCATTTACCATGCGTTCGAAGGTTGCCCGGTCAGGATACATGAACAATAGTACAGTACTGACGAAATGGTATTAATGCATGTCCAGTTGATCCCGGGAACAAATGTGATTGCAATCGTCAGAGCCACCAGATTGACTGACCGCAGGTTGGAAAATTTCAGGCACTTTTTTTCCAACTTCCTGCGGCTTATATACCCGTCCGTATAATGAAGTGATCAGGCCCGGGAATACGATTGACCGTCTGTAACCTCATTCAGGCACGGTTCCGGCATTCCCGGTGCGCATGAATACCCTCCACATCTGCATGCCCCATATCGAATATACTGGGAGATCCGGGCCGGAAAGACCGTCCGGCTTCGTTTTTCCCTGTTCAGAGCACGCATGTATCACATCATTTTCTCTCTGCTTCTGGTATGGCGGAGAATATCCGAAACCTTATTCCCCGCTGCTCCCAACAGGAATTGTTACCTATGGCGATCATGAAGATTCGGGGTGGCGATCTGGATCTCGTGGAATACGATTTCGGGACGTTTTCCCCGGGTGAGAACCTTAAGACCCTGGGCCTTGAACAGAAGATCTTTACTCTGAAGCCGAACACCGGCACCGTGCATGTCCGGGCACCGGCCCGCATCCATCTGACCGTGCTCGATATGAACCGGTTCGCACCGGATCACCCGGGCGGCGGGGGCATTGGGTTTGCGATCCAGTGTTTCTGTACTGCTGACGTCCGGTGCACGGAGCAGGATATCACGATCGATTATAACCGGGCTCCCATTGTCCTCCACCTTGTTGAAGTCCTGCGGAAAGCTACAGGATACCGGGGCGGTTTTGCGATCAGGGTAACCGACCACGAACACAAACATGTCGGGCTCGGCTCAACAAGCACCATCATGATTGCCGTTGCGACCGCTATCAACGAAGCGCTCGGCTCTCCTCTCACAACCACCCAGCTCCGTCATATCATCGGCCACAACTATGTTGAAGAGACCGCGGACGGGAGCATTGCGTTCGGCTTCGAGACCGGTGTCGGCCCTGCAGCGACCATCTACGGGGGAATGGCGCTGATGGGTGACGAGCTGGCGCTCGTGTATCATCACCCGTTTGCCGAAGGAAGGAATGTCTATATCATCATCCCGCCGACCAGCATCTCCTCTGCTGGAACGCAGGAGTTCGACCTCTTAATGAACAAGGCCCGGACACTCGATTACCGGGACCGCGAGCTCAAGGCGTACTTCTTCCTCATGGATCTCGTCCCTGCACTTGAACGCAACGATCTCAAGAAAGTTGGCGAGGTCATCTGGGAGATCGAGTTCCGGGGATCCAAACGGGCAGAGGTGGAGCACCACAGTTACGGGATCTACCATTACATGAACCTGCTGCGGGAGAAAAACCTAGAATTCGTGGGCATGAGTTCTGTCGGCCCCTCGATTGCCGTGGTCACAGCCCTCGACCGGCCTGCTATGGAGGAACTCGTTAAACCTCTCGGGCTCACGATCGCCATCGCCACTAAAGCCGACAACACGGGAATGGTTATCAGCCGGTCCCCGTGATGGGGGGTCCATGCCCGGAAATTATTCCCTGCACTTGTTTTCAGGTTTTTTTAAGTATGCCGAGACAACACTCGCGATAATAAAGAGGATCGTGATCACGGACAGGGCGATCACTCCCATCATCAGGAGACTCATGTTCTCCTTCACTACGGTAAATGTGCCGAGGTAATACCCTCCAAGCACAATGCTGAGTGTCCATGCAACGGCGCCAAGTACATTATAGAAGAGGAAACGGTGGTACCGCATGGTTCCGATACCGGCAAGGCAGGGCGCAAAGGTCCGCACCATCGGCACGAATCGGGCAACGAAGATTGTTGCACCCCCATATTTCTCATAGAACCCGTAGGTGCGGTCGATATACTCTTTCTTGATGAGGTTCGGGAACCGTTCGCAGAAAAGGTGAAGGCCAATGCGGTTGCCGATCCAGTAGTTGAGCGTATCGCCAAGCACTGCCCCGATAATGATCGTGACAATTAAAAGCTGGAGATCAAGGATGCCGCTTGCTGCTGCTGCACCACCGACAAAGAGCAGGCTGTCACCCGGCAGGAACGGCGTGATGACAAGGCCGGTCTCTAAAAAGATGATGGCAAAGAGAATGACATAGGTCCAGATCCCGTACTCATTGACCACACCCGGGAGGTTCTGGTCGAGGTTGAGAAAGAGGGAGATGACCGAGTCAAACATAGTTCTGGAAATATGCGCCGCAGGGCTATATTAAGATGCAGCGCTCTTTTGCGAAGAAACGCAGAAACGCTTAACGGTCTCTCGCGGGAAATACTATACCGTAACAATATTGCCGGAATTACTCAGGTATATTCCTGCAGAAATTTATGCGGGGAATCCGCATCCCCCAATAATGGAAGGAACCTGTTATGGCAGATCAATATTCTCATCTCACCCGGTGGACCCTAGGTGCTCTCTGTACCGTCCTGCTCCTGTTCAGCCCGGTCAGCGCATTCACGGCAAATTCACTGGATATCACGGTTGACAAAGGCGGGGATGCAACGGCGGTCTTCACGTTTACCCTTGATGGCGTGATCGAGAATGCAATACCCCAGTCTATGCTTGAGGAGCAGCTCGTCAACGGATTGGGGAGCAGCACCGATCCCCCAACCCTGATCTCGATGGACCGCTCAAGCGCAACGCTCCTCATGAAGAACTTTGCCGGTGTAAAGGATGTCGAGACGGGAACAGAATACCAGACCGGTTCAATGGACTTCAAGAAGGCGGATATTGCCCTGAAAAATTCTGCTGTGAGCACCGTGATCACCGCGGATTTCTCACCTTCCCACATCACCGTAACGTTCCCGGACAAGTATGCCCGGACATTCAGCGATGTAGATGCCCTTCCGGCTCTCACCCACACCGTGGTTGATGCGGCAAAGGCTTCAGCCGCGGCAAAGGTTGCAAGCACCGGGGCAATCCAGATCACTGCATCTCCTGCGGATGCGGAGGTCTGGATTGACGGGGTCTACCAGGGCAACGCTCCCTCAACATTCTCGGATCTCGCACCGGGAACCCATGCGCTTGAGTTCAGGAAGAGCGGGTACTCATCCATCACAAAATCCGTGAATGTGACTGCCGGAAAGACTCTGAAGGTATCGGTACTTCTTGCCACTGACGCAGCCGCAGTACAGGAGACTCCGGCATCACCCGGCTTTGGGGGCATGGCAGCGGGTGTCGCCCTTGTGGCGGGATCAGTCCTGCTGTATATCAACCGCAGGAAGAACCTGCCATAATCAATACATTCCATTTTTTTCTTATTTTTTACCGATGTGTTGTGCTCTTCACGCCCTCTCCCGATCCTGCACGATAATGTAACGACAACACCAGGTAACGGTCTAAAAAAACTGTCTAAAAAGAGACCACGATTAATCCGGATAAGTGACCCGGACGAGAAAAATTGATTAAAAATGAATCAGGATCGTTTACAGAGCAGGATGCCTGCGGCACAGCAGAGGGCGAGCAGCGCTGCAACCGGAGAGACCGGTGATTTTTTTGTTGTCACGGGTGTCGCAGGGACCAGTGCCGCTGAAACGGTGCTCACCGCGCCGGTATTGACCGGTGTTGTAACAGAATATTCCTGGTAACCATCGAGTTTCATCGAGATGACATGGCTGCCGGCCGCAACGGACGTCAGTGTCAGCGGGGAGATGCCGATGAAGGCATTGTCGAGGAAGACGTTGGCTCCCGCAGGTGTAGACGAGACGGTGAGACTGCCGGTACCGGATGGAGTGCCCAATGATACCAGAATCGCGCTGACTTCGGTCACCGTGTTTGAAGAGACAACCGTGGTTGTGGAATACTGCTGGTACCCGGGTCTGTTGAGCACAACCGTATGGGACCCGGTAGCGATGTTGTTAAGTTTTAAGGAGCCGGAAGAGGGAGTCTGGCCCATTGCACCTCCGTCAAGAGTCACTTCAGCCCCACCGGGGCTTGAGGAGACATACAGCCATCCGGTAGTGCTTGTCGACATCGGGTTCAGCGTAGCATCGATCGTTCTCGTGCCTCCGGCTGGTGCGGTGACCGAGGATTTCCAGTCATAATAACCGGCATGGTCGACCTGCAGGATATGGGTGCCGGACGCGACGTGCGTGAGCGTGATGGGCGTGATTCCCTTATACGCAGCATCAAGGTAGACATTTGCACCCGAGGGGGTGGAGATCACGTACAGCGCCCCGGCTGAGTCGAGTGCCGACATCGGGCAGTACACGCTGGTCCGGCTGCCAGAAGAGACCTGTGTCGTTGTCGTGTAGGCTGCATACCCGGCCTTCTCTGCCCGTATGGTGTAACTGCCCGGGTAGACATCCGAGATGAGGAGCGGGGCAGTGCCCCGGTAATTATCATTGAAGTAGATGGAGGCACCGGAGGGTTGCGAGCTCACCGAGATTGATCCATAGGTATCGGGAGTGGGCGTGGGAAACGGGTTCAGCGTGGCATAGATGGTGGTGGTCTGGCCTTCCGAGGGCATGGTGATAGCGGACGAATACGGGTTATACCCGGACTTCTCCACGGTTGCGGTCTCGTAGGGGGTTCCGGTCGTGTAGACCGGGACGGTGAGGGATCCCCCTGCCGTCACTCCTTTATACTGCCCGTCGAAATAGACGGATGCCCCGTCCACATTACAGACAACACTGACCCAGCCTTCACCGCCCCCAAGAGCAGCAGCGCCCGGGATGCCGGCCAGCAGGAAGCAGAAGATGAGACTGGCCATAAGGATGGCGTTCTTTGAAATGGTTCTCATATGGGGGTAGGTGGGTGCGGCGGCAATAAAAGATTTCTAAAGGATGATGGGGTGACCTAGGGTTTGCGGAACAGGGCAGAGATCTCGGAACGGGGATAGTCCACCCCCTTGACCCGCAGGGTCCAGTCATCAAAGCGCAGGAACGCAGTATCAAAACCGGAGAAGAGATCCCGCACTTCACCCTCTGAAAAATAATGCGTTGCGATCCCGTTGCCCCGTACAAATGTCCCGGGTTCGGTCTGCCGACCGCTACCAAACCGGAAATCCCGTATCGAGAAATCACAGAACCAGATCAGCCCGCCGGGCCGGAGCAGGCGCATGAGTTCGTCAATAATGGCAATTCTCGAATCAGCCATGCTGTGGCCGAGTACATGGCAGGCTGTTATGGCATCAAAGGTATGATCGCAAAATGGCGTATGTTGGGCATCAGCAATGGCAATCTCCGGCCCGGGTTCAGGGTATGCCTTCATCCGCGCGAGGTGTGCAGCACGGGGCGAATAATCAATTGCCACGATTGACCGGTGCTGCCGACAGAGGCCAGACAATGTTTTTCCGTTCCCGCACCCGAGTTCGAGTATGGTGGCCCCGTAAGGAAACTCCGGAATGGATCGGGGCGCACCCCCGTAGAGCTCTCCCTTGGAGCGGTAATCGGCTTCCCAGAAATCCCCCCGGTCTCCAGTCTCCATCTGATACGCTCCCGGTACAAATCATGTATTGCAGTAATAGAATCTTATGGGAACAGGAGGCAGCACCCGGCACCAATAGCGGGTATTTAATTAAGCCGGCGAAAAACCGTAGTATACCGGATCAGGAGTCTGGATCGTGCAGGAGATCACATGGAAGAACCGGCATCAGCGAATCCCGCGGTGACATGCCCCCGGTGCGGGACCCCGGTGCGCCCGAACACGCAGTTCTGCGATCACTGCGGGGCACGCGTCACCTCTCCCCCGGCCTGCACGCTCTGCGGCACCATGCTCGAGCCGAACTCCCGGTTCTGTCCTTCCTGCGGGACGATGATAGGCGCATCGCCGGACCAACAGCGGGATAAAAAAGGCGAATACGGTCAGCATCCGGAACCCTCTCAGAACAACCCTGACGTGCTGCCCGATCCACAGATGATGCTTCCCGGAGCGGAGACGTCCGGTTTGCCGGAAGAGAAAGCAGGATCAGAAACTCCTGCACCGGTATTGAAATTCCCGAAAAAACCGAAACGTGCATTGATCACGATTCCTCCCGGAACCCGATCCCGCCTCCACCCAAAAGAGATCTGGGTACATTATGGCGGGGTGATCCTGATCATACTCGCCCTCATCATGATCCTTGCCGGCATTTCAACACTCGTCAGTTCCGGTCTCTTTGGTCATGCGGACTCATCCGGTACTGCGCTCCCGATAATCACCCCGTCTGTGACGGTTGGGCAGGTCACACCCTCCCCCACCGTGACCGCAACGGTGAACCCGGTGGAGACGGTGGGGAATGTCTCGTTTGTTCCCGGACCCGTGGAGCAGCCCTCCGAGAACCTGCGGATCACGCTCCAGGTAGAGCGCGACCCGCGCTCCTTCATTGTCTCGGTGATGTACATGGGGGGAAAAGGCCAGTATGGGGTGCGCGATATTTTCGTACGGCTCACGCGCTCTGACGGAACCGTGCTGGAGGAGACATTCAGGCCGGTACAGATCGGAAGTCATGTTGACCTGCAGGGAACCCAGAAAACGGATCGCGTGGAAGTGATCGTCCGATACCATACCGGAGCCGAATACAAGGTGATCGATCAGGTATTCGAGTATAAAATACGGACCTGATGTACGGGCCCGTCACCACTTTTTTTTCTTGATGGTCAGGATCTTCAGGTAATCTGCCGATGGGCACTGCTGCCTGCCGGCAGCGGCTCCCTCAGCACTATCTGCATTACAGAATGTTCCGGTCTCCAGGTGACGTGTGCAGGTGGCGGCACCGGACTCGTTGCCTTTGGTGGGAGCCGAACCACTGAGGTTCTTGCAGATATAGGAAAAATCAGCCATATTTGTTCAGATTTTTCATTGCATAGAAGAGGTGATAAAAGCGTTGTACTAAAAAAAGGGGCTAACCGCGGAATCCGCTGTAATAATAAATAAAAATCAACGCGACCGGTCCCAAGAGAAGGCGATAAATGATAACGAATTCAATAATATATCAGTACCATGGCGGAGAGGCGATTATCGGATGCTTGATATCAGGTTCGTACGGGCCAGCCCGGAGATTGTGAAGGCCGATCTCAGAAAGCGCAACGATACTGAGAAGATCGCATGGGTCGATGACCTTCTCGCAAAGGATGCCCGCTCCCGCGAACTGAAGGTGGAGACCGACCAGATCCGCCAGCGCCGCAACACGATTGCACGCGACATCAATGCGGCACGGAAAGCCGGGCAGGATGTCGGTCCCCTTATGGCTGAAGCGGCAGCCCTCCCGCAGCGGATCAAGGCGTGCGATGCCGAACAGGAAGAGATCAGGGATGCCATCCATGCGATCTTAATGCGCCTGCCCAACATTCTCCACGAGAGCGTGCCGGCCGGAAAGGACGATACGGAGAACGTGGAGATCAAGACGGTTGGCACGCCCCGGACCCCGGGGTTTGAGATCAAGAACCACGGGCAGCTGGCAGTCGAGAACGGCTGGGCCGACTTTGAACGGGCGGCAAAGACCTCAGGCGCCGGGTTCTATTTCCTCAAAGGCAATCTTGCGCTTCTCGACATGGCGCTCCAGCGCTATGCGATCGATCTGCTCGCAAAGAAAGGATTCACCCCGGTCATTCCCCCGTACATGATCAACCGCTCATCCTACGAGGGCGTCACCGATCTCGGGGATTTTGAGAAGGTGATGTACAAGATCGATGGCGACGATGCCTACCTGATCGCCACGAGCGAGCACCCGATCGGCGCCATGTACCAGGACGAGATCTTTGAAGAGAAGGATCTCCCGCTCCGTCTTGCCGGGATCTCGCCCTGCTTCCGTCGCGAGATTGGGGCCCATGGCCTCGACACCAAGGGACTCTTCCGCGTCCACCAGTTCACCAAGGTCGAACAGTTCGTCTTCTGCAAACCGGAAGACTCGTGGCAGATCCACGAGGAACTGTTGCAGAACGCTGAAGAAGTATTCCGTAGTCTCGATCTTCCCTACCATGTCGTGAACATCTGTACGGGTGATATCGGCACGGTGGCCGCGAAAAAATACGATATCGAGGTCTGGATGCCGCGGGAGAACGCCTACAAAGAGGTAGTGTCCTGCTCGAACTGCACCTCGTACCAGGCCGTGCGCCTCAACATCAAGGTTCGGGACAAGAACGATTTCGAATCAAAACAGCATATCCATACCCTCAATTCCACGGCCATTGCCACGTCCCGGGTCCTGCGGGCCATCTTAGAGAACAACCAGCAGGAGGACGGCTCGGTGCTGGTGCCGAAGGTGATCCGCCCCTATCTCAACGATCAGGAATATCTCTGAACCGGACTCCGGTTCACAGATGCTTTTTTTATTCAGGCAACGCAGATATAACAAATACAGAGCGTGGTTGCATGGCATATCCGGATTTATACAGTGACGAGTCTATTGTCCTTAAAGCGCAAAACATCAAGGTCAAGTCCGTCTCATTCGAAGCGGTTCTCACGACCCGTCGTCTTATCCTTGTCGATAGTAAAAAACATCTGATCGCCCCCCAGGAGATCCTGCTTGCCACGGTCCGGGATATCGAACCCGGTGAGAATGCTATCCGTGACTCCACGATCACTCTCTCCATCATCACCCCGACGGGCGCCACCCGGCAGATGATCCTCACCTTCTCCAAGATGAGCGGAGGAGAACGGAAACGTGAGTGCGATGAATGGATCAAGGCCCTCAAGCAGATGATTGCATCCGGTGTACGCCATCCCATTATGCCGGATCCCCAGTACCCTCCTGAGACATACCAGGATGCCGCGGATATGTATCCCTCTTCGGTCAACGTGGAGGCCGCAAATGTGCCCCCGATGCCGACCCAGAAGAGGAAGATTGAAGTTGCACGACCGGGTCCCATCAAGAAGATTGTAGATACTGCACCACAAATGCCTGCACCGGTCGAAACCTCTACCATGCCCACCGGATCGTTCTGCAACCGCTGCGGCTCCCGCGTTCCCCCGGAATCTGCGTTCTGCAATAAGTGCGGGACGCCGGTAGTGACCGACTCTGAGATCGAAGCTCATCTGGCCGCCGCAAACGAACCTCCGGCACCCGCGGCATCGCAGGTTCCCCAGGTCCAGGTGCATACACCACCGGCGTATGGCACATACAACAAGGAACGGCCCATCGAAGATGTCATCCATTCGATCGAGCCGCTGATCGAGGACTCAGTTCCCCGGACGACGGTAGCACCGGTCATACCCAGCCCGTATGCGTCCCATACCCACGAAACCCCGCAGACTCCGGTCGCGGATCCGGCAGAGGCACAGCCCGCTCCTGAAACGCCGGCCACGCCGGGAGTATCGTGGCCGGTCATCGGAGCCAGTGCGGAGCCTGCTCCTGCAGCGGAGGCAGCTCCTGCAAGCGAACCACCGATGCCACCGGCACCAACACTCCCTCCTGCGATTCCATCTGCCCCGGCCCGGAGCAAGAAGCCGTTCATTATCGGCGCCATTGTACTGGTGGTTCTGATTGTGATCGGTGCGGTGTTCCTCCTGCCCATGTTATCCGGGGGAGGGACTACCACCCAGACTCCGGATGTTATCACTCCCTCAACAACGGTTCCGACAACTGCAACCGTAACCGCAACGAAAACCAAAGTGCCCGTAACAACGGCAGCGACAAATGTTACCGCAGAGGAAACCCCCGTCGCCGTAACAACAACCTCATCAGCGTCGAGTCTCGTACCGGCATCGGGCGTCTGGGTGCGGGTCGTATATGCGGACCTGTTCAAGGGAACCGTGGGGACCGCTGGTGACCAGATGACGGTTGCCGATACGGGCGAGAAGTTATACCAGATCCCGACCAGCGAGGGTGTTGTCGCGGTGAACCTCCAGAAGATGGACGGGACCGGGGATAAACTGCTCGTTGAAGTGTACAAGGACGGTACCAAGGTTGCTGAGAAGTCCACGAGCGTTCCCAAGGGAGTTGTGGATCTGCTCGTGAATCTCAAGCCCGCGGCAACTCCCACACCGACACCCACGCCAACGAAGGTTCCGATCCCGGTGAAGACTACTGCGGTCGCGAATTCGACCGTGAATGCAACCGCGAACGCGAGTGTAACAACCTCAACCTGATTAAAATCATCTTTTTTCGGTATGCAATTTTAGACCGGAACATATTTTTCCCAAGCCGGGTCCAGGGGGGGTCGACCGTTAACCCCCCACCCCTCATGTCTCAAAAACCGATCCAACCCCCCCACCTGCATGGGGGGGTGGTCTGCGGTCGACCCCTCCCCCCCTCCGGCCCAAATCGACCCCCCCTTACCATATTTGGGTAGGCTGCCAGGCGGGGCGCTCCGACTGAAAGACCCAAAAAGATCGTGATAAATAACGCGTGCAATAGTGCACAAATCCCATTTTTGATGGGGGGTCAACGGTTGACCCCCCCACCTGGTGGCTTTCAAATCGTGCTGACCCCCCCGCCCTGTGCCCGGGGGGTATGCGTTGACCCCCCCCCAACGGGCCGGAAATTGCGTGAAAACGGGGTTGCCGGAACAATGCCGTATTGGAATCCTACGTCAGGAATGATGATGAAGAGGCGGGTTTGAGGTTTTTACCGGGGAGGGGGGTCAAGGGTCGACCCCCCCCTCCCCTGCCATACATGGTGGGGGGTCCCCCCATTTTGCTGATAAAGGGAGGCAGAGCTAGTTTGACCGGACCCTGCTCATTTTTTTCAGGCACCCCCCCAGACCCTGCGTGATCTGTTGATCCGGATCAACCGGACTTTGATGAAAATTTTTTGAGCAGACTTTGCCTGAAGTGCTTTCAAGCAGACCTTGCTTATGAAAAGTTAACTGGATCTGCCGGAACTCAAAAACAGCGGATTGCATCACCGTCGGAAAACTATCCTTTTGCACTGGTGTACACATGGTTAACTTTTTGCAACCAGACCTTGCTCAACGTGCTTGCAAGCAGACCCTGCGTAAAAAAAATTTTCCGGACCTTGCTTGAAATTTTTTTATCGACCCCTCAGCCCCTGCTTGATCTGTTGATCCGGATCAACCGGACCTTGATTAAAAGTTTTTGAGCAGGGTCTGGTTGAGAAATGTGAAACAGTGGTGTCTCATCATGGTAGTGCGATGCCTGACGCGAAAAACACGTTCGGGCGTTCTCACGATTTATCAACGGTGATGCGAAGACTTCTGAACGATAATATGGGACATACTTGGCTTCAAATCTTTATGCATCGACCCGATAGAGGTGAGGAGGAGGATAGAGTTATTCGGAGGAATTCAACATTGGAATAAAACTATAAAATATTTATAAATCTTCGAATGTTCCTCTTTCTTCACAACCAAGAAATCCTGCATCTTTCATTTTCCCCCGGTTTACTGAATGAGAAAAAAGAGATAAAAATTCTTTTAAAAAATCTGGAATTTTCTCATGGTTTTCAGAGATTAGATTATGTGGTGCATCTTTTACCAAATCGTTGACATTATCAAAAATATCAATCTCTAATCGGGGAGTTGGTTCTGTAATATCACGTGCTTCTGTCGCGGTAGATAAACTATATTCTTGTTTTCCATTATCCACAAACCAAAATAATTGAGAGAAATTCGTTTTTAACACATTTCTATATTGAATATAAACCCAAAATGTATCACAATCTATTGGAAAATCCATATATTCAAACATTTGAGTTTTCGAGGGAAAATGTGGAAACAATAGCCTATCTGATATTCCATAAAAATCATCATCATTTGATGTAAGGTTTATCGGTTCTTTAAGATACTTCATTTTGAAATCTTCAACAGAACCATCATCCTCGTGAATGGGTCCGACAAGAAATATATCAACATCAAAAGCCGGGTTATCACTGTAATTTATTAAAACAAATTTGAATTTTCGTTTTCCACTCATTCGTACAAATTTACATTTAAAATGAGGAAGGGTTATTAGATTTCTCTGTTTTTCATTGATTTCACTTGTTTGATTAATTATTTTGTAAGTAAGAATTACATAAACAATTGTAACTATTGTTAAAATGATTGAAGATGCCAAATTTATTAAACTAATTTCTTCGGGAGTCATCTATACTATTAAGAAATGAAATCGTGTCGGTAATAACCTTTGGTTTTTTGTAATAAAGTGCACAGAGTGGGATTCATTATTGAAAAAATGCACAACAGAAGAACGCAGCATCTTGAATATCAAGGCAATATACGCAAATTGGGACACTATTTTTAATATTTAACGACATCTAACAAAAAATTGAAGAGATTTTGCTAAAAAAAGCCCCGAGATTGGAACTTTTTAATTCAAGCCTATGGCGAGATTTGAACTCGCGACTTCCTCCTTACCAAGGAGGCACACTGCCGGGCTGTATCACAAGGCATCTGTGGTTAATTTCACACCGAAAAGAGCCTTCGCTCTTCCATCAAAACTCACAAAACAAGTGCGCCGACCGGGACTCGAACCCGGGTTTAGGCGTTGGCAACGCCTAGTGATAACCACTACACTATCGGCGCAGTGTGCTCTACAATGTGGGAACTCAAATGATTTAAGTATTGCGAAGCGCAGGAGGAGCGGGCCGTTTTTTGAAAGTTGCGCTAAACAAATATCATAGGATTTTTGAGCATCATCGCACTATCTTATACCAGATGATCCCTCTCTTTGTTGACTGTTCCGGCAGGCGTATTGTCATCGTCGGAGGGGGAGCCGTGGCAGCCCGAAAGGCCGCGTATTTTTCCGGGCACGCGGATGTGACGGTCGTGAGCCGCTCGTTCGTGCCGGCATTTGACGAACTCACGGTGACCCGGCAGGAACGCGATCTCACGGCTGCCACCGCACCGGAACTGGACACGCTGATCAACGGTGCGTTCCTCGTGATCGCGGCGGTCTCCGACCCCGGGATCAACAACCGGATCGGGAGGCTCTGCAAGGCAAATGGCATCCTCTTCAACAACGCGGACGGGGAGCCGGGGGATGTGGTCCTGCCCGCGGTCACGGGAGGCGAGCACTACACCATCGCGATCAGCACGCACGGCGCGAGCCCGGCCGTGGCCCGGTTCGTGCGCGAAGAACTCGAAGACGAGTTCCCGGCGCTGGACGCGATGATCGTGCTGCAGAAAAAACTGCGGGACGCCCTGAAGAAGAGCGAGCCAGACCAGAAACGCAGAAACGTGATCCTCCGGGACGTACTGGAGGATCATGTGGTCTGGGAATTGCTGGAATCCAATGAAACGGCCGCATGGGAGAACGTGAAGGCGAGGTACCTGCATGACTGAAACGATCGTACCGCTCGCCATTGCCGGTGTCAGCCACCACACGGCAAATGTCACGACCATCGAGTCGTTCCGGTTCGCGGGCGAAGAGGAGTTCCTCACATCCGCACGCGACCGCTTCCCGGGCGCGATACTCCTCCAGACCTGCAACCGTGTCGAAGTGATGGTCGAAGGCGACCAGGCCGGGCTCCGGGCGTTCCTGGAAGAGCAGGGCCGAAAGGACTTCTTCGTGCATGACGGCCCCGGTGCCGTGCGCCACCTCTTTGCCCTCGCCTCCGGGATCGATTCGATGATCGTGGGCGAGGACCAGATCATCGGCCAGCTCAAGAAATCGCTGGCCGATGCCCAGGAAGCCGGCACCGCAAGCCCGTTTCTGGAACTCTGCATCAACAAGGCCGTGCATGTCGGGATCGAAGTCCGGCGGCGCACGCTCATCAACAAGGGCTCGGTCTCCATAGGCTCTGCCGCGGTCACGCTTGCCGAGGCCGAGATCGGAACCCTCACCGGCCGGCATATCCTGGTGATCGGCAGCGGCGAGATGGGGCTCCTTGTAGCCCAGGCGCTCGCGGCAAAGAACCTGACCGCAATGTACGTTGCGAACCGGACCTACAAGACCGCCGAGATCCTTGCCGGGAAGATCGGGGGCAAGGCCGTAAAGTTTGATGAACTCTACCACTACATCACGCTCTCTGACGTGGTGATCTCCTGCACGGCCGCCCCGCATGCAATCATCCGCAGAAAAGAACTTGCAAAGGCCATGCGGGAGCGCTGCTGGCCACCCGAGGGCCACCCCCGTCCCCTCATTCTCGTGGACATTGCCCAGCCCCGGGACGTTGAGGAGGGGGCAGGCACCATTGACGGCGTCCGGCTCTACACGATCGATGATCTTCGCGGCGTCAACGAACAGACCATGAGCACGAGGAAGGCCGAGGCCGACCGGGCGCACGGGTTTGTTGAAGCGGAACTGGGCATCTTCCTCCGGCACCTGAACCGGATATCCGCGGATGACTGCCTTGCCGCACTCCATACATGGGCCGAGACCATACGGATCCGGGAGCGTGAACGGGCACTTGCCCGACTCGGGCCGGCGGATGAGAAGACCACGGCGATCGTGGATGACCTGACCCGCGTTCTCACAAAAAAACTTTTAACGGACGCCACCTTTGCCGTCCGGTCCTGTGCCGAGCAGGGCGACCTTGCAGCATCCGAGGCGCTGGTGAGCGCGATCACCCGGGGCGACCGCATCGAAGGCAATCCCAAAAAAGACTGACCGGTATGAACGACCGGTCCCTTACTCCACCCGTTTTTAAAAATAAGGGAGTCCCGTTATTGGATCAGAAGAAGTATTGCAATATCACGAGGATTACGTGAATTATGGCAAAACAGATGGTAGCGACAGCCATTCTCATATGCCATTTGAAGGGGATATTGTAGAAGCCCTTCAGCACGAGAAAACCAAATAGGGCAGTCGTCAGGAGACAGATGAACGTGACAATTCCCAGATAGAGTGCCAGGGGAAGACCAAAGATCACGATATGACTGAAGGAAGTAATCATACGATCAATGATACTGTGCCGGGATGTTCATATAATCACCGGTATTTATCACTGCACATAACCGGTTGTTTCAGGTATTCGTGCGAAAACGTGTATACCGTCACACGGGTGTGCAGGAAACCTTGGGGCGGACCGGCGAATCCGGTCCTGTCGATCTCCCTGCATACAATCCTTTATTATATCCCGTTACCTCCATCCAAGTATGTCCCGCTATTCCGGTATTACGCTCTTTGCAGCGTGTGCATTCCTACTGGTTTTTGCCTGCATCTCCGCCGGTTGTGCATCCGGCCAGAACCCGGCATCGCCCGCAGGTGCGAATACGGCCCCCGCGACTGCAAACACGATCACCATCAAGGACTTTACATTCAGTCCGGCAACACTCACGGTAAAGACCGGGACAACCATCACCTGGGTCAACGAAGACGGTGCATCGCATACTGTCGTATCCGATGACGGATCCAAATTCCCGTTCACCTCGCCAAAGCTTGCCAATGGAGATTCGTACCCGCTGGCATTCACGCAGGCCGGGACCTACACGTACCACTGTTCGATCCATCCCTCAATGAAAGGCACGATTATCGTCGAATCCTGATTTTCCTAATTTTTCCCGTGGGAGATGGTCTTTAGATCTTCCCAAGTGTGTGTCCTGGACTCCTTAAAAAAAGTGATTCCAGTTGCAGGATCTTCGAAATCCGAAAAGGGTCATCAGGCCCTTGGGGAAGAGAAAATCCCGTTCACGGGATTTTCGAATATGCCTTCTGTGCCAAGGCGATCACTTCCTCATCGTCCAGTACTGTACCGGACATCCGGATCACCTCAAGAGTAGTTCCGTTGGCGAAGATGATCTCGATAAAGGTCTGACCGTAGGCATTCTCTGTTGTGCCCTTCATCGACAGCCCGGTTGATGCAAGAGACCCGATGGCAGATGTGGGCGTCACGGTCGGGAGCTGGCCCTGGTTCGGGATGTATCCGACAAATGCCCTGCTGTTCTTTCCAAGACCCGGTGCAGAGATATCGAAATAACTGAGATCGGTATAGGAGCGGTCCGTCCGGTTGATGAACTCGATGACGTCCGGCATGCTGCTCTCAGGATAGGTGGCGAGCGAATGGAGGACTACGCGTGTCGGGGCCGTGGTCTGCGTATACTGTACAACATAGCCTCCCTGCCAGCCGAGCGTGCGGGCAAGGTCGCTCACGTCCGTTGCGTTCTTCTCTTTGCTCATGGTCAGGACATAGCCCTCCGGGAGATCGGTGCGGTCGATGGCAAGCGCCGGGAGCGAGACCGCAGGGGAATGGATGGGCGTTACAGGGGAGGCCGGGGCTGTCGTGCAGCCGGCAACCGCCAGCGCTGTGCAAACGAGGATCGCAAGGACCAGGAAGCCATGAACATTCATACTCTCCGGTCGATGGCGAAGGATGAAAAAGGTGTTTATCCGCTTTCCTTTACCGTATGTCCGGGACTTTCTGTGAGTGGCCCTGCCTATTTCCCGCTCCCTAAAACCCGCGGTTCTCCGGGATCAACAAGTAGATTATCCCCCGCTCCCTGATACTTAAATTATGCCCGCACCGCTCGTTGGAAGAAAATTCGGCATCAACATCATTCCGGTGCCGGACAAGGATACCTGCACGAAGATCCGGGTGCTCGGGATCTCGGGATCGAGCCGCCAGCAGCCTGAGATGAGCAAGTCTGAAGCACTCCTTGACCGGGCGCTCGCCCAGTACCGCGAGTACGGGTGCAAAACGGACTTCATCCGGCTCAAAGACCTGAAGATCTACGAGTGCGAGGGAAATTATTCCGAGAACCCGGCCTACTGCACCTATCCCTGCCAGAGCACCATGAAGTACCCGGACGACCAGATGCAGCGGGTGTACGATGCGATCCTTGCCTCCGACATCCTGATCCTGGCAACCCCCATCCGCTGGAACAACCACTCGGCCCTGGTTCAGAAGTTTGTCGAGCGGATGAACGCGGTCGAGAACCAGTACTCGTGGTTCGGCAACCGTTTGATCAAAAACAAGGTGGCTGGCCTGATCATCATCGGCCACGTCGACGGGATCCAGCACGTGGCAGGGAACCTGCTGAATTTCCTCTCCTGGCTCGGGTTCCATATCCCGGAAGTTGCGATCGCCTCGTGGGTGGGGGAGAATGATGAGGATACGACCAAGGACCGGGACCAGATCGAGGCGAACAAGTACACGCAGGAAGACCTCGACAACCTGGTGCGGAGTGCGCTCCGGCTTGCCTGTGCCCTGCATGAGCAGTGCGACAGGGAAGGCCGGTGCAGCGGGGAATGACCTGCCCTTCTGTGCGTGAAGTGCCCGGATATATCCGGAAATATTCACCCATCAGGTACTCTAGTCATAAATACGATGGATCGTAAAAAATGTAGTTACCAGTTATCGTGGGTGGTAGAGAGTGAGCATTTTTCCCAAGCGACGTATGCGGAGAAACCGGTCCCGGAATATCCAGCCGCTTCTGCGCGAGATCAGCCTGACCAAGAACGATCTGATCGCCCCCCTTTTTGTTGACGAACTCCTCTCTACAAAGAAACCCATTGACGCAATGCCCGGGCAGTTCCGGTACCCCATCAGTGAGATTGCGGGAGTTGCAGCCGGACTCTGGAAGAAAGGGATCCGTGCGGTTCTGCTCTTTGGCATCCCGAAGGAGAAGGATCCGGAAGGACGATCCGCGTATGACCCGGAAGGCGTGGTGCAGCAGGCCGTCCGCAGGATCAAGGCAGAGCTCCCGAAGATGGTTGTCATCACGGATGTCTGTGCCTGCGAATACACCGATCACGGCCACTGCGGGATCGTGGGCGAGACAAAGAACGGCATGGATCTCCTCAACGACCCGTCGCTTGACCTGATGGACATGATCGCCACGAGCCACGCAGAAGCCGGGGCGGATATTGTTGCCCCGTCCTGTATGCTGGACGGCATGGTGGGATCGATCCGGGCAGCACTGGACGATGCCGGTTTCGATGAAGTCCTGATCATGTCCTACTCCACCAAGTTCTCGTCAGCACTCTACGGTCCGTTCCGCGAGGCAGCGGACTCAGGGTTCTCGTTTGGCGACCGGTCCACGTACCAGATCAGTCCCGGCAACAGCCGCGAGGCGTTCCTCGAATCGCAGATGGATGCCGATGAGGGCGCTGACATCCTGATGGTGAAGCCGGCCGGGTTCTATCTTGATATCCTTTCCGAAGTGGCAACGATCGGCCTTCCGGTTGCCGCGTACCAAGTGAGCGGCGAATATTCGATGATCCGCTCCGCTGCAAAAAACGGGTGGCTGAATGAGAAGGAGACCATCTTAGAGAGCCTGACCTGCATCAAACGTGCGGGAGCGGACCTGATCATCACGTATTTTGCCAGTGACGTTGCGGAGTGGCTTGATGAAGGATAAGACGAGTGCGGCCCTCTTTGAGCGGGCACAGATCCTGATGCCAGGCGGGGTCTCAAGCCCGGTCCGGGCCATCAAACCCCATCCGTTCTACACGGTGAGCGCAAAGGGGGCACACCTGAAGACCGCGGACGGGGCGACCCTGCTCGACTGCTGTATGGCCTATGGTCCGCTGCTTCTCGGGCATGCGAAACCGGAGATCCGGGCAGCCATCGACAACCAGCTGGAGAACGGGTGGCTCTATGGTACACCCACACCGCTGGAACCGGAATTTGCCGCGCTGGTGACGGGCGATCACCCGGGCATGGACATGATCCGGTTCGTCTCCAGCGGCTCGGAAGCCACGATGGCGGCCATCCGGCTCGCCCGCGGGTTCACCGGCAAGAAGGATATCGTGAAGATCGAGGGCGGGTTTCACGGGGCGCACGATGCGGTGCTGGTGAAGGCCGGTTCCGGTGCAACCACGATGGGCGTGCCGGACTCTGCGGGCGTGCTCGCCGATCTCGTGGCCCATACGCGGCAGATCCCCTACAATGATCCGGAGGCACTGGAGTCGCTCCTCACTATGCAGAAAGATGTCGCGGCCCTGATCATCGAACCGGTGCTCGGTAACATCGGCCCGATCCTGCCTGAGGATAATTACCTCCGCGATGTGCGGGAGATCACGAAAGCCCACGATGTCCTCCTGATCTTCGATGAAGTGATCACCGGCTACCGGGTTGGGATTGGCGGGGCGCAGAAGAAGTACGGCGTGAAGCCGGACTTAACCACGCTTGGCAAGATCATTGGCGGCGGCCTTCCCATCGGCGCCTTTGGCGGACGCCGGGATATCATGGAGCAGACTGCCCCCAAGGGTCCGGTGTACCAGGCTGGCACGTTCTCGGGTAATCCCCTCTCGCTTGCCGCAGGCAGTGCAACGATCCGGTACCTGCACGATCATGCATCCCTGTATGGGATTCTTGAAGAGAAGACCCGGGCCCTTGAGGAATCCATCGGCGATATGCATGGCGGCTCGTTTGTCCGGCTCGGATCGATGTTCAAGTATTTCTTCCGGGCAACACCCCCGAAGAACTACCGGGAAGTAAAGGAGTGCGACACCGCAGCCTTCGGCACATTCTGGAAGAAGATGCTGGACGGCGGCATCTTCCTTCCGCCCTCGCAGTTCGAGACCAACTTCATCTCTGAAGCGCACACCGACAACGATTGTGCCGCGCTGGCACAGGCCTACAAGACATGTCGATAACGATCGGGACCCGGGGGAGCAAGCTCGCCCTCGCGCAGACGGATACGGTGATTGCAAAACTCGCCAAGCTCGATATTGAGACCGAGAAGGTGATCATCAGCACCGAGGGCGATGTCAAGACGCAGGTGCCGCTCCACGCGGTTGGCGGGCAGGGCGTCTTTGTCCGGGCGCTGGACGATGCGATCCTTGACGGGCGGATCGACTGTGCCGTGCACAGCATGAAGGATATTCCCGCGTACCGGCCGAGCGGCCTCTTTACGGCAGCCGTGCTGAAGCGGGACTCGGCGGCGGATTTCATCGCCCACACGAGATCGATCGGCGGTGTGAATGTTATCGGGACATCGAGTACGCGCCGCCGTGCCCAGCTCCTCCGGCACGACCCGGAGATCACGATAAAAGATCTCCGCGGAAACGTGGATACCCGGCTCCGTAAGATGAGTGACGGCGAGTACGATGCGATCATCCTTGCCGAGGCCGGCTTAACCCGGCTCGGCCTCCGTGTCCCGGGTGAACGCCTGACCCCGGAAAAATTCGTACCTTCGCCCAACCAGGGCACAGTCGCAGTGGTCAGCCGGGCTGACCCGTCCCTGATGGAAGTCCTGTCAGCGCTCGATCACCCGCAGAGCCGGACGGACGTGCTGATCGAGCGGGCCGTGATGGAGCAGCTCGGAGGCGGCTGCTTTACGCCGCTGGGTGTGTACTGCCGGGCCGGGCACCTCATCGCAGAAGTCCTCTCGCTGGACGGCCAGCGGACGGAACGGATCGAGACGGACGTAAAGATGATTGAAGAGGCCCGCGAGCAGGGCCGGCTCCTGCTCGTGAAGGCGAAGGATCTCATTGAGGATGCATACAACAAACTGGGGATAACACAATGAACGGCAAGGTGTATCTGGTGGGATCGGGGCCCGGCGCAGAAGGACTCCTGACACAGCGGGGCAGGACCGTGATCGACAACGCAGATGTCGTACTCTACGATCAGTTGCCCGGAGTGGAGATACTCTCCACGCTTCCGGCACGGGCCGAGAAGATCGATTGCGGAAAGTTTGGCGGGAAGCACGTGCTCGAACAGGACGAGATCGAGGCGTTGATAGTGGACCGGGCACAAGCCGGAAAGACCGTGGTCCGCTTAAAAGGTGGCGACCCGTTCCTGTTCGGCCGGGGCGGCGAGGAACTGGAGACCGTTCGGGCTGCCGGAATCCCCGTTGAGATGATACCGGGTATCTCCAGCGCTCTTGCCGTTCCGGCCTCGGTCGGGATCCCGCTCACGCACCGGAAGTATGCCTCACAGGTCACGATCCTGACCGGCAACGAGGACCCGACAAAATCTGAACCCGCGCTCGACTGGGCGCTCCTGGCCAGGAGCCGGGGCACGATCGTCATCCTTATGGGTGTTGCCAACCTTGCAAAGATTGCCGATGTGCTGATGAAGCACGGAAAATCTCATGAGACACCGGTCGCCATCATCGAACGCGGCCTGAGGAGCGATCGCCGCGTGACTACTGGCACCCTTGCAACCATCGCCACTGTTGTGAATAATGCCGGTGTAAAACCCCCGGCCGTGATCGTGATCGGTGATGTTGTGAACCTGTATGACCCGGCCGAGCCGGACCTGATACCGTTTGAGGAATGAACATGGACATTACTAACCCTGTTGAAAAGTTTGAGAAGATCATCTATGCTGTGCTGATGATCCTGCTCATCGTGGTTGTTTTAGCCGCAATTGCGGATCTCGTTAATTACCTCTACATAGCCCTGGTGACAACCACACCCGTACTGCTGGAATCCCATGAGATGATCACAGTGCTCGGTGCGTTCCTGCTGGTGCTCATCGGCGTCGAACTGCTCGATACGATCAAGGCATACTTCCGCGAGAACACGATCCATGTGGAGATTGTAGTCCTGCTGGCGATCATTGCGGTGGCCCGAAAAGTACTCCTTCTCGATCCCACCACATATACAACGACTATCACGGACGGCAAATCGGTTACGGTTGTTACACCCATCACCGGTTTTGAGTTTGGGATTGAAGTGATGACGGTCTGTGCGGGCCTGCTCGTTCTTGCTGCAGGTTATTACCTGCTCAAGAAGGCCGGGATCACGGTCGGGCCGGGCGGGATCAAGAAAAACGGGGAGTGAGGCCGGAAGCCGACCGTTTGCATTCCCTAAAAAGATCACAATTTTCATTTTTCGTACATTCTCATCCAAGATTTTCACCAGTCCTTCTTTTCAGCCGCAGTGAATTTCTCGCAGGTTCATGTGCGATAAGCCATCCGGGAATCATATCCTAACCCTGCGATGGGCCGGGTTGACTGGCGTTGCGGGAAGTTCGCAGTACGCCGTTACGGGCATCAAATGACCGGCGATGAATTTCAGAATACTATCAACAATGAAAAAGAGGTCGTAATCCGGGCTCACACGGTACCGGGAGGATTTCCTGCCATTATCGTGTCCTGCTCATCGAAATACGTCTCAAGGTATACCAGCGTCTCGAGGTCCACATCCGCATACGTGCCCGGCCCGAACTCGAACGGGTTGTCCATGTCGCGGATCAGGAGCAGGAGACCGATGAGCATCACACAGACAACGGCAAAGATGATCGTGGCTTCGAACAACGGGTCCATCTTGATGAAGAGCATGACGAGGATGACTGCACCTGTCGCGATCTCGGCCAGCGCATAGGCTGCCGGGATGAAGTCCGTCCGGATGATCACTTCCACCCGGTTGCAGGTCTTATCGATGAGACCGAGCTCGTTTCTCAGTTTTGCAATCAGGGGCGGCGCCACGTTCAGGAACGCGAGGGTCCGTATGTCGTTATTCAGCGTGTCCATGGCGCGGTTGACGTCCGGGAGGCTGAAACAGTTTTCCCGCAGCCCGTTGCTGATGGTGCGGTGGAGGTCCCGCAGGTGCGCCCGGAAGACCCGGGTCGGGGCATCGTCATTCAGCGGCAGCACCCGGCTGTCATTATACAGCGCTTTCAGTGATGCGGCAAGGTCACCCCCGACCTTCTCGCTCTCCTTGAAGTCGGTGAATGTACCGGTGAAGATAATGGCAATCGTGAAGATCGCGCCGGTGATGAATGCTCCAACAACCGGTGTGATAGGGACCGTGTCATACCCGTTGATGTCAATAAAAGTCCGGATGGCGAGGAGGATGAGCATCATGATGACCGCCTTGAGCATGATGCCCCACTTCTTTTTGAACGAAAGATCCATGATGATATTTTCGTTGTCCGGGATTTTACGTGCTGCGGTTGTAACGGGTACCACGCTTATCGTTCACGGGTCAGATCGCTCTCCCGGTGAACTCACCTTTTTAAGGATACCCAGGCCTGCGCAATACCCGGTCGAGAACGCGGCCTGGAGATTGTATCCCCCGGTATCGCCATCAATGTCCAGCACCTCGCCGGCAAAGAAGAGGCCGGGCACGATCTTCGACTCCATGGTCTTCTGGTTCACCTGTTCGAGTGCAATGCCGCCCCGGGTTGCCATCGCAACGGCAAAATCCCCCAGCCTTTCCACGGTGAGCGGGAACTCGGTGCAGTTCGTCACCAGTGCCGATCGCATCTCTCCTGAGAAATGGGAGCACTTCAGGTCCTCCGGAATCCCGGCCAGTTTCAGCAGTTTCCGGTTCAGCCGCTCCGGGATCGGGTACTTCGCAAGGATCGTGCTCACCTGCCAGCTGGTATTTTCTGCCGCACGCTTCGCAATCTCCGCGGCAAACTCCTCGCGGCGCAGGGGACCAGCAAAGGAGAGCTTGATCACATCGCCGGGCCGGATCCCCCGCGAGGCATCAAGGATGGCCGGGCCCGAGAGGCCGAGGTGGGTGAAGAGAACATCGCCGGTATGCTCTGCGATCTTCTTTCCTCCACGCCAGACCGAGAACCGCATCTGTTCAAACGAGATGCCGGAGAGACTCGCAAACGGGAACGGCCGGATCAGGAGCGGGGCAAGGGCCGGCGCAATCTCCGTCACGGGCTGGCCGAGCGCCTCTGCCAACCGGTACCCGTCACCGGTTGTCCCGCATTTCGGGTAGGATCTTCCCCCGGTTGTGATCACGACCGTTTGAGCCAGGTATTGACTGGAACCGGTTGTGATCGTGAACACCCCGTCATGCCGTGTGACCGCCTGCACCGGTTCATTGCACCGGATTATCACGCCCCGCTTCCGGCATTCCGCGAGGAGAATTTCCAGCACATCTTCCGCACTCTTTGTCTGTGGAAAGATCTTACCGGTCTCTTCGGTCACCATCGGAAGTCCGCGCTCAATAAAAAAGTTCATGAGCGCTGTGTTGGAAAACGACATCAGGGCGGGTTTTATGAATTTTCCGTGGTCGCCGTAATGGAGAATGAAGTCCCGGATCTCCCCGTCATGCGTGATATTGCACTGCCCGGATCCGGAGAGCAGGAGTTTGGCACCGGGCCGCTCGTTCCTCTCCAGCACCAGCACCCGGGTGCCCGGGGCTGCTGCATGGATTGCACAGAATAGGCCGGCCGGTCCGGCGCCAATCACCACTACATCGGATCTCTCCATATTCCACCGTATAGATCAATACCCCTGCATGGGAGATGAAGTATCCTCCCTGAACCGGGCATGTTGTCCCAGGCCGGGTGCTTTTTTCCCCATGTGCAGGAAAACCAAAATGAAAGCATCAAAACCCCATACGACACACATTATCCGGTCACATGCCTGCCGGAACCCATTCTCCCTTAAAGGACGATCCTGCCCGCACGATACTGCGGGATTACGAGATGAGGTTTTGCATCATGGAAGAGCACCTCTCGCTGGGGATGTTCCAGATCAGTCGGAGCGATAACGGGTGTATCCTTTCCGCCAACAGGATCATGGCACGCATGCTCGGGTACGATGACCCCGCGGACCTGACAGGGAAAAACCTCCGGGACATCCTTCTTCAGCCTGCCGATTTCAATACATTCAATGAAGCGATTATACGGGACGGTGGGGTGACCGGTATGGAAATACACCTGAAACGAACGGATGGCTCTGCAACATGGGTCTCGTTACAGGGATGGCTACTTGAGAACCCACAATCTTCAGGCCCGGTTGTGGAGTGTTTCATCGAAGACATCACCGAACACCGGGTGTTTGAACAGGAATCGCAGTACCACGAATCCGAGCTGAACCGGTTTGCCGTGGCACTAGCCCAGGCAAACAAGAAGCTCAATCTTCTCTCCACCATCACGCGGCACGACATCCTCAATAAACTGACCGGCCTGCTGGGATACATGGAACTGATGAAGGGCGATCTTCCCGATCCCCGGATACAGGAATATGTCCGGATACAGGAAGAGATTATCCAGAGTATCACCCTCCATATTCATTTTGCAAAGGATTACCAGAATATCGGTATCGAGTCGCCACGGTGGTTCGATGTCCGGCAGATCATCGCCCGTGCAACTGCGGCCCTCCCCTTGCAGGTCGTTTCCGTCTCCATCGAGACTGCGGATCTCTCGATCTATGCCGACCCCATGCTGGAGAAGGTATTCTACAACCTGGTTGAAAATGCACTCCGCCACGGAGAACATGTGACCCGGATCCGGTTCAGCACAGAAATTGCTGATACGGAAGTACGGATCATCTGCGAGGATAACGGCTGCGGGGTACCGGAGCAGTTCAAAGAGGACATATTCACGAGGAAACATTTCAAAAATACCGGCTTTGGTCTCTTCCTTGCCCGGGATATTCTCAGCATCACCGGCTTCTTGATCCGGGAGACCGGTGTACCTGGCCAGGGTGCGCGATTTGAGATCACCATTCCCCCGGGGTATTTCCAGACCGGGGATGCATTCCACGGGATGCCGGTCTGAGCGGGCAATGCCACCGGGCGGTTTTTTATTGCAATGGTGCTTACAGCAGACTACCTGCAGAGCGGAGTGTCCATGATTGAAGCACGGGAAAAGAGGATCATCCTCCTGGTTGCCGCACTCTCCAGTTTCCTTGTCCCGTACACCGGTTCATCGATCACCGTGGCACTCCCGGCCATGGCCTCGCAGTTTCACGCGGATGCGATCACGCTTGGCTGGATCACCTCCGCGTATATCATCTCTGCGGCAATCTTCATCGTGCCGTTCGGCCGGTATGCCGATATTGTGGGGCGCAAGAAGATCTTCCTATTGGGCATTCTCATCTACACGATCGCCTCGCTTGCCTGTGCCTGTGCACCAGATGAAGCGATATTGATCGGTGCACGGTTTATCCAGGGAATTGGCGGGGCAATGCTCTTTGCGACCTCCCTTGCGATCGTTACCCAGGTCTACGGCCCGGGTGAGCGGGGAGCAGCAATCGGCATCACCATCGCAACCGTTTATGCCGGGCTCTCCCTTGGGCCATTCATTGGGGGAATCTTAACCGAACATTTCGGCTGGCCGGCAATCTTTCTCATCAACGTACCCCTCGGACTCCTGGCAATCGCTCTTACCCTGCGGGAGATCCCGCATGAATGGGCCGATGCCGCCGGCGAACTCTTCGACCGGTTCGGGGCGATCCTGTATGGCATCATGCTCTTCTGCCTGATCTACGGCATGCTCCTCTTTCCCGATCCATGGGGCATCGTATGGATTGCAGCAGCACTTGCTGCCGGGGCGGGTTTTGTCTGGTGGGAGCGGCGGACGGTTGATCCCCTTATCGACCTGTCAGTCTTCTCGAACAACCGGACGTTTGTCTTCTCCAATATCGCTGCCATGATCAATTACGGCGCAACGTTCGGGGTCGGGGTCCTCCTCTCGCTCTACCTCCAGTACATACAGGGCTTCTCTGCTGAATCCGCTGGATTCATATTGGTCGCGCAACCGGTAGTCCAGATGATCTTCTCCCCCATCGCGGGTCGGCTCTCCGATCGCGTGGAGCCCCGCATCGTCTCTACTGTTGGCATGGCCTTGACAACGCTGGGGCTCTCCTTCTTTATCGTCCTCACCCCGGCAACACCGCTCTGGGTGATTGTCGCAAGCCTGATGGTGCTGGGACTGGGATACGGCTTCTTCTCGTCTCCCAACACCAACGCCATCATGAGTTCCGTTGAGAATAAACACTTAAGTATTGCATCCGGCATGAATGCCACCATGCGATCGATCGGGCAGCTCCTCTCCATGGCCATCGCGATGTTCTGTTTTGCGATCTTCATCGGCCCGGTCAGTGTTACCCCGTCAGTCTACCCCCAGCTCATGACCAGCGTAGTCATCGCCTTCATCATCTTTACCCTGCTCTGCATCATCGGAGTTGCCGCGTCCTTTGTCCGCGGTACGATTCACAAAGACCCGGCCTGATGGGGAGAGACCGGGAAAGAAAAAAGATCAGTGCACCGTATGGTGGTTCTTCTTCTGTTTCAGGTGCGAGGTATAATGGTGGCGGAGTTCCGCTTTCTCTTCGTCGGAAAAATCCTTCTTTTTTGTGGCATGGAGATGTTTTTCCATCTGCCGTACGATATGCTCAGCCTCGTGATGATCGCTGACCTCAAGGTATGTCGGGGCTTTTCCTACCTCATACGCATGCCCGCAGTGGGAACAGAGTTTCCAGAGCTGGAAGTTATCCACATACGTAAAGGTCCTGCAGCTGGGGCAGCGGATGATGAGGTACATGTAATTATGGTTCCATCGTCAGATTTGTATAAATATATATCGTCATTGCCGCACATTGTGCGCGAATCTATGAAAAAACTAAAAAAACAATTATTTTCGCATGGGTCCCAAGGAACAATCCGAAACCCTGATATCGGCGTTTTGTCTTTATAGAACTGTGATGACTGATCCGATTCAGGTACGGGGTGTGCGGGGTCTTCCCCTCATCCATGCCGGAGACGATGTAGCGGCACTGATCTGTGAACGCGAGCCGGTGGAAAACGGGGATATCCTCTGCGTGGCATCCACCATCTATTCGAAATCAAAAGGCTATACCAAATCCTTAAAGGAGATCACCCCCGGTGAGCGGGCCATCCGGCTGGGCGGGCTGAACGGGGAGGACCCGCGGTTTGTGCAGGCTGTGCTGGACGCCTCCACGGATATCATCATGGAACACCCGTTCATCCTCTCAGAACTGTCATTCGGGCATGTTGGCGTGCGGGCGGGCGTTGACCAGAGCAATATCGAGGACGGGATGGTGATCTTTCTTCCCCCGGAACCCATGAAAGCGGCCGAGGACCTGCGGAAGCAGATCCTTGAGATCAGCAAAAAAAATATCGGGACGATCATCACGGACACCTGCGGACGCTCGTTCCGGCGCGGACAGACCGGCAATGCCATCGGCTGGAGCGGCATGACCGCGATCCGGGACTTCCGGGGCGATACGGATCTCTTCGGTCACGTCCTGAAGATCACGGAGGAGGCGGTTGTCGATGAGATTGCGGGATTTGCCAACATGGTGATGGGCGAGAGCAACAATGGTGTTCCCGCGGTAATCTTCCGGAATATCCCCGCCTGGGCCGGACATGACAACCTGTACTTCAAGGGCGATGAGGATATCACGCGGCGCGTGCTGAAAAAAGAATGGAAATGATACCCGGTTATGCGGGGAATACGATATTGAGGGTCATAACGATGATGCCGATCACGGCAGCGACGACCATAACGGTGATGGGGCTGATATGCACGGCCCGCCGGTCTTCGCTCTCATAATAATTGACGAGTCCTGCTGAGGATAATAATCTTCCACCCTGCTTCTTTGCCATGCAAATATATTTCATTTTTCGACATATAAAGGAGTGAGACGATTTATGAATTCATCCTCCCGCATCCTTTCAGGGTATGCCCTCACCGGAGAAGACCTCGCATTCCACCCGGTGGACATTGTAATCGAAAACGGAACGATTACCGCGATCGAGGATAATTCACGCGCACCTCACGTCTGGATCTGCCCGGCGCTCTTCAATGCCCACACCCACCTTGGTGATACAATTGCCATGGACTGCGGGGCAACCGGGGACCTCGTCGCGCTGGTCACCCCCCCGGACGGGCTGAAGCACCGACTGCTCCGGGAATCTTCCCATAACGATCTCGTTGCCGGTATGCGGGGAAGTATCCGCACCATGATCGCGTGCGGGACTGCCGGGTGCGCAGATTTCCGGGAGGGGGGCCCGGAAGGAGTGTCTGCACTGAAGGAGGCGAACAATGGTCTGCCGTTCCGGGCCCTGATCTTTGGTCGGGAAGGGGGCGAGATGGTGGCGGACGGCTTTGGGATCAGCAGCGCCCGTGATGTGCCTGACCTTGAACGCACGGTAGCAGCCGCCCGCCGGGCCGGAAAGATGATCGGGTTCCATGCCGGTGAACGGGACCGCGAGGATGTGGATGCGGCCCTCTCGTTCGACCCGGATTTTATCGTCCATGCCACCCATGCAACAAAAAAGCAGCTCCGGGCCTGCGCCGACCGGCAGATCCCGATTGTGGTCTGCCCGCGATCGAACTGGATCCTCGGGGTCACCTCATCCGCCCGCCACCCCCCGATAAGTGTGATGGAGGAACTTGGCTGCACGGTGTATCTCGGGACGGACAACGTGATGTTCGTCCCGCCGGACCTGTTCGGGGAGATGGCGTTTGTATCCACCGTGTATAAATCAGATCCCGCAACCATCCTGCGATCAGCCATCGGAGGTTCTGCCCTGTCCGGAACCTCATACTATCTCCGGGCGGGTGCGCGGGCAAACCTGTTTGTGATCGACCCGGAAAAAAATGCCCTGAATTTCAGCCGCGATCCGGTTACTTCCATCATAAAACGTGTTTCATCCTCCCTGATTGCCAATAATGTTTTTAATTCAGAACTCCAATAAAACAGCCATGTTTATTCTGGGTGATTCCGTTGTTTGCTAACATTCTTGTCGCACTGGATGGCTCACCGGCCGGGCACATTGCTCTCGAACGGGCCGTGGATATGGCTCGTGCCGGGACCGCAAAACTGCATGCGGTGTATGTGGTGGAGACCGGCCTGTTCTCATCAATTCCTGCCGATAACACAGTCGAGATCATGTACAATGTCCTCAAGCAGGAAGGAGAATCGGTGCTCGAAAAGGCCAGGACAGAATCGGCGGCACGTGGTATCACCCTCACCACCCACCTCAAATTCGGTCATGCCGGCAGTGAGATTCTCGCGCTTGCCGAATCCACAAAAGCCGATCTGATTGTTGTCGGCTCCCATGGCAAGAGCCAGGCCGACCGACTCCTCATTGGCAGCGTCAGCACGTTCATCGTCACCCACAGCACGGCATCCACCATGGTGGTGAGATCATAACCGACATGATTGTCAGAGACTACATGACATCCGACGTGGTTCGCGTCGAAATTCCCGGCAACCGTGACGATGTCCTCAAGATCTTAAAACGCACGGGAATCTCCGGTGTACCAGTCATCAAGAGCAAGAAGCTTGTCGGTATCATCACACGAAAAGACCTCCTCAGCAAACCTGAAGAGACTCAGCTGGGGCTTCTGATGACTCCCAAGCCGCTCACGATTGAGCCGGATGCTGACCTTCATGAGGCGGCCAGAATCCTTATCGAGAAACGGATCCGTAGACTGCCGGTTATTGAAGGCGGCCACCTCATCGGCCTCTTATCCGTTGCGGATGTCATCCACGCTCTCTCCCAGATGAAGAACAAGGAAGAGATCAAGGACAAATACACCAGCAAGACCTTTGCCCTCTGGGAAGAGACGCCGCTTCCGGTGGTCGGCCGGGTCATGGAGATCTCCGGTGTTGACGCCGTCCCGATCCTCGATGCCGAGAATAAGTTGCAGGGCATCATCTCAGAACGCGATCTCATCCGCAGTTCCAGCATCGAAGATTCAGTCGGTGTCTCGGACTTCTCCAACGGGACCGATGACGATGAATGGACCTGGGAGAGTATCCGGGACAACCACACCATCAGCTTTGGCATCTCACGGGTCCACCTGCCGAACCGTCCGGTAAAACTTGCGATGGTAAAGAGCGTTGTCGCGGTTCCCCAGAATGCAGAAGTGAGCGAGTGCGCCCTGAAGATGCGGCGTGCACGGGTAGACCAGTTACCGGTTGTCAACGGAGACAAGAAACTGGTGTCCATGCTCTATGACCGGGAACTGATCCGGGCATTCTGCAGCGACGACTCCGAATAAAAACATAATGCCCGCACCAACGCGGGAGATAATCATTTTTTTATTGATGGGGTGAAAGAACCGCCCTGCGCCTCTGCACCGTTAGAAACCTTTAAATTTCTGGGTAACACCTTATACCTTATAGCGCTTTTAAGAAATTTTAGGCGTCTGAAGTTTGTTTTTGGGGTATTCAATATGCCTGAACAGTTACCGGAGTCCATGAAAGGGACCACAACCATCGGCATTGTCTTCGCCGGAGGCGTGATTCTCGCAACCGAGAAACGGGCGACCATGGGCTACATGATCGCAAGCAAGAAAGCCAAGAAAGTCTACCAGGTTGCAGAACGTATCGGTATTACCATTGCCGGGGGCGTGGGAGATGCACAGCAGCTCGCCCGCATCCTGAACGTGGAATGCAACCTGTACCAGATCCGCAGATCCCGGGCTATCACGGTCGGAGCAACAGCCACGCTGCTGTCAAATTACCTGAACCAGAACCGTATGTACCCCTACTATGTCCAGCTCCTTGTGGGCGGTATGGATGAGAAAGGCCCGAGCGTCTATTCTGTCGATGCCATGGGCGGGGCAACAAAGGAAGAGTCCATCGTCTCAACCGGATCGGGCTCCCCCATGGCGTACGGGGTTCTGGAAGACCGGTTCAAGCCGGACATGACAGAGGATGAGGCAATCGAGCTTGCCGTCCGCGGCCTCAAATCCGCGATGAAACGCGATGCCGGCTCGGGCGAAGGAATCCATGTGGTTGTGATCACAAAAGACAAGTACCAGGAACTCAGCGAGGATGCAGTCAATAAGGTTGTTGCAAAAACCTCCGCTTAACTTTTTTTAGGACGATTTTTTTATGCAGATAGAAGAACGGCTCAAAGAGCTCAAGGATAAGATCAACGATAAAGTGCCCCATGGCATCACCGTAACGCAGGTTGAGTTTGAAGGTCCCGAACTGGTCATCTATACTGACGACCCGAAGCGGTTTGCTGATGAAGCGGACTTAATCAAGATTCTCGCCCGCGACCTGCGCAAGAGAATTGTCGTACGGCCGACAATCCTCGAAGATCCTGAAAAGGCCTATAACGAGATCAAGGCCGTTGTTCCGGAGACCGGCGGTATCACGGACATCTTCTTCGATGCGGATACCGGGGAAGTTCTCATTGAAGCCGAGAAACCCGGTGTCGTGATCGGGAAGAACGGAGCAACCCTCCGGGAGATCACCAAACATATCGGCTGGACACCCAAGGTGGTCCGGACCCCCCCCATTGAGAGTTCAACCGTCAAGCAGGTCCGCCAGTACCTGCGGTCCTCAAACGAGGAGCGCAAGCAGTTCCTGCGCACCATTGGCCGGAGAATTCACCGGGATCTTCCCGCCCGTGACGAGACGACAAAAAGGGACCAGTGGGCCCGGGTTACCACGCTCGGGTGTTGCCGCGAAGTCGGCCGAGCTGCCTTCCTGCTCTCAACCCCGAACAGCAAGGTACTGATCGACTGCGGGGAGAAACCCGACAACCAGGGCGGGACGCCCTACCTCTACGTGCCCGAGATCCAACCGCTCACCGGGCTCGATGCCGTGGTCCTTACCCATGCCCATCTCGATCACTGTGCACTCATTCCCCTGCTCTACAAGTACGGGTACGAAGGCCCGGTGTACTCGACACCCCCCACCCGGGATCTCTCTGTGATGCTCCAGCTCGATTACCTTGATGTGATCAACAAGGAGGGTCGCAAGATCCCCTACTCTTCAAACGAGGTCAAGACCTACATCCGCCATTCCATCACGCTCAATTATGGCAGCGTGACGGACATTGCCCCGGATATCAAGCTCACCTTCCACAATGCCGGCCACATCCTCGGCTCCGCGATCGCCCACTTCCATCTTGGCGATGGGATGTACAACATCGCGTTCACCGGCGACTTCAATTACGCGAAGAGTCGTCTCTTCAACCCGGCCATCAACCAGTTCCCGCGCCTTGAAGCCCTCTTCATGGAGAGCACGTACGGGGGCAGCAATGATTTCCAGCAGCCCCGCTCTGAAGCCGAAGACCGGCTCTACGAAACGATCAACACGGTCATCCAGCGTGGCGGCAAGGTTATTATTCCCGCATTCTCCGTTGGCCGGTCGCAGGAAGTCATGCTGGCACTTGAAGAGGGCATGCGCCTTGACAAGATCCCGAAAGTGAAGATCTACCTTGACGGGATGATCCGCGAGGCAACCGCGATTCACACCTGCTACCCGGAGTACCTGAACACGGAACTCCGTAACCTTATCTTCCGCGAGGGCATGAACCCGTTCCTGGCCGAGTGCTTCATACAGGTGGACAGCCAGGAGCTCCGCGAGAAGGTGATGAGCGGGGCTGACCCGTGTGTCATCATCTCCACGAGCGGTATGCTGAATGGCGGCCCGGTCATGGAATATCTCCTGAACCTTGCGCAGGATGAGAAGAACGCCCTCATCTTTGTCGGGTACCAGGCAGATGGCACCTATGGGCGCCGTATCCAGAAGGGCTGGCGCGAAGTGCCCATGGGACGGAAGGGCACGATCACGATCAATCTTGAGATTGTCACGGTTGACGGGTTCTCCGGCCACTCGGATCGGAGGCAGCTGATGAACTACATTGGCCAGATCTCGCCCCGGCCCGAGAAGATCTTCTGCATCCACGGGGATGAGAACAACACGATCGATCTTGCCAGTTCCATCTACAAGCGCTACCATATCCAGACCCACGCCCCCATGAACCTTGAGACCTATCGTATGGTCTGACGCGATTGCCATGCGATCGCACATCACCCTTTTTTTAGGCGTCTTCTCCATCATGGCATTGTCCAATGCCATTGTTCCCGTACTCCCGGCCTTTGCCACGGAATCTTCCTGGTCGGGTGCAATCTACAGTGCCTACTTCCTCGGCGCATGCATCAGCACGCTGCCGTCCGGGATCCTCTCGGACCGTTTCGGCCGCCTTGCCATGATGCGGACCGGGCTCATCGTGACCGTTGCCAGCTGTGCGTTTCTCTGCATGACCACGGCTGCGGTACCGGCGCTCGCTGCCCGGTTCATCGAAGGGATCGGCGCCGGTCTCTTCGTTGCCCCGGCGCTTTCCCTGATCAATGCGGACGAACACCACGAACGGCTGAGCGGCTACTTCATGGCGCTGATGAATGCCGGTCTCGTCCTTGGCCTGATCCTTGCCGGGATTCTTGCGGAAGTCTTTCATGCGCCTGCGGCCGGCATCATCCTGTTCACGGCACTCGCGGTCATTCCCGCTGTATCCGGCCTCTTTGCCCGGGAACTGCATGCGCCGGTCCCGGCAACCGGCCGGGATCTCACCGCATTCCTTTCACTCGTGCGGGAGTACCGGTGGATCTGGTATTCATCCATTGTCCTGATCGGGATCACGGGCGTTGTCACATCGCTGTACCCGAAATTTTCCGGAGCATCCTCCGATATTCTCGGGCTCTGGATTGCCGGTATGAGTATCGCAACCATCATTGCGGTGCTCGTCATCTCGCGGTTCCGGTTTGACGAGATCCTGGCAATCAGGGTCTCCGCTGTATTGATGATCCTGGGAGTCATGACCTCGTTCTTCTCACCGGTCGGGTTCCTTGTGCTCGGATTCCTCGCGGGTGTTGTCATGATCGCCCAGATGGGAGTCCTTGCCCGGGTCCGCGAGCACCAGGGGATTGCGATGGGACTCTTCTCCACGATGAGTTATCTGGGGATGGCTTTGTTACCATTCCTTGCGGGTCTTGTCGCTGACTTGGCCAGCTTTTTCGTCGCGTTCTGCGTGACGGCGGTTGTCGCGGGGACAGTGGCGGTGATGAGCAGCGGATCCGTGTCGATGACCGGCAGTGAATAAATCCAGGATGTAAGGATACTTCCGGTTTATTTTGCAGCACGGGTTCTGGGAAGGAATTTTCGAATCGCATCTGATTGTACATCCCAATGCAGGTTGGCACACAAATTGTAAATATGTGCAATACTAACAATCCGGTCATGACTGCATCGGAGTGTGCAACAAAACGAATTCCCGTATGCCCCAGCACATGGGAGACTGTTCACCAGCTCAGGAAACCCGGGCAGACCTATGACGATGTCATCAATGAACTCATCCGGAAAAATTCAGAGAACCTGCTGATTGAGGAGACGAAGCGAATCCGGAAGAGGAACAAGTACGTCTCGCTCGCGGAGTTAGGGGCGTGAGTTATTCCGTTCGCATTGATATCGATGCCCGTACTTTTTTTGCCGCTCTCGATCTGAAAAGCCGGAGGATTATCAGGGCACATCTTAAGGATCTTGAGACCGATCCCTATCCCGGAAAGGCAGGGGATAAGGAACTACTGAACCTTCCCGATGGCGTTAAGATATACCGGCTCCATATCGGCCGCACGTTCACGGCATATTATGAGATCGTGGGGAAAACGGTGTACGTGAACGAGATCCTGACCATCGAACAGGCTCATAAAAAATACAAACGATTGTAATATACATTTTTGCGACCGGAGGGGTTTTGTTAAAACCCCGACGAGGAAAAGACGAAATCTTCGGTCTCACATCAAATACCAGCTATTTTACGTCAGAGAAAGCAAGTATATCGGATCCCCCATACGATCCACGGGCATCCTTCCTCCCCGGACTATCACTGGGCCTGACATGCACCCCCGGATCTGTCAATCCGGGCACTCAGCAGCCCCGGATTGCCACTTTTTATCGATGCCCGACCGGCCTGTTTCGGGGGTTTTTGAGGGAAGTTTTCCGGAAAACCCCTGTGCGCTCCCCTTTAGGGGAAAATGGCAGGTTTCCTCAGAGAAAAACCGGCCAGTGTAGAACCTGTTTCCTTTGAGGAAAGGGAGCTGCCGCGAGGTTCTGGTCGCGGGATGGTGGCGGTGAAGAAACACGGGTTTGGAAGATCCCGCGGTCAGGGTAGAATTCAAGTATCAGATCTCCCCATTCCGCTGCCCCATAGGCATTTCGGAGCAGTATAATCATTAAATCCTCATTTCTCCAACGAACAATGAAAGATCGTGAACATCTGCCGGACCCCCTGTTCATGAAAAAACTCCCGGAGTTTTGTATCAAACAGGGGGGTGTCGGATCCCAATCGGGGCTCAATTCGGACCCGGTTTCGGAATTTTGGGGAAACGGGGGCCCTGGCGTGCCCGGATTCGGAAGGTTGCCAACTCCGGAAAAGGGTGATTTTTTGATGCGAGTTTCTGACGATAACTCCCTGAATTTTGAGTGTGTGAATGAGTGGCCAAACAAGATTTTTTTCCGGCCCGGAAAATTTTGTAAAAATTTTTTGCGTTGTAAAAAGATTTACCGGTTCAGAAAATATTTTAGAAAATTTTACGATGCCCAACGCGCAAAACGCCTCATCGGGTTTTGCGCTACGCATTTACCTGTATGAAAATTTTGAACAGGGTCCTTGCTCAGCGAAGTCCTGACGAAGCGGCTGAGCGACTCCCATCATAGCAGGGAGGGGGTGGCATCGCAGGGTGCAAAATTTTAGGGAGATCACACCACTAAATCCGACAATCCATTCAGAAAATTTGTCACCACGATCATGTTCGCATTCAAATATTTTCAAAAAATTTCTGGCAAACGTTTGCAGCACGAAAAGATTTTAAAAATTTTCCTCCACCATTCCCGCGAATTTTTTCCCGAAAGGATTGATGGGGTATCGAGACTCCCATACTGCCACATCCCGATCCGGTTCCGCTTCCTGCGAAAGCAATACATTCATCAGCGATGAGGGGAAACTTCGTCATGAGAATATGCGATCAAAACTTCTGGTAATCGGCCTTCTTCTGGCAATCCTGATAATCCCGGCGGTTCAGGCAGAGGATGCCAGCGAATGGACCGTACGCGGGTGGGCAGCGCTTGATGCCAAACAGTACTCAAATGCGCTCACGTATTTCAACAACGCCGTTGCACTCGATAAGAATTCTGCGTCGGCATTTTCAGGAAAAGCCGTTACGCTCAATGCACTGGGGGATTATGCCGGTGCCCTTGATGCTGCAACAAGTACACTCGCGATCAATGCGAAGAATGATAAAGCCCTCAATGCCCGGGCCTACGCCCTCTTCAGACTCCCCCGATACAATGAATCGGTGATCGCCTATGACACTCTTTTTGCGGTAGTAGACGTCAACACGCCCGACGCATATTGCAACCAGGGCTATGCATACTGGATGCTGAACAAGACCGATAGTGCCGTTGTTGCGTATAAAAAATGTACCACATTCAATCCAACCGACATCATGAGCTGGAACAACCTGGGTCTTGTCTATATCGCACAGGGTCGCTATGAAAATGCACTCGCCGCATTTGATTCTGGCACCAGCCAGACGGTTTTGAACGCAACCCTCTGGAACAACAAAGGAAAGGCGCTCGTTGGTCTGGGTCGCACGTCCGATGCGCTGGACTGTTTCAACAAGGCCATCGGGATCGATCCCGGGTATACGGATGCCCTGAATAACCGGGAGAGTATGCGGGGTCTGTTGCAGGTATTCCAGATCACCGGCACCGTTACCCCCACGCCCACCATCAGCCGCCTCGGGACATTCTATACCACGGTACCGCCCACGGTTGTTGAAACACCAACCGATGTCGGTACTCAGGAAGTGACCACATCATCTCAATTACCCTCAGCCACTACGATTCCGGTATCCGGTAAGGCAACCTATTCCCCGCTCTCGCCGTTCACCCTGCTCTGTGCACTTATTGGCGCCTGCGGCATTGCGATATGGGTAAACCGCAGAACATAATTTTTTAATCCAGTGCATTCACGCACCAAAAAAGATTTTTTTTGCTCTGTAGAAAACCTCAACAGAGAGATATAATAAGAACCTGTGAATGTTACATACAATCATTTTGTTAGCGATTTCTTTCATCTGAATCCGGAATCTTCTTGCTTTGAGATCGCCGCTGAATTTTCTTTTCAGGACAGAGAACTTATTTTCCACGAGTTGCCTTCGAGGATAAACAATGTTATTGAATTGTCGAGCCATTTCCTGACGGTAAGTAC
>Ga0310040_1000082_pt1 | contig 115647 bp, 106 predicted proteins | sample EPASupsiteHSE623_FD_200237 | JGI IMG/M metagenome (GOLD analysis project Ga0310040, IMG submission 200237) | Bioremediated contaminated groundwater from EPA Superfund site, New Mexico - Sample HSE6-23 (v2) (version 2) | ecosystem: Environmental > Aquatic > Deep subsurface > Groundwater >...
ACAGAGGGCTTGATCTACGTTTCAAGGTCTGTGCCTTCGGAGCGGGCTCAAGCTGCCTCTGTCTCAAAGTGATGGGAGCTAACCACCACTGACTTCAAGATACAAGGAGCGGGCCATGCCCGCGAACCAAACTACCCACCTCGATCACCCTACAAACCGTGCGAACGGACGAAGGGATCTCACCTCCCAAGAAAAGATAAAAATTCTCAATCTCTTTTTTATCACGGAAAAATATCGATAATTCAAGCTAGTTACAAACAGGCATCGTTCTCCCAGGCAAATTCTCTTCATGAAATCTTCATCATGAAGTGATACAGTGTGCCCGGTTTTGCCGCCGGCCCACGGTTGCCGTGCCCCCACACATCGTCATCCCGCAGGGAGAATCCGCCCATGTCCATCCCCTCTGTCCCGACCCGCGGCCGCACGCTCGATTACGCGGCCCCGGTTTACGATCTTTTGGAACCGCTCTGTCTGCTCAACAAGCAGGACGAGTACGACCGCACCCTCATCCAAACCCTGGCCCCGCAACCGGCGGACACCATCCTCGATCTCGGCTGCGGCACCGGATTGCTGTGCGAGAAGATCGGCCGCCTCCTCGACCCGGCCCTGGGCGGGTACGTCATTGGCATCGACGCCGCAGGCAGGATGATCGAATCGGCGCGGGCAAAACGGGGCTCCGACCATTGCCGTTTCGAGGCCATGGCCGCCGAGCGCCTCGATTTCGCCGATGCCTCCTTTGACGCGGTTATCTCCAGCCTCTTCTACCACCATGTGCCCCTGGACCTGAAACAGCGAAGTCTCGGGGAGGCCTTCCGCGTCCTCAAGCCCGGCGGCCGGCTGGTGATCGCCGACATGGACAAACCGACCACCTTCCTGGGCGCGCTGGTGTCCCACGCCTCGCGCTGGCTGTTTTTGCAACCCCAGATCGGGGAAAACATCCGCGGCGTGCTGCCCGAATTGATGATCGCGGCCGGATTCCTGCCGCCGCAGACCGTGGCCCATTGGTTCGGCTACATCACCCTTTTTGCCACCACCAAGCCCCTGTGAGCTCTCCCTTGAACCATCCGTTTGCCGTTATCGGTCAGTATGCCGGGGACATGGCCCGGCTGGAATCCGACCTCCGGGCCGGACTCGATCGTTTCTGGCAGGCCGCCGCCGCCATCCTCGACGGCGGCACCATTCGGCTCGTCCCGCCGGACCAGGCCACCTTTTCCCTGGCCCGCAATTTCTTCTCCACCCTGTTCCTCTACTCCTATTACCGCATCGGCATCCCTGCCGAACGCCGCATTCTCTATGCCGCGATCAACCAGTGTTTGCGGGGCATGGTCACCGGTTGCGACAATCTCCTCGACGACGAATACAAGACTACCCTGGAAACCGACCTGCCGCCCCAGGCCCATCGCTTTCGCTCCGTCCTCGACATCATGGTCGCCGATCGGGTGCTGTTCGCCCTCCTGGCCGAGTATTGCCGCGTCCACGACCTGCCGGTCGAGCGAGCCCTGCGGGCCAGCGCCGCCTCCCTGCGGGCCCTGACCGAGAGCGGGGCCCAGGAGGCCGCCGAGGAGGGCGGCATCGACGAACGGTTGCCGCCGGAGATCGTCCTGGCGAACATTCACCATTTCAAGACCGGGGTGCTGTTCCAGTCCACCTGGGCGGTTCCGGCCCTGTTCGAGGAGGCGATCACGCCGGAGGCCCTGGCGGTGCAGGAGGCCCTGTACCGGATCGGCATCGGCTGCCAGATGCTGGACGATATCGTCGACCTGTTCGTCGACGTGCGGGAGCGGCGGCACAACTATGTCGCCTCAATGATTGTCCACCGGGAACCGGCGGCAATGTGGGAAGATCTCCAGCGCCGCCTGACCACGGAAGAGACGCCGGCCGGTTTGTACGCCGCCTGGCCGGACCTGGCCGCCCGGATGCGAACCGAGGCCCTGGCCACCCTGAGCAACGGGCTCGGCAACCTGTTCCTCGATCGGCACCAACTGCTCGTTCGTCCGGCGGCGGCCTTCATCGCCGGCCGCATCGGTGTCGAGATCGACGAAGACGAGCAAACCTTGTAACGCCGCATGCGACTGGCCTATCTCGTAAAAGTCGCCGGGTTGATTCTCTGGCGTTCCTGGCGGGCCACCCTGGTGCTCTCGTTCATGGTGATCTCGGCAGTGGCGGCCCTGGTCTTTCTCTCGGCCCTGGCGGTGGGCACCAACGACGCCATGATCCGCAACTCCACCGGGCTGTTCTCGGGCCATATCGCCGCGAGCATGCTGGGGGAAAGCGATATCCCCCAACTCAAGACCGCGGGGGTGGAGCGGGTCCTGATCCGGCGCCATCAGCAGGTGCTCCTGGAAAAGAACGGTCTCCTCGAACCCCTGGTGCTGATCGGCGTCGACCCGGAACAGGAGCAGGAAGGAACGGCATTCTGGAAAAAGACCGTGGCGGGGCGCTACCCGAGGGCCGGCGAGGCAACCCTCTTCCTCAGCCAGGCCACGGCCAAGCGGCTCAACCTGATGGTGGGCGATCCGGTCTCGCTGGCCGATCCACAAGGCGTGGTGCGAAAGTCCCTGACCGTGGCCGGCCTCTACAAGACCGGGATCACCCATCTCGACCAGGGCATGGCCTTCTGTCCGACCACTGCCCTGCCGGCCGGGGAGACCGAACTCTCCGCCGCCGTGTTCCTCAGGGACGGCATCCCCCCCGAGACCGTCGTCGCCCGCTACCGCACCACCCTGCCCGCCGCCACCTTTGCCGCCTGGCCGGAGTTCATGCCCGACTTGAAGCAGTTGATCGACCTCGATTACATCTGCATGGCCATTGTCATCGCCCTGGTCTTTGCCATCGTTTCCGTGGGCATTTCCTGCACCTTTCTCATCTTCACCCTGAAAAACCTGCGCGAACACGGAATCATGAAGGCCATGGGCCTGCTGGGGGGCGACACCGCCCTGCTCCTGGTCACCCAGATCGGCCTGCTGACCGTGGTCGCCGCCGCCGTAGGCACCCTGGCCGGCATCGCCACGGTCGCGGTGTTTGCCCAGATCGGCATCGACATCGGCGCCTTCACCTCCCATAACCAGTATTTTTCCGTCTCCGGCATGCTCTATCCCCGCCTCACCGCGCTGGCCGTGGCCACGCCGCCCCTGGTGGCGGTCGTCTTCGGCCTGGCCGCCGCCATCTGGCCGATTGTCTACATCGTCCGCAAAAATCCGGCGGACATCCTGCGGAGCGTCTGACCATGATCGAAATCCGGGCGGTCTCCAAGCAGTTCACCTCGGGGCGGGGCCATGTGGCGGCCCTGACCGACATCTCTTTCACGGTGGCCCAGGGCCACGGGGTCATGCTGGCAGGACGGTCGGGCTCGGGAAAGACCACCCTGCTCAACTGCCTCGGCACTCTCGAACTCCCGGATAGCGGCGCCATCCTCTATCACGGCGTCGACCTCTGCACCCTCAGCCCCCGGCAGCGGACCCTGTTTCGGCGCACCAAGGTAGGGTTCGTCTTTCAGGCCGGCAACCTGTTGCCCTGGCTGTCGGTGGCGGAAAACCTGCAATTTCCCCTGGAACTCAACGGGATTCACGGTCAGGCGCAACAACGGCGGATTGCAGAGTTGCTGGCGACCTTCGACCTGGCCGGCTACGAAAAGGCCCTGCCGGTGGAACTCTCCGGCGGCGAATCGCAGCGGATCGCCTTTGCCCGGGCCATTGCCCACGCCCCGTCCCTGCTCCTGGCCGACGAACCCACGGCCAGCCTCGACTCCGCCAACGGCCGGCAACTCATCGAGCTGATGTTTTCGCTCTGCCGGACCAACGGCACCACGCTTTTCATCGCCACCCACGACCAGGAACTGCTGGCCATGGCCGAGGCGATCATTCCCCTCAAGGACGGAAAAATGGAGAACAACCGATGATCAGAACCCGATTGCTGACTGCACTGCTGCTGACCATGGTCGCCTCCGCCACCGGCTGCGCCTATCGCCACTACCTGGGCCTGCACGGCCCCTCGATCCGCAACCGTCCCGACATCCACGACGCCTCGATCAAGGACGACGCCCAGTGCCTCAAATGCCATAACGATCCCGCCTGATGCCCCTTGGCCAATGCGATGGTTCCCACGCTCCAGCGTGGGAACCGCATCGAGACGCTCCAGCGTCTGTCTCCCTATACGGACGCAGGAGCGTCCAAGGCTTGCGTTCAACGCTGGCGCGTGGGAACGATCCATCTCTTCCCCCTTCCAATAGAACTTCTATTCATTTTCTACCCTCTTTTCCTTCATTGTCTTCGGTCGTCTTCCTGCGCATTAATCTACGGATATTGAGAGCAGCAAGAGTACCGACAGCCTGAAAGTCCCCCGGTCGGCCTGTTGCCCGAAAGAGCAGTGTCCAATGTTCTCTCAGCCGCCTGAGAATCGGAGGCTTACTCGTGCACAATACCAGGAGAAAAAGGAATGAACCGTCGACTTGAACATAAACGGGCGTTGGTCACCGGCGGGAGCCGTGGCATCGGGGCTGCCATTGTCAGGCGCTTGGCCCAGGAAGGCGCGAATGTGGCCCTGACCTATGTCAGCAAACCGGATCAGGCCGAGGCAACGGTGAAGGCAGCGCAGGCCCTGCGGGTGCAGGCGCTCTCGATCCAGGCCGACAGCGCGGATGCGACCGCCCTGACCGCGGCCGTGGAACAAACGGTACAAGCACTGGGCGGCCTCGACATCCTGGTCAATAACGCCGGCATCGCTATCATGGGGCCCATTGACGACTTTCGCCTGGAAGATTTCGATCGGACCCTGGCGGTGAATGTGCGGGCCGCTTTCGTCGTCATTCAAGCAGCGCTACAGCACATCCAGGCCGGGGGGCGCATCATTACCATCGGGAGCTGCAACGCCGAGCGCATGCCCTTTACCGGCGGCGGGGTCTACGCCATGAGCAAGGCCGCCCTGGTGGGGCTGGTCAAGGGGCTAGCCCGGGATCTCGGTCCGCGCGGCATCACCATCAACAATGTCCAGCCCGGTCCGGTGGATACCGATATGAACCCTGCGACAACCGATTTCGCCAAAATGCTGATCCAGCAGATGGCCTTGCCCCGCTACGGCAGCGGCGATGAGATCGCATCGCTGGTCGCTTACCTGGCCAGCCCCGAATCCGGCTTTGTGACCGGTGCCAGCCTGACTATTGATGGCGGGTTCACCGCCTGACCAAGGCCGGTTCAGCAGGATTTGCTCCGAGCTGCCAACTGCAAAACGAAAAAAGGAGAGCTCCATGGAAGGCATTGCATTCAAGGTGAACGGCACTCCCTGTTCCTTCTCCGGCGATCCCGAGATGCCGCTGCTCTGGTATCTCCGTGACCAACTCCACCTGACCGGCACCAAATTCGGCTGTGGCGAGGGGCTCTGCGGGGCCTGCACCGTCCAGGTCGAGGGCGAGGCCGTGCCCAGTTGCGTGACGCCGGTCAAGAGCGTGGCCGGGAAAAATATCGTGACCATCGAGGGCTTGAGCGCCCGGGGCGACCATCCGCTGCAAAAGGCCTGGCAGGAGGGCAACGTGTCCCAGTGCGGCTACTGCCAGAGCGGTCAGCTCATGCAGGCGGCGGCCCTGCTCAGGAAAAAGCCGCAACCGACGGACGAGGAGATCGACGACGCCATGCAGGGCAATATTTGCCGCTGCGGAACCTATCAGCGTATTCGCCAGGGAATCAAACGAGCCGCGGGGGTGAAATCATGAACCAAGTGATCCGTGTCAGTCGCCGGGGTTTTCTCAAGGGCACTTTTTCGGCCGGGGCGCTGATCCTGTGCGCCCGGTTTTTTCCCGACCAGGCCACCGAGTCCCTGGCGGCGGCCGGGGAATGGCAGCCCGGCGTCTATTTGGGGATCGAACCGGACGGCACGGTGATCATCGTAGCCCACCGTTCCGAGATGGGCACGGGCATCCGCACCGCGCTGCCGATGGTGGCGGCCGATGAACTGGAAGCCGACTGGACACGGGTGCGGGTCGAGCAGGCCATCGGCGACCCGAAGTATGGCGACCAGAATACCGACGGCTCGAAATCGATCCGCGATTTTTACGATCCCCTGCGCCAGGCGGGGGCCACGGCGCGACTGATGCTTGAAGGCGCCGCCGCCCGCCAGTGGGGCGTGCCCGTGGCAGAGTGCCGGGCAAACAATCACCAGGTCAAGCACACCGATGGCCGCGTCCTCGGGTTCGGCGAGTTGGTCAAGGCGGCCGCCCGCCAGCCGGTGCCCACGCAAGGGGAACTGCGCTTCAAGACCCCGGCCGAATTCCGCTACATCGGCCACGGGGTCCCGATGATCGACCAGGCCGACATCTGCACGGGCAAGGCGGTCTATGGCATCGACGCCCGCATGCCGGGAATGGTGTATGCCGCCATCGAGCGTTCGCCGGTGCTGGGCGGTCTGCTGAAATCCTACGATGACCGGGAGACCCGCAAGGTCCGGGGGGTGCTGCGGACCGTGGAGATGGAAGCCGCCCGGCCGCCCTACGGCTTCCAGGCCCTGGGAGGGGTGGCAGTGATCGCCGACAGCACCTGGGCAGCGATGGAGGGGCGGAAACGGTTGCAGATCGTCTGGAATCCGGGCCCCCACGACGATTATGAATCCGAGGCCTTCAAGGCCGCCTTGCAGCAGACCGTGCGCCAACCCCAGAAGGCGGTGCGCACCCTCGGCGACGTGGAGGCGGTGTTCGCCAGGGGGGGCACGATCCATGAGGCCGAGTACTACGTCCCCCATCTCGCCCATGCCCCCATGGAACCACCGGCGGCGGTGGCCGAATTCAAGGACGGCAAGGTCATGGCCTGGGCCGCGACCCAGAATCCGCAGGCGGTGCAGGAGACGGTGGCCAAGGCGGTGGGAATCGACAAAACCAAGGTCACCTGCCATGTCACCTTGCTGGGGGGCGGTTTCGGGCGCAAATCGAAACCGGACTACGTGGCCGAGGCGGCGATCCTGTCGAAAAAAATCGGCCAGCCGGTGCAGGTGACCTGGAGCCGCGAGGACGATATCCGCCACGACTATTACCACAGCGTCGCGGCCATGTACATGAAGGCGGCCACGGACAGTCAGGGGCGGCCCACCGCCTGGTTGCAGCGTTGCGCCTTCCCCCCGATCCCTTCCACCTTCGACGCCGCGGCAACCTACGCCGGCGATGGCGAGATGGCCCAGGGCTGGGTGGATGTGCCCTTCAGCATCCCCAATCTGCGCGCCGAGAACGGACCGGCGCCCAACCACGTGCGCATCGGCTGGCTCCGTTCGGTGGCCAATATCTACCACGCCTTTGCGGTCCAGTCGTTCATCGACGAGCTGGCCGCGGCTGCCGGGCGCGACCGGATCGAGTATTTCCTGGAGGTGCTGGGCAAGCCCCGCACCATCGATTTCAAGGCCGAAGGCACGGCCAACCCCAACTACGGCAAACCGCTCGACCAGTATCCCTGGGACACCGGCCGTTTGCGGCGGGTGGTGGAACTGGTGGTCGAAAAGTCGGGCTGGGCGTCAGTCAAACCGGAAAAAGGCCGCGCCCTGGGCTTCGCGGCCCACCGCAGTTTTCTCAGCTATATCGCGGTGGTGGTGGATGTCCGCGTCGATGACAAAGGCACGATCAGCATCCCGCGGGTGGATGTGGCGGTGGATGCGGGGCGGATCATCCATCCCGACCGGGTGATTGCCCAGTTCGAAGGGGCCACGGTGTTCGGCGTCAGCCTGGCCCTGATGGGGGAGATCACGGCCAAGCAGGGGCGCATCCTCCAGGGCAACTTCGACGACTACCCGGTGGCCCGGATCAATGAGGCGCCCTACAGGACGCAGGTGCACCTCGTCCCGAGCGAGGGCCTGCCGACCGGGGTGGGCGAGCCGGGGGTGCCGCCCATCGCACCGGCCATCTGCAATGCCCTGTTTGCCGCCACCGGCAAGCGCATCCGCCAGTTGCCGATCAGCAAGACCAAGCTGGTGTGATGCCGGCGCGGCGGAAGACTTTTACTTTTCCTCTATGAAAGGAGACCGTTATGCACATTGAACCCTATCTGTTTTTCGAAGGCCGCTGCGAAGAGGCGATCGAGTTTTACCGTAAGGCACTTGATGCCAAGGTCACCATGCTCATGCGATTCAAGGAAAGCCCCGATCCCGATATGTGCATGCCTGGAGCGGAGGAGAAGATCATGCATGCGAATCTGAGCATTGGCGACACCACCCTGATGCTCTCCGATGGCCGCTGCGAAGGTACCCCTGCTTTTCAAGGGTTTTCCCTGGCGCTTTCGTTGACCGGCGAAGTCGAGGCGCAACGTTTTTTTGCGGCGCTGTCTGACGGCGGCCAGGTGCAGATGCCCATGGCCAAGACCTTCTGGTCCCCGCTCTTTGGCATGGTCACGGACCGGTTCGGGGTGTTGTGGATGATCAGTGTGGCCGCCTGAATACTGACGGCCTTCTTCCTTCCCCCCACGCCGGATGAGGTGATGGAACATACCGGCAATCCTGCCCGGTGGCGAGTTAGGGATCGCCCGAGATTCTCAATAATTGATGGATGGGAGGTGGAGCATGGAGATCCGCACCAACTATGCCTTTGGCAAGACCGTGGCTGCTCCCTATGCGACAGCGGAGCAGAAGATTCGGGAAGAACTGCAAAAAGAGGGCTTCGGCATTCTCACCGAGATCGATGTAACCGGCAAGTTCAAGGAAAAACTGGGAAAGGATTTTCGCCAGTACCGGATCCTGGGGGCCTGCAATCCGGCAATGGCCTGGGAGGCGCTTGGCAGGGAACTCAACCTCGGCACCCTGCTGCCGTGCAACGTGGTGCTTTATGAAGGCGACAACAACGACACGGTGGTGATGATCATGGACCCGGAGTCGGTCTTGGCCTTGATAGGCAATCCGGAGCTCACCGGCCTTGCCGCCATGGTGAAGGAAAAGCTTGCGCGTGTTCTGGCGCAACTCTGAAAGGTGGAAGTATCACTTTGAAATGAGATTTCCCATGTCCCCCATTGCCGAGAAAAACCAAAAAAAATCCCCAGAGCAACCATCGCCCGCCGGCCGCGATTTTCTTCGAGATTTTTGCTGAGCAAGCGTCATGTACGCCCGCATGAACAGGCTCAGGCGGTTCCCGAAGCGCTGAGAGCGATGAAGGGCCATTGAGCCGATACACCCAAACAAGCTCACCCGATGAGCCAACCGCCAAAGGAGGTCACCATGGCCACAATACAATGGATCGAAACGTTCGAAGAAGGTCTTGCACAAGGGCGCAAAGAAAACAAACTTGTTTTTGCCGACTTCTTCAACCCCGGCTGAATCGGCTGCAAGCAAATGGACGCGGTCGCGTACATCAATCCTGCGGTCATTGCCTTCATCAACAAAAATCTCATTCCGTTGCGGCTTCAGGCATCCGATCCGGTACTTGGTCCTAAATTCAAGATCAAGTGGACGCCTTCCCTCCTGATATTGGATGCCGAAGGAACGGAACAGCACCGTACTCTGGGATTTTATCCGCCAGAGGAACTCATTCCTTCCCTTCTTCTGGGCATGGGCAAGGCAAAGTTTAATCTGCCCGATCGTCCGGCGGCTTGCGACTGCTTCGACAAGATCCTGACCGACTACCCGCAGAGCAACGTCGCCCCGGAAGCGGTCTACTTAAACGGCGTGTCCCGTTTCATCGAGACCCATGAGGTCGCAAACCTGATCGGGATCTACGATCAACTGACCGCTAATTATCCCGAGAGTCCGTGGCTGACAAGGGCCGATCCTTACCGATTGCTCAAGCAATGACAACGAAGAGGCCGCCATGACCATACGAAAATCTCGACGCTTTCGGATGGGATTTTCGACGTCGCCGTTAGGTACATCGGATACTCGGCGGACTACCTCGCGGTCCCCGGGGAGAGCCCGGTCGGTTTCCTGCCGGTATCGGGCAAACCGATCGGCGAACCGATCGCCTGGACCGACCTGGTTGTCATGAACATCCGGGAAGAATAACAAATTGGCTTTGAAGAAGACGGAAAGGGACCGTCATCAAGCAGGGGGAATTCCCTCCTACTTGGCAAAGAGTGCGTTTGCGGTTGAGGGATACGTAACTCCTCCAGAGAGCAGCTCTTTGAGGGTTCAGCCGCATATTTCCCCAAAGGAGTCTCAGTGTGAGAATCGTTGTCGCCTTATTCGGTATTGCCTTGATTATCCTGGTCCTCTGGGAAGGATTCGAGACCATCGTCCTGCCCCGCCGAGTGACCCGCCACTTCCGGCTCACCCGGTTCTTTTACCAGAACACCTGGCGGCCTTGGGTGAAGGTGGTCAGGGCGCTGATTCCCCGGCAAGAGCATGAAAGTTGGCTGAGCTATTTTGGCCCGCTGTCGCTCCTGTTTCTCCTGAGTTTCTGGGCTGGTGGGCTGATCTTCGGCTTTGCCCTCATTCACTGGGCCCTCGGTTCAGCCGTTCTAAGCATGGATGGGAGTACTGGCTTCTTCACCGATTTCTATCTGAGCGGCACCACTTTTTTCACGCTCGGGCTGGGAGACGTCCTGCCTCGCACGCCCCTCACACGCCTGCTGGCGGTCGTCGAATCGGGAATGGGATTTGCCTTTCTCGCCCTGGTGATCGGCTACCTGCCGGCTCTCAACCAGACCTTTGCCCGTCGCGAGGTGAGCATTTCGCTCCTCGACGCTCGCGCCGGATCACCACCCACCGCCTCTGAAATGCTCCGCCGGCACAACCATCAACGGGGGAAAGAAGCCCTCCGGGAACTCCTGTACGAATGGGAGCTCTGGTCGGCAGAGTTGCTCGAAGGCCACCTCTCCTACCCGGTCCTCGCCTATTTCCGCTCCCAGCACGACAATCAGTCGTGGATTGCGGCCTTGACCGCGATTCTCGACACCTGCGCCATGATCATGGCGGGATTGGAAGGGGCTTGCGAGCGCCAGGCGGAACTTACTTTCGCCATGGCACGCCATGCCGTCATCGATCTTTCGCTGGTCTTCATAAGCGGTCCGATTGCGCTGTACCCCGACCGGCTGCCGCCGGAGAAGCTCGCGGAGCTCCGTCTCTCCCTGGCCGGCCATGGGCAGAGACTGCAAGAGGGGGAAGCCGTCGATCGAAAGTTACAGGAACTCCGCCTGCTGTATGAGCCATACATCAACGCCTTGGCCGCCTACTTTCAGGCCACCCTCCCGCCCTGGATCGCCGAGGAAGGCTGGACGGACAACTGGCGAGGGAGCTTTTGGGAACAGCCGGAAAAGGAGAGAAGGGCGGCTGGGAGAGCCAGGCGTGATCATTTCTGAGCAATCTTGACGACACCACAGGAAAAATAAGTAGGAGTTCACGCACAATGTTTTTTGGAATTAGAAATAGTGTCCCCTTATTTCATCCCCTTATTTCACCCTTATTTCAACACCTCCGGCGACGCCCCCATCACCTCGCATCCCCGTTTCAAGGGCTGCCTTAAATGCCATAACGATCCGGTCTGATTCGCCTTGGCATGCAAGAGCACCTTTCTCGCCGGCAGGGTTTGCCCGGCGCCCTTCCGTTTCTTGTCTTTCCGAACAGAGGCGAGGAATCTTGAAACCACCCGAAGACCGTTGAAATGCGATGGTTCCCACGCTCCAGCGTGGGAACCGGATCGAGACGCTCCGGCGTCTCCCCAAACGGACGCCGGAGCGTCCAAGGCTTACCCACCAACGCTGAAGCGTGGGAACGATCAAAACCGGAAAATCCGAGGAAGAGCCAGAACGAAAAAAGCCGGGGCAGTGACCCGGCTTGTTTCATCGCGAAAACGAATTTCCCGCTTCAGGGTTGCTCGCCTCCGGCTGGTGCCATCTTGTTCATAACCACCAGGGTCACCCGCTCGGAGAGGGGTGTTGTCCTTGTCACCTGATAACCGTGCCGACGGTAGAGCCGGATATTGGACTCGCTCTTGCTCCCGGTGAAGAGTTCGAAGACGATGGCAGCGGAAAACGAACGTTCGACGGCGCAAAGCAGCGCGGAGCCGATGCCCCGCCCCTGCCGGGCCGGTTCGACGATCAGCCGGCCGATCTTGCAGACCTGCCCGTCAAGATGCGCCCGCACCGAACCGACAATGACATCGTTTTCCGTGGCCTTGAGCACGGTGATGGTCTCGATTTCTTGTTGCAGGGAGGCCAGCGTCTGGGTCAGGGGCGGGATGGCCTGGTCTTCATAGAGCCGGGCCTCGGCGGCATAGGCCCGCTTCTGCAGCGCCAGGATCGGCGCGGCGTCGGCGATGGTTGCGGTGATGATGATGGGCATGGAGATTTCTAACCTCTCTTATCCGATGAGCATCCCACAAAAATCCTCGCAGGTCGTTCCCGAAGCAACAGAAAAAGCCGGAGAATCATGGCTTGACTCAGCCTGCCCCCCCATTCCCCGAGATGTCCTTTCAGAAAAACAGGACAAATCCTGCGTCGATACGATAAGCGGGAACGTCGAATTCCTGTCCGATATTTACCTGGCCGCCAAGCGTCAGATGCAGGTTTTTCGATATCGATTCCGGCACATAATCGACTCCGGTTCTCAACTCAACCCAATCTTTGCTCAGCTCGACGTTCTGATTAAAGACACCATACGTGCCGAGCCCCACCAAGGAGCCGCTCACCGGGTTGCGGGTGCTCGAGAGCCGCACCACATAGTTGGCGTCGAGGTTGAGATCGAGCACTGACGACAGACCTTGCTTTACCTTCACACCGCCGCGCGCATAGCTGTCTTCAAGGGTGCGGCCGTCAAAATGGGCGGGGAAAGCCCCGCCGGTTTCGTTGTAGCCGTCCAGACTACTGCGCATCCACTCATAGCTTGCCAGTGGGGTTATCAGGGTTTGGGGTGCGAGGCGGAATCCGTAACCAATCTCCGCCGCATAGGCGAACTGCTCCGCTCCCAGATGTCCGAGGGATTGGTCGGAACCCGCAGCGGTCAGGTAGGTACGACCAAGATCGGCATCCCCATTTCCATACGCAAACGACAGTCTACCCCGCAGCCCGTCGCCTTTGTAATCCCCATAACTCAGAAGCCCTCCGAATATGTCGATATCATTCTTCATTGTGCCGTTGTCGTCCAGATCAAGCCGTTCTCCGGCCCGAATATAGCTTCCACCGATCCTCCACCAGTCGGATACGCCATAGATCAGCTTGAATACACCGCTTGACCCATCACCATCTGCACCGTCTTTGGTGTATTTGTCATATATTCCTTGGGACGATAAGGCAAATTGTCCGTGAGAGGGGGCATTGTTCTGCAGGTTGGTCGTGACGGCGGTCCACATCCGGTCATGCAGGACAGCGCCCGCAACGGTCGGCGACCTCAAAGACTCCTGAAAATCGGTCATGCCGAGTATGCCTCCCGGAACGGTCGGCGACCTCAAAGACTCCTGAAAGTCGGTCATGCCGAGTATGCCTCCCGGAACGATGGCGATGAACCCCTGCCCGTTGCCGTTGAGGTAACCGTAACCGACCACCACATTGCCGTCGGCGGAAACACTATATGCGGCTTCGAGGCGATTGCCCGATGCAAGTGGGCTGCCGCCGTTTGCGACGATCCAGGCCTCCACCGACTGCATGCCGGTTGCTTGGGTCCAACGGAATGCTTGATATGAGAATTCATCGATTTTAGTCGACCACCCGACAACGACAGTACCGTCCGTGTTGACTCCCCAAGCATTCGCGTGCTTACCGCCAAGCGTGCCAAGATCATGCATGGTGTTGTCCGATAATGTCCAGCGGAAGGCGTGTAAGTCGTTGTTTACTGTGCTCGCTCCCCCGACCACGACTGAGCCGTCCGCGTTGATTCCATTAGCTACCGAGTAGGAACCACCCAGCGTGCCGAGGTCATGCATGGTGTTATCCGACAGCGTCCAGCGGAAGGCGTGGTGATTATAATTCGTCGTGGACGCCCACCCGACCACGACGGAGCCGTCCACGTTGACTCCGTTCGCCTCCGATAAGGAGCCACCAAGCGTACCGAGGTCATGCATGGTGTTGTCCGACAATGTCCAGCGGAATGCATGTACGCTGTTATTCCTTAATACCGCCGACCCGACCACAACGGAGCCGTCCGCATTGACTCCGTTCGCCTCCGAACTCGAACCACCAAGCGTACCGAGATCATGCATGGTGTTGTCCGACAATGTCCAGCGGAATGCATGTGGGTTGTTGTTCCCCGTGCTCGCCCACCCGACCACGACGGAGCCATCCGCGTTGACTCCATTCGCACTCGAGTCGGAACCACCAAACGTGCCGAGGTCATGCATGGTGTTGTCCGACAGTGTCCAGCGGAATGCATGGCTATGGATAATCATTGTGCTCGCCGCCCCGACCACGACGGCGCCATCCACGTTGGCGCCTTGAGCAGTGGAGTACCAGCTAGAAAGAGAACCGCCAAACGAACCGAACCATAGTGTATTGGCAGCGGATACCGAGCCTATGTATCCGACGGATGGCGCGTCCATTCCGGAGTCCGGCGGGGGCGGATCACCAGGCAAATCCATGCTGCACCAAACAGAAGCGGACGCCGGACTCAAATATCCAACAAATGCGAGGAAGAGTAGTGTGTAATGCAATGCCGCTGTCCACTGATACCGTAGCACGTCAGTCCCCCCTGCATTTCGTTTAGAATCAAGCATTGCTGCTGTGACTGCACCCTGCCGGCCAGTTCTCGTTCGTCCCTTGCCCTAAGGTCGGGAACGTCCAATAAGTGGCGGTTTGTATCCAATCATGTTTGTCTACCATGTTGCCAATGAGACAGCAAGTTGATTAACTTATTATTTTTATAGGTAAATTTACCTATACCCTCCAGGGCGACCGCGTGAAATCAAGGGTTGTGACACCTCGGAATAAATGAAAAGAGACAGAAAAAGAGCGTGGGGAGGAGAAGGCGTTATATGTCGGATGTCTTACCGCAGGCTGAAGCGGACGTGCTAGCCGCTGGCCAGGTTGGCGCCCAGGATGGCGACTTGATTTCGCGGGGATGAAAGGCGTAGTCGTGCTCCGCCAGGGTGACATACTGTCAACAGCCGGGCCCGCAACTGGTCGAGGAAGACCGGGTCGTCGGTGCCCCGGAAGAACCATACCTTTTCTGGTTCCCACCCACCAGCGTGGCAGCCGGATCGAGACGCTCCGGCGTTCCACCCTGCGGACGCGGGAGCGTCCAAGGCCTGCGCTCAACGCTGGAGCGTTGCAATGATCAAATACAAAAGGCCGGGTCAGCGACCCGGATTTTTTATCGCGAAAACGAATTCAGGGTTGCCCGGCTTCCCCTGGCGCAGGCTTGTTCATGACCACCAGGGTCACCCGCTCGGAGAGGGGACTTGTCTGCGTCACTGCATAACCGTGCCGACGGTACAGCCGGATATTGGCCTCACTCTTGCTCCCGGCAAACAGTTCGAAGCGGGCGGCATTGGGAAAGGAACCTTCGATGGCGCGAAGCAGCGCCGAGCCGATGCCCCGCCCCTGCCGGGCCGGTTCGACGATCAGCCGGCCGATCTTGCAGACCTGCCCGTCAAGATGCGCCCGCACCGAACCGACAATGACATCGTTTTCCGTGGCCTTGAGCACGGTGATGGTCTCGATTTCTTGTTGCAGGGAGGCCAGCGTCTGGGTCAGGGGCGGGATGGCCTGGTCTTCATAGAGCCGGGCCTCGGCGGCATAGGCCCGCTTCTGCAGCGCCAGGATCGGCGCGGCGTCGGTGATGGTTGCGGTGGTGATGATGGGCATGGAGATTTTTCTAATTGCGATGGTTCCCACGCTCCAGCGTGGGAACCGGATCGAGACGATCCGGCGTCTCACCCTGCGGACGCGGGAGCGTCCAAGACCTGCGTTCAACGCTGGAGCGTTGGAACGATCAATTTTCTCTCATCCGATGAATGTGGGCACAAGGGTAACGGTACTTGAAACAGTCGTGTGGGGCGCACAGGGTCGCGTCTAGAACAGGGAAAGCAGCCAGGCGATGATGGCCCCGATCAGATTGAGCAGTTTCCTGATCGCTTCCTTGGCAAAGGCGAGTATCTGCGAGGCCAGCGAGTCCTCCTCGTCGCTCACTTTTCCTTGGAGCAATCGCTTGGCGCGTGCCTCGGGATCGGGATGGCTGGAAAGGAAAGTGTGCTGCCTTGCAAGATCGGCAAGTTTGTGCAGAGCGGTAATGGCGGCGGTCGCATCGTGACCGACGGCCTGGAGGAAGGCGACGCCGAACGAATCCGCCTGCCGTTCTTCGTGCTGCGAAAACTGGGCATTGACGAGCTGTTCGCCAAAAGCGCCGATGAGGGATCCGGCGATCGTCCCCACCTCGTTTTCCTGGGCGGCCAACCCCTTTTTCACCGCGCTGGCGGCATAGGCCATGACCACCTTTTTCCGGACATGCTCCTTGACCACATGCCCGATCTCGTGGCCAAGGACAAAGAGGAGCTCCCTGTCGTTCATCAAGTCCATCAGCCCGCCGTAAACGCGAATGGAGCCGTCCGCAAGGGCAAAGGCGTTGACCTCCTTGGTCAGGTACGCCTTGTAGCTGAAGTTCCGCCCCTCCACAGCTCCATGAGCGGCGGTGAGCCGCCGAAGGCGGATGTCGTATGGATGATCCGGCGGAGCCACCCGGTGCTTTCCGTCCGCATCTTCGGCGGCCAGCCGCGCCAACCTGCTGACTGAGGCGTCGTCCAGGGTGATGGCCTTGACCGCATCTGCCGCGGCATCGGTCATCATCGGAATGTTGGTATCCTCGCAGGCCGTCAGCAGGAGGAGGAAGAAGACAAGCAGCACGGATCGGAGCATGGTCACAAAAGCAAAAAAATGGTGCAACAGTTTGATATCATACCAAGTTATCAGTTTTCCTCTTTCGTCCCGCTTGCTGTTGTTTCACTGTTTCCTGCTTCAATGAGCATGGAGCCTATTTCCTCTTGTGGTCCGCAATCATCGACGCGGCCACGCCGACAGCCAGGATCGAGAGGACAACCAGCAGCAGATACAAGTTGAAGTGTTTGCCCAGGGCTACCTTGAGCCATTCGGCCAGCAGCATCTTCACACCCACGACCAGCAGGACCAGGGCCAGCGAGACCTTGAGGTAGCGGAACTTCTGCACCATCCCGGCCAGGGCGAAGTAGAGCGAACGGAGCCCTAGGATCGCGAACACGTTGCTGGTGAACACCAGGTACGGGTCGCTGGTAATGGCAAAGATCGCCGGGATGGAGTCCACCGCGAAGATGAGATCCGTGGTCTCCACCATGACCAGGGCCAGGGCCAGCGGTGTGAGCATCAATGTCCCCGGTCGAGCCGCCTCCACCATCTCGTCCGCCACCACCGGTGCTCCGGGGGTCTCGGTCTCGTGCGCAGCCGTGGTCCCGGCGCGGACCATGAAGTGCTGGCCATGAAACCTGGCGGTCACTGGAAACAGGCGTCGGGCCAAACGGACCGCGATGTTCATGTCGGGGTCGGCATGTTCCTCGGTCTTGATGAACAGCATTTTAATGGCGGTGACGATCAGGAAAGCGGCAAACAGGTACAGGACCCAGTGAAACTCGGCGATCAGCCTGGCCCCGAGCGCGATCATCGCGCCACGCATGAGCAGGGCGCCGAGGATGCCCCAGTACAGCACCCGGTGCTGGTAGAGCGGGGGCACTGCCAGGAAGTTGAAGATCATGGCGATGACGAAGATGTTGTCCACGCTGAGCGACTTCTCGACCACATAGCCGGTCAGATACTTCTCGGTGGCCGTGGCGCCGTCGTTCAGCAGGCCATCGACGGCGTCGACCACGGTGCCCAGACCGAACCATTGGCCCTCGTAGGCAAAATACACGATCAAGGCAAACGACACCCCCAGGGCCATCCACACCCCGGACCAGGCGACCGCCTCCTTGACGCTGACCACATGGGCCTGGCGATGAAAAACGCCCAAGTCCAGGGCCAGCATGAACAGGACAAAGGCGATAAATCCGATCCACATCCAGATCATGGCAGGCTTGCTCCAAGCTTGAAAGGCAGTGTCGAACGGGTTTGCCGGATGTCATAGGAGCAAAACGGAGCCTGCCCCCTATTTTCAACCTTTCTTGTTTTTGAAAGGAAATGTGATACTGCTTATTATTCAGTTTTGCAGATCTGCAACAGACACTATTTGTATTTCTTGGCATGATGCCCAATCGCCTCCTTCGTCTCCCTTCAAAAGATATCCTTTAACTCGGATTTTCATTCCTTTTTTTATGAACGTCTTGTCTTCATGCGATAACTGAATGACAATAAATTCAGGATTCCCATCGGCATTTAAGTTGTCCGATATTGACCATCGGTAGATTGCCTTCATTATTCCGATAACATCGGCACTCACACCAGAGTAATCTGTCAGATACACTTTGAAATGAGCCGGGATTATGCGGTCAATCCCAAGCGTGCCGGACATGCCAGGGATTCCCTGCATCAATTTCTTTGGTGACCAATCGGCGCGCATTACCTTCCCCTCGACATCAAGAGGACCAATTTCAGGCGTCGGCGCTGCGATCAGCATAGAGGCAAAGCATAACAGGAGCAGTTTAATACAAAAATAATTCGATACAGCTTTTTTCAAGATTTTTCTCCTCAGAGTATCTTGATATGGTTCTGTTCTTTTATTATTGTAACGACCAGACGTATATAAGAAAGATGGAATAGTAGGGAATAGGCGGAAAACGTGGTCTGTCCCCTATTCCCTTGCCCCCTATTCCCTTTCGATTTTAGGCGGAAGTGCTACTTCTTTCTGGGGTCGTCCGCGGGGTCGACGTAGTTGATCGCCCACGGTCCCATGCCATGAACTTGAACAATGGCCTCCTCTTTAGTCCAGGCAAAATGATTGGTTTTCGGCTGCATGATGGCGACACTGCCCGTGGTTAGCGCCATAGTCTTGGCCGGGTCCAGTTTATCCCCGGTGCCCATGTTGAACGTACCGGAGATCACCGTGACGTGCTCGATTGCCGGATGCCAGTGGGCGGGCAACCGGTAGTTGGCCGGAAATCTCAGGCGAAAGGTAAACGGCACCGCCTCGTTGAGCGGACCTTCGATTACAGCAAGCATCGCACCAGCCGGCAGCGATGACACCTCCGTCCATTTGAGTTCATCCGGGGTGACCATCATGTGGGTGCCTGATTGCGCCCATGCCGGGAGTCCTCCCAGAGAGCTCAGGACGAGAGCTGTGAACAGTGCAGCAAATATGTTTTTCATAATAGCCTCCTGCGAACGTCGTTGTTGGAGCCTGGAAGAGGGTTGGCCCGTATCGGCCCCCTTACACCCCTCTTCCGGTGGTTACACTATAAGTAACTGAAACTCCGACCACAAGAAAGGTTGAAGGCTAAACGGTGAAATACCCTGCCGGCCGAACGCTGCTCCCTTTAAGAACGCACGTTATTCCGGTGTATTGCCTTGACCTTGGGGGATGCCAAGGGTTCCTGCCCAGGCGGTTGGTCCACGGCAAGAATAATAGGGGAAAGACCAGAAAGGCCACGTATTCCGCAGGGTTGAAAATCGTGAAAAACATGGTCTGTCCCCTATTCTACCTTTTATCTATTTATCAAAATGGGAAGTGTCCCTATTTATCCCCTATTTATCCCTTTCTGCGACAGGCTCAACAGTGACTCTATCTAATTTTACTGATGAACCCTTCTTGAAAGATCGCCAATTATCTCGGTAACAATAGATTCAGTGAATTTGTTTGAAATCCTGTTCATTTCCGCGATAAACCCACTGCTCGTGCTCATGACAGAGCCGATTGATTGGTTGGTCAACTCCTTCCGTGCCTCGAAGACTGACGCTGCTTGGTCAGGTTGGGCCGATGGACGAATCTTATAAACCACAATTGCACTGAGGTTTATGTGGTTCAGAGGAGCTTCCCAAACCTTGAAGTTGGCAACCTGGATCTTAACGATGTATTCGGGACTCCTGGTTTGAAGCGCCTGAGACTCGCATTGTTCGACGGAACAGATGCTTGCACTTGAAAAAGTGCTGGACAGTCCCGCCCGCATTACCCCCTCAAAGATCCTTCCAAAAGGTATGACAATTCTCGTATCAACCAGATTTGGCCCTGCCGCAGCGCCTACCACAGCACCTCCGATAGCTCCACCGACAACTCCTGCACCTGCCGAGGCAGCTGCAAGCTTTGAGTAGTTTTGGGTATACCCAATCTGTTTGGATTCCTCTATATCCCAGAAAGCTCCCGAAACATTATCCCAGACTGTCTCCGATAGGGGCTTACCCTGCAATGTATCCTCCAGACGAACAACGATATTTGCTGTGTCGGAGGAGAGTTTTGTTTCGAATGGATATATCTCGACCGGCTTTCGCTTCACTGGATTCAGTGTGACACCACATCCTGATAACGAAACCATAAGAGCAAAGGTCAGGACCAACTTCAAGGATTTATTGCTAAGGTCATACAACATCTTACATTCCTCCATCGTGCTATAAACTGAGAAAGAACCAAGGGTTGAGCATCCAACTACATTATTACCTGGATGCCGATTTTCGTCTCGTTTTGGTTCAATATCCGGATGCCGGATAAAAATACCAAGAGCGTCCAAAAGTGAAAATCAAAGGTCAGCCCACCCATTTTCTTACCCAAGTGTTACCCTCTCCGGCAAGGCGGTTGATCCTCGGCAAGCGGTTAAGAACACGCTATATATTCGGTTCAGTCCCATTGATTCTTCATCCATTTCCCACCCACACTTGCAACTCACTCAATGCCGTTGAGGCCATCAAATACGGCTCCTGGCTTGCCAGCACACCGCGCTGCATCTCCTTGAATAATCTGTGTAACGACCAGGTCTCAACATCCTGTTTTGCAGCAGACCAATGAGACACATAGCCCCACATATGTTGCAACGCATTTCTCATGCCGCCAACTGTGGGAGGCATTCTCGACAGTTCCGCAAGCGTTTTGGCCAGAGCTGAAAAGTCTTGGGTTGCTGGCATGGTAGAAACTTGCTGGCCGATGTGCCTGTACAGGCTGACGTCGCGGGCCATGACCGAATATTTATGGTGACGCCATAATTGCTGGGCATTCTCAGGCAAGGGAATCCGGCCCTGTTCCTTGTCTTTGTATTTATCTCCAAGAATTCTAAACTGTTGCCTGGGCTCATCAATATATGCTTCCGGCCACATCCCTTCATTTGCCGATAGAGTCACAGGGGTTCTATCGGTAAAATTTCTCAGGGACATTTCAGCGGCGAGCAACTGGTGGCGCATTCTCAGCGCCCAACCATGGCCGATCCAGCGGAGCGTTTCCGGGTGTTGGGAGTACCCTTTCTTCCCATGCACCATGATCGAGACAATCCCGTGCAGTTCCCGGTGTTCACCGAGCAGGCTTTGACGGTTCAAATATCCCGGATTGATATCCCAGATTCTCATCGAGCTGTTGGTTCCATGCCCAGCCCCACCTGCCGGGGGATTACCGCAGGCTGAAGCGGACGTGCCAGCCGCTGGCCAGGATGGTGCCCAGGACCGGCGACTTGATTTCGCGGGGATGAAAGACATAGTCGTGCTCGGCCAGGGTGGCGTACTGCTCGATGGCGGCAAGCCGTTTCCAGCGCGCCCGCAAGAGCGGCAGCGGGATGCGGGGTCGGCCGATCTTGACCCGGTCCGGGCAGATGAGGAAATCGGCACTGCGCAGCCGGTCGATGAGAAAGACCGTGCGGGTGTCGGCGTCGAAGCGGCAGTGGAGTTCGTAGAGCCGGGTCAGGCCCAGGTGGCTGAACAGTTCGCACCACTTGGTTTCCTGATGGCGCCAGGTGAGGACGATTTTCCTGCGCTTGGCGATCGCCGTCACCGGGCAGTCCATGGCATTGACGGTCAGCAGCCGGGCCCGCAACTGGTCGAGGGAGACCGGGTCGCCGGTGCCCCGGAAAAACCAGATTTTTTTCAGGAGGATATTGGCCGCGGGCAGCAGCCCCAGGAGGACCAGCGCCCCCCAGAAGCAGAAGGCCATCAACAGGGTGGGTTCGTCCAGTTGGGTACGAAGCAGCAGCAGCGGCAGGCCGCTGGCCAGTGCTGCTGTCAGCAGCAGGAGCAGGGCCAGGGAGGTGAGGAGGTAGCGTTTCAGCATGGGATCGTCGCTGTCAGGCCCGGCGCACGGAATCGGGCAGGAGCCGCAGCGTGCCGCTGGCGGATTCCATCACCGCCTCCATGCCGATGGGCAGGGCCAGGTTGCGCTCCCGATGGCCGGCCGGAAAACGGGCCCAGATCGGATATCCGGGGGGCGCCAATTCCAGCACCCGCGACCAGACCGCCTCCTGGAGCCGCAGATTGGCAAGGTCGTCGCCGCCGGTATCGAAATCGCCGAGCAGCAGACCGGCCAGCCGCTCCAGCCGGCCGGCCAGGGCCAGGTGGGTCAGCATCCGGTCGAGCCGGTACAAGGGTTCGCCCGTGTCTTCCACCACCAGGATGCCGCCGTCCCAGGGACGGTCCCAGGGCGTGGCCAGCAAGTGCACCAGCGAGGTCAGGTTGCCGCCGGTGAGCCGCCCTCGACCGGTGCCGCCGCGCAGGATCTCCATCCCCTTGGGCTTGATCGCTTCTTCAAACTCGCCGGTCAAGAGGCCAAAAAGCGAGGCCAGTCCGGGCTCGCCGCTGCGCGCCAGCGTGATGGCCATGGGCCCGTGGATGGCCACCAGGCCGGCGTGGTCCACCAGGTTGTTCAACAGCACGGTGACGTCGCTGAATCCGACCAGGAATTTGGGCGAGCGCCGGAACAGGTCCCAATCCAGCCGTTCGATCATCCGCAGGCAGCCGTAGCCGCCGCGAATGGCCATGATCGCCCCCACCTCCTCGTCGCTCCACAATCCGTGCAGGTGCTCGGCCCGCCGGGCATCGGTGTCGGCCAGGTAGCCCTCGCCGGGCTCGGCCGGTCCCCGCACCTTGACTGTGAAGCCCGCATCCTCGATCAGCCTGATCCCGGCCCGCAGCCGCTCGACATCGCGTACCGGGCCGGCCGGGCAGAACAGGCCGATGGTGTCGCCTCGCCGCAGCCGGGGCGGCAGGAGCGGCCGTTCAGTCATTGGTGCCCGCGTGGTTGAGGCGATAGATCAGTTGCAGACCGGTGAGGGTCAGTTGCGGGTCGATCTCGTCGATGGTGCTGGTGTAGGGCTTGATCAACCCGGCCATGCCGCCGGTGGCGATGGTCCGGGCCCGCTCCTGGTCCGGGGTCAACTGCTTGCTCAGCACCTCCACCATCCGGTCGACCAGGCCGCCGAACCCGTAGAGCGCCCCGCTATGAATGGCCTTGACCGTGGTGGTGCCGATGGGGTGATCCGGGGTGACGTCGATATCCAGCCGGGGCAGCTTGGCGGTGCGCTGGGCCAGGGCGTCGAGCGAGATGCCGATGCCCGGATGGATGGTGCCGCCCACATAGGCCGGCTCCGCGTTGACGCAGTCAAAGGTGATGGCGGTGCCGAAATCGATGACGATCAGGGGGGCATGGACCCGCTCCCAGGCAGCCACGGCGTTGACGATCCGGTCGGCACCGACCTCGGCCGGGTTCTCGGTGGCGACCTTCATGCCCAGTTGCAGGGTATGGGTCACGGCCAGCGGCGGCTGTTCGAGCTTGGTCAGATAGGCGCGGGCGAAGTTCAGCCAGGTGGTCTCCAGGATGGGAACGACCGAGGCGACGATAAAACCTGTGACCTGGTCAGGATTGATGCCGGCCATCTGAAACAGGCCGTGGTAGCGGATGGCCAGCTCGTCGGCGGTCCGGTCCTGGCGCGATTGCAGCCGCCAATGGCCCACCATTTTGCCTTTCTCGAAAATACCGCTCACGGTGTGGGAGTTGCCGACATCCACGGCTAGAAGCATGGGCTCACCTGTGTGAAGAGTTGCAAGGGAAACGCTGGGGTTTGTTTTTTACAAAAGCGCTGGTAAGATAGACCAATTTGTGGAATTTATCCAGCCCGAGCTGGTCCGCGCAGGCCGGTTGCCCGATTTTTATGGAGAAATTTATGACCCCTTATATTCAGGTGATCACCACCCTGCCCGACCGGGCCAGTGCCGAACAACTGGCCGCCGTCCTGTTGGAGCAACGACTGGCCGCCTGCGTCCAGATCGGCCCCTGCACCTCCTGGTACCGTTGGCAGGGGGCCATCGAGCAGGGCGAAGAGCTGGTTTGCACCATCAAATCGCGTCGCGACCTCTTCCCCGAACTCTGCCGGACGATCCGATCCCATCATCCCTACCAGGTCCCCGAAATCCTGGCCTCGCCGGTAGTGGACGGCAACGGGAGCTATCTCGCCTGGCTGGAGCAGGAACTGCGACCGACCGAGGAGCGCGCCGACTGATGGAACAGGACAACAAACCGGTCCGCGGCCGGCGGCGAAAAAAGGAATTCCGCTGCCACTGCTGCAAACAGGAAAAGCCCTTCTGCTGGAGCTGCACCTGTGGCTTTCAGATCTGTCCCGACTGCTTCGAGGAGAACAAATGGGGGATGAGCAACGGCCCCACCTGGATCTGCCCGGACTGCGAGCGGGTGCACATGATGGAATGAGGCGCAGGGGAAGAGGTTGAGAGACTGATAGCCTTTCAGGAAGTTGCGTTCCCACGTTGGAGCTTGGGAACTCAGATTGGACGCTCCAGTAGGTTGGGCTAAGCGCAGCGCAGCCCAACATGAGGCGTTGGGCTTCCTGCGTCAGCCCAACCTACGGACTGCACCTGTGGCTTTCAGATCTGTCTCGACTGCTTCGAGGAGAACAAATGGGGGATGAGCAACGGCCCCACCTGGATCTGCCCGGACTGCGAGCGGGTGCACATGATGGAGTAAGGTGCAGGGGAGGTTGAGCGACTGACCGTCTTTTTAGGAAGTTGATCGTTTCCACGCTGGAGCTTGGGAATGGAGCTTGGACGTTCCAGTAGGTTGGGCTAAGCGCAGCGCAGCCCAACAGGAGACGTTGGGCTTCCTGCGTCAGCCCAACCTACGGACTGCGACTGGCGAAACAGGCGCACAAGCACGATTTGAACGGAGTGGACGCTGGAGCGTCCTGGCCGCGTTCCCACGCTGAAGCGTGGGAACGATCGCTCTCCTGGCATCTTAAGAATGATCGCATTCAACCATTTACCTTTTTCCAGGAACCTGCTATTCACCTACCCACCTATCCACCTCTCTTCCTTGAACCGCCCATGACCGAACACCAGTACGACGAATCCAAGATCAAAACGCTCAGTTCGCTGGAGCACATCCGCAAGCGGCCGGGCATGTACATCGGCCGCCTGGGCGACGGCTCGCATCCGGACGACGGCATCTACATCCTCCTGAAGGAGATCCTGGACAACGCCGTCGACGAGTACATCATGGGCTTCGGCAAGCGGATCGAAATCTCGATCAAGGCGGACGGCTCCTGCCGGGTCCGCGACTTCGGCCGGGGCATCCCCCTGGGCAAGGTGGTGGAGTGCGTGTCGGTGATCAACACCGGCGCCAAGTACAATACCGAGGTCTTCCAGTTCTCGGTGGGTCTCAACGGCGTGGGCACCAAGGCGGTCAATGCCCTGGCCAACCGTTTTGCGGTCACCGCCTTCCGCGACGGCCAGTACAAGACCGCCCTCTTTGCGCAAGGGTTGCTCCAGCACGAGGAAGAGGGCGAGACCAGGGAAAAGAACGGCACCCTGGTGGAATTCCTCCCGGACCCCGAGATCTTCCCCGACTTCCGCTTCGATCCCCAATATGTCGACGAGCGGCTGTGGCGCTACGCCTACCTCAACGCCGGCCTCAACCTCTTGCTCGACGGCAGCCAGTTCCTCTCCAAGAACGGCCTGTTGGACCTGCTCGACCGCGAGGTCAACAGCGAACGCATCTACCCGCCGATCCATTTCAAGGAAAAAACCCTCGAATTCGCCTTCACCCACACCGACGATTACGGCGAATCCTATTTCTCGTTCGTCAACGGCACCTACACCAGCGAGGGCGGCACCCACCTCTCCGCCTTCCGCGAGGGCATCCTCAAGGGGATCAACGAGTTCACCGGCAAGAAGTTCAACGGTCTCGATGTCCGCGACGGCATTGTCGGCATCCTGGCGGTCAAGGTCCAGGAGCCGGTGTTCGAGTCGCAGACCAAGAACAAGCTGGGCAACACCGACATCCGCGCCGGGATCGTCAACGCGGTCAAGGACGCGGTGGCCACTCACCTCTACAAATTCCCCGAAACCGCCGAGGTCCTGGTCGACAAGGTCCAGCGCAACGAGCGGGTGCGGCGCGAACTCCAGTCGGTGCGGCGCGATGCCAAGGCTAAGGCCAAGAAAATCGCCTTCAAGATCCCCCAACTCAAGGATTGCAAATACCACCCGGCACGCGGCCACGCCTCCAAGCCGGGCCGGGAGAACATGCTCTTCATCACCGAGGGCCAGTCCGCCGCCGGCTCCATCGTTTCCGCCCGCGACCCCATGATCCAGGCGGTGTTCTCGCTCAAGGGCAAGCCGATGAACGTGCTCGGCCAGCGGCTCGACGTGCTCTATAAAAACGAAGAAATGTACTCCTTGATGCAGGCCCTCAACATCGAGGAATCGATCAACGATCTCCGCTACGACAAGGTGATCCTGGCCACCGACGCCGACGTCGACGGCCTCCACATCCGCAACCTGCTGCTCACCTTTTTCCTTCACTACTTCGAGCTGCTGATCAAGCAGGAACGGGTCTATATCCTGGAAACGCCGATCTTCCGGGTCCGCAACAAGGAAAAGACCTTTTACTGCTACTCCGACCGGGACATGGACGAGGCCATCGTTGCCCTCAAGGCCAAGAGCAAGGCCGACCGCGCCATCGAGACCACCCGTTTCAAGGGGCTGGGCGAGATCTCGCCGCCCGAGTTCAAGCAGTTCATCGGGGCCGACATGCGCATCAAACAGGTCCGGCTCGACTCGCTCAGCGAGGTCAGCCGGGTGCTCAAGTTCTACATGGGCAAGAACACGCCGGAGCGCAAGCAGTACATCATGGACCACCTGATCGTGAGGCCGGTATGAGCGAGTCCACCGAGCAGCCGCGCGGCAAACTGCACCAACTCTTCGACGCCAATTTCCTCGACTACACCTCCTACGTCATCCGCGAGCGGGCCATCCCCGATGTGGACGACGGCCTCAAACCGGTGCAGCGGCGGCTGTTGCAGACGCTGGCCAACATGGACGACGGCCGCTTCCACAAAGTGGCCAACGTGGTCGGCGAGACCATGAAGCTCCATCCCCACGGCGACCAGTCGATCTTCGACGCCCTGGTCAATCTGGCCAACAAGGGCTATCTCATCGACCGTCAGGGCAACTTCGGCAACATCTTCACCGGCGACCAGGCCTCGGCCCCCCGCTATATCGAGTGCCGCCTGTCGCCGCTGGCCCGCGAGACCCTGTTCAACAAGGACCTCACCGAGTTCGTCGACTCCTACGACGGCCGGATGCAGGAACCGGTGCGGCTGCCGGCCAAGATCCCGCTCCTGCTCCTGCTCGGTGCCGAGGGCATTGCGGTGGGCATGGCCACCAAGATCATGCCCCACAATTTCTCCGAACTGCTCCAGGCCCAGATCGCCTACCTGCGCGACCAGGAATTTTCCATTCTTCCCGATTTCCCCCGCGGCGGGATCATCGATGTCACCGACTACGACCACGGCAACGGCCGCATCCGCTGTCGGGCCAAGCTCACCCAGCCGGACTCCAAGACCATCGTCGTCACCGAGCTGCCCTACAACCTCACCACCCAGTCGCTGATCGAATCCATTGAAAAGGCGGCCAAGGCGAACAAACTCAAAATCGCCTCGATCAACGACTACACCGCCGAAAAGGTCGAGGTGGAGATCAAGCTGGCCCGCGGGGTGCTCGCCGAGGAGACCATCGACGCCCTCTACGCCTTCACCGACTGCGAACTGAGCGTCTCGCCCAGCCTGGTGACCATCGAGGAGAACATGCCCCGGCAACTGGCGGTCGAGGAGGTGCTCCGGCGCAACACCGACCACCTGGTCCGCAACCTGGAGCGCGAGCTGCGGATCGAGCTCGACCGGCTGGAAGAGAAATGGCACGCCCGCAAGCTGGAGCAGATCTTCATCGAGGAGCGGCTCTACAAGGAGATCGAGGAGAAGATCAACTATAAGGCCGTCGTCTCCACCATCCGCCAGGCCCTGGCGCCCTATGCCGAGGAACTCAAGCGCAAGATCAGCCCCGAGGACGTGGAGCGGCTCCTGGAGATCAAGATCCGCCGTATCTCCCGCTATGACATCAACCGCCAGGAAAAGGAGCTCCGAGAGATCGAGAAGCAGATCGCCCGGATCAAGGAACATTTGACCGACATGATCGGCTTCACCATCGGCTACATCGAGGGGTTGATCGGCAAGTACGGCGCCGAATTTCCCCGCAAAAGCGAGCTGCGCACCTTTGACGAGATCGATGCCCGGGACGCGGCGATTTCGAACCTCACCGTCGGCTATCACCGGGAGTCCGGTTTCCTCGGCCACAAGATCAAGGCCGAGGAGGCGGCGGGCGACCTCGAATGCGCTTCGTCCGAGTACGACCGGCTGCTGCTCATTTTCAAGGACGGCCTCTACAAGGTGATCCATGTGCCGGACAAGCTCTTTGTCGGCCCGGATCTCTACTGGCTGGGGGTGGTGAAGAACGATCTGGTCTTCAACCTGGTCTATCGCCACGGCCCGGAAAACCTGGCCTATGTCAAGCGGTTCGCCACGCCCAAGTTCATCCTCGGCCGCGAATACCGGTTGTTCGAGGAGGACAAGCGCTCGGCCATCCTGCTGCTGCTGCTCGGCAAGGAGGGGTTGCGGGTGCGGGCCAGCCTGGCGCCCTCGGCCCGGGCCAAGCACAACGCGGTGGAGATCGAGCTCGACGAGGTGCTGATCAAGGGAGTGAGCGCCAAGGGCAAGCGGATCGCCAACCGCAGCGTCCGCCGGATCACCGACATCACCGGCGCCCCGAGAAAATCGCTACCCACCCCGTTGGAACTCCCCGGCATCGGCCCAGCCAAGGGCGAGGAGGAGTAATGACTTCGCATAACTTCTCACCAGTTGTTGTTATTCCGAACACATGTGAGGAAGCTCGGAATTCTTCCTGTGGGCGTGAAACGGATCGGAGCAACTTGAAAGCGAACCGGAATACATCATGGCATTATCTCGCGGGACCCTACTATTAACGGAGACACTGACGTGAATATTAATGCTTCCATTATTGACCAACGACTTACCGGGATTCAGGAAGAGATTCGTGAACAGGCTCAATTGGATCTGAAGATCAATGATGCAAATAAATTAAAGTCTCTTGCATTTGTCTTTCTTTGTGTCAAAACCATGCTCGATTTGGATCATGAGGAAGCTTTCGAATGCCTGACAGAGGGTGGCGGTGATTTTGGTGTTGATGCCATCCATTTGACCGAAGAGATGGACGGCGAGTTTGCCGTTACCCTTTTTCAAGGGAAATACAACCAGAGTCTGACCGGTGAGAAAAATTTTGGTGAAACTGCTATCAATGCAATGATCAATGCCATTCGGCATATTTTTGATCCCAAATCAGAATTAGGGACAATCAATGATCGCCTAAAAGCTAAAGTGGAAACAGCTCGATCCCTCATTCGTGACGGATTTATCCCACGCGTCAGAGCAATTGCCTGCAACAACGGATTAAAATGGAACCATGCCGCTGAAGAGGCGATTGGTCGGACCGGGTTTGGTGAACAAGTTACCTGGGAGCATGTCAACCACGACGTTCTGATCGGCGTACTTCAACGGGTCAAACCCGTAGATGCGACCCTGCGCCTCACCGGAAAGGCCATGGTGGAAGATATGAATTACAGCCGGGTCTGTATAGGCCGTATGCCAGTGACTGAAATCGCCGCGCTTATGCGGGAACACGGCGAACGTCTCCTGGAACGAAACATACGCCGTTATCTCGGGCTTCATGGGAACCGTGTTAACGAGGGAATCAGCGAGACCCTGCGTTCAAACAATCCAACCGATTTTTATTTCTTTAACAACGGGTTAACCCTGGTTTGCAACGATTTCTCATACAATGCCCTGCAACAAACCGATTATATGGTCAAAGTCGAGAATTTGCAGATCGTCAACGGCGGGCAGACCTGCATGACCATTTTCAAGACTTTGGAACAAATGTCCCGCGTCGGCCCTATCCCGCCCAATGAAGCCACGGTGTTGGTTCGTCTGTACAAGCTCCCAAAAGATAACGAAGACCTTGTCCTCCGAATCACCCACGCCACCAACAGCCAAAATCCTGTTGATCTCAAAGATCTGCGTTCGAACGATGAAAAACAGCAGCGTTTGGAGCAAAGCATTCAGGCCTTAGGCTATGCTTATCGCCGAAAAAGAATGGAGACGACGGCAAAACCAACTGACATTACCTCAGGAACGGCAGCCGAGGCGATTCTCGCTGTTTGGCGGCAGGCCCCTCATCAAGCCAAGTTCTTGACCCGTGAACACTTTGGCAAATTGTACCCCACCATCTTTACCGATGACCTCAATGGCTCCCAAACCGTTCTTGCCGTTTTAATATACCGGATTGCCGAAAACCATAGACGGAGGCCGACAGAGGCTGATCCTCTCTTTGTTCGTTATGCATCTTGCTTTATCGCAATGCAAATGGGGAGACGACTTTTAAACAACCTGGGGATTTCACTTAACGAACTTAACCATCGTGAATTTGAGCGGGTGAGGGAGATGTTGAACAGGCAAGGAGAGGATTATTTCCTCTCTGCCGTCCAAGATGTCGATAAGGCTCTTAAGGAGCTTTATGGAGACCGTGAGATTTCCATGCAGCAACTCTCCGCAACATTCCGCCGCGGGGACCTCATCGAGCAATTGAGCAACATCCGGATATAATGCTGTGGTGCAGTGCCCTTCACTTTAGGGTTATCTGCACAACAGCTCAAAAAAGCGAAATAAAAAAGGGGTTGCTTAAGCAACCCTTTTTTTATCCCGCGAACAACTCGCCCAGCAGGCGGCAACGGCCTTTTGGATTATTTGAGTTTGAGGAGGTTCTTCACCTTGGTCACCCCCTTGACCGAACGGGCGATGTCTTCGGCCTTCTGGATCTGCTCCGGCGAATCGACCGCACCGGTCAGCACCACTTCCCCCTTGAAGGTCTGCACCGAAATCGCCACACCGCTGACCAGCTTGTCCGCCAACAGTTCAGTTTTCACCTGGGTGGTGATGCTGGCATCGTCAACCACGGTCCCGGCGCTTCTTCCCGCCGGGGTAGTGCAGGACACGGTGAGCGACAACAAGGTTGCCAATAGAAGCGCCGCAAAAATCCGCCAATTTTTCCGTTCCATCTCGTTTCTCCTTAACCTTGGTGTACATGGACGTTATTGACCGCGATGGTCTGTGGACAGGGCTCGAATTCGTTCCGGATCCAACACCGGCGGCAACCTTGCCGGCAAACCGTCAACCTCTCGACTGCAAAAACGCTAATCAATCTCCCCCACTTGCGCAACCGCGACGGAAACCGCTGGCCGCTCATTTTTCCAACAGGAACAAAAATTCCCGGTTGGGTCGTTCGGCGTCGCGCAGCCATTCGTTGGTCCATCGCATGTCGGCCATGACATTCTTCCGGTAGGCGAGCTCGACCACTTCCAGCAGGCGTCCATGACGGCGGATGACATCGTTCAATTCTTCCGCCGTCGCCCGCCCGCCCGAACTGTACGACAGGATGATCCATCGGGCCCGCGTCGTTCGGAGCAGCCGGTCAATGGCCCGGACCGCGACAAAGCCGCCGTCCTCCCCTTTCCGGAACGCCTCGAACACCGAGGCGGCCACCGAGTCGGAGGTGTCCCGGCGGCGGTTGACCTTGCCGAACACCTCGGGCCGGTCAAAGAGGCAGACGCTGGTCCAGAGGTGGTAATAGGCGGCGTAGCGCACCCGGGACGGCGGCATTTTTTCGTTGTTCGAGCCGTAGGGCGGATCGAAATACGCGAGATCGGCCACGACTTCCCCGGCCAAATCGAACACATCCCGGCGAAAAACCTGGTGGCCACCCCGCGAGGGACCCAGATCGGGAACAACGAGGTGCAGGTCGCGGTACGACCGTGGCGCCCACCGGTGCAGGTAGGAAGCAAAATGTCCCAGGGTGCTGTCGACCCGGTCCAAGGCGAGGATGAGGCTGGTGAGGGCCACGGCCTTGTCCACCGGATCAAGGGACAGGTTGTCGATCTCCTGGCGAATGGCATCAAGCTTGCGCGTGTTGTGCCGCTGCCAGGGCTTTTTCCGACCATCGGCCTGCATCGAGCAGCCGTTGCCTGGATCTCCGCCGTAATGCTCGGTGAACCAGCCGTCCACCGGGGCAACGTTGTTGAGGTGATCGATCAGCTCCTGATACTCTTGGCGCTGTTTGGTGCTCAGCAGATAGCAGGTGGCAAACACCTCGGACCAGACGGCGATATCGTTGCAGACCACGGTGTAGCCGCGCTTGGCAAAGGCCTGGGAAACGCGGGTCGTGCCGGAAAAGCCGTCGAAAACGGTCCTGGCCCCGGTCTTGCCCGCCAGTCCGAGAATGGCGGGCAGCAACTTCAATTTCGAACCGGCGTACTTGATCCCTTCCGTCGACGGGACCTCGGCGGCGCCATCACCGAACTGCGAATCGATGCGGGTCATTTCTCAGCGAACCTTAACGAGGACAATCATTCTCCTTTCACGGGGTGACCGGTAAAACCGGCAATATTGGCGAGAGGTCGAGACGGACCGGGCCTTCTTTTACTGAAAAATGAACCCTACGTCCAGCATCGAGCTCCTTTGCCGTCGCACGGGAATATAATATTGACGGAGAACCGGCCGGTTTGCTATAGCTGTGCAACACCTGCACGCCGGTTTTCCGGGCTTCAAAGAAAGCGCCCCGCGACAAACGCCGGCGGTGCCGGAGGCCTCGGTGCCGGCTGCTCGACTCCCACACTGTACTCATCGGTCGTTTATCCACCCAACGTACGCTACAGGATGGTTTATGAAAGGAATCTACGCTGGAAGTTACGATCCGCCGACCAACGGCCATCTGTGGATGATCGAGCAAGGCGCCCGCCTGTTCACCAAGTTTTACGTTGCGGTGGGGCAGAATTCACAGAAGGAATACTGTTTCACCCAAGAGGAGCGGATGGAGATGCTCGAAGAGCTGTGCAGCCGCTTTCCAAACGTCGAGGTGGTGCATTTCGAGAACAAGTTCCTGGTGAAATATGCCGAAACGATCGGGGTCGATTACATCCTTCGCGGCATCCGCAACGAAAAGGACTACACCTACGAGCGCGGCATGCGCTACGTCAACGGCAATATGACCGACACCATCCAGACCCTGTTCATGATGTCACCCCGGAATCTGGTGGAAGTCAGTTCCAGCCTGATCAAGGGGCTGGTGGGGTCGGACGACTGGGAGCAGGTGGTCCGCGAGTACGTGCCGGACACGGTCTACTACAAGATGCTCGCCAAGTTCGGCAGAATTCACCTCTGCCCTCCCCGCAAGATGGTGCTGGAAAAAATCTGACTGGACAGGTTTTCCCCTCTCCATTAAGGTACACGGGTTGCCGGCAGGGCGTTCAACGAATCGAATTCCAGGCGTCCCCGGCAGAAATCGCTTGTCTGCGGAATCGCCCGCTGCCTTCTTTTTTGTAGGGCATTGCACCCTCGCATGCTCCCGGAACCCGGTTGATGCCCATCTCCTCCATGAGCCAAAACGACACCCTGTTTCACTCCCTGCCCCAGCCGTGGGACCGGATTTTGCCCCATATCGCCACCCTCATAGTCTGGGGCGTGCTCCTTGGGGTGATCTATCTGCTGCGCTCGTTCTTCCTGCTGCTCTTTCTCACCTTTGTTTTTTCCTACATCCAGGCCCAGAGCGTCAACCGCCTCGAATCCCGCATCAAAAACAGGGTGGTGCGGGTGGTGCTCGTGGCCCTGGTGATCCTCAGTGTGCTGACCGCAGCCGGCATCTTCCTGGTGCCCAAGGTGAAGAAACAGACCGAGGTCTTTGTCAGCCAGTTCACCACCTATCTCCATCGGGTCGACCAGGAATTGTTCGCCTTGGGCAACCGCTATCCCCTGCTGACGGAACTCCTTCCCGAGATCGTCGCCAAGCAGGAGCCGCCCGTGGCCGAAGGCGCGGAGAAAAAGGGGCTGAAGCACTCGCCCACCGCGTCCATGCTGCAGCAGTTGTTTCGCCTGGGCGAGGCCACCAGCGGGGGGCAAAACGTCAGCCAGGTGTTCGGCGCCCTGGGCAACATCGGCGGCAAGATCGCCTCCGCGACCTCGGCCTTTCTCCTGTCCCTGCTCTTTTCCTTTCTGATCGTGCTCGATCTGGCCAATCTGGGGGCCAGCGTCCGGGACCTGGAAGCGACCAAGCTCCGGTTCATCTACCGGAGCGTGGCCGGCAACATCCGCGATTTTTCCCTGGTGCTGGGCAAGGCGCTTGAGGCCCAGTTGATCATCGCCCTCATCAACTCCTTCCTGACCGCCATCGGCATCACGCTGCTCGGGCTGGGGGAGCAGGTGGCCTTTTTGTCGATGATCGTCTTTTTTTGCAGTTTTTTCCCGGTTATCGGCGTGTTCATCAGTTCGGTCCCCATCTGCCTGATCGCGCTCCAGACCGAGGGGTTGCAGACCATGTTCCTGGCCATCCTGCTGATCACCGTCATTCACCTGATCGAGGGCTACATCCTCAATCCGAGAATTTACGGGTCGTACATGCGGATCAATTCGGTGATCATCCTCATCATCCTCACCATCGGCGGCAAGCTGTTCAACTTCTGGGGCCTGATCCTCGGGGTCCCGATCTGCACCTATATCTTCGGTCATGCCATCCGCTTCAAACCAAAGGAAGAACACGACCCGATCGCTCCCCCGACGGACCGGCAATAACCAGCCGTTGGAGTTGTTCCCGGCCAGCGATGGGCAAGGCGCCCGCGCGGGCCGTCAACGTTCTTTTACGTAAAGGATAAAAAAAAGGAAATTCGACGTTATGGAATGGTTGTTCGACATCAGCATCTGGAGTTCGCTCCTGACCCTGACCGTGCTGGAAATTGTCCTGGGCATTGACAATATTGTCTTCCTCTCCCTGCTGGTGGGCAAGGTGGAAGCCAGCAAACGCACTTTTGCCCGGCAATTCGGCCTGTTGGCTGCCATGGGCACCCGTATTGTCCTCCTGATGTCCGTGGCCTGGCTGGCCAAGCTGGTGGCGCCGCTGTTCGAGGTGCTGGGGCATTCGGTTTCCGGCCGCGACCTGGTCCTGCTGCTCGGTGGCCTGTTCCTCATTTACAAGGCGGTCATGGAAATCCACGGCAGCCTTGAGGGCGGCGAGGAGATCCACAGCCCCAAGCACCTGGCCTCGCAATTGCCGCTGGTCATTATCCAGATCGCTATCATCGACATCGTTTTTTCCCTGGATTCAGTGATTACCGCCGTCGGTCTGGCCGACCACCTCTGGGTGATGATCACCGCCATCGTCCTGGCCATCGGGGTGATGATGTTCGCCGCCAAACCCATCGGCGAGTTCGTCGAGGAGCACCCCACGGTCAAGATGCTGGCCCTGTCTTTTCTGGTGTTGGTGGGCGTGGCCCTGGTGGCCGAGGGCACCGGCCACGAAATGCCCAAGGGCTACCTTTATTTCGCCATGGCCTTTTCCTTTATCGTGGAGATGCTCAACCTCCGCCTGCGCCGCAAGACCGTTCCGGTTCACCTCCATCAGATCTATGACGAGATCGGCCAGGAGCAAGACGCCTCCGGGAACAACCGGTTGCAATAACGGGAAAAATCACCTCATTGCCCAAGCGTCTCCCCCTGGTTGCCGACGCTTGCGCATCGGCTGCGTTCAACGGTTGCCGCCCTTATTCGTTGCCGGGCCGCAGGCAGGACCCGCCCGGGCAAGGGTTGACCTCGACCAGGATATGCTCGAGACGGGGGATGTGCCGGAGCAGGCGCTTGTAATGATCCGGATCCTGGGGATAATGGGTCACGACGGCCAACCCGGCGGAATAGGTGTCGGGACCGACATGCCAGACATGCAGATCGGCCAGTCGGTTGTCGGCGTCTTCCTCGATCGCCCGCCGGATGGTTGTCATGATCTCCTCGTCAACCCCGCCGTCGAGGAGAATCTTACCCGTATCCCCCAACAAGCCGTAGGCCCAGCGGCCGATCACTCCCGCCCCCACCAGCCCCATCACCGGATCCAGCCAGACCCAGCCCGAGTATTTCCCGATCGTCAACGCCCCGATCGCCAAGAGCGAGGTCAGGGCATCCGCCAGGACATGAAAATAGGCGGCGCGCAGGTTGTGATCGTGGTGGTGGTGGTCGTGCGCCTCTTCGTGTGCCGGGTCGTGGTGGTGATGGTGGTCATGGAGCAGAAAACCGCTGATCAGGTTGACCAGCAGACCGGCAACGGCGACCCCGATGGCCTCGTTGAAGTGGATGGCCTCGGGCTGGAGCATGCGCAGCATCGATTCCAGCGCCATCACCAGCGCCACCACCGCCAGGGCCACGGCGCTGGCGAAACCGCCCAGGACGCTCACCTTGCCGGTGCCGAAGGTGAACTGCGGATTGTCGGCCTGGCTGCGGGCGTACCGATAGACAAACAGGGTAATGCCAAAGGCGGCGACGTGGGTCGCCATGTGCCAGCCGTCCGCCAGCAGGGCCATGGAGCCGAAGGCCATCCCGGCCACGATCTCGATCCCCATCATGCCGCCGGTCAACAGCATGACCCGGAAGGTGTTTTTTTCAGCGTGGCCGGTATCCGCCAGGAAATTGTGCGAGTGGCGCCAAGAATCGAGGGTCTGCGTGTGCATGGTCTTAAGATCGGTGGAGAATTCAAAAAAATCCGGCCGCAACCGGAAACCCGTGGTGCAATGCGCCCACTCTAAGCGATTAGGAATCAGGAATCAAGTAAGGAGCGACTAAAAATTATCCGGCCACGAATCGCTCCCCGTCCCCTGCCCGGCAAGACGATCGTCAGCGGCCGCCGGTCACCAGGCTGAGCGGACGCGGACACCAGATGGTCAACAACCGGTGACAGAACACCAACAGCGCCATCACCAGCACCGGGATGCCCAGATAAAGGGCCAGCATGGTGTAGGCCCCGTTCAGGGGCACATATTTGAACGCCAGCATGCGGACGATGCCCAGCAAGGGTTCGTGGGCCGCATAGACAAAAAAACTGGCGCCGCCAAGGCCGAGAAGCGCCTGGCGCAGCCCTTGGCTGCGCAGGATCAGCTTGGTCGTATACAAGGCCGCCAGCACGCCGAAGATCAGGCCGGTCCGATGGAGATAGACGTTGAACCAGGCTTCGTACCAGATGACGTCGGCAATCAGCATCGGCACATAGAGCAGGACAATGGCCAGGCCGAAGCGATCGAAGGCGAACAGGTTCTGGCCCTTGATGCCGCACAGGGCGCCAGCGGCAAAAAAGAGCACTCCCACGGCTGCCGGCGCATAGATCGGCCAGGTTTCCGTCACCCAACAGACATACACTGCCAGGAAAAACGGAATGGGGAGCACGCGGACGACGATCGCCAGCACCGGCGCCAGCAGCACCAAGAGCATGAGGTCGCGGATGAACCAGAAATGATAGGCAATGGGGTAGCCACCCAATCCGACGATGGCGCTGAGGTAATCATAGGCGCCGTATTCGGCGATCTTTTTACCGGCGCCGACAAAATAGGGCTGGGTGGCCGGTATCGCCTGCACCACGGCGAAAAAACCAAGCACCAGGATGTTCCAGAACAAAAAGGGAATGAGCAGGCTGCGCAGACGGGTCACCACCTTTTTCAGGTAGGTCTGCTCCGACCAGTGGAAGGTGGCAAAAAAGAGATAGCCCGACATCAGGAAAAACAGCGGGACCGCGGTCCGGGCGATCCCCTCCGAGATCAGGATGCGGACGAAATTGGTGCCGTCGTTCAAGTGCGAGGTCCCCAGACTGCCGCCCGAGTAGCCGATGACCGTGTTATAGGCATGAATGTACACCACGCCGATGATCGGGGGAAAACGGAGGAGCTTGAGCCGCAGCGATGATTCGTTGTTGAGCATTGTCTATCGGATTAAAAGAGATGACCAAGGGAAAAGGAAAGGCCAATGAGATGGGCGCAACCGCTCTGGAGACAAACGACAAAAGAAGTCTTTCTGTTCAAGAAGACGAACCGGCAGCACGACGACCGGCCCGCCTTATCCCGTCAACGCCTTTTCGGCCGGCCTTCCCGGTCAGTGCCGGTAGCCATGGTGATGATGACCGTAATAACGGCCGTAATAACCATAACCGAAATGAAAGCTCGGATAGATATACATCCAGGCGGGATTGTAGTAGACCGCCGGCGGTCGGTAGGACGGATAATAATAGTAGGATTGATAATAGGGGTAGTAGGGATACGGATCATAATACCCCACCACACATCCGCCGCAGGTCAAAAGCAGGATCGCCGCGGCGAGCAATCGCATCTTCATGGTGCACCTTCCTTGCGCCCGATCAACGGGCGACAAATATACTATACACAGATGTCCCCCAAAGGTCACCGGTCTATTTTTTTCTGAAATCAGCGAGCGGTAAAATACCCTTGAAAAACTTGTTTTTCTGTACTTAATACAGATAACTGTCTCAGACGATTTCTGTCATATAAAGGCCATAGCCGGAAAAACCTCTGTTTGGAAGAGAGGCCACCACAAAACCGGGCTTTTTCGCGGGCATGGCCCCTCCTACCCCGCATGTGCACCCAACGGGGCGTAGGAGCGGGCCATGCCCGCGATATGCATCCGGAAATGGCGAGTCCTTTCGGCTATCCGACCAGCGTGGCGTTACGGACGCCAACATCCACCCCCAGGAAAGCAATCGTTGCCGGAGGAATGCGGTCATGCAAGAGGAAGTACGCCAGGTGTTACGGGAGATCGCCGGGGGAACCGGCAAGATCACGGTGTTGACCGGGGCCGGTATTTCGGCGGAGAGCGGCATTCCCACCTTTCGCGGCCCGGAAGGATACTGGACGGTGGGGTCCAAGGTGTACCAACCGCAGGAGATGGCCACCTTCTGGATGTTCACCCACCAGCCGGACGAGGTGTGGCGATGGTATCTGTACCGGATGGGTGTTTGCGGCGCGGCCGAGCCCAATCCTGGACACCTGGCCCTGGTGGCGATGGAACGATATTTCGGCGACCGCTTCACCCTGATCACCCAGAATGTCGATGGCCTCCATCTCCGCGCCGGCAATACCCTGGCCCGCACCTACCAGATCCACGGCAATGTCTTTTACATGCGTTGTTCCCTGGAATGCAACGAGGCGGTGTATCCCATTCCGGAGGTGGTCCGACCCAAAACCAAGGAGGAACACCTGACCGACAGCGACCGCGAGCATCTGCGCTGTCCCCTGTGCGGGGCAAGGTCCCGACCCCACATCCTCCTGTTCGACGAAAGCTACAACGAGCACCACTACCATTTCTACAGCTCGCTCAAGGCTGCCCGCGAGACCGCGCTCCTGATCGTGGTCGGCACCGCCGGCGCCACCAACCTGCCCAACCAGGTGGCCCGCGAGGTCTATCAACAGGGTGGAGTGATCATCGATATCAATATCGAGACCAACCCCTTTGCCCAACTGGCCGAACAAAGCGGCCACGGTTTCTTCATCCAGGAATCGAGCGCGCAGGCCCTGCCCGCCATGCTGGCGGCGATGACCGCCGCCTGATCCGCTCCGGTCGCCGCCGAATCCGGTGGCGACCAGGTTCCCAACCCCCTCCTTCTTGATCGAAACAACCACCGCGTCGTACGTCCATCCGCAAGATGCTGCCGTTCGCAGCAGACGACAAGCGTACCGCATCGTAAAAAAAATTGAACTCAAGTTCTTTTCCCTGGAAATTACACAATTTTACTTGTAACTAATTGTCCAGGTAGTTGTTTTTTTCCGAAGTTACGGATGATCGAAACCGGTAGGTGTCTTTTTTTCCATACTATTCTCAACAAGGAAGGAGAAATAAGTAGTTATGAAAACAATTCCCAGCGTTGCCTTGTTTCCGCTACTGTCGGCATTGCTTGTTCCGGCCTCGTCCCTCATGGCGGCGACGCCCTACCCCGCCCAAGTGCGTCCCGGCTTCATGAGCGGCGGCAGCGATGGAGGCACCGATGCCAATCTCGATCTGCTGGTGCCGGTATGGGGCAACGAGCGACGACTGTTGTTCGTCAATCCCAACGTCCGCATCGATGACAACGACGGTAACGAACAGAACCTTGGTCTGGGTTTTCGCGGCATGACCGACAACGGCCGCTTCATCCTCGGCGGCAACCTGTTCCTCGACAGCATGCGCAGCGAATACGACCAGCGCTACAATCAATGGGGCATCGGGGCTGAGATGCTCAGCCACTGGATCGACCTGCGCGCCAATTACTACAATCCCTTCGGCGACACCGAAAATGTGATCAGCGGCAACGGTGTGGTTTCAGGATATTTCTTCAGCGGTCATTCGGTCATGGCGAGTGGCGGGAGCAGGATAGAAGAGGCGCTGCAAGGCATCGACGCCGAGGCTTCGGTGCTGGTTCCCGGTATTTCCGATATCATGGAGACCCGGCTAGCCGCCACCTACTACAATTTCAATGCCGATCACGGCCCAGATCTCGACGGCTGGCGTGGTCGTGTGGAGATCCGGCCGGTCAAGGCCATCAACCTCAGCCTCGAATACCGCGACGATGATGTCCGCGGTGGCGACACCTTCATCGGCGGTTATCTTGAAATTCCGTTGTCGCTGGAAAACCTCTTCGCGGGCAAGAACCCCTTCACGGGCATCGGCGATGCCTTGAGTTTCGGCAAGGGGGTCCGGCCGTTGACCGAACGGATGACCGACAAGGTGATCCGCGACCGTCATGTTGTGACCAAGGTTGCCCAGACCGGTGGCAGTACCGGTCAGACGGTGGTCAACGACCAGATGCTCTTTGTTAACCAGGATAACCCGAATCAGGGGGATGGCACCTACGAGAATCCCTACCAGGCCCTCGCCCAGGCGGTGGCCGATCCCCGCTATCAACCAGGGGCCTGGATCTATGTCTTCAGCACCGACAGCACCGCTGACACCTATGCCTACACCGGCATCACCCTGCTCGACAACATGGTCTTCTGGGGCCAAGGCTACACCCATCCGACCTATGGCCTCGGCGGCGGTTCCAATCCCATTCTGGACGGTGGCGGCGAATTCACCGTCATCACTCTGGCAAACAACAATGAAGTGATGGGCTTCACCGTGCAAAACGGCTTCGAAGGCATCCGAGGTTCCAATATCAAGGGAACGAATATTCACGACAACATCATCCGTAACAACAGCAGTCCCAGCAGTGGCATTCACATCTACAACTACTGGGCTCCCGCCGAGGTCGATGGCCAGAGCCTGACCTTCCGCTTTACCAACAACCAGATCCTCGACAACCTCGGTGACGGCATTTACTTGTACAATCGGATCGATGGCGGCGGAAAGCTGGACAACACCTCCATTGACAACATCTTCACCGACAACCTCGTGCAAGGGAACAGCGGCCAGGGCATTTTTTCCTATATTTACAGATATTCCGATAGCCCTGACAGTTATATCGCTGGCGGTTCGTTCACCAATACCTTTTCCGGCAACATCGCCGGAGGCAGTCAAGAGGGACAGGGGAACGGGTACAGCGGCCTCCATTCCAATATCGAAATATCCTTGTCGGGGATCGACAGCCCGATCACCAACACTACCCTGATCAGCAGATACATCACCAATACCGTCCTCAACAACGGCGGTTACGGGATCAGCGACGACTACCTCTATGTGTACACTGGGGGGGCTAACAGCGGCCTCACCAATGTCCGCCTGAACCGTTACATCGAGGACAACGAGATTCGCGGCAACACCTACGATGGCTACGCCCAGTGGGATACCACGCTAAGGACCTGGGGCGCGAACAGCCCGATCGCCAACTCGTCCATCAACAGTCAACTGAATGGCAATACCATCGCGGACAACGGACAGCACGCGATTGACTACTGGGGAGCGCGCATTATCACCCAAGGTACAGGCAGCCCGATCACCAACACGACCATCACCAACAGTTTCAGCCAGAACCAGTTGAGTGTTACCTCTCTCTATAACGGCATCGACATCTACACTACGCATATCCGTACCGAAGCCGCCAACAGCAGCCTGACCAATGTCAGCATCGACAACGTGTTCACCGCCAACACCATCGACGGTACGTCCACCGGCTACGACGGCATCCTGATTGATCAAACGGTGTACATCCAGTCTTCTTACAGCGACAGTCCCATCAGCAATGGCCGCATAACCAATAGCTTTACGGACAACACGGTCACCAATTTTATCCGCAACGGATTTTCGTATGACGAAAATTACATCCGGACCGGCTATAATGGTGATTCGACCAACAGCCCGATCTCCAACTCGACCATAAACAACATCCTCACCAACAATACCGTGACCGATAACGGCTATTACGGCATTCGCAATTGGCGCAACCAGATCGGATCCGCTGCTGGCGTATCCAGTTCAAGCACCAACAACACCTATACTGGCAATACTGTAGACCGAAACGGAAGGGGAGGCATCTATATCGATGAAGATTTTTCCGGCGGTGCCAATACCGGTATGCATTACACCTTCACCAATAACCGGATCCGCGACAATGGCGCCAATATGGGACTCAGTGATGATCAAGGCAACGGCCTGTACATGTATATCGATCCCTCCAACGGTAACCTCATCAACAAGACGGTCTTCATGCAGGGGAACATCATCACCGGCAATCATCGCAACGGTCTGGACATCTATGTCAACGGCACCCTTGGTTCCATGTTGAAAGGCGACCTCGGCGGCGGCGCCCTCTCCTCGACCGGCGGTAACACCTTCTCGGGAAATCAAGGATACGATATCTCTAACGACAGTTCGACCAACATGGACATCCGGGCGCTCAACAACACCTGGACCAACAATGCCGATCCAGAGAGCACCATTTATGACCATGACGACTCCGCCGGCAGGGGCGACGTCATAACCTCGCAAAACCTGTAATACCGGCAGCAGTCCTAGGCCCCGGGTGCAATCCCGGGGCTTTTTTCTTTGGCCCATGTCATCATGATTCCTCTTTCAAAAACCGGCAAGGGAAGACGCCTGATCACAACAGCCTGTCTCTCCGGAACTTTGTTGCTGATTTTTACCGGCACTGCCGAAGCCATCCCGCCGCCGGAGATGGCCCGGATCGGTTCGGTGTTCGTCCAATCCCTGGCGGTTGTCCTGGTGTTTCTCTCGCCGGTGCTGTTCTTCCTGCGCAAACAACTCGTCAGGTTATTCGTAGTCATGCGCTCCCGACATCGCTGGACAACAGTTTTTCTTGCAGTCGTTCTGATTGCCCTGGCAGCCTGGAGCACATCGGCGCTCTGGGTGCACCACCTGAATCGCAACCTTCCGCTGGCGGCCAAACCGGCACAAGAGGCCGTTGTGACCGGGAGCGGCGCCATGGCCTTCGCCGGCGTGCAGTTCGACATCACCGATCCGTCGTTTGCCATTACCCCGCAAGCAGCGGCTCAATGGCTCACATCCGGCTCCCATGTCCTGATCGACATCCGCGAACCGGTGGAATTTGCCACCCGGCACGTCCCCGGCTCAATCCCCATCCGCCTCGGCGACCTGATGGCGGGAGGCGAATATCGTCAGCTCGATCCGAACAAGAAGATCGTCCTGCTCTGCGAGGCCAGCGAACGTGGCTCGGCCGTGGCCGCCTTCCTCCGCCTCAAGGGCATCCAGGCGCTCTATGTGGAAAACGGCATCCGGGGTTGGATCGAACAGAAGCTGCCCTACAAGGGCAGCGCTTCCATGCAGTTGCCCGACTTTGCCAACAAATATAAAAGACTTGCGGCGGAAGATATCAACACCTTGGTAACGTCAGGTAAATCTGTCCTGATTGATGTGCGTAGCCGTGCTGAATTCAATAGCGGCCATCTGCCGAAAGCGATCAACCTTCCCCTGGTCAATCTGCCGACCGACGAATTGACACGCGCGCTCCAGGCCATCCCCCTTGACAAGGAAATAGTAGGGGTCGCCTACGACCGTTTCGGCGCCTACTATTGCCTGATTGTCGGCTATTTGCTCGACCAGCAAAACAAGCGCTATGGCGGCACCCTGATGATGCCCGCCGAACAGCCATAAGCATGAGCCGGGCCATTCTCCAGGCCGAAGCGGACCGACTCCTCCAAAAAAGCGCGGTCTACGGCCCCGACATCCGCTGGCAACAGACCGAGTTCTCGGAAATACTCCCCTTTCCCACGCCGCTGAGCCTCTCCGTCCTCAGAGCCCTGGCCGGACACGAGGGCGCCACCGGCATGGTCTGTCGCGAGTTCGGAATTCCCTACAACCATGACGTGCCCATCGACGACTACCTGGAGACCATCTTTGGTCGGACGTTTGTCAACAGCGCCGCCGAACAACTACTCACCAAAGGAACAACCCCGCCGTCCTTTTGGCGCAACCTGGTTGCCGCAACCAGGATGCAGCAGGAAAAGCGCTCGTACTATCTCAAATTCAACCACATTATCGACAGGTTGGACACCTTTTACCAAGAGCATCGCGCCATTGACCTCGCCGCTATACCCGATCCGGCGTTACCAGGCAGGATTGAATTTTTGTTGTCCCACCTCAACGATCAGTACAGATCCGTGGTCAAGGCCGGGTTGCTGGCCAAACATGCCCTCGATGAACTGGCCTCCGGGTGCGCACCGGAACAACTCACCTCCCTCCTGACCGTCGATTATCGATCGCTGCGCAGCAAGCCGGAAGCCCTGCCCATCTTCGCCTTCCGGGAGCAGTCGCTCGACAGATTCGCCGGCTACGGCGCCGAAATCGACTACGAACTCTCCTGCCCCCGTTTTCTCGAACGCCAACAGATCATTGCGCCCGTTGTTCGCCCGGTGAAAATGGAATCTCCCGCTTCCGTTCCGATCAAGCGCAAGACCGAAAACCTGCTGTTGACGTTCAAGATTTACGAAAGCCTCAAGATCATCTTCAAAACCATGCTGCTCAGGGAACTGTATCTCTTGCGCCTGATGCTCCTGGAGTATGAACGCCGGAACTGTCGGCCCGGAGAGGTCTTCTACCTGACCCTCACCGAACTGCTTTCGGACAGGGGGGAAATGTTCTCTGCCCGGATTGCCGAACGTCAGGCTACCGAGGCGGCGTTCAAGCCCCTGGACATTCCCGGCACAGTCGCCCTGGCCGACCTGGCGGAACTTGGCCGACGAAAGCGAATAAAGGCAGCGCCCCGGCCCCTCAGCGGCATATCCGTTCACGGCCGCCCCTTTGCGGGTCAGGCCCTGATCTGCACGGACGGCACGAACTACGCCGATGTGGACCCGACACGGATATTGGTGGTGAGACAGGCCCGTCCCGATCTGGTGGTGATGTTCGGCAAGGCGAGGGGGATCGTTGCCGAAACAGGCGGCATGCTTTCCCATCTGGCAATCGTGGCAAGGGAGCGGGGGTTTCCCCTGGTCATCCAGGTGACGGGGGCAACCGCGCACATCAAGGATGGCGATCGCATCGAAGTCGACAAGAGCGGCAACATCACCATCAACAACCGGGTCCCAACCTGATGGCAACAACGATCTCTGCCCGACCAGTGTGTTCGACGGATGCTGCAAAAAGACTCTGCCCAAGAAGGAGTTGACCTGCCGGGGAGTTCCGCTTATCTTGCTGGCTGATGTGCCTGCCGGAGATGGAGATGGATATTAAAGGACTGCGGAAAGAATACACCAGCCCGGTGCTCAACCGGGAGATGCTGGCCCCGAACCCCTTCGATCAATTCGAGCAATGGTTCAACGAGACTTGCGCCGCCGGGTTGTCCGAGCCCAACGCCATGATCCTGGCCACGGTCGGGGCCGACGGTCAACCGACCCTGCGCACCGTGCTGCTCAAACTCTTTGACCAGAGCGGTTTTGTCTTCTTTACCAACTATCACAGCCGTAAATCCAGGCAGATCCGTGAAAACCCCCAGGTCGCCCTGCTCTTTCCCTGGATCAAGCTGGCCCGGCAGGTGGTCGTCACCGGCAGCGCCGAAAAAATCAGCGTTGCCGAATCGGCCCGCTACTTTGCCAGCCGGCCGCGCGACAGCCAGTTGGGCGCCTGGATTTCCCGACAGAGTTCGGTCCTCTCCTCGCGGCAATTGCTGCTGATGGAGTTGGAGCAGATGAAAACCAAGTTTCTCAAGGGGGAAATCCCCCTTCCCGATTTCTGGGGCGGTTATCGGGTGCGGCCGACCAGCATCGAATTCTGGCAGGGCCAGACCAGCCGCCTCCACGACCGTTTTCTCTACACCCGTACCGATGACGACTGGCTCATCGAGCGGCTGGCGCCCTAACCGGCACAGCGGCGGCCTGGTCGCGGTCAACAGGAACACGCCGTTGTCGCCTGCCGCCGTCCGCCCGCCCTCCGTTCCATCCACCCTCACGTCAACCTGATCATGCGCAGATTGCTTTTTTGTTCGCTCATCCTGATCCTGAGCACCGCCGCCTTTGCCGAGCAACCGGCAAATGATTCCGGATCGGCCGCACCGCCGTTGCTGATCGCGCCCAAGGAACGGAAAGCGCCGGCGGCCGAGCCGCCCGCGTGGCTGCCCCTTCCGGCACAAGCCTCTCCCGCGTCCCCAGTGCCGGTAGCGCCGTTGCTCGGCAAACCGCAACCGGAAACTCGCGCCGCCGCACCACCGGCAGCCAATCAGAAAATAGCCGTACCCGCGCCAGGAGCCGCAGCAGAGGATGCTGCCAGGAAAAACGCGAAATCCGGGCAACGCGCCAAGAACCATACCACCACGAAACAGACCGGTCGGGGCAACAACGTCCCTCCCCTCCTCGCCGCCGCGGTCGATGAAACGGAACTGACCAGACAGCAGGTTTTGTACTATTTCGACCTGTTTCCCTACCTCAAGACCCTCCGCCCGGTGACGGCCACGCCGCCCTTGCTCGCCGGCATCCGGCAGACGCATATCGCCGCAATCGCCGAAGAACCGGAGCCGCAGATCGTTATCGAATCGATGCTGGCCAAGAAACTGGCGCTTCAGGAAGAAGGCGAGCGGGCAAGCGACACCCTGGACATGCTCACTTCCCTGGTGGAGCTGCAAAAAGACATCAAGCAACGGGTCGCGGTCACCACCAAAAAGCTGAAGGCCAGCACCTCGGAATCGGAAAAGCAGGCTCTGCAAACGGAGCTGACCAATCTCGACAAGCAGCTTGCCGAAACCTCGGCCGATTTCGAGCGCATCGCCACCGGCGTTTCCCCCGACGTCTTCGCCGAGCAGGAAAAGGTCAGCTTCAGTTGGAAGGACGAGCTGGCCACCCTGCTCGAACCGAGCATCAAGGAACTGAAACAACTCACGGCCCGGGCCCGGCAAAAGACCGAACTCAAGGAAACCATCGCCGACTACAACAAACAGTTGGCCACGGCCCGCCGGGCGGTGGAACACCTCAACCGGCTGATCAACGAGACCAAGAACGCCAAGATCAAGGCCCACCTCGGCGAACTGCTGCCCGCCTGGCAAAACGTGGAAAAACGGATCGGCAGCAAACTGGATCTGAGTCAGCGGGAGCTGGCCAAGCTGGAAGACAAGGATGTCTCGCTGCTGAAAAGCTCCGGCAATTCGGTGCGGGAATTTTTCCGCGACCGCGGCCGGTACCTGCTGATCGCCCTGCTCGCCTTTGTGGTCATCCTCCTGGCCTGCCGTCTGTTCGCCCGCCTGCTCTTTTTCATCATCCCCGGCGCCCGCAAGGAACAACGTCCCATCCATGTCCGCATCCTCGACATCTTTTTCCAGATCTTTTCGGTCTGTTCGGCGATCATTGGCCTGATTTTCGTTCTCTATACCGCCGAGGACTGGCTCCTGCTGAGCGCCGCCATCATCCTGTTCATCGGTCTGGCCTGGACGGTGCGCCAGGCCCTGCCCAAGATGTGGCAGCAGGTGCGGCTGGTCCTCAACATGGGCTCGATCCGCGAAGGCGAACGGGTGATCTACAACGGTGTGCCCTGGAAAGTGGAATCGCTCAATGTCTTCTGCAAGCTCCACAACCCGGCCCTGGGCATCCATCTGCGCATCCCCATCGAAAACATGATCGGCCTCATTTCCCGGCCCTCTCATCCCGAAGAGCCCTGGTTTCCCTGCAAACGGGGCGACTGGATCGCCATCGAGGGCAAGCCCTTGGCCAAGGTGGTCAGCCTCTCCCACGAGCAGGTGGAGGTGGTCGAACTGGGTGGTCGCCGAACGGTCTACCAGACCGGCGATTTCCTCGGCAAATCGCCGGCCAATCTGTCGCGCAACTTCAGCCTCCGGGTGGTTTTCGGGCTCTCCTACGACTTGCAGGCCGGGATTACCACCACGGTGCTGACCACCTTGAAGGATTTTCTCCAGCAAAAACTGGAGGAAAACGGCTACGGCGAGGATTGCCTCAGCCTGGCGGTGGATTTTCTCCAGGCCGGGCCTTCGTCCCTGGATGTGGCCGTGCTCGCCGATTTCAAGGGCGAGCAGGCCGCAAGCTACCGCCGGATCGAGCGGGCCCTGGCCAGATGGTGCGTGGACTGCTGCAACGCCCATCACTGGGAGATCCCCTTCCCGCAGATGACCGTGCACCTGCCTGCGGGCAGCAAGGCAGAGGCGGAGCCACGGGCGGTATGCTGAACGATCGGATTTTGCAGGAGCTGGCGGCCATCGTCGGGCCGGCCAACGTCTCCGCCCGCACCGTCGACCGGATCACCCACTCCTTCGACGCCACCCAGCAACAGTACCTGCCGGATGTGGTGGTCCATCCGGGCAGCGCCGAGGAGATCGGCCGGATCGTCCGCCTGGCCAACGAGGAGCGAATTCCGGTCCTGCCCCGAGGAGCGGGCTCCGGCTTCACCGGCGGCAGCTTGCCCATCCGCGGCGGCATCGTCCTGGTGCTCACCCGGATGACCCGCATCCTGGAAATCGATACCGACAACCTGATCGCGGTGGTCGAGCCGGGAGTGGTCACCGGACGGTTGCAGCAGGAGGTGGAACGACTCGGCCTCTTCTACCCGCCCGATCCGGCCTCCAAGGACTTTTCCACCCTGGGCGGCAATATCGCCGAATGCGCCGGCGGCCCCCGCTGCGTCAAGTACGGCGTCACCAGGGACTATGTGCTGGGCCTGGAGGTAGTGACCCCCACCGGCACCCTCATCCACACCGGCGGCCGGACCATGAAAAACGTGGTCGGCTACGACCTGACCCGGCTGTTTGTCGGCTCGGAAGGGACCTTGGGCATCGTCACCCGGATCATCCTCCGGCTGTTACCCAAACCCGAGGCCCGCAAAACCATGCTGGTGGCCTTTGCCGCCATCGACGGCGCGGCCCGGGCGGTTTCGGCCATCATTCGCGGCAAGATCATCCCTACCACCCTGGAGTTCATGGACGCCTCGGCCATCGACTGCGTGCGTCGGGCCACCAGCCTCGATCTGCCGGCAAATTGCCGGGCAGTGCTGATCGTCGAGGTCGATGGCGACCGGGCGCTACTCGACGATCAGGCCGAAAAAATCCTGGCGATCGTCCGGCCGCTGGGTGTGCTCGAAACCAGGGTGGCCGAAACCGCCGAGGAATCGGAGGCCATCTGGAAGGTACGGCGGAGCATCAGTCCCAGCCTGCGCACCATGGGTCCCCACAAGTTCAACGAGGACATCGTCGTGCCCCGCTCCCGGGTACCGGCAATGATCCGGGCCCTGGAAGGGATCGCCGACCGCTATGGCGTGCCGATCGTCAACTTCGGCCATGCCGGCGACGGCAACATCCACGTCAATGTCATGGTCGATCTGGGAGAGCCGGGCATGGAGGCCACGGTCCGGCAAGTTCTGGACGAGATCTTCCGCACCACCGTCGAACTCGACGGCGCGATCAGCGGCGAGCACGGCATCGGCACGGCCAAGGCCGCCTACATCGGCATGGAACTGGACCCGCCGACGCTGGCCGCCATGCGGGCGATCAAACAGGCCCTGGACCCCAACAACATCATGAATCCGGGCAAGATCTTTCCCGACAACGGTCCGGAACGTTGCCCCTCAGACCCATGACCGAGCCGAAACCCCTGGAACAGTACCAAAACGAGATGGCCCAATGCGTACGCTGCGGCGCCTGCCAGGCCCATTGCCCGGTCTACCTCGAAACCGGCCGGGAAGGCTCGGTGGCCAGGGGCAAGATCGTCCTGGCCGCCGCGGTCCTGGCCGGCGAGGTCGGGCTGGACGAGCGGTTGCGGGAGGAGATCGGCCTCTGCCTGCTCTGCGGTTCCTGCGTGGTCAAATGTCCCAATCGGGTGCCCACCGACGCCATTGTCGCGGCGCTCAGGCGACGGATCGCCGGGGAGCAGGGGTTGTCGCCGCTCGCCAAGGGGGTGGCCGCCCTCACCGGTTCCAAGCCGCTTTTGCGGACCCTGCTCAAGGGCGCGGATCTGCTTGCCCCCCTGCTGTTCAAAACCATCCCGGCGACCAGCGGCCTGCGCCTGCGGCTGGCCCCGGAGGCGCTCAAGGGGCGCAGCCTGCCGCCCATCCCGGAGCGCAACCTCTTTGCCCGCGTCCCGGAATTCCTGGCCGGTGATCCGGACAAACCCACGGTCGGCGTCTTTGCCGGCTGCGGCCTCACCTATCTTTACCCCCAGGTGGGCGAAATCCTGGTCCGGCTGCCGCACCGGCTGGGGTATTCCGTCTTCCTGCCCCGGACCCAGGGCTGCTGTGGCATGCCGGCCCTGGCCTCGGGCAACGGCCCCCTGATCGGCACCCTGGTCCAAGCCAACGTCGAGGCCTTTGCCGGCCGCACCCTCGACTGCATCCTCACCGCGTGCGCCTCCTGCCACGGCATGCTCGCCGGCTCGGCGGCGGAGACGGGCAATGCCCTGGGGGCCGAGCTGGTCGACATCCACCTCTTTCTCCACCAGCAGGGACTGGTCGAACAATTGGCCTCCCTGCCCAAGCGGAGGAAACGCATCCGGGTTACCTACCACGACCCCTGCCACCTGCGCTCCGCCGGGATCACCCGGCAGCCGCGCGACCTCCTCCGGGCCCTGCCCCAGGTGGACTTTGTCGAGATGGCAGACGCCGGCCTGTGCTGCGGCCTGGGCGGCACCTTCACCGCGGCCCATCCCGACCTGAGCCGGGCGATCGGCGACCGCAAGCTGGCGGGACTGGGGGCCAGCGGGGCGACGGTGATCGCCAGTTCCTGCCCCGGCTGCATCCTCCAGTTGCAGGACATCGTCGACCGGGCCGGCCTGCCCATGAAGGCCGTGCATACCCTGGAGCTGATCGATCAGGCCCTGGCCGGACCGACCTCATGACCCCGTCCCGCGTTCTTGCCCTGCGCTACGGCCGGGGCGTTCTGGAATGCGCGGTGCCGGCCGACGCCGACCTGCTCGAAGTCCGCGAGCCGTCACCAACCGTCAGCCGCGCCTCCTTCGGGCAGGGGCTGGCCCGGCTGCTGCCGCATCCCCTGCCCCCAGGCCCCATCGCCATCGTCGTTGCCGACAAGACCCGGCTCTGCGGCTATCCGCTCGTCCTGCCCTGGCTGACCGAGGCGCTTCGCGAGCGGGGCGCGGACCGCTCCCGGATCACCTTCTTTATTGCCTACGGCACCCATGCCCCCCAGAGCGCGGCCGAATCCCTGGCCGCCTACGGCCCGGTCTACACCGAATATCCCTTTATCCACCACCAAGGCACCGCGCCGACCCGGTTTGCCGAACTGGGTCGCACCAGCCGGGCCACGCCGGTCCGCATCCGGGCCGATCTACTCGCGGCCGGCCTGATCGTCACCGTGGGCGCCATCTCCCACCACTACTTCGCCGGCTTCGGCGGCGGCCGCAAACTGCTTTTCCCGGGATTGGGCGAGCGGGAGGCGATCTTTGCCAACCACCGGCTGTTCCTCGACCCCGAGCGCCGCGCCCTGGCCGCCGGCTGCCGTCCGGGACAGGTGAACGGCAACCCCTTGGCCGAGGACCTGGCCGAGATCAATGGCCTGCTACCTCCCTACCTGTCCATCCACGGCCTGCTCGACAGCCGGGGCGAGATCGCGGCCTGCCGCTTCGGCCGCTGTTACGACGACTTTCTTGCCACCTGCCGGGAACACGACGCCCTGTTTCGCGCCGCTACTACCAAGCAATACGATCTCGTCCTGGCCTCGGCCGGCGGCCATCCCAAGGATATCAACTTCATCCAGGCCCACAAGGCCATCGACAACGCCGCCGCCTTTGTCCGTGACCACGGCACCCTGATCGTGCTCGCCGAATGTGCCGACGCCATCGGCTCCACTGCCTTTCTCCCCTATTTCGAGCTGGGGGGCCAAGAGGCGGCCTTTGCCCATCTCGCCGCGCACTACAGCGGCAACGGCGGCACCGCCCTGGCCATGATGGCCAAGACCGAACGCATCCGCATCGCCCTGGTCACCGCCCTGGACGACACCCTCTGCCGTCGGATCGGCGTCACCCGAATCACCCCCGAGGAGGCGAGCCGCCGGGCCATGACCACCCCGGAGATGGCGATCATCCCCAACGCCTCGGTGCTGGTCCGAGGTGCCCCAGCGACCACAACAACCACAATGTGACACATCGAGACCTTTTTTTTGTCGATCGCGGGTTGCGTTGATCCCATCAAGGCACTATTATTTAGCTTCCTGCCGTGAACGGTTCCCGCCGCCAAGGACGACCCCCAAACCGGAGATTTTCCGGAATACGAACAAATTCCATGACCACTGATAAAAAAAATCCGATTCTCAGCCTGTTCGCCTCGGTTCAACTGGCCCTGTTTCTGCTTTTTCTTTTGGCCGCCACCTCGATCATCGGCACCCTGGTTCCCCAGAACAGCCCCCCGGCTTTTTACATTGAGCGATTCGGGCAGAAAACCGCCCGATTCTTCCAGCTCCTCGATATCCCCGACATGTACAATTCCTGGTGGTTTCTCGGCCTGCTGGCGCTCTTCACCCTCAATCTGATCGTCTGCAGCGCGAACCGCATCCCCCAGGTGATCCGCATCCTCCGCCGGGACGGCCTGACCGTGTCCCCCGAGCAACTGGCCAAGTTTCCCCTGTTCAAGGAGATCCGATACCCCGAGGCCAGGGAAGCGGCTCTTGGCCGGATCACGACCCTGCTCAAGGCAAACGGCTGGAAAGCCAAGGAAGCGGACAAGGGCACCGGGCGGCTTTACTTCGCGCAAAAAGGCGGCTGGACCCGATTCGGCGTCTATGTCGTCCATGGGTCCATCCTGATCATCCTGGCCGGCGCCCTGATCGGCTCCTCGGCGGTGGCGCGCAAGGTCCTTCACGACCCGCAATTTGCCTACAAAGGGTCGGTCATGCTGCCGGAGGGCGAAAGCACCAATCGTATCGTCGCGGCCAAGGGCGGTGAGCCCATCGATCTCGGCTTTCATCTGCGTTGCGAAGCCTTTGCTATCGAGTATTACACCAACGGCATGCCGAAAACCTATCGATCCAAGGTCACGGTGCTTGAGAACGGAAAACCCATGCAGACCGCCGACATCGAGGTCAACCAACCGCTGACTTATAAGGGCGTTACCTTTTACCAGTCGAGTTATCAGCCCTTTCAAAATTACCACGTCTCGCTGAAAAAGAAGGGGACCAACGCCGAAACCGCCACGCTCATCACCGTGGCCAAGCAGGTGGAGTGGCCGGAGGGCGGCGTCAGTTACGGCATCGTCAATCGGGAAAACCAAGGCGAGGCGACCCGGCGGTTGAAAATCTGGTTCAGCGACAACCAGGGCGACCCCTCCGTTTTCTGGGTAAACGACAACCAGGAAGCGGTGATCGAGCGGCCTTCCGGCACCTATCTCCTGAAGCTCCGACAACGATACGCCACCGGCCTGCAAGCGACCAAAGACCCCGGCGTCTGGCTGGTCTACGGCGGTTGCCTGCTCATGCTGGTCGGCCTGTACATCGCCTTTTTCCTGTCGCATCGTAAACTCTACGTCTTCGTCAAGCCGGAGGAGCAGGGCTGCCGCCTTCTTTTCGCTGGCGAGGCCAATAAAAACCGGGTAGGTTTTGAAAATAAATTTTCCGAACTTATCAACGAGTTAGACAAATAATCCCCGAACGATACCTCTTTTCGCAACGTTTGCTCGCACTACGGACAGCCTATGGACAGCTCCCAACTTTTCGGCATCACCATGATCGCCTATCTCCTGGCCGCCGCCTTTTACCTCGGCCTCTTTGTTTTTAAAATCGAACGCATCGGTCTGATCGGCATGTTGCTGGCCCTGGGCGGCGCCGGTGTGCAGACCGCGGCCATCGGCCTGCGCTGGTACGAGTCCTACCAGATGGGCGTCGGTCATGCACCGTTGACCAACATGTACGAATCGCTGGTCTTTTTCGCCTGGTGCACCACCTGCTTTTATCTCGCCCTGGAATTTCGTTTCAAGACCCGGGTCATGGGCGCCTTTGTCATGCCCTGCGTCGCGGTGGCCATGGCCTACGCCTCGTTTTCCGACCGGATCGACGCCCGGATCAATCCGCTGATCCCGGCCCTGCAATCGAACTGGCTGATCGCCCATGTGGTCACCTGCTTCATCGGCTACGCGGCCTTTGCCGTGGCCGGCGGCCTGGGCTTGATGTATCTCCTCAAACAATCGGCCGAGAACAAGGACAAGGATCAACACCAGGGGCTGGTCGGCACCTTGCCGGCATTGAAGGTGATCGACGACCTGACCCACAAGACCATTGTCTTCGGCTTCATGTGGCTCTCGGCCGGAATCATCACCGGCGCGATCTGGGCCAACGAGGCCTGGGGCACCTACTGGAGCTGGGATCCCAAGGAGACCTGGTCGATCATCACCTGGTTTCTCTACGCCCTGACCCTCCATGCCCGCTTCACCCGGGGGTGGCGGGGCCGACGCATCGCCTGGCTGGCGATCCTCGGCTTTCTCGCCGTCTTTTTCACCTATTTCGGGGTGAACTTTCTCCTGTCCGGTCTCCACAGTTACGGCTCGGCTTGAGCGACCGAGGGCACGATGCCGGTCTTTCGGAGAAACGTTCTTTAAGGCGTCAGCCACCTTGACAATCCTCCAGTAGCCACGCTATAAGAGGAGCACCGGAGTCTTGTATTGGTAACGAGTGCAACGAGTTGAAGCGTGGAGGTTGGTCATGAGAAAAACGCTGATCTGCGGCGTTTTCGTGGCGTTCTGTTGTGCCCCCTGTTCCCTGGGCGAGGCCACCAGCGGCGACAGGGGTGCGTCGGAAATCACCCTACAGTCAACCATCGATCCGGCACAACCGGCGAAACCGGCCTTTTTCCCCCATGGTGCCCACCAGGGGCGGCTGGAGTGCAAGACCTGTCACCACAGCAAGAGCGCGGAAGGCAAACGGCTTTCCTATGTCGAGGGTCAAAAAATAGAAAAATGCGAATCCTGCCACAACAGCAAGGCAGGTATGCCCGAAAAGCTCGCCACCTTTAAAAACGCGGCCCATACCCTCTGCCAGGGATGTCACCGCAAGAACAAGCCTGAACTGGTCAAGTGCACGGTTTGTCATAAAAAATAACCGATTGTCACCGGAACGAATCCCGGACAATAAAAAAGGCTGTCCCGCGCGGGACAGCCTTTTTTATTGTCGACACGGCCCCAGGCCGATCAAAGGTGTGACTGCAAGCCGATCTATTCTTTTTCCACGTGCATCCTGGAGATATCGCCCACGCGCAGCACCAGTTCGCCCAGGGCGGTCAGCAGATTCAAACGGTTGCGGCGGACAGCCGCTTCCTCGGCCATGACCATGACCGTGTCGAAGAAACGGTCCACCGGCTCCTTGATCTCGAGTAGGGCCAGCAGGGCCGGATAATAGTGCCGCTGGTCGAGTAGCGGCAGCGCCCGATTCCGCACCTCGGCCAGGGCCGCAAACAGCTCCTGCTCGGCCGGTTCGGTCAACAGGGCCGGATCGATAGCGGTTTCCCTGTTCTCCTTGATGATATTGCGGATGCGCTTGAAGGAGCCGGCCAGCACCCGGAAGCTCTCCTGGCCCCGGATCTGTTGCAGGGCCTCGATCCGCGCCAAACACTCGACCGGATCGTCAAAGCCGACGACCGTGGCTGCCTCCACCAGTTCCTGGGGCAGACCGGCGGCGATCTGATCGTTCTCAAACCGCAAACGGATAAACGCCACCACCTCGGCGACCACCTCGGTCTTGGGCTCGACAATAGTTCCATATCCAGCCAGGGCGGCGGCAGCGACCGCCTCCAGGGAGAGCGAGATGTTCAACCCGCGCAGGATGCTGATCAGGCCGATGGCCTGTCTCCTGAGGCCAAAGGCATCCTTATTGCCCGTGGGCTTTTCGCCGATAGCGAAACAACCCACCAGGGTATCCATGCGATCGGCAATGCCGACCAGGGCACCGAGCAACGATTGCGGCACCTCGCCCCCGGCCCGCAACGGCAGGTAGTGCTCCTCGATGGCCTGGGCAACGGCCGGTTTCTCGCCGTCGTGCAACCCGTAGACCCGGCCCATGATGCCTTGCAGCGAGGGAAATTCCCCCACCATGGCGGTCAGCAGGTCGGCCTTGGCCAGGCTGGCGGCACGGATGGCGTCGTCACGCAGCTCCGGGGCGATCTGGGCGGCCAGCGAACCGGCAAGGAGGGCGATTCGCTCGCTCTTGGCCTCCATGGTGCCCAACTTGTTTTGGAAGACAATCCCGTGCAGTTCCCGGCAGCGGTCGGCCAGCGGCCGTTTCCGATCTTCGTTGAAAAAGAACAGGCCATCCTCGAGCCGGGCTCGCAACACCCGTTCGTGGCCGTTGGCGGCCAGGGTTCGATCCGCCACCCTGGTGTTGTTGACCGCCACGAACAGGGGCAAGAGCTTGCCGTCCGCGCCGACGACCGGAAAATACTTCTGGTGCTCGCGCATGGACGTCACCAGGGTCTCCTCTGGCAGTTGCAGGAATTTGCGGTCAAAGTGGCCGCAGATGGCGCAGGGCAACTCCACCAGGTTGGTCACCGTGTCGAGCAGCCCTTCATGGAGCACCGGCTGCGCTCCAACTGCACCGGCCCCTTCGTCGACCGCCCGCCGCACCTCTGCGACCACCTTGGCCTTGCGTTCTGCGGGATCGGCAATGACGAACCGCTCGGCAAGGGTGGCAAGGTAGGAGGCGATCCCCGTGACCGCGACCTCGACCGGGGCCATGAACCGATGGCCACGGGTGGTGTTGCCGCTGGTCAGGCTTTCGAGGGTCAGGGGGATCACCACGCCGTCGTACAGGGCGAGCAACCACTGGATGGGCCGGGCAAAAACGAGGCTGTAATCGGCCCAGCGCATGGATTTGGGAAACACCAATTCCCGGATGAGCGATTCTAGCAGGGCCGGCAGCACCACCACCGTCTCCTGTCCCTTGACGTCCTCCACCACCATCAGGTATTCCCCCTTGGCGGTGGCGACCACCTGGAGCTGGGCGGGATCGAAACCGCGGGACCGGGCAAACCCTTCCGCCGCCTTGGTCAGCTTGCCGTCGGCGTCCATTCCAGCCTTTTTCGAAGGACCGATGTGTTCCTGACGACGATCCGCCTGTCGGGACTGCAACCCGTCGATGGCCAGGGTCAGGCGTCTGGGGGTGCCGAAGGTGCGGATCGAGTCAAAGGCGAGTTCCAGGGTTTGCAGTTTCTTGGCGGCTTCGGCGGCCAAGGCGTCCAGGGCCGGCTGAATGTATCCGGCCGGAATTTCTTCTGTTCCGATTTCAAAAAGAAGTTCACTCATTGCAGTCCGCTCTTGTTGGATTGTTTGCCCATTAGGCAGAAAAAGGCATACCGGTTTCCGGGATGGTGCCGGAACAACACGCTTCTCCCGGCCCATCCGGCCGGTCCGCTGCGGGCTCGGGCCACTCGGAAGAGGCAAATGTTGAATACCCGCTGGCTATATTTTTCACAACAACTTTGTACCAATGAAACGAGCCATTTGTGTGCAGGACGCCACTGACCCGGCGGCACATGGATTCCACGGTCTCGGCCTGGGCCGTTGGCGCCGCCGCCCCCTGTTCGACCAGGCCGATCAGGTCCTCGATCCAGAGAAACCGTTTCATGCGGACCGCCACGGTGACACTTCCCCAGATGCCGGCAAAGACGGCCGCGCCCTCCGTGTCGGTGCGAATGGGCAGGGGTACCGGAACCGCGACCTCGACCACGAGATCGAACGATCGGGCCAGCGAGCCGTGCAGGCGGCAATCGAAACGCTCCATCCCCGGCGTCCGATCCGCTGCTCCGGTCCTGAAAAAATAGGGGAATTCGATTTCCAGATGGGCCGCCTCGGCTTCCAGGCGCGTCTTCATCTCCTCCAGGATGAGATGAAAGGTGCGCAAATTGAACTGCCCATGAAACCGGTTGAGGATCTCGACGAAACGGCTCATGTGGGTGCCCTTGAACCGATGCGGCAGGTTAACGTACATGTTCACCCGTGCCAGGGTTTGCTGGGTCTTGCTCTCCTTGTCGAGAACGATGATCGGATAGGTGATGGACTTGACCCCCACCTTGCGGATGTTGATCCGCCGGGAATCGTGCCGACTCTGGATGTCTTTCATGGGATGATCGAGGAGGGGCTGGCAGCGGCCGGCGCCGCAGTCACGGGGCCGGTCGCCGGCGATCAGGCGAGATATTTCCGGACCGTGGCCTTGAGTTCGTCCATGTTGGCCGACTTGACCACATAGGCCTCGGAGGCCCAACTGCCGAAATCCTGTTTGTATTCTTGATAGGCCGAGTTGAGAATGATGGGCAAAGTGGCGCGCAACTCCTTCATCTGCCGCAACACTTCGATGCCGTTCATCCCCGGCATGTTGATGTCCAGCAGCACCAGGTCGGGCGGGTTTTCCCGGAATTTGGCCAGGGCCTCGACCCCGTTGCGGGCTGAATCCACGATATAGCCCTCTTCCTCGAACTCTTCCCGGTAGAGCAGTTGAATGGACTCCTCGTCGTCAACCAGCAGGATGCGTTTTTTTTCCACGGCGATCTCCTACAGTTTCACCTCGCGAAGGTAGCGGCAAGTCTCCTCCGGCGGCATGGGATTGATGTAGAATCCGGTCCCCCATTCAAAGCCGGCAATGGAGGTCAGCTTGGGCACGATCTCGAAATGCCAGTGATAATGTTCCAGCGGACCGGAACGCAGGGGTTGGGTGTGGAGCACGAAGTTATAGGGGGCATGGGGAATGCAGGCGTCCAGCCGGCGCAAGGTCTCGGAAAAGATCTCGGCCAGCCCGATCAGCGAGGCGTCGTCCTGCTCGATGTAGGACGAGTTGTGCCGTTTGGGCAGAATCCACATCTCGAACGGCGAGCGGGGGGCAAAGGGGGTGAGGGTGACGAACTGGTCGTTTTCGCAGACCAGGCGGATCTGCTGCTGGATCTCCTGACGGATGATGTCACAAAAAATGCATCGGTCCTTGTACTTGAAATACGACAGACTGCCATCGAGTTCGGAGGTGACCATCCGGGGCAGGATGGGCAGGGCCACTAATTGGGAATGGGAGTGTTCGAGGGAGGCCCCGGCGGCCTTGCCGAAATTCTTGAACACCACCACATAGTTGAAGCGATGATCCTTGGCCAGGTCCCGGATGCGGTCGCGGAAGGCTAGGAAGGTGAGGAGCATGTCGTGCGGCGGCAGATGGGAGAACCGGTCCTGATGGTTCGGGCTCTCCACGATCACCTCGTGGGCGCCGATACCGTTCATCCGGTCGTAGAGCCCTTCTCCTTGTTTATCGAGGTTGCCTTCGATGATCAGGGCGGGGTATTTATTGGGAACAACGCGGAGTTTCCAGCCGGGGGTGTTGGGATAGCCCCATTCCCGACCGTAGACCAGCACCTCGTCCGGGGTGGTTTTCTCGTTACCCGGACAGAGCGGACAGAATCCGCCCTTGACCTTGTATTCCTCGACCAGGAAATCGGTGGGCCGTTTCCCCCGCTCCTGGGCAATGATGATCCAGCGGCCGAGGATCGGATCTTTGCGTAATTCAGGCATGAACCCGTCTAGCGCCCCTGCTCTTTTTCCCGTTGTTCCTGACGCGACTTGCAATCGATGCAGAATTTCGCCACCGGCCGGGCCTGGAGTCGTTTGATCGCTATCTCGCAACCGCAACCGGCACAGATACCGTACGTTCCGTCCTCGATCCGGGCCAGGGCCTCTTCGACCTTGTCCATCAGCTTGCGTTCCCGGCCGCGAATGCGCAACTCGAAGCTGCGGTCCGACTCCATGCTGGCCCGATCGTTCGGATCGGGTATATTGCCGGAATAGCTCGTCATCTCATTCAAGGTCTGCTCGACATCGGTGTTGATCTCGGCCTTCATTGCTTCAAGCTGCTCTTTGAAACGCAGCAAATCCTGCTCATCCATGTTTATTCTCCAGCAAGGTGGTTCACGTGATCTGTTTCACTATAGCATGCGGCGGAGGGTCTGACAAACGGTCCGCTCTTGCCGCCGCTTTTGCGCAGCAGACGGATTTCCGAAATCACCATGGTTTTGTCGACAGCCTTGCACATGTCATAGATGGTGAGCGCCGCTGTCGATACCGCGGTCAGGGCCTCCATCTCCACCCCGGTTCGCCCGGTTATGGAGACCGTTGCCTCGATATCGACGGCGCAGCGGGCGTCGTTGAACGAAAAAGCGATATCCACACCGGTAATCGCCAGCGGATGGCACAGGGGGATCAGTTGGTCCACTTTCTTGGCGGCCATGATGCCGGCGATTCTCGCCACGCCGAGCACATCGCCTTTCTTGACCGTGCCCTGGCGAATCATGTCGAACACCTGCCGGGACATGGCAATCGAGCCGGCCGCCGTCGCTTGCCGGGAGGTCTCGCTCTTGTCGCTGACATCCACCATGCGGGCATTGCCGCTGGCATCGAAATGGGTGAACTCTTCAGGCATTGGCCACCTTTTCCTGGTCGCCGTTTTTTTTCTTTTGCTTATTGCCGAGGTGCCCATGGAAGAGGCGGGCGAAGAAGCCCTCTTCCTCGCTCTCCTTGTCCAACTCCTCGAACTCGCGAAGCAGTTCCTTTTGCTCCTTGGTCAGTCTGGTGGGGGTCTGGACCTGGACCTCGACCACCATGTCGCCCTTACCACCACCGCGCAGACTGGGCACGCCCTCGCCGCGCAAGGTGAACCGCTCGCCGGATTGGGTGCCGGCGGGTATCTTCAATTTGGCGCTGCCGTGAATGGTGGGGACGTCGGCCTCGCAACCGAGCGCGGCCCGCACCATCGATACCGGCAACCGCAGGTAGATGGTCTGGCCGTCGCGCTGGAAATGCTCATGCTCGTCGACATGGATGACCACATAGAGATCGCCGGAAGGGCCGCCGCGGCGCCCGCCCTCGCCCTCGCCGGAGAGCCGCATCCGGGAGCCGGTGTCGACGCCGGCCGGGATCCGGATGCTGACCTTCTTGCTCCGGTTGATCAGTCCTTCGCCCTGGCAGTCGGTGCAGGGATCGGTGATCACCTGGCCGGCCCCGTTGCAGCGCGGGCAGGTGGTGGTCACCTGGAAAAAGCCCTGGGAGCGCACGACCTGGCCCCGTCCCTGACAGGTGGGACAGACCTGGGGCTTATGCCCCGGCCGGGCGCCCGAGCCTTCGCAGGTCCAGCAGGTTTCCCTCTTGGTGACCTCGACCTGGCGGTTGACGCCATGCACCGCTTCCATGAAGGAAATGCGGATGTCGTAGCGCAAATCCTCGCCCTGCACCGGTCCGTTGGGGTCGCGCCGTCGCCCCCGGCCGCCGCCGAATCCGAAGAGATCACCGAATAAATCGTTGATGTGCGAGAAGATATCCTCGCTGTTGCCCGGACCGCTGTAACCGCTGTTGCGCAGCCCTTCCTTGCCGTAGGTATCGTAAATCCGCCGTTTTTGCAGATCGCTGAGCACTTCGTAAGCCTCGGCGGCTTCCTTGAATTTCTCCTCGGCCGCGGCGTCCCCCTGATTGCGGTCGGGGTGATATTTCATGGCCTGCTTGCGATACGCCTTCTTGATGGCCTCGGCCGAAGCGTCCTTGCTGACACCGAGAATCTCGTAATAGCTTTTACTCATGGTCAATCACAGTCGGCTTTAAGGCTATTCTGCAGCGCCACCTTCATCGGCGGCCGCTTCCGCCGCCTTTTCCGCCTTGCGCTGTTTCGGGAGTTCGTGGATGTTGTCAAAAGTCACTTTGCCGGCGGCAATCTCCCGCAGGGTCATGACGATCTCCTTGTTTTTCCCGGCAACGAGAAAGGGTTCGCCCTTCCGGTGCTGCCGGATCCGTTCCACCGCCAGGTGGATGAGGGAGAAACGGTTGTCGTCGCCGACTTTTTCCAGGCAATCTTCTACTGTAATACGAGCCATGTGGTTTGCCTCCATGGAATAAAAATCCCGGAGCAAGCTCTCTCCGGGAGGGTGGAACGGTTTCTGTCGGTCTGCCGTCGATGCGCGGACAACACGTCGTCCGGCGGACCACTGAACGGTTTTGTAATAATCATGATCCGGGAATTGACAAGATGCGGCGGCAAAGGCCTCCGCGTTTTACCCGGCAAAGGGATTACGCAGCAGGAGCGTTTCCTCGCGATCGGGTCCCACGGAAACGATCGCCGGCGTCACCCCGGTCAGATCCTCCAGCCGCTTGAGATAGGCCTTGGCCTCTACCGGCAACTCCTCGTAGGAGCGGATGCCGGCAAGTTCAGCGTCCCAGCCGTCCATCTCTTCGTACACCGGCACAGCCATCCGGGCCTTGCGGATGTTGTCCGGCATATAGCCGTACGCCACGCCGTCCACCCGGTAGCTGGTGGCGAGCTTCAGTTTTTGCAACCCGGAAAGGACATCGAGCTTGGTCACGGCAAACCCGGTCAGGCCGTTCAAGCGCACGGCGTCGTTGGCCACCACGGCGTCGAACCAGCCGCAGCGCCGGCGGCGGCCGGTGGTGGCCCCGTACTCGTGTCCCTTTTGCTGGAGGGCGTCGCCGATGACGTCGCCTTCCGGCAGCTCGGTGGGAAAGGGCCCTTCCCCGACCCTGGTGGTATAGGCCTTGAGGATGCCGATCACCTCGTCGATGTGACTGGGACCGAACCCCGAACCGATACAGGCGTTGCCGGCAATGGTGTTGGAGGAGGTGACAAAGGGATAGGTACCGTGATCGATGTCGAGATGCGTGCCCTGAGCCCCTTCGAACAAAATATTTTTGCCGGCTTTCCGGGCCTGATCCAGCGCCACCGAGACATTGCCGATAAAGGGCGCCAATTGGGCGGCAAAGGCCTCGAAATGATCGGCGATGGTGGCATAATCCACCGGTTCGGCGCCGAACTGCCGGGTAAGGATGAAATTCTTCTCTTCCACCGCGGCCTGGAGCTTGTCGGTGAACAGGGCCATGTCGAGCAAATCGCCCACCTTCATGCCGACGCGGCCGACCTTGTCCATGTAGCAGGGACCGATGCCCCGGCCGGTGGTGCCGATCTTCTTGCCCTTGGCCAGGGCGTTCTCGCGGGCCACATCCAGGCTCTGATGGTAGGGCATGATCAGGTGGGCGTTGCTGCTGATCAGGAGCTGTTTGGGCGTCACGGTGATGCCCTTCTCGGCCAGGCCGGCGATCTCCTTGAGCAGCACGCCGGGATCGATGATCACCCCGTTGCCGATGACGCAGGTCTTGTGCTCGTAGAGGATGCCCGAGGGGATGATGTGAAAGATGTATTTCTTTCCATCCACAACCAACGTATGGCCGGCATTGTTTCCGCCCTGGAAGCGGACCACGTAATCCGCGTACCGGGTCAGCAAATCGACGACTTTTCCTTTGCCTTCATCACCCCATTGGGTGCCGACCACCACCACACTGGCCATGTTCTCTCCATGCATTGAATAGGTGCTCACAGGCCGCTTTCTCTCCGGGCGTTGCACGGGCAGCGCCGCCAGGATACCGAACCTGTACCAAACCTTGCTTATCTAGCAGAAAAAGTGCGAAAAGTCAAACGAGAGCGCAATTGCCCATTTTTAGCAAGAAAATCGGTATTTCGGGGAAATAGGCAAAAGTGCAGAGATACTTCCGGTCCTGCCCCTGGAAAAACGGGCAGGACCGGAAGGGAGGGGCGGGAGCGGTGGAGCAATCAGTTGTAGGAGGTTTTCAACACCATGCCCTTGCGGGATTCAGGATCGTAGATGCCTTTTTCTTCGCCTTTCTTGAACCATTCCTGCTTGAGCGTGTTGAGGAAGGTCTTCTTCTCCTCCACCAGCTTGCCGTAATCCATGCCGACCAGAGCCTGGGCCTTTTCCTTGGTGGAGAAGTCCTCGGCGACAAAGTCGGCGGCATTGTATTTGGCCAGGACGATGCGCAGCTTCAGACGGGCATCCTGTCCCTTGTTGATGGCACCGGCCAAAACCCGCAGGGTTTCCTCGGGGGCATGGAAAAAGGCGCCGTGACCGGCAACGGCATAATCCCAGCGCCATTGGCCGTGGCGGATATCCTGCAATGCCGGCTTCATCTCCTCCTCGGTGGCGCCGGCACTCCAGGCCTTGGCCGCCTCAAGATGGGCCTTGGCCAGGACATCGGTGGCCAGCTTGGCCAGCTCGTTCTTGCGGGCCAGCTTTTTCTCCACGGTCTCGCGGAATTCCTTTTCGGTGCCCTTATGGCAGTTCAGGCAGGTGTTGGCGATGTTGTCGAGCGGGCTGCCGACCTTGTGGCTGGAATACTTGACGCCGCCCTCGCGAACATAGGGCATGTGGCAGTCGGCGCAGGCCAGACCGTTGCGGCTGTGGACGCCGGTGACAAAGGTTTCGTAGTCGGGATGCTGGGCCTTGAGCATCGGCGTCTTGCTCAACTGATGGGTCCAGTCGGTAAAACCGTAGCTGTCGTAATACTCTTCCATATTCTCGGCCGACAGCCCCTTGGCCCAGGGAAAGGTGACCACCATGGCGGTTTTCTTCTCGCCCTTGTCCTCCCACTCGGTCTTCTTGAAATAGTACTCGGAATGGCATTGGGCGCAGACCAGCGACCGCATGTCCTGATGGGTGATGTCGGCGGTTTTCAGCCGCCCCTCGGCATCCAGGCCGCGCTTGAGATAGTCGCGGGTCAGGGTCAGCTTCATGGTCTTGTTGTCGTGGCAGTCGCCGCAGCCGATGGGATTGACCACCTCGTCGCCGTACTTGGCCCATTTGCCGGTGAAGAACTCCATCTCGCCGTCCCGCTTGATCAGCCGGGGCACGTCGGGCGACTTGCAGGTCCAGCAGGCGGTCGGCAGGGGGCCGGTCTTGCTGTCCACCGGGGCGCCGGTGCGCAGGGTATTGATATTGTCTTCCAGGGCATAGTAATGACCGCGGGGCTTGTTGTAATCCTTGGAAAAGGGATAGCCGGCCCACATCACCACCAGGGCCGGGTCCTGCTTGAGGACATCGGCAATCTCGTCGCTCTTCCTGGTCTGCATGTAGGTGTCGTACTGACGGGGATAATGTTTGCCCCATTCCGAAGCGCGGGTCTCGCCATCCTTGATGACCGGGACCGCATTCATGACCTGCTGCTCGGCCTTGTTCTCCCGGATGGAAAGGGTCAGCAGCACCATCGGTACGGTGGCGAGCACACAAAGGGTGAAGACGATGGACGATTTTTTCATGAATTATTCTCCTGGTTGATCCTTTAGTCAGCCGGGGACAGAATTAATTCTGTCCCACGGGAAGCTCTTCAGTCAGCCGGGGACAGAATTAATTCTGTCCCACGGGAAGCTTTAGAACACCTTGACCGTAAAATTGTTCTGCGTTGCCGATAAATTGCGCATGATTCCGTGGGGTAGGCCCCGATGACATTCCCAGCAACGCCGTCCCATCTGCACGGTGTTGTCCGCCACTTTGGTATAGAGCGCGCTGTTGGCCAGCATCTGCGAGACGACCTCCCGGTGGCAACCAATGCAGTTATCCTGGATCCGCCGGGCGGCATCGATGCTGACACGAAGGTTGGGGCCGTAGGTCTTGAAGGTCATGGCCACGGAATGGTTGTAACCGTCCCGGGCCTTGGCCAGCATCTTGTTGACGAACGAATCGCGCGGCAGATGGCAATCGACACAGGTTGCCCGATTGCGATGGGAACTGTGCTGCCAGGTTTCGTAATGGGTGGTCATGGTGTGGCAGTTGACGCAGACCTTGGGGTCGCTTGAGAGGTAGGACAGCATCTTGGATTCGTGCACCAGATTGGCAAACACGCCCGCAACCACAAGAACGGATAACATGGCGAAATATTTCATAGGCAGACCTGTTTTCCCCTGTACCACTTCGGGTTGTTGTGTTTTTCTGCGATTTGGTACCGGACACTCCGGTCCCCCTCGTCTCCTCGATCTCATGCGCCTGCTTCACCTCCCCGGTTGAGTGCGTTGCACCGTCAATACTCTCAACTTAAAAGTGATTTTCACATCTTATCTTCTGATCACCTCTCCGACAAGGCTTATCAAAGCAAACAACATACCAGGTAAAACAATCAGGCAACTTCACCGCCATGCGAGGGGCCCCCTCGCCGCCTTGCTACCGACCAGTAACACCATGTCGCCCGTGGCCGCTACCTGTCCGTAACGCCCGCAAATGGCGTCCCCTCAGGGCGGCCGGCGTATTTGTTGTGCCGCCGGTCGACAACCGTGGTATAGTTGCAGCGCTAAAGAGAAATGCCGCCATGAACTGCACTACGTCCATTCAATCCACCGTCAGGCGAGCCGCAGTCGCAATCATCGCCAGCTCCATCATACTTGTTGCCTGCGCCCCGATCCGTTCACTCGCCACCTTGTTTCGCCAGACGGATCACTTCGTCCTGTTTCCAGATGACAACCGAATACGAATCGAGCCCGGGGCCGCCCACTTTGCCGAACTGATCTCGCCCCATATCGCCGAAGCCATCAAAAAGGTGGAAGCCGCCCATTACGCGCCGTTCGTCTCGCAACCAACCATCTACGTGTGCGCAACCAACGAAGGCTATTACCGCCTCACCGGCCAACGCGCCCCCGCGACCGTTACAAACAAACTGTATCTCTCTCCGGAGCTGTTCCAAGGGCAGCGCCCCATTGATCGATATCTTGCACATGAGTTGTCCCACCTGCACCTCGTTCAGCGATTGGGACTATTCGGCTGCCTCCGATTGCCGGAATGGTTCAAGGAGGGGCTGGCGGAATTGGCCTCAAACGGCGCCACGGGATCGTCCGTCGTGGTGTGCGATGCCCTGAGAGCTATCCATGGGGGGCATACCTTTATCCCAGACGAAGGGAGGAATGTGGTCTCAGCGGTCCTGTTCCCACGATACGGCAGCTACTGGCATCTAGAGAACCGCATGTTCTATCGTCAGTCCATGTTATTCGTCGAATTCATGCGGGCGCAGAACGAGGGTGCGTTTCAAGGATTCCTTGTCGACTTAGCAGGTGGCACCGAATTCAAGAAGGCATTGCAGGATGCCTACCATGGCGACATCCCGATGTTGTGGGGCAGCTTCCTGAAAAATCCCGAACAATCATCGTTTATTAACGGTTTGCAGGCGGACGCGGAGAAAGCCCCGCGCCAGTGAAACCGGGCGTTCGTCACCCCATTCATCCCACATCCCGAAACCCCATGTCACACCCTTTCTCCTCACGACGCATGCAACGCGAAGCCCGGACCGTGGAGGCCATGATCCGCCTGTACTGCCGGGATCACCATCACCAGCCACCGGGGGGACTGTGCGAGGAGTGCCGCCAGCTTCTTGCCTATGCCCGCAAGCGATTGCATCTGTGCCCCTTCCAGGAACACAAAACCACCTGCGGCAAATGTCCGGTGCACTGCTATGCCCCCACCAAACGCGACCGGATCAGGGAGGTCATGCGCCATGCCGGCCCGCGCATGCTCCTCTCCCACCCCATCCTGGCCCTCTTCCACCTGCTCGACGGCCTGCGCAAACCGCGCCCCCGGGAGCAAGGGCCGGTTCGCAAATAAAGCGGACAAAATGGCGTTTTCGACTTGGGTAAGATTTGGTTGTGGCGCCCAGCGCCAAACCGCAGGCGCAGTCGTGCTCCGTCGAGGATTTTACGCTGGAGCCGCCGTCGAAGATGGCCCGAATCGGCGAGGCAAGATGTTCAGGTTGTTGGTGAAACAGGCCTAAGCCGCCACCGCTTGACACCCACGGTCAAATCCCGTAGAGTTGCTGTCTTGCAACGGTCCTGCCGTTATCCTCGCCCAACCTCTTCCCGGTACTTGCCATGTTCGGAATCGGTCTTCCGGAAATGATTGTCATCTTTGCTGTGGCCCTGATCGTGGTCGGTCCGGACAAATTGCCCGGCTTGGCCCGATCGCTTGCCAAGGGGCTGATGGAGCTGAAAAAAACGCTCAACCAGGTCAAGGAGAATCTGAGCCAGGAAAACGAGCCCCTGGATTCGCTCCAGAACGATCTGCGCAAAACGGCCGACGAACTGCGGGAAAGGGTGGTCGGCATTGATCCCTCGGATTGGCGGCCGGCCTCGGGTCCGACAGGGAAAGACTACCGGGAGGAGATCATCGATGTCGTGCCCGAGACCCTGGCCATCGAGGCCGAACTCCGCCCCGAGACCTCTGCTCCCCCCACCGAGCCCGCCAGCGACGACGGCCAGCCCACGGATGCCCGGCCACCGGACGAATCCCCTGCCGGCAGGCAACCAACCGCGACCACTGAAAAGGCACCATGATGGTTGTTTTTGCAAAAAACCGCGAGAACGACGTCCCGCGCTCATCAACACCTTGTTTTTGCGCATCCTTGTTTTCTTCCAAGGGTTGTCACCAGGTTGTCAATGCTTGAGGCCCTGGAACATTTCCGGCCCCATCAGGAGGAACTGCGCCAGCGGCTGATCCGTTGCTGCCTGGTGTTGGTGCTCACCAGTACCGTGGCCTACCTGTTCAAGGACGAAATCGCCGTCTGGTGCATGCGGCCACTGTACCAAGCCTATCCGCAACTGGGCAAACTGGTCTACACCAAGCTGACCGACGCCTTTCTCAGCTACCTCAAGCTCTCCCTGCTGGTGGGCCTGGCCGCCGGTTTTCCTTTTCTGCTCTACCAGGCTTGGCTTTTTGTCGCGCCGGGACTCCTTGACCGCGAAAAACGAACGGTGCGGACCGTTGTCCTCTGGGCGACCCTGCTCTTTGCCGGCGGCGCCTCCTTTGCCTTTTTCGTTGCCCTGCCGAGGATGCTCCATTATTTCATGAGTTACGCCTCGCCCACCCTGCAACCGATGCTCAAGCTGGGCCTCTACCTGACCTTCACCGCCCGGATGATGCTGGCCTTCGGCATCGCCTTCGAGATCCCCTTTCTCATGGTGATGGCGAGCCGCACCGGGTTGATCCGGGGCGACCATTTCCGCCGGAAACGGCTTTACTTTTACCTCGCCATCGTTGTCCTCTCCTTCCTCCTGACCACCGGCGACCTGACCGCCACCGTCCTGCTCGCCCTCCCCCTGTTCGCCCTGTATGAGGCAGGGATCGTGGCCGGCCGCGTCTTCGGCGGTCCGAAAACGACACCGACGACAGGGGATGCGCCGGCCACCTAGCGCAACCGTTGGCCCGCCCATCGTCTTTCGGCCCTTGAGCGCCTTTTATCCATGACGGCAACGACTCCCCCCGCAACGACCACCATGTCCGACCGGCGGCAGCGACTGCTCGGCGGCCTGGCCGTCTTCGGTTCGGCAGGCTGCTTCTACCTGGCCACCGCCATCATCAGTTGGGGCCGTCCCTACGTGGACATCAGCGCCGCCTGCTACACCTTTGCCCGGTTTGTCCTCGGCTTCGCGGTGGTCTGCGCCACCATGGCCATCAAGGGTCAGCGCCCGAGCTGCACTCGTGTCCATTACATCGTCGGCCGGACTGTGACCAATGCCCTGGCCGTCTTCTGCTTTTACAAGGCGATCGATGTCTCCACCGTGGCCAGCGCCAACATCCTCAACATGACCTACCCCCTCTTCGTGGCCATCTTTTCCTGGTTGGTGCTCCGCGACCAGCGCGACGTCGTTGCCCTGGGCATCGTCTGCCTGGCGTCCTTGGGCATCTGGCTGATCCTCGCACCCGGCGAAACCGCCCTGCAAGGGGGGAACCACTGGGGGCTGCTGTCCGGCTTGTTTGCCGGCTTTTCCATCATCTACTTGAATCTGAGCCGTCAGTGCCACGATTCGCAGACCATCCTCTTCTACATGTTCGGGCCGGGGGCGCTCCTCATCCTGCCCCTGCTCCACGGCTCGCTCTTTCTGCCCAGCAAACTCGAACTGCTTTTCCTGCTCACCTGCTCAGTTGCCGGAATCCTCGGCCAATATTTGCTCACCTACGGTTTCCTCTATGTGACCGCGGTGGAAGGCTCGGTCATCTCCGCCAGCCGCATCCTCATCGCCGCCCTGCTCGGGCCGCTCTTGGTGACCGATCCGCCCCTCACCGCCACCGGCTGGCTGGGTGCCCTCATTCTTTTTGCCGCCAATGTGGGACTTGCCCTGCGCAAGACCGCATAACACACCTTCGGTCCATCCCCCGCCGCCCGCTTTTCCCAAGCACTTCCTCACATTGCCGTCCTTTTCAACCTTGACAGGGATAGGCTGTTTCTCGATAATCGTCGTAGGTGTTTTTGCGTATCCGCCCCTCACCCTCTGCTCTGTCACCTTCAATCTTTCAACCTCAACCGGATGGCATCATGAAAAACATCAAACTCGGGATCAAAATGCTCGGCGGTTTCCTGCTCACGGCCCTCATCATTCTGGCAGTGGGCTTCCTGTCCATCCTCCAGCAAGGCAAACTCGACCAGGCATCAACCCAGCTCGGCACCGAAGACCTCCCTGCCGTGCAGAGCATCCTGATTGTGAAAAGCGAAGCCGCCGCCATCGCCGCGTTGATGCGCACCCTGCTGACCCCCTATGCCACCAGGGAACAGCGCGAGTACTCGCACAAACAACTCCTCGAATCGCGAAAGATCTATGGGGCAGCCAAGGAAAAATTCGCCACCCTGCCGATCATGAACGAGGTCAAGACCGAATGGCAGGACTTCACCACCCACATCGCCAAATGGGCGGAGGTCAACAATCAGGCGGTCGAACTCTCCAAGGAATTGATCGTCATGGACATGACGCAGCCGGAAATCATGAAGGGGCATGTGGCCGGATTCGAGCTTGCCCACAACGGACTGCTGAACAAGGTCGAGAAACTGCTTCTGCTGCATGTTCCGTTCGAGGGAGGCACGGGCGATACCGATTGCGCCCTGGGCAAGTGGATGCGCAACATGGATACCACCAACGTCGACATGGTAGCCCTGGTCAAGGAGATCAAGCCGGCCCACACCAAATTGCACCAACAGGTGGCGGAAATCAAGACCCTCGCCGCTGGCGGCCAGCTCAGTCAGGCCAAGGAACTGTTCGAAAAACAGGTGCTTCCCGCCTCCGAGCAGGTTCTCAGCTTGGTGCGCAAGATGGGCATCATCGCCGAAACCGCCAATGAGAAGTTCGTCAAAATGAACACCTTGCTGCTGCAACAGGGGGCCACCCACCAGACCAACACCTTTGCCGCCATCGACAAAATCATCCACAGCGTGGAAAAGGTTACCGCCACGACCGTGGCCGAGGCCCATGCCACCGCGTCCCGCGGCCGCCTGATCACCATTGTCTGCCTGATTACCGGCGTGGCCCTGGCCGTCTTCTCCGGCTTCTTCCTCACCCGTCTGATCACCGGCCCGCTGTTCAAAGGCGTGAACCTCGCCAAGGCCATGGCCGGGGGCGATCTCACCAAGACCATGGATGTCGACCAGAAGGACGAAATCGGCATGCTCGCCCACTCGCTCAACGAAATGGCCCGCAACCTGCGGCGCATGTTCGGCGACATCAACCAGGGAGTGGTCCGGGTGGACGAATCCTCGACCCAACTGGCCGCCATTGCCAACCAGATGGCCACCGGAGCGGAATCCACCGCCGGCCGCTCCAGCCAGGTGGCCGCAGCTGCCGAAGAAATGAGCGCCAATCAGAACTCGATCGCCGCCGCCATGGAGCAGGCCTCGGTAAATGTCAACATGGTCGCCGCCGCCGCCGAGGAGATGAACGTCACCATCAACGAAATCGCCAGCAATTCCGGCAGGGCCAAGGAGATCGCCTCGAAGGCGGTGCAGCAGTCGCGCCAGGCCTCCGAGCGGGTGAACGAACTCGGCAAGGCTGCCGACGAGATCAACAAGGTCACCGAGGCCATTACCGAAATCTCGGAGCAGACCAACCTGCTGGCCCTCAACGCCACCATCGAAGCGGCCAGGGCCGGCGAGGCGGGCAAGGGCTTTGCCGTGGTCGCCAACGAGATCAAGGACCTGGCGCGCCAGACCGCGGCGGCGACGCTTGACATCAAGAACAAGATCGAGGGCGTGCAGGAGGCCACCGGCATCACCGTCAAGGAGATCAACGAGATCGGCCAGGTTATCACCGATGTCGACACCATCGTCGCCACCATTGCCGCCGCTGTAGCGGAACAGACCGCCACCACCAGGGATATTGCCCAGAATGTCCAGCAGGCCTCGCAGGGAATCGCCGAGGTCAATGAGAACGTGGCCCAGAGTTCGACCGTTTCCGCCGAGATTGCCGCAGATATCGCCACGGTCAACGCCAGCGCCAACGAAATCAACCAGGCCAGCAGCCAGATCAAGGTCAGTGCCGAAGAGTTGTCGGTCGTCGCCGACCGACTCAAGGAGATGATGGCCAAGTTCAAAACCTGAACCTGGTCAAACGGACGTTCCCCGGAACACCGCTTCTCGGGGACGTCCGGACGTCAAGCGCCGGGCAGCCGGGGTTCCCGCTTCACGGCGCCAGGGCCCGGCGCACGCTCGTTGCCAGGTCGGATGCGGAGAACGGTTTCTGAATGAAGGGGCAGCCGTTGTCCCCGATCCCCTGGCCGACAAGGGCGTTGCCGGCATAGCCGGACATGAACACACAGCGCAAGCCGGGGTAAACGCCTTGCAGCCGCGCCGCCAGATCCCGGCCGTTCATCCCCGGCATGACCACGTCGGTCAGCAGCAGATGGATGGCCCCAGACCGTTTGCCCACCAGGCGAAGGGCATTGTCCGGACTGGAGGCGGTCAACACCGTGTATCCCAGTTCCGCAAGCAGGGTGCCGGCAAAGGTGAGCACGGCCGGCTCATCCTCGACGATCAGGATGGTTTCGCCCTGTCCCCGGGGAACGGCTGCAGGCGGCTCCGGTTGCATCTCCTTGAGGAGCCTGACGTGCCTCGGCAGGTAGATCCTGAAGGAGGTTCCCTTGCCCGCTTCGCTGTAAACATCGATGAATCCGTCGTTTTGCTTGACGATGCCGTACACCGTGGCCAATCCCAGCCCAGTGCCCATGCCCGGTTCCTTGGTGGTGAAGAACGGCTCGAAGATCTGGTCGAGGATCGCCTGGTCGATGCCTTCGCCGTCGTCGCTGACCGCCAGCAGGGCATAGTCGCCGGGAACGGCGCCGGCGTGTCGGGCACAGTAGGCCGCGTCAAAGACGATATTCGCCGTTTCGATGGTGATCTTGCCCGCGCCGGCAATGGCGTCGCGGGCATTGACGGAAAGGTTGGCCAGAATTTGGTCGATCTGGGACGGGTCGATGCAAACCGGCCAGAGATCCGGATCGGGACGCCAGACCAGATCGATGTCCTCACCGATGAGCCGCCGCAACATCTTGAGCATCGCCTCGATGGTCTCGTTGAGGTCAAGAATCCGGGGGGCAATGGGCTGCTTGCGGGCAAATCCCAGCAATTGCCGGCTGATGTTGGCGGAGCGCTGGGCCGCGTCGACGATCTGGAGCAGATAGTCCCGCAACGGCGAACCGGGCGGGGTCTTGTGGAGCCCTATCTGGGCGTAGCCGAGGATCACGCTCAGCATGTTGTTGTAATCGTGTGCCACGCCTCCGGCCAACCGGCCGACGGATTCCATCTTCTGGGCCTGATGCAGTTGGGATTCCAAATTCTTTTGCTGCTCCTCGGCCCGCACCCGTTCGGTCACATCCCGGATAAGACTGATGAACCCGGTCATTCGCCCTTCGTCGTCATGAAGATGAAAGACATTGACCTCGCCGGGGAATACCGTCCCGTCTTTTTTCCTGAAGTGCACCAGATAGAGAAAACCCGGATCGTCGCGATGGTTGACAAAGTCGACGCCTAACCGGCGGTATTCCTCCTCGGTGGCATAGAGCATGCGCGGCTTCTGGCCGGCCATCTCGGCAAGCTCGTAGCCGAACAGATCGCAAAAGGCCTGGTTGCAGTCGACGATGGTCCGGTTGATATCGGAGACCAGGATCGCGTCCCGGATACTGTTGTACAGCGATCGATATTTCTTCTCGTTCTGGCGGAGGATCTCCTCGGTATGCTGCCGCGCCTCGACCTCCCGTTCCAGTTGGAGCATCTTCTGTTCCAGCTTGCGCACCAGCCGCTCGTTGTAGAGCTTCAGCACCTCCTCTTCCTGGGCCGGGGTCGCCGCCGTTAAGGGCCCCCTTGCCCTGGCCCTCTCCAGCACCTCCCGGATAATTCCCATGAGCTCCTCCGGTTCGCACGGCTTCTGCACAAACCGGTCGGCCCCGATCTTCAGCGCAAAGGCCTCGTCCTGCGGGCCGGTATAGGTGGCGGTGTAGATGATGACCGGGATATGGCAAAGCCGCTCATCCGCCTTGATCGTCCGGCACAATTCGAACCCGTCCATCACCGGCATGAGGATGTCGCTGAGAATCAGGTCAAACGGCTCGGTGCGCAGCCATTCCAGCGCCTCGGCGCCGTTGGCCGCCGACCTGATTGCATAGCCGTGCCCCTTGACCAGCGCCTCGACCAGATAGCGGTTTTCATCCTTGTCGTCGACATTGAGAATACGCATGTCAGCTCTCCGCTTCATCCCGGATCTCGGGAAGATACCGAACGATTTCGGCAACAAAGGTTTCCGGGTTGATCGGTTTCTCGATATAGCCGGTGGCGCCGGCGGCCAGAATGCGCTCCCGGTCACCGACCATGGCGTAGGAGGTCACGGCGATGATGGGCACCTGATCGATTTCCGGGTGTTTTTTCAACTCGGCCGCCACGCCGTAGCCATCCATTTCCGGGAGTTGGATATCCAGGAGAATGGCCACCGGATCGCAACGCAAGGCGGTTTCGACCCCTTGGCGGCCATCCTCGGCACCGATGACGGTGAAGCCGCTCTTTTCCAGCAAAAAGCGCATCATATAGAGATTCTGGACATTATCCTCGATGATCAACAGCCGCCTGTTCATGGTGTTTCTCCCATCTGCCGGGGCAAGCGGACGATGAAGGTGCTTCCCGCCCCCCATTGACTTTGCACCTCGATGGTTCCACCCATCATGTCGAGCAGTTTCTTGCAGATGGAGAGCCCGAGGCCCGTGCCTTCATGTTTGCGTGCGAGCCCGGAGTCGATCTGGTGGAACGGTTCGAAGATCCGGGTCAGTTCCTCGGAGCGCATGCCGATCCCGGTATCGGCCACCGCAAAACGAACCCACCCGTTTTCAAGGCCACAGGTCAGGGTCACCTGCCCCTTGTCGGTGAACTTGATGCCATTATTCACCAGATTGATGAGGATCTGCTCCAGGCGGCGCTGATCGGTGACGATATCGCCGACCTCACCGGCCATCTCCAGCCGCAACGCCAGCCCCTTCTGCGCCGCCAGCGGACCCACCAGCCGGATTACCTTGTCGAGGCAGGTCTGCACCGCAAAGGAGGCGGGAGCCAGGTCGAGCTGCCCGGCCTCGATCTTGGAAATGTCGAGGATATCGTTGATCAGGGACAACAGGTGACGGGCGCTGTTCTGGACCATGGTCATCTGCTTGTGCTGTTCCTCGTTGAGCGGGCCGGCGAGTCCCTGGAGCATGATGCCGGTAAAGCCGATGATCGAGTTCAGCGGCGTGCGCAGCTCGTGCGACATGGTCGCCAGAAAGGCGGATTTGATCCGGTCCGCCTCCTGGGCCCGTTCCATGGCCTGGCGCAGGTTTTCCGCCGCCTCCCGCTCCTCGGTGATGTCCTCGACGATCCCCACTGCCCCCTTGAGCGGGTCGCCAGCGTCGATGGCGCGCAAGCTCAGTCGCGCCCAGAACAGGGTGCCGTCCTTGCGGGCCAACTGCTGCGAACGGTGATGGATTTCCCCCCTGGCCAGGTGGGCGTAGATCTCCTTGCCATTCTCATAGGCCTGTTCGTCGGGATACCAGGCCTGGGTCGACATCCCGCACAGCTCGCCGGGCCCGTAGCCGATCAGTTCCTCCATTTTCCGGTTGCAGCGGACAATGACTCGATCTCGCACCACCACAATCCCCACCCCGGCCGACTCGAAAATGGAGTGCTGTTCCTGGTTGATGGCGGCCAGTTCGGCGGTCCGCTCCCGGATCCGCTCCTCCATGCCCTGGTTGATGCGCCGCAGTTCGCGGGTCCGTTCGTTCACCTGATGCTTCAACACCACGCTGCCGATGAGGCTGACGACCAGAATAAGGAGCACGGCCCCGCCGGTCACCTTCAGCCACACCGGCAAGCGGAAACTCACCTTTTCCGATGTCCATTGTCGCAGGGATCGGTAATACAGCGAGTCGGGATGTTCCTTCAGCTCGGCCAGATGCCGATCGATGGCGGCCAGCAGGTGTTTGGGATCGCCTTTGGAGGCGGCAAAGAAGAGATCGGAAGGTTCGAACACGATGGCCGTGTCTTCGAGGCCGTACTGTCGGGCATGGGCCATGCCGTAATAGGTGTTGGTCACGGCCACATCGGCTTTGCCTGCACGCACCTGCTCGAAAATGGTCTGATAATCCGGGGCCGTGATCAGAGTGTATTGCAGCCCGAACCCCTTGCCGAGCCGGGTGAATGCTTCCTGCTGGATGGAGCGCTCCAGGATGAGGATCCGCTTGCCGTTCAGATCCAGGATCGAGCGGATATCGTGTCCCTTGGGGGCATAGACCTGGAACCAGGAGGTGAGGGCCGGCACCTGGGGGAAGGAAAAGAGCTGCGCCCGCTCTGCCGAAAAGGCCATGTCCGGCATGAGATCGATCTCCCCCCTGGCCAGGCGGTCCAGGTTTTCCGCCCAGGAGCCCGGCGCATACTGCAAGGTCCAGCCCTCGCGGGCAGCGATGGTTTCGATGAGATCGATGAAGATGCCGGCCGGGCGGCCGTTGTCGGTGAAGATCTTGGGGGCGTTCTCGTAGATGCCGACAATCACGGTGTTGGTGGCTGCCGGGCACCAGGTGGCCGAACAAGCGAGCAGGAAAAGATACAGGACCACCATGGTCGCACGGAGGCGCAAAGAAAACACCGGGGCGATGGCGCTTATCATGCTGAGACCCTCCTTTGCCGGGGATGCAGCGAACCAGAAATGTCGCGAATCGCTTAACTGCCTGTCATGTCAATTAAGTTACTGCATGGACCTCTTATCGTCCATTATGTTCCCGGAAAGCAAACTGGAAAACCGCATCGCCCATGGCCAAGCCGTATCCCCTCGTTTCCTGCCGGCGCGGTCGCTTCAGGAAAGGATGGGGCGCACCTCCTGCTTGAGCAGGCAGCAGGAAATGCGGTGGATGGGGGTGCCATCCGGGTGGTAGCCGATGTTGTCGGGCTGGAGGAGTTTGTTCATGACGCACCCCTCGGGGATGTTCAGCGGAAAAAGGCGATCCTCGTTGAGGCCGGCCCGATGGACGAGCCGGTTGTCCTCGATCTGGTAGCTGTGGATGGGATGGTCCTCGCACAGGGGGCATTGGTAGACCCGGCCGTTGGGAAAGATGAAAAAATTTTCCGCCACCAGGCCGGCGCACTGGAAGGGTTCCTCGGCATCGAGATAGACCTTGGGATAGACCACATGGATGCCCAGCCGGGCCGCGGCCTCGGCCACCGGCGGCACCATGGCCAGCCATCGCTCCGGCGTGACCTGCCAGTCGACCGGACCTTCCGGCCGGGCCACGGCCGGGTTGCCGCGCAGGCCGATCACCTGGATGAAGAACCGGTGCACGCCCAGGTCGGCGAGCAGGGGGGGCATCCGGTGCAGGTGTTCAATATTGAGGCCGGAAACGGTGTAGATCAGGCTGGTGTTGAAGCCGGCGGCCACGGCCTTGCGGATGTTGTCGGTGCAGACGGCAAAGACGCCTTCGCCCCGGATCGGGTCGTTGACCGCCGCCTCCGGCCCGTCGAGACTGAAGCTGAGGTAATCGAGTTCCCTGGGCGTCACCTTGACGAGCAGGTCATGAAACAGGTAGCCGTTGGTGTCCACGGTCACCGCGTAGCGCATCGACTTGGCCGCCCTAATAATGGCCGGCAATTCCGGATGCAGGGTCGGCTCGCCGCCCAGGAGGATGAGGTTGGTCTGCTGTTCGGGCCGGGCAAAGAGCGAGAGCCACTGGCGGACGGTATCGAGCGGCAGTAGGGCGGAGCCGTGCTGGGCGGGATTGATGTAGCAGTGGCGGCAGGCCAGGTTGCAGGCGGTGAGGAGATGCAAAAAGACGTTGCGCTCCCCCGGCTGGAAGCCCACGGTGCGGGCGGTCGGTTCGCTGGTCATGGACTGGTCACCGTCACGGTCTGCGCCAGGGTGTAGCGGGCCAGCAGGCTGTCCTGCCAGTAGGAACCGGTACGGAAAAATTCCTGGAACAGGGTGAGGCTCTCGCCCCGCAGCACCCGGTCGAGCAGATGCACCCGCATCTGGGCGTACAGGGTATTGAGCATGTAGAGGGGCAGATTGGCGCCGCCGCCCATCACATCCTCGTAGGCCCAAACAAAGTTGCGGACGCCGGACAGCAGCATGGTGGTATAGCACATCAGGCAGGGTTCCAGGGTGGTGTAGACCGTGACCGTGCCCAGGTCCAACTCCGGTTGCTCGGCGATCAGCCGCCGCAGGGTGACCACCTCGGCATGGTCGATCTCGTTGCGGCTGCCCTCAAGGCTGTTGACCCGTCGCCCCCTGGCCACGATCCGCTTGTCGGCCACCATGACACATCCCACCGGGAACTCGCCCCCGGCCAGGGCTTGCCGGGCCTCATCCAGGGCGGCCCGCATGAATCGTTCGTGTTCGTTCATTGTTTTGCAGAAACACCTGATTCCGGTTTGTTTTCAAGCTGACACTTCCGATCTATCATTGCGACCGCGGAGAAATCCCGCGAATTGTCGTCCGAAGCATGTCGTTGAAAAATCACCATGAATGCAAATGGGCATAAAGAAAAAACGGCGCAATCGCGCCTATTCGTATGGTTCAGCTATACCACGTGACCGGGCTGCTGTCAAAACTACAGCGACCGGCCGAAACGGAGGATGTTCTTGCCGATGGCCACCCCGGTTTCCGGTTGCACCCAGTCGTGGCCTTGATCGACAAAGGGCAGGTAGACTAACTGCATGGTCACCTCGGTCAGGCGGACCCGGGGCAGGTGGGGAAAGATCCGCCGCGGGCTGGCGGTGGCGGCGGCCAGCATCAGCTTGACCGCCTGACGGGCCTCCGAGGCCGGCAGGGTCACCGGAAACAGGTTCGGCGGCACCCGGCCCGCCATCGGCTTGAGCTGCCACTGCCCCAGCGTCGCCTGGCGGCCGGCCTGGAGAAAAATTTTCGGCCGCAGCCGGACCGCCGGCACCCACAGACTCATCACCCGATCCCGCCACTGCGGCCGGGACAAAAAGGGCTGGTTGCTCCGTTCGACGAAATCGGCAAAACTGTAGATATCCAGGGCCGGGATATGGGTGGCCACCTTCCAGAAGGGCAGCAAAAGCGCGGTGTCGCCACGGCCCGGCTGCATCTGCCAGTCGATTGCGGTCAGCCCCTCCGGGCCCAGTCCCCAGGCGGTATCGCAGGTGGCGCAGGTCATCACCTGGCTGTCGCCGGCCCCTTCCAATCCGGCACCGCACTGGGGGCAGAGGGTGGCCAGGAACTCGGTCCGCCAGGTCTCGTCAAACCGTTTGGGATGCAGGGGATGATCGACCAGGTGCTCCAAATCGATCAGCCGGGCGTCGGTCACTCCGTCGTGCACCCCCTGGTTCTTGACCACCAGGGGCAGGTAGATATAGCTCAGATGTTCGCCGATGTAGGCGCGATGAAAAAACTCGGTTCCATTCCGGGGGACGAGATTGCCGACAGCGGCCGCCTTCTCCAGAATAGCGCTGGCCTTGAGGGTCTGGGGGAGGTAGAGGTTGCCGGCCCTGGGATCGATCCGGCCCAGGCGCATGGCCTGCGGCCGCAATCCCAGCGAAGGCGGCAGGCCGGGTGCCGGGTTGGCAGCCTGGGTGGTGTCGATCACCCGGTGCTCGATGGCGTCCGGGGTCACCAGGAAAATGGTTCCTTTGAACCGCAGGTAGGGGGCGAGCAGGAGGCCGGCCGAGGATTCGTTGTTGCCCATGGGCAGGACGTAACGGAACGGACTAGCGCTGTGGAGGAAATTCCTGGCGCCGCAGAAGTCGCAGGTCAGGACATGGTCGGTCTCGACGAGTTCCACCGAGGCCCCACACTGCGGACATCCCTGTTCGACCCGGAGATCCATCAGGTCGCCCGCTCGACAAGCCATTCAGCCATGGCCTGCCGGCTCACCCCAGCTTCTCGCCGCACTGGTTGCAGAACACCGCACCGGGCAGATTGGCGGCTCGGCAGTGCGGGCAGATCGTCTCGCTGGTCCGTTCCTCGGCCGGATGGCCGCACCGGGGACAGAATTTTGCTCCGGGCGCCAGATTCTTGCCGCAGTGGGCGCACTGCTGGTTGAGCAGTTGCTGATGCCCGCAAAAGGGGCAGAAACGGGCAGCGGCCGGAATGGGGTTGTCGCACTCCTCGCACTTGACCTCCCTGGTGGCGCTCCCGACCCGGTTGCCGTTGGTCTGCAGGCCGGCGAACATGGCGGGCATCAGCATGCCCAGCCCCAATCCCAAGCCGGCCCCGGCCTCGCCGCCGCTGGCCGCCGCCTTTTCCATGGCCATGGCCGCCTTCATCCGCACGAAGTTGTCCATGTCCGTAATCACACTCAGCCGCGAGCGGTCATCGATGGCCTGCTGCACCTCGGCCGGCGGAGTGATCGAGGTCACGTAGAAGCCGGCCAGGGCCAGGCCGAACCGGGCGAAATCCTGGGCCAGGCGGCGCTGCAACCCCTCGGCGATATCGTCGAAGGTGCCGGGCAGGTCGAACAGCGACTTGAGGTGTTCCCCCAGATAATCGTTGAACCGGGAGACGATCACCTGGCGGAGATAATCCTCGACCTCCTCGGTGGTGTAGCGGCCCATGGTGCCGGCCAGGGTGTTGATCAGGAGCAGCGGCTGGACCACCCGGATATTGAACACGCCGTGGGCGCGGAGGCGGACCAGGCCCAGTTCGGCGTCGCGGAAGGCCACCGGGTCGCGGGTGCCCCATTTGAGGTCGGGGAAGACCTTGAGATTGACGAAAAAGACCTCGGCCCGCAGGGGGCTGACCATGCCCCAGGGCGCGGAGAGGAGTTTGGTCAGGATCGGGATGTTGCCGGTCTTGAGGGTGTGACGGCCGGGACCGTAGGCGTCGCAGGCCTTGCCCTTGTAAAACAACACCGCCGCTTGGCTCTCGCGCACGGTCAACTGCGCCCCGAACTTGATTTCTCCCGACCCCGTTTCCGGCAGACGGTGCAGCAGTTCCTTGCCGCTCTCGTCGAACCATTCCAGGGATTCCAGCAAAATGACGTTGTCCACACCCATGATCCGCTCCCCTCCAAAGAGATTGCCGTGACGACTCCCTGTATTATAGTGGAGGCGAAAGAGCGGACCAAAGGGAAAATCTTCCCGGTGGAAAAAGACCGCGGGTGCAATCCGATCGGGGAGGCGTTTTTCCTGCCCTGTCCCTTGAAAGTGCTGAAACCGGCATTTTGTTACGATGGTTCCCACGCTCCAGCGTGGGAACCGAATCAAGACGCTCCGGCGTCTCGCCATATGGACGCGGGAGCGTCCAGGGTACGTTCCAACGCTGGAGCGTTGGAACGATCAAACGAACGGCCAGCTAAAAGGCGAATTGGGATTCCGTCTCGCACGAAATCGAAATAACCGTTCCTTTTGCAGAAGACGCCACAGACGTTACAGGACAACAGCGATGATCCCGTTTGAACAGGAATGGACCGTGGAATCGGCCCTGGAGATTCTCTATCATCCCACCGTGGACAGCCAGATCTGGGCCTCGGCGGTGGAATGGCTCCTCATTTACGGCCCGCCGGAGATCCGGGAGCTGCTGCAACAGGCCAGCGCCCACGCCACGGACCGGCAGTTTCCCGAACTCAAGCCGCAACGCTACGGGCCGGACGGCAACCCCTGCTATGATATCGCCGAACTGGCCCGCGCCCTGGGCATCTCCGAGGAGGAGGCCAGGGAACAACTCAAGGAAAAGGAACACAAACACGGCGTCCAGCACGGGTTTGGAGAGGACGACACCACCACCTTGCAGTAGCCGGCCGGCGGCTTTCCGGCCGCAACAGGCCCGGCAACCATCAAATCCTGAATTGCCCGACCAGGGTGTTGAGTTGTTCGGCGAGCAGCGAGAGTTCGGCCGAATTGCTCTGCACCTGTTCCCCACCCTGGCGAATCTCCGCCACCACCATATTGATCCCCGCTATTTCCCGGGCCATATCCTGAGACACCGTAGCGGTTTGCGCCACCTGCTCATTGGCGTCCTGCACCCCGATGGACGCCTGGGCAATGTTCTCCACCACGCCCCTGGTTATGGCCGCCTGTTGGGCAATCGCCGCGGCGATCCCGGCAACCAGGGTTCCCACCTCGGCAATGACCGCGGTCATCTTTTCAATGTCCGCCATGGCGCCGCCCGCCGACCGCTGCACCCCGGAAATTTTCGCCTTGATGTCTTCCGTGGCCATGGCGGTTTGCTTCGCCAATTCCTTGATTTCACTGGCAACAACGGCAAATCCCTTGCCAGCCTCACCCGCCCGGGCCGCCTCGATGGTGGCGTTGAGCGCCAGCAGATTGGTTTGCGAGGAAATGTCGTTGATCGTTTCGGTCACATGCCCGATTTCCTGCGCCGCCTGGCCGAACTGCTGCATCAACGCCGTCAACTGCTGAGCCTGCGAGCCGGCCTGTTCACTGGTCATTCTGGCCTTGTCCGAATTGACCACAATCTTGCCGATGGTGTCGTTCATCTCCTGGGTCGCATCGGTGACCGTGGCCAGATTGGTGGTGGCCTCCTCCATGCTCGCGGCAACGGAGTTAGTGTTGGCGCTGGCCTCCTCGGCCGCCGCCGCCACCGTGCCGGTCTTGTCCGACATTGCCTGAACGCCCTCACTCATCTGCCCGGAAAGAAGCGACAGTTGCCTGGAAAAGGAGGCCACTGTCCCGGCATTGCCGGAAAGCTGCTCGACCATGGCGCGGATCTTTTCGACAAAGGTATTGAACCCCTTGGCCAAGGCCCCGATCTCGTCCTCGGTGTTGACCAGGATTCTCTTGGTCAGATCGCCCTCGCCCTCGGCGATATCCTGCATCAATTCGGCCGCTTGGCGTATCGGGCGAATCACGGCGTTGATGACCAGGGCAATGAGCCCGGTCATGCTCAAGCCACCGAGCAGAATCGCGGCGCCGATGGCCAGCATGTCGCTGCGCAGTTGCGCAGCCACCCGCTGGGTGCTGTAGCTGAATTTGAGCCGGGCAATGGGGTCCTTGCTGCCCGGATTGGTCAGGGTCTTCTCCACCGGAACGGATTGGGGGGTGAGCGGCTTTTCCTCACTGTTCTTGGTCAGGATGGTCCCTTTGGCATCGTAAAAGACCAACCATTCCACATCTTGGTCCTTGACGATTTCCTTGACCAGGACATCGAGCGCCGGATAATCGAAGTTATTGATCGAGGGAATGCCCATCTGCTCGGCGAGCGCCAAGAGCGACTGGACCTTGGCATCAAGGGCATTTTGCATCAGGGTGTTGCTGCGAACCATCATGAAGGCGCCCAGGCAGAGCAAAAGCACCGCGGTCGCCGAAACCGTTGCGGCAAGAATTTTCCCTCTCAGTGATTTAAAGCCGAGCTTCGCCATCCTGTCCTCCACTCCACCGGTTTGCCATGGGCTGGCCCGTTGTCCGATCTCAGGGCCGATTGCCTGGGGTTAGTTCTGTGGCAGCGCCCTCACCCGCACGTCCCGGCTTTTGCCGAAACGCGCGGGGGGTTTGTGCCGGGATTACTTCACTATGTACTTCTGGCCTTCGCCGCTGATGTAGTCCAACATTTTCTGCAAGCCACCCGAGGGCGCGCCCTTGGTGATCAGGGTGATGGGTCGGCCCACCTCGGGGATGGACGGGCCGTTGACCGTGGCGTCGATCTGGGCCATGGCCGCCAGGGAAACGGAGCCGGGAGTGGCAATCACCCTGGTCTTCAGATCATCCGCCGTGGTTCCTTCCACCGCGCCGGTGGTGTAGGGTACGCCGCCTAGGATCTGTTTCTGAAAGACCCCCTGGGTCCCGGGAATCTTGCTGCCCAAAATAACCACCACCGGCTTGTCCGGCCCGCCGACCTCGGACCAGTTCTTGACCTTGCCGCTAAAGAGGCCCGTCAACTGTTCCTTGGTCAGGGAGGAGACGGTGACGTCCTTGTTGGTCATGACCTTGACCAGATCTTTGCCGATGACCCGATTCTTGTAGACGGATTTGTCCGGGATCGCATACCCTTCCTTTTCCATCATCAGCATCCAGTCGGGAAAGGTGAGGCCGCCCACTGCGGCATCGACGGCGCCGGCATCCAGATCCTTGAGCGCCTGTACCGGCCCCCCGGAAATGACAACCAGCTTGACGCCGTTCGCTTTTTCCATCGGTTCCTTAATCTTGGCGAAGATATTCTCGGTTGCGGCCGCTCCTGTTCCGATTTTAACCTCTTCCGCCGAAACCGATCCGACCATGGCAACGAAACATGCAACCGTTACCAGGGCCCTGCGCCAAAATTGACCATTTTGCCGTACCATAATCTTCCTCCTCCCTATCGAGTTTATTCTTATCCGCCTGGAAACAATTGCGCCGGAAAGCGGCTCCCGACACCGTGTCGCAAGAAGCCGCCCTCCTCTTTCGACATCCCAGAGGGACCACGCCGGGGTACATCTGGGCACCATTAAGCAAAGGGTATGCCCATTGGTAATAAGAATTCTCAAACCACTGGGAGTGGCATAATCGCGGGCAATATCAGACCGCGTATCAAAAAGAGGAGCCAAGGCCGCTAATCGGCGACTGTCAACAAAAGGGGACTCTGTTCAAGAAAGTGAACAGGAAACAAAAGGGACCGTTCGAGGGCCTGAAAGCGAGAATTCTCCCTATAGGCCGAAATGACCGTCGAAAGGACTCGCCATTTCCGGATTTATATCGCGGGCATGGCCCGCTCCTACGCCCCGTTGGGTGTACATCCGCGGTAGGAGCGGGCCATGCCCGCGAAAAAGCCTGGTCTTGTGGGTAATCTCCTCTTCCATAACAGAGGTTTTCCGGCTATGGCCTTAAGATGACGGATCGGGATCTTGAAGGCAAAACGGTTCACCAGCCGCTGCCGATGGTGGTCACGCTCCGGTAGGGGATGAGCTCGAAGATCCGTTTGTGCGGATCGATCTGGATGTGGTAGTAGCGGTCCTGGGGCATGTAGATGTAGGGGATTTCCTCTTCCTGACGGGTGAGGAACGAGGAGAGGATCATCCGGTTGACCGCCCGGTGGCCGACGATCATGATGTTCTCGTCGTAATTGTTGAGGAAGAAGACCTTTTTCAACCCCCGGTGGACCCGGTCCTCCATGGTCTTGTACCCTTCGCCCTCGGGGTAGACGTAGCGGTACTTGTTCGGCCCCCGCGCCTTGGCCACATGCGGCATCTTCTGGCGGATCTCCTCGTAGGTCATGGACTCGCAGATGCCGGCGTGAATCTCGTTGAACTCCGGCAGGGCGATGATCGAGCAGGGGTCCTGGCGCTCGGCGATGGGGGTGGCGGTTTGCAGCGTCCGCTTGTAGTTGCTGGTGAAGATGATGGGGATGCGGACGGTGGCGAAGTGCTCGGCCAGGGCGTTGGCCTGCTCCCGGCCCTGGTCGGTGAGATCGGAATCGCCGCCGATGCGGTCTTCGCGGTTGTAATAGGTCTCGCCGTGGCGGACGAGAAAGAGGTTGCGTACCACCCGGGTGGTGATGATGTCGCGGATGCGGTCGTAATAGGGCAGGACATCGGTGATCCGCTCCTGGAGAATGCAACTGTCGAAGGAATCGACCAGGATGCGGTTGGATTCGATATCGAGGGGTTCGTAGATCGACTCGTAGTAGGCGATCCGCTTGAGAAAACTCTCCAGGGCCTTTTCCGGGGAAAGATGCCGGAACTCCTTGAGACCCGCCTTGCGCTCCAGATTGGCCTCCAGGGCCTCCTCGTCGGCGTTGAGGCATTCGATGTAGCAGAGCGGCATCTCGGGAAAGGCGGCGGCAATTCCCTGCCGCCGCTGGCGGGTGACGTTGCTCGCATCCATGATTGCCACCTCCCCGCCCTCCTGGAAAAAGGTCTGGGCCAGCTCGATATTCACCCGCGCGATCTCTTCCCGCATCTCCCGGCCTTTGACGTTGCTCGGGGCAAAAAACTCCGAGGAGGAGGTGTGGGTATCGGGATCGAGCTTGCGCCGGAGCTCGCCGTTGTTGAAGATGCGCACCTTGACCCCGTCCAGTTCCAGGGTGCGACCGAGCTTGCGCGCCATGGTCGATTTGCCGCGCGCCGGCAGCCCCACCATCACGATGACCAGTTTCCGCTTCATGGTCCCTCCCCCCAGCGTCACCACCGGCAGCACTGACTTTATCGCTATCTTTATCGCTATCTCGTACAGTTATTGTACGGAATCGGGAAGAAAAATGCAGGAAAAATGTGGCGTGGCCAACATCTCGCGTCATTTCGCCCGGCGGGGTCGCGCCTGCGAGGACAGGTCAAAGGGCGCAGGAACCCACCCCTGGGAGGTTACGTTTCCCACATAATGCCCCGGAATTATTTCGCCCACGGGGTGGGCTCCTATAAGGATTCGGGCAAAAGGGTGTAGGAGCCCACCCCGTGGGCGATAAAGGAGCGAACCCGGCTCAATGGTGGCGCCCAACGCCTCATCGATCACGCCCTCCCCGCCAGACGAAGCGCAAGGAACCATGATCGCAATGGTCGATGCAGGCACCGCAGTTCCAACAGTAGGCCGAGCGCGACTCGCCCAGACTGACCTTGAGTCCCAGGGGACAGGCCCGGTCGCAACGGCCGCAGCCGGTGCAACGGTTGACCTGGTGATCCACCACCAGCCGCCGGCTCAAACCCACCAGGGCCAGCAGTCCGCCCAGGGGACAGAACGAACGGCAGTAGATACGACGGGTCACCAGTTCCAGGGCCAGGACCGCGAGCACCAGCACCCCCTCCCAGGCCAGGCGCTGGAAATAGATCGCCATCATCAGTTCCCGGCCCACCAGGCCGGGCGGCGAGAGGAAAACAAACAGCGGCGCCCCGAGGATCAGGGACAGGAGCAGCTCGCCGATTAGGGCCAGCCAGAGGAGCCGCCGGGTCAGGATCAACCGGTCGCGCAGCACGGTTTTCCCGGCAATCCGTCGCCTGATCCCCTCCACCATCTCGGCCAGGAAACTGATCGGGCAGATCCAGGAACAAAACACCCGACCGAGCAGCAGCGCGACCAGCAAGGGAATGGCCATGGCGATCAGGGTGGGAACATAGACCTGCCTGGCGATCAACAGGCTTTCCAGTCCTTCCAGGGGCGAGACCAGACGCAACTCGCCGATCCCCAGGGACTGATACCAACCCTGGATGAAGGTGATGCCCCAGTGATAGTTGAGCAGGGGGTTGACCAGCAGGAGGAGAAAGGCGCCGGCCAGGGCCAGCCGCCGCAGCGTGGCGTAACGCCCTCTTTTCTTCGGCACTACCGGGGAGCGCGCTGCCAGGGGGTTCATGACCGACTGCCCTCGGTCGGCGGCTCGATATTGATCGCCTTGAGGCCGTTGTCCATGGTGACCGGGCAGGCGTGGGTGCAGAGGCCGCAGCCGGTGCAGGCTTCGGGCACCACCTTGGGCAGCAGCTCATGGAGGGCGATGGCCCGCCCCTTGAAGGGACAGACATCGTAACAGGTGCGGCACAAGGCGACCCCGGCCCAGGCGGCGCAGGTGAAGGTGTTGATCACCGCCGTGCCCATCCGGGTGTCCTCCTGCGCCACCGGCCGCAGGGTGCCGGTGGGGCAGACCTTCACGCATTTCATGCACAGGTAGCAGGGAATCTGCTCCACCGCGATCAGCGGCGTGCCGGCATGGACGCCCTGGCGGATATCGAGCATGGTGATGCAGCGGTAGGGGCAGCTTTCCACGCAGCGGCCGCAGCGGATGCATCGGCCGACAAAGTCTTCCTCGGCCACGGCGCCGGGCGGTCGCAAACGGTTGGTGGTTACCGGCGAGCGGAACAGGGCCGCGTGTGTCTCCGTCACCCCGTGAACTAGCGACCCGGCTGCCAGCGAGCCGAGCAACTTGCAGAAACTGCGGCGTCTCACTCCCCTGCCCCGCCTTGACCGGAGCCCCCCGAAGGCCCGGCCGTTTCCCTCTCCGCCAGCACATCTTCCATGTTGAGATAGGTCAGGCCAACATGGAGGACCAGGGGGCAGGCGCTGACCGCTTGCATCAGTCGCTCCATCTCCTCGCTGGTGCGGGTATCGAACACGGCCACGATATGACCGCGCTCGTCCGTGCCGTGGATCTCCACGCCCGAGAGCAGTGCGAGCTGGGTCCGGGCCACCTCCAGGTCATCGATTCTGGTCGAGATGACTACTCCGCCGATGGGCATCGAAGGTTCTCCTGTGTTCAGGCCCCGACCAAAAACGGCTTGAGCGGCTGCGGCCCGGAAACTTTTTTGACTTGGACCGCGCAGATCTTGAACTCCGGCTCCTTGGAGGCCGGGTCGTAATCGTCCTTGGTCACCTTGTTGATCATCCGGCTCTGCTCCTGGTCGTGCCAGTAGGCAAAGACCATGCCCTCGATCGGCCCCTCGTAGACCTTGGCCGGCAGCACGTTGGTCCCCCGCCGGGACTTGATCTCAACCATGTCGCCCGGTTTGATGCCGAGCTTGGCCGCATCCTTGGGGTTGAGCTCGACATAGGCATAGGGGTTGGCGCGGAGCAGTTCCGGCACCCGCCCGGTCATGGACATGGTGTGCCAGTGGTCGATGATCCGACCGGTGGAGAGATAGAACGGATATTCGGCATCCGGGATTTCCGAGGGATCGGCCTGGGCGCGCAGCCAGATCCACAGCTTGCGGTCCTCGTGGGCCGGGCCGTAGAACTGGTAGGGCAGATCGTTTTTCGACTCGCTGTCCGCCATGGGATCGATCCCCTTGACGAACTTCTTCACCGTCCCGCCCTTGAGGGCAAAGTCCTCGGTGGGCGCCGGCCACTGGACGCCGTCGGCCATCCTGCCCAGCACCGGGTAAGTGGCGCCGCGCAGGTCGCTGTCCCGGTTCTTGGTCAGTTTCTGGGTGTATTCGTCCCAGATGGCCTGGGGCAGGGCAAAATCCTCTTCCAGGCCGTCAAAGGGCTTGACGCACTGGGCGATCACCGGATCGTTCAGCTTGACAGCCAGCTTCTTCGCCCACTCCCGGGCGATCCACACCTCGGGTTTGGCCTCGCCCGGCGCCTTGACCGCCTTGCGGGTCAACTGGGAGCGCCGCTCGGTGCAGCCGTAGACGCCGGTCTTCTCGAAATGGAAGGCGGTGGGCAGGATCAGGTTGGCATACTCGGTGGTCCGGGTCTTGAAAATGTCGGTGCAGACGACAAAGCAGTCGTCGCCGGCCAACCCCTGGTTGTAGAGGTCGCAGTTGGGCAGGCTCTGGGCCGGGCTGGTGCAGTTGATCCAGATCGCCTTGAGCTTGCCGTTGTTGACCGCGGAAAACATGTCCATGGTGTGCAGCCCCGGTTCGGCCGGGATGCGGCCCAGGGGGATGCCCCAGGCCTCTTCCACCTGGTTGCGCATCTTCTCCTTCTCCACCGGTCGGTGACCGGGAAGGATATGGCAAAGGCCCCCGGCCTCGCGCACCCCGCCGCAGGCGTTGGGCTGGCCGGTGAGCGACAGGGAATCCGCCCCTTCTTTCAGCAACTGGCCGGTGAGGATGTGGAGATTGTGGATCAGGTTGTTGGCCCAGACCCCCTGCTTGCGCTGGTTGATCCCCATGCACCACAGGCTGACCGTGCCCTTGGAGGTGGCGAACCAGCGGGCCGCCTGGCGGATGTCGTCGGCGGTGAGACCGCCGCCGCAGGTCGCGGCCGCCGCCTCCGGGGTGTAGGGGGCAAGAAACTGGACATATTCCTCGAAGCTGGCGTCCTTGGCCTCTTTACCCTGCTTGAACACTGCGTAATTATTCAGAAACTGCTGATCGTAGAGTTTTTCGTCCACAATCACCCTGGCCATGGCGTTGAGCAAGGAGAGGTCGGTGCCGGGCTTGAACTGGAGGTGCTTGTCGGCGATGCGCGAGGTCTGGGACACCCGGGGATCGGCATTGACGATCTTGACCTCGGGGTTATCCAACTTGCGCCGCATGATCCGCCGGAACAGGACCGGATGGGCCTCGGCGGTGTTGGAACCGATGATGAAGAAGCAGTGGGCCTTTTCCAGATCGGCATAGCCGCCGATGGGCTCGTCGGCGCCAAAGGAGGTCAGATAGCCGCCCACCGCGCTGGCCATGCACAGCCGGGGATTGCCCTCGACGTTGTTGGTCTTGAGCCCGCCGCGCATGATCTTCTGGAACAGGTAGGTCTCCTCGGTGAGGGCCTGACCGGAGCCGTAATAAGCCACCGCGTTATTGCCGTGCGTCTTCACCGCCACGGCAAACTTCTCCGCTGCGATGTCCAGGGCCTTGTCCCAGCCGATCTCCTTGAAGGGTTCGGTCTTTTTCGCCCGATAGAGAGGCTTTTTCAGTCGGTCCTTGTGGCCCATGCATTTCCAGAAATGCATACCCTTCATGCAGAGGTAGCCGTAGTTGGTGCGCGCCTCGGCCACGCCGCGCAGGCCAAAGGGTGCGCCGTTCTTGACTCCCAACTCCACCCGGCAACCGACGCCGCACAGCCGGCAGGTGCCCCGGTGCCAGGCCTCGCCCGCCTCGGCACGGGCCAGGGGCGTCCAGTCCGCGGGCAGGTGCATGCCCACATAGGAGGCAGCGGAGAGCGCCGCCGTCTTCTTCAGAAAATCTCTTCGTGTCTGAGCCATGTCGACCATCTCCTCGATAAAGTTACTCGCCTTTTGGCCGGCCGAGGTCTTTGTTGACTTCCCCTGACTTGGGGCGGGATCGTTCCCCTCCTCTGCCCTATTTTCCCATCACTTCTTGGTCTTGAACCCATGCGGCAGATGACACTGCCAGCAGGCCTTGTCCTGCGGACATTTCTTCATCATATCCTCATGACAGACCGCGCAATCCTGGCGCTTGGGGGTTACCCGGAAGCTCTCGAAGGTCCCGTGGCACTGATAACACTTGACCATGGCTATGCCGTGCCGCGAGTTGAACCACTCCTGGTGCAGCTCCGGGGTGGCTTCCGCATGGCACTGCGCACAGGCGATATATTTTTCCTGTTCGGTCAATTTAGGGTGGGTCCGTTTTTTCTCGGCGGCCAGGGCCAGGGTGGAGCAGCCCGCCAGCACCACCAGGGCGAGCAACCATTTGGACAGCAATAGCATGGTGTTTTTCACGTTGTTCCTCCTGACAATTCGGTTGCACTGGACATTTCCTGGTAAAGACAAGAATCGCTTTTAAAAAGAGCTTGTTGCAAAATAGACGGCATGGGTGCTGTCATTTCGACCAAAGAGAGAAATCCTTTGCTGCAACTGGTCGAAATTTCTCGCTATCGCTCGAAATGACGCAACAAATTGCCTCGATCATAAGATACGGCAAGACCCATGCCGAAATTGCTTCATTTCGCTAACGGTTCGAAACAATGAGTATCAAGCAATATCCGTTCCAACAATTTACTTGTTCATTTTCAATTAGTTATCAAATTGATCCGGAAACGTGTTACCGCCAGGTAGCAATCAACCCGAGGATATGTTACCTTGTGGCCATACTCGGGCAGAACTACTCGCTCGCCATTTGCCCCGCTCCCTCGAGGTGCCACCCAGAGTGTCATGACGCTGAAGGGAAAATTCATTCTCGCCGTTGTCGCCATCCTGATCCTGTCTTACGGGGTGCTGATTGCCTATACCTCGCACCTGCAAAACCGGCTGATCATCGGCCAGGCCGAACAGCAGGCCCGGATGCTGTACCGGCAGATCCTGCTCACCCGCCAGTGGGTGGCCGATCATCAGGGTTTGTTCCTGGTGCAGTCGGAGACCGCCCGGCCCAACGCCTATCTCAACGAACCGGTGATGACCGCCGAATCTGGCCTGGTACTGGTGAAACGCAACCCGGCCATGGTCACCAGGGAGCTCTCCGAATATGCCGCTCGAACCGGGATGGGCTGGTTCCGGGTGACCAGTCTGCGGCCGATCAATCCGGACAACGCCCCGGACGCTTTCGAGCAGGAAAGCCTGCACAGTTTCGAGCAAGGACAAAGCGAGTGGCTGACCATCGACCGCAACGACGACGGCCGGGTACTGCGCTATGCCGCGCCGCTGATCACCGAAACCTCCTGCCTGGTCTGCCACGGCGAGCACGGCTACCAACCGGGCGACATCCGGGGGGCGCTCTCCATCACCATCCCCATTGCCTGGGCCGACACCTTCATCCACACCAACAACCGGACCATTCTCCTGCTGGGGTTGCTTTCCGTGCTCGCCGCGGCGGCGGTGATGGTGCTGCTGTTCAACCGGCTGGTCGCCCGGCCGATCCGACAGCTCTCCCGTGCCATGGCCGTCTTTCCCGAACGGCCGGTGGATGCCCTGGAGCTGCCCACAACCGAGGACGAGATCGGCAGCCTCGGCACCAGCTTCACCGCCCTCTGCCAACGATTGTCCGCCTCCCAGCAGGCCCTGGCCTCGGCCGGCGAAAAAGGGTTTCGCGCCGAAAAACTGGCGGCCCTGGGGCAGTTGACCGCCGGCATCGCCCATGAAATCAACAACCCGCTGGCCGGGATGCTCAACTGCGTCAAGACCATGCAGCAGGAGCCGGAAAACATCGAGTTGCAGCAACGGTACCTGGCGCTGGTGCACAAAGGGCTGAAACGGATCGAATTGACCATGCGCCAGTTGCTCAATTACGGCCGGGTCGAACCCCTGCGCATCCATCAGGTCGATATCGACACGGTCATCCTCGACTGCCTGGAACTGCTGGGTTACCGGCTGCGTGACATTGCGGTCAACCTTGACCTGCGCTTCAACGATCTCTGCTGCATCGACAGCGAGGCGATCAAGCAGATCGTGATGAACATCACCCTCAACGCCATCCAGGCCATGCCCGACGGTGGCCATCTCAACATAGCCAGCCGGGAAGAGAACGGCTCGGTGGTGCTCACCATCGAGGACAGCGGGGTCGGGATCGCTGAAGAGGTCTTGGACCGGATCTTCGATCCCTTTTTCACCACCAAGGAGGTCGGCGAGGGCACGGGCCTGGGGCTGGCGGTCACCCTGGCCATGGTCCAGCGCCTGAACGGCCTGATCGACGTTCGCAGCCGACCGGGCCAAGGCGCGATCTTCATCGTCACCCTGCCCGTTGACCGTCAATGCCTGAATGCTGGCACCGACGAGCCTGCCCGACCCAAGAAGGAGGAACATGAAACAAATCCTGCTGGTTGAAGACGACGAAATCATGCGCATCACGGTCTACGACCGGCTGTTGCGGGAGAAATGGCAGGTCGATACCGCGGTCAACGGTCGCGAGGCCCTGTCCCGGCTGGAGCAGAAGCATTACCACCTGATCCTCTCCGATATCCGCATGCCGGGCATGGGCGGCATGGAACTGCTGGAGCGGGCGCGCAAGCATTCCCCGTTTATCGACATCTTCCTGATGACCGCCTACGGCTCGGTCGAGGATGCCATCGCCTGCCTGCGCAACGGCGCCGCCGATTACATCCTCAAGCCCTTTGAAATGGACGATTTGATCATCCGCATCAACCGCATTTTCGAAATGCAGGCCGTGCGAGCCCGCTGCGCCTCTCTGGAAGACCGCTGCCGTCAGGACCATCCGGAGATCATCGGCAACAGCGCGGCCATCCGTAAAATTTTTGCGCTCATCAATCAGATCGGGCCCACCGATTCCACGGTGCTGATCAGCGGCGAATCGGGCACCGGCAAGGAACTGGCGGCCAACGGCTTGCACCGGGCGAGCCACCGGGCCGACAAGCCCTATATCCGCATCAACTGCGCCGCCATCCCGGAAGGGTTGCTGGAATCGGAATTCTTCGGTCACGAAAAGGGGGCCTTTACCGGGGCCCATGCCAAGAAACTGGGGCGGTTCGAGCTGGCCGACGGCGGCACTTTGCTCTTGGACGAGATCGGCGATCTGCCGCTGGGTTTGCAGGCGAAACTGCTGCGGGTGATCGAGGAGGGGGAATGCGAGCGACTGGGCGGGACGCGGACCATCCGGGTGGATGTGCGGCTGCTCTGCTCCACGGCCAAGGACCTGAAACAGGAGGCAGAGGCGGGGCGGTTCCGTCAGGACCTGCTCTACCGGTTGAGCGTCATCCCCCTGCACCTGCCGGCCCTGCGGGAACGGACCGAGGACATCCCGCTCCTGGTCAACCACTTCCTCCAGGGGTTCAGCCGGAAGCGGGGCATGGCGCTGTCGCTTTCGGGCGAGGCCATGCAGTGTCTGCTGTCCTATGATTTTCCCGGCAACGTTCGGGAACTGAAAAATATCATCGAGCGGGTTTCGGTGCTGTCGCCGGGCCCGGTCATCAACCGGGAGGATTTGCCCGCCGATTTACGCACGCCCCGGCAATTGGCCAATGGTTCCGCCATGCTGCTGAGCGAGGCCATGGCCGGCGCCGAGAAGCAGTGCCTCCTCAACGCCCTGACGCATTGCGGCGGCAACCGGACCAGGGCGGCCGGTGCTTTGGGTATCAGCCGGAAAAACCTGTGGGAAAAGATGAAACTACACGGGATCGAACTTTGATGATCTCGCCCGGAGGGCCAGGCTCTTACGAGGGCGTAGGAGCCCACCCCGTGGGCGATAAAAGAGATTTTCTCTGTCTCTCGCAATCGGCAGTCTGTTCAAGGTCCGCGACAACGGCGTTCACAGCTCGTACAACCGTTCGTCGTGGAGTGGGGGCCGACGGCAACCGGACTGCACCTTTTTCTTCATCGCCTCCAGACTGAAGGGCTCTTCTCCATCCATCAGATCCCCCATCTCTCGTTCGATCTGCTCCGGGTTTTCCCCGGCCTCCATGCGGGCAATGGCCTCTTCCATCGGCGCCCCCAGGTTCAGGCCGGTCTTGTCGGCGAATTTTCGCATCAGGTTGGCCATCTGTCGGGGATCGTCCTCATTGATGTGCTCGGCTTCCCGCATCAACCCGGCCAGCGCCTGCTCCATCTTCCCCTCATCCAACCCCGCCAACGGATCGTCGCCGTCCGCCTCCTTGGCCTTGCCGATGGTGGCAAAGGCCGACATCATCTTGTGCAGATGGGGCTTGCCGCATTTGGGGCAGGCCGGACGTTTTTCGGTATTGGGCCGGCTGGAAAAGAAGTTGAATACCGTGTTGCAGGTATCGCAGAAAAATTCGTAAATCGGCATGATTATCGCGAGTTATCGTTGAAGGAAAACCGGTAGGGACGAGCCGCCTTAAACATCCCCCTTGCCAAGCACCGCGTCGATATCCGCCTCCGCCACCTGGTCGGTGATACGCACTTTGCCGATCTGTTCGGGCAAGACAAAAAAGACCCGGCCGCCCCGGGTTTTCTTGTCGGCGAGCAGGTATTGGTGCAGTGTGGACAGGTCGTAGCCGGAAGGAATGTCGATAGGCAAGTGATAGGCCCGCAACAGACGGACAATCTCTTCAAGCACCGACGGATCGGCCAGGCCGCTGCGGACCGCCAAGTCGGCCACCGCTCGCATGCCAATGGCCACGGCAAAGCCGTGGATCAATTGATACCCCGAGGCTGCCTCCACCGCATGGCCGATGGTATGACCGAAATTGAGGATCCGACGCAGACCACCTTCCCGCTCATCCTGTTCGACCACCGCGGCCTTCATTTCGCAGCACCGTCGGATCATCGGCACGATCGCCAAGGGATCAAGCGCCAGGATGGCCTCCCGGTTCCGGTCGAGCCAGGTAAAAAAATCACCGTCCATGGAGGCCCCGTACTTGATCACCTCGGCCATGCCGCCGAGAAATTCTTCCCGCGGCAAGGTCTGCAACACCTCGGTATCGATGAACACGGCGCGAGGCTGATAAAAGGTGCCGATCAGGTTCTTGCCCTGGGGAAGATCGACCCCGGTTTTCCCCCCCACCGAACTGTCCACCTGGGCCAGGAGGCTGGTCGGAACCTGGACAAAAGGAATGCCACGCATGTAGATGGAAGCGAGAAAGCCGGTGATATCGCCGGTGACCCCTCCCCCTAGAGCGATCAGACCGTCCCCCCGGTCAAATCCGCGTTCGGCGAGATCGCTTGCCAAAGCGCCGATGGTCGCCAGATGCTTGCTGGCCTCGCCATGCGGAAAGGTGAGCAGTTCGCCGGCGAGACCGGCCTGTTGCAGTGACTCCAGTACCTGCTGACCATACAGCGCCGCCACCCGATCATCGCTGATGAGGGCGTAGCGCTTGGCAATGCCGGCGGTGTGCAGCGTCGTGCCGATGTGTTGCAAGATATCCGTTCCGATCGAGATCGGATAACTCCTCTCGCCAAGCCCAACTTGAATCGTCTGCTCCACCCTGCCCTCGCCGTTCGTTGCGTTGATGAATACGGTAGTTCGATGTCCCGTCCGTACCGCACCGTCAACCGATTTTCAACAAAAAAGGAGATGCCGCCCCAAGGCGACATCTCCTTTCACTTCAGAATCTCAGAGAACTGAGACAGATTACATGGCGGAACCGGAAGCAGCGCCCTGCATCTTCACTTCTACCTTCTCGGTCAGACCGGCATAGTAGGCGCGCAGGCGAACGAGAACCTCTTCGCGACCGAAGTGGTCAACAACCGGAGCGCCCTCGGACAGAGCCTTACGCAGCTTGGTGCCGGAAAGGATGACGCGGTCGTCCTTGGTGTGCGGGCAGGTGCGGAGGGAGGCCATACCGTCGCACTTATGGCAATAGAAGGTCCAGTCGATCTTCATCGGCTTGCAGAGCAGGTCTTTGGCAGGATCACCGGTTACGGGGATGCGGTCAAAAATCTGCTGAGCCTCGAACAGACCGTAGAAATCGCCAACGCCGGCATGGTCACGACCAATCAGCATGTTGTTGACGCCGTAGTTTTGACGGAAGGTAGCGTGGAGCAGGCCTTCGCGCGGACCGGCATACCGCATATCCAGCGGATAACCAGCGTTGATGACGTGCTCTTTGACGAAATAGTTCTCGATCAGAATCTTGATGGCTTCAACACGAACGTCGGCTGGGATGTCGCCGGGTTTGAGGTTACCGATCAGGCTGTGGATGATAACACCGTCGCATACCTCGACAGCGATCTTGGCCAGGAACTCATGGGAGCGGTGCATCGGGTTACGCAACTGCAGAGCGGCAACGTTGGCCCAACCACGCTCGTCGAACATGGCGCGGGTCTCGGCGGGTTTCAGGTACACGCCCGGATACTCTTTCTTGTACTCGCCTTCGGACAGAACTTTTACCGGGCCGGCCAGGTTGAATTCTTTTTGAGCCATAACCATGATGACGCCGGGATGATCCTTCGGAGCGATTTCCCAGAATTTGTCACCAACAGACTCTTCGCCTTCGCCCTTGAATACCTTCTCGCACTCCCAACGCTTGTCGGCTTCGGTCATCTCGAATTTTTCGGTGACCTTCATGGTGGCATAGGTCTCGCCTTTGTTGACCAGGGCAATCTCGTCACCAACTTTGATGCCTGCGGCATCGGCAGCGGAAACATCCAGGGTGATCGGTACCGGCCAGAAGGTACCGTCTGCCATCTGGAAGTTCTCACAAACGCCCTTCCAGTCAGCCTTGGTCATGAAGCCGCTCAGCGGGGAAAACCCGCCGATACCCATCATGATCAGGTCGCCTTTGGCGCGATCAGTGACTTGAATCTGTTTCAAGCCTGCGGCTTTCTTCAACTCTGCGTCACGTGCGGCGCCCTCAAGCAAGGCACAAACAAGACCTTTCCCACCGTGGGGTGCTACCAATTTTGAGCTCATACTTTTTTCCCTCTCTGGTTGTATTCTTGTGAGAACATTTAACCTGCTTTAATTCCGGCCAGATACACCGGATTCGGTCCAACGCGGAAAAACTGAACCAGCATTCAGTCACCGCTGCTTTTTATAAAGAAGAACAACGGAAGTCAAGAAAAAAAACTCATGAAAAGGATCAAAGAAAGTGATGAATAGAATCACTGAAAACAAAGAGAGCAGATGTTACTCCTCTGAAAAACAGCTTGGAAAACAACGTCGTTCCATTGTGTTTAAATCCATTCGACACTGCCTATTCATGATTATAAAAAAAGTTACCCCACCCTTCTTTCCTGTTAAATTTTTTAACAAAAGGAAAAGCCCCAGAAATACTCTTCTCAATTGAAATAACTTTTAATACAAAAAAAAACGGAACGTTAGGAAATCAGCACCTGCACCAAACTCCTCGCACGTCAGGCATGTTTTTTGATTAAGAAAAGATGTATTGTTTTTATTTGCCATATCCTCTCTACCAAATAGCGCTACCAAGTAAGAGGCTGCATGAGAAACATAACCGGGCAAAATGGTTTTACATTGATCGAAGCGATGGTCGTTGTCGCCGTCCTTGGCATCGTTGCCACTATTGGTACGACCGTTCTTTTGGCCAATCTTCCAAACATGAGGCTAAAGAGCTCAACCAGGGATATTTTTTCCGCAATGATGCAGACTAAAGCAGAGGCTATCAGACGAGGAGAAAGTGTTACCCTGCTCTTCAACACCCTCGCAAACACTTACACCATGTTTCTCGACAGGGGATCCGGCATAGCCGCCAACAATGACAATAACGCGGTGGATGCCGGAGAAACCGTACTCGTTGCTGCGACACGACTGCCCGACAGAGTGACTTTCGATCCCGGTGTTGATGTCGACGGGGTATCTTTCACCAACAACGCCCTGATCTTTTCCCCGAGAGGTTTTCCGGCCAATCTCGGAACGGTCAGCCTGCGCGCCATTGACTCTCAGGGCAACACCCAAAGACAACGAAGCGTTGCCGTGTCAATAGCCGGTCGCATTAACATGGATTAAGGAAGAAAGTGGCATAACCATGCATACCTCAAAAAACAGCACAATTTCCTCACACACGAATGCAGCGGGATTCACCCTTGTCGAATTGATGATTGCCCTCGTTGTCTCGGGATTGGTCATGGCGGCTGTTGTCTCCGTGTATATCGCTCAAACCAGAAGTTACGGAGAGCATGACGACGTCGCCGACATCCAGCAGAACTTGCGAGGCGCCCTGGCCATCCTCACCACGGAAATCCGGATGGCGGGATACGACCCCACACGAGGAAACGTGGCAACAATTCTGACAACCACTCCAACCCGACTCCGGTTCACGCGAGACATTACTGGCGATGGTGACGTGGACGATCCCAACGAAGACATTGAATACCAACTCGTCGGCACCTCGCTCGGAAGACAAACCGCAGGAGCCGGCGGTTTCCAACCCCTTGCCGATAACATTGAAGCATTGGAATTTCATTATATCCTCGATGACGGCACCATGTTCGCCAACCCCACCCCTGGATCGGTCCGCGCCGTGAAGATATCGCTTCTTGCCAGAGCATCGAACCCGGCACAGAATTTCCGCCATGCCGGCAGTTACACCAGCGCTTCCGGAAATATCTGGAATCCCCCCCAAGACAATTTTCGCCGCCGGTTGGTCACAACCACCATTTTCTGCAGGAACATGGAGTATAAATAATGAACCAGTCTGAAACGATGCACAATCAAAGAGGCTCGACCCTGATCGAGGCGATGGTCGCCATCCTTGTGCTAACCATCGGTATCTTGACAACGATGGCCATGCAGGTGGCAGCCATCAATGCCAGTTCGACGGCAATGAACCGCACAGAGGCCAACAATGTTTCCCAGGCACTTCTGGAAACCCTGAAAAATCTTGATTTTAACAACACGGAACTCAATCAAACCAATGCAACCGTAGCCGAGCTAACCAATGTCAACACCGCCCAACAAGTACAAAATCTCATCACTGCCGGCAGGGTAAGGACCGTTGCTGCGAATAACCTCCTCAATGGGCAGCCTCTGCAACATATGCAAAATCTGATACAAGTACCTCTGGGGGCGGCACCGGGTACGGTCATCGACATGTCCGGCGTCTCCTACCGCTTGGCTTGGGCCGTGCGCGACCTGGTGGTAGCGGGCGAGACGTGGAACAAAACCATTTGGGTGTTCATGACTTGGGGAACCGCCATGGGGCAACAAAATCAATTACAGATAACAACGATAAGATTTAACAACACATAATAAGATTATTTATATTGACAACAAACATTAACTTAAGCCAGAGGACATGCTCCATGCAACCCCATTTGAGACAACAAGAAGCGAGCAATGAATCGGAATCAGGGTTTGTCCTGGTTCTGGCCTTGGTCGTCTTGTTGATACTTTCCTTATTCGGCATATGGGCCTCGAATACGTCCAGAATGGAACTGGACGTGGCGGGCGGTTTGCAACGCTATGAAAGGCAATTCAATGTAGCCGAAGGCGGGGCTTATATTGAGGCGCTCAATGTCGGACAGGATGGACGACCTTTTTACGTGAAGACTAATCTCGCGGCTCAAGAGAACAATCCCTTGCTCCCCTCCAGCGACGCTGAATTTGATCCCGGTAACGACACCATCAACCTATGGACCGGAGTAGCAGAAAACGATCATGAGACCTGGCCATGGGATAACTTGCTGGGTAACTACGACAACCTGCCGACAAATACTGATCAATTCGACTATCGCTATCTGGTCGTCTATCTCGGCGAAGACGACAAGCCGCATCCAGGCGAAGACCTGAACAAGGTCATCTTCTACGACCACCGCATCCAGGGCAACGCTGCGCGTACCCGCGCGATTGTTGAGTTAGCCGGGGTAACAAGAGGCCCGAGGTACAACAATTAGGAACGAGGTAACTGCAACCATGGCACGCCATCGTTTTCGCCCGAAACACAGTTGTCGGAGGTGGAAGCCACTTGCACCCGAGACGATGTCGGGATCTTTCTTATTCTCATAGCAAAAAAGCACGATCCCGGTTGCCGGTAATTACCAAAACAAATTTCATTCAGGGACACAGGAGATCAGCCATGAAAACCGCGCGCAGGAAGTATTACAAACAAACGAGCAGGGGGGTTCTTCTCCTGGCGGCCATGCTCTGGCTCGTATCGCCAGTCCTCGCTAAGGATACGGACATATATGCCGTCAACTCCAAACAGAATTGTTACGTTCTCATGGATAGTTCCGAATCCATGAACTTCGGTGTCTACGAACACTCGATCGACTATGGCGCCATGTTCGATTATCTCTTCACCTTGTACGAATCGGGATCACCGTACAACACATACATCTACGACACGGTGAACAACAGCGGATATTTCTACCAGAATCACAAAGAAACCCGAAAAATTTTCCTCTGGAAAGGCCGCATCGGTGTGACCATCGCTACTGTGGACGGAAAACAGGTGGCCTTCACCGGTGACGCGGCCGATCCCGATTATCTCTGGTTTTCGAGTGATCTTGTCGATACCCATACGCTTATCGATAACGATGGCAACCTGACAGACGATGGCACCGGCCAAAGGCGGATTACTGTGGACACCGACGGATACGTCCTGCTGGATGGCGCCCGCCTACCTCTTGGAATGGATATCAAGGAACACGATTTTGTTACTCTGTATAACGGAGCGGTTGTCGATAACGGCTTTGGCGGCTTACTCAGTGCCCCAGGTTATTATTTCAGCGGCTATGAAGGCGTTGTGAAAAATGCGCTCAATCAAGCAGAGAGCGGTGACCAGGATATCTACTTCTTTGTCACCGGTAACTGGGCAAATATGCAGGCTATGTACAATCTGCACTACAAATCCAACAATCCAGTGCCTTCAGGCGCCAAATTAGGCGATGCCGCCTGGCCGTTTGAAGTTTTTCCTCTCTCCTCAACGACCTCTTGGACCCAACTTGCCCAAACTCTCGATTATCCCAGTGGGTTGGCATTTTACGGCAACCAACTCAAAGAAACGGATACAACACAAAGCATTGTTGCCGCAGGCGCCCAAGCCATGCAAATCCATTTTTCCGCTTTCGATGTGGAGGGAAACGGAAATGCCAGCACCTTCAACAAAGACTATGTCAAGCTTTACGACCAGGCAGGTAATTTGGTTAAGCAGTACGACAACGACAACAAACCAACAGGCGGAGATGGTTGGTCGCCGTTAATTTCCGGCGATACCGCAACCCTCAAACTCGCTTCCAACAACAGTGTAACCGGAGCAGGCTACACTATCGACAAAATCCGCGTGGTCTACAATACTACCGCAGGCCCCTCTTATCTAATGCAAAGCCGGATGAACGTGGCCAAGGATGCCATGATCTATGTGGTTGACAAATTCCGCGGCAAGATGAATTGGGGCTTTGCCTCGTTCAAGGATGATGGAGCCCAGGTCGGGCCGTATCTCAATCCCACCGACAATGACGATACCCAACGGGCCGCTATCGTCACTGCAATCGGCAACGTCAATCCTCCGGCGGACACACCCAATGTGGTCACAAAAGACAAAACCCCGCTCATGGGAGCCTTGCAGGACGTGTGGGAGCAAGGATATTACGGCAGAAGAAATGTTCTGGACAAACTCTTATGTCGCAAAAATTACGTCATTTCTATGACCGACGGTTTTGCCTCGGTCGATACTAACAACACAAAAATCAGCGGAGTTACCTTTACGGACTGGGATAGTGACAATTGGACATCAGACCCGTACCAACCGCCAACCTCGCCGAATTACTATGACGATGTGGCCCACTGGATGTACACCCACAGTTGGTTGGATAAATCTGAGGTAAGCGACCCCACCAACTCCTATGTCAACGTCACCACCCATCACATCGCTTTTGGCGCCAAACAGCCCCTTTTGCAGGATGCGGCGGGAGAATCGGGCGGTGAATACATCGTCGCTTACAACAAAGAACAACTGATCGCCGCCTTTTACTCCCTGGCCTTGATGATGGCGGAGTCGGTCTCCTTCACCGCGCCGGTGGTCTCGGTGGATGCGGCCAACAAGATTCAGAGCGGCGAAGACCTTTACATGGGGCTTTTCCTACCTATGGACAGCACCTATTGGGCTGGAAACGTCAAGAAATTCAGGATGGGCGATGGCTCAACGGAACGTCCCGAACGTTTCATGATCTACGACAAGGCTAATAGGGAAGCTATCAACAGCAGTGGCCAATTCCTGGACAACACCGCCGCTTTCTGGGGCGACGACAACGACCTCAACGATAGCGACGCCTACGGCGAAGCCGATATCAAAGAAGACGGCGCTGGCGAAGTGCTTCTAGAAGATGTCACTGGATATTTTACCGCCGGAACCTTTTGGAACCGGCCGATTTACACCTCAATAAACGGTGCGATGGTGAAATTCGACCGCACCGGAATCACCGCCACCCATCTGGGCTTGGACCCAACAGATAACGCCACCCGCGACAAACTGATCAATTTCGTCCACGGCTACACCTATGACGCCGATGCCGCCACCGGTGCACCACTGGCGGTGCGAGATTGGATACTTGGGCCGATTGTTCACTCCCAGCCGGTTATCGTGGATTATTACGACACCACGGACATCAAACTGCCTCTTAAAAAAAGGCTGATCACTGTAGGGAGCAACGACGGCATGCTCCATGTCTTCGACGACACCACCGGCCGAGAAGTGTTTGCCTTTATTCCCGAGGATATTTTGCCTAAGCTTAAACTTGTGCAGGCAAACAAGACGTTGTACGACACGGTCGACGGGTCGATCACCTTGTATCGACGGGCAAGTAACCCCAAGTATCTCATCTTCGGCGAACGAAGGGGCGGAGGGCATTTCTGGTGCCTCGATGTCTCCGCAACGGATCTGGACAACATCGAGCCCACCACGCAATGGACGGTTGCCTGGGATTACACCAATGCTCAGATCGCCCAATCCTGGTCGGAGGTGCGACTAGCGACCATTCCGTATGCCATAACTTCCAACGGGGAAAGATTTTACAAGGATGTGGCCATATTCACCGGCGGATATGATCCCGAGGAGGATTTTTTTCCCGAACCGTTCAACGATCAGAACAGTGACGGAACGCCCTTTACCGCCGGCAATATAGACAATCAGGAATGGTCCAAAACCGAAGCTACCCAGGACGTGTATCCTGACGACGTCTACAACACCTACAATCCGGAGATGAACGAATATGGCCGGGGCATCTTTGTCGTCGACATCGATAACCCCAGCGCTGTTACCGAAGCCACCTTGCGAGATGGAACAATCAGACAGGTACTCCCCTTTTCCGCCACCTGGGGAGCAGCCCTGGTGGACACCGGTGCCGTCCAAACATTTCCGGAAATGAAGTTTTCATTCCCTGCCAGCCCGACACTGTTGGCTAGCGCGAACAGATATACTTATATCGATGGGGCGGGCAACACGATCAAGAAATCAAAAAACTTTGTCCTCATGGCGGTGTATGCGATGGATGTGTACGCCAACTTGTTCAAAACCATGTTCACTTTCGACATAGAAAACCCATCGACCAGCACCACACCGGACTGGCGGGTAACTAACGCGGGCTGGACAGTCAACAAGGTGTTCAGCGCTAACCCCGGCAGCACAAGCGGTAGCGGCAGTATGGGAGGCACAACGGATCCGACAGATCTGGGACGCAAGGCCTTTTACCCCCCTGCCATCTCCTGGGGTGGCACGAAAGGCTATTTCATTGCCGGCAACTACTCCTTTCCCGAGGGTCAGGAAGGAACCTTCAATGACACCAGAACCATGGTCTCACACTTCTTCGGTACCGGCGACCGCGAACATCCTAAATACACGATGATCCGCAATCGATTTTATGCCGTTTATGACGACTCGTCGGTGACGGCGACGAGAATAAAACCCGAACCAGAGACACCGGTAACGGTTACTTCGGCTCCCTATCAGGAAAAAGATCTCCTTAATTTGACCTGCGATGAACTGGGGACGGATGCAACCATCAATTCCTGCTATCTTGGTCCATTAGGAGGCCTTTGCGACACCGAAGACACCTCCGGGGACATGAAGAATTATCTCCGGTCGCTGTTAAAGGACGACGCTGTCTATGGCTCGCCGTCAACACTTGAAAATGGGGCCACCAACGAAAATGACGCCAAAGGCTGGTACATTATTCTGGCGGATCAGGGGAAAGATTCCGTTTGTGGGCATGTGACCTATCCGACCACCATAGATGCGGCCACCGGTGCCTCCCATGACAATCATGTCGGCGAGCAGGTACTCAGCCAACCTTTATTGTTTTACAACAACCTCTATTTCACAACTTATCAGGCATCCATCAGTGACCCCTGTAATCCTCAAGGCAACGGTTTTTCCTATGCCCTGAGCTATCTCGATGGGACTGCCGTATTCGACCTGACCCAAACAACGGCCAACATGGTGGATATCACCGACCGTGCCAAAAAATTCAACACCATCTACGGCATCCCTTCCGGTTACACCCTTATTATTCGGAGTGGAAAGGCATCTGCCTGGGCCAACATGGGAGGCGGCGTCATAGGGCCAAATGAGCCCAATTCTCCAACAGACTCCACAGGCAGTCAGGTTCCAGATCCAATATCAAACATTGATTTGTATTACTGGCGTGAAAGCAGCCAACAGTAACGATGGCGACGCCCATGATGACTGCATCATGGATACGGTCAAAAACTAAAAAATACAAAATGATACGAGGATAATAATATGGATAGTGCAATTAAAAAATCGACGACTCTGAGGCTGCTTTTTTGGGGAATGCTCTTCAGTCTTCTCCCGGTTATGAGTTGGGCCGCCATAGCGGTCCAGACACATGCAGCCTCCGGGAACATTATCCAAATTGAAGAGAATGGTGCCATCAAGTTGGACAACAGCAAACTCTACCACCCTTCTCGCAAGGGGCTAGTTAACGATTTACAGGTTAACCAATCAATAACACTTCGATATGTTGTCGAAAACGGAGAAAAAAATGTCTTTTTTGAGTACGCACCGGGGCTTAACTCCCTTGAAGAAGGGGCATCGGTTCCCTCCCGAACGGGCAACAAATAATACCAAAAATTTTAACCGATAATTCAAGGGCGTATGAACAGTCTTCGATGGGATTACGCCCTTGCCCTTTTCTCCCCCAAGTAAAAAATCAGCCCCCATACTCCTTCAACTTGCTCAACAAGGCGGGGTAACTTAACTCCAACAGTTGCGCCGCCTTGCTTTTGTTCCCACCCGAGGCCTCCATGGCCCGGCCGATCAGCCGCTTTTCCATGATCACCTTCGCCTCCTTGAGCGAATAGGTGCCTAACAAATCATCGAGGCGGCGATGCTCATCCCTGGTTCCGAACTGGCCGGGCAGATGTTCCGGCAGAATGATGTTTTTGTCGGTGAGGATAAGCGCCCGTTCGAGTACGTTTTCCAGCTCCCGGACATTGCCCGGCCATTCGTATCGCATCAGTAAATCCATGGCGGCCGGTGCAATCCCCTGCACCTCGATGCCCAGCCGAACGGCAAATTTGTCGAGGAAAAAACGACAGAGGAGCGGCAGGTCTTCCTTGTGCTGCCGCAGCGGCGGGATGTGGACATTCAACACGTTCAATCGGTAGAACAGATCTTCCCTGAACAACCCCTGTTGAACCGACTCGGCGAGATCTTTATTGGTCGCCGCCAGAACCCGAACGTCGACCGGGTGCCCCTTGACCGCGCCAACCCGTCGGACCTCCCGTTCCTGCAGGACCCGCAGTAGCTTCACCTGGAGGTCGAGCGGCAACTCCCCGATTTCATCGAGAAAGAGCGTGCCATTGTCCGCCTCTTCAAATAACCCCTTCTTTTCTCGATCAGCACCGGTAAAGGCCCCCTTGACATGACCGAAGAACTCACTCTCGAGGAGATTTTCCGGGATGGAGCCGCAATTGACGGCCACAAACGGTGCGTTGTCCCCCTTGCCCGTCGCATGAATGCCTCGGGCGACCAACTCCTTGCCGGTGCCCGATTCGCCGGTGATTAACACGGTGGTATTGTACCGCGCCACCTTGTCCGCGAGTTGAAACACCTCCTGCATCGCCTTGCTTTTCCCCACCATGGCACCAAAGGAAAGCTGGCCGTCGATGGCCTCCAACTGCTCCTTGAGATGTCTGTTTTCCCGGCGCAGCCGTTCGCGCTCCTCGGCCTTGCGCAACACCAGCAGGATCTCTTCGAGCTTGAACGGCTTGGAAATGTAATCGTACGCCCCTTGCTTCACCGTTTCGATCGCCTGATCGACGGTTCCGTAGGCCGACATCATGATCACCGTGGTAGGCCTTCGATTTTCCTGCACCTGCGCCAGAAAGGCCATGCCGTCCATGACCGGCATCCGCAGGTCACAGAGCACGAAATCGTAGTTACTCCGACTCATCCGGTCGAGTCCCTCGGCACCGTCGCCGGCAACATCGACCCTGTATCCTTGCTTGACAAGCAAGGCGTTCAGCATGTGCCGCATGTTGGCTTCATCGTCAACAACAAGGATTGTCTTCAGCATCGCTATGTATCACACCTTCCGGCCATGGAGCCTCTCGTTTCACCAGGATAGTCGATCGCCTCGAAGGCATCCTCCATTGCCAGCGGCAAAAGGATAAAAACTGTCGTCCCCTCACCTGCTCGACTCTGTATTTCCATCCGCCCACCCATGGATTCAACCAAGCCCAGCGAGACCGATAACCCGAGCCCGGTTCCGGCACCGAGCTCCTTGGTGGTGAAAAAGGGATCAAACACTGTATCGAGTAGCTCATCCGGTATGCCGACACCATTATCTGTAATGGAAATACGCAGCATATTTCGCTCATTACCTGGTGCGTCGCTCAAGGCGGTGACGATCTGAATCGTGCCGCTGTCATGATGCCGGCCCGCTTTGACGGCATCCACCGCATTGAGCACACAATTCAATATAACCTGCCGCAATTGTTCGCGATCAGCACACACATCACTTGCTGCCGCTTGCCGGACAAGATCAAGCCGAATCCCTCTGAGAAAAGGCTGCACTTTCAGGTCGCCAACGATTTCCCCAAGCAGATAGTGCAGATCGAACCGTACCGGCTCCCCTTGCCCGGCGCGGGCATAGTCCAGTAATCGGCGAATCAGACCATCCACCCGCTCCAATTCCCGCAAAGCCTTGGCCGTGTATTCGGCCCGCTCCTCTTCCCGGCAGTCGTCCATACTCAACAGTTGCAAGTACCCTTGTGCCACGCCGAGCGGGTTGCCAATTTCATGGGCCAGACCGGCTGCCAATCTGCCGACCGAGGCCAACTTTTCCGTCCGAACCATTTCCCGTTGGTTCGCCTGGAGCAACGAGTTTTTTTCCGCAAGCTCCTCCACCGCGCTGGTCAACTTCTCCTTATCGGTCTCGATCCGCTGCACCATGGCCTGAATGGAGCCAGCCAACTGGCCCAGCTCGTTCGCGGGTTTCTCCGCAAGAAAAGCATGCAAGCCATCGCTTCGATAATTTTCCGCGGCCTGCACCATCCTGTCGACTGGCTGCACGTAGGATTTCAGCAAACGGAAAAAGGCGAGGGCCGCAAGGATGAAGGCGTTGAATACTAAGTAAGCGGCTACGACTTGTTCTTTGGTCCACAAAGGATGCAAAAGACGGGAAAGCGAGATGCCCGCGGCTGCGACTCCAGAAGATGATTCAGCATAAGCAACCGGCACGGCAACGTACAGAAACCGCGAACTCACCAGATCTATCAGGGTGGACAAGGAGCGTTGTGTTGTTCCGGTTTTGGCGGCAACCGCCGCCAATGATTGCACCCCCTGTTGGCAATCGGTTTCCTGATGACGACCGGAATAGTAAGCGCCATTCCAGAAAATACAGCCTTCGGGGGCTTCGGCAAGCAACGTCTGGAGGGCGGGTGGCAGGGAACCTTGATTCTCCTGGGCCGTGGATGGAGATACGTTGGCGAGGAGTTGTTCAAGATGGCGCGTTTCACGGGCCAGGATATCCCCGACCCAGAAGGGTAGAATGACACAATTTGTCACCAGCATACTAACGCCGGTGAGCAATAAAAGCGATAAACCGAGGGTGATTTTGATTCGTTTCACGGGCACACCTGGTTAATGTCGCCTGTTGTTGCCGGAGAGGAAAAGCTTACCGCAGCAGCAGCCCAGCAACATGGGAAAAATGTCGTCCGGGGTAAGGAGAGGGAGTCCGTGCTGAAAAGCAATGGCGGCAAGCCAGATATCACCAATAAAAAACCGGAGACAACCAACCCTGATTATATTGGCTCTCAGGTACACCCCCTCTAGAGGCGTGCATCTGTTTTTTGGTGAAGCCGGTCCCAGGAAAGGATTTTTTCATCAGCGGTCATGAGCGTGGCGCCGTTTTCAATGGCAGTAGCGACAATCAAGCGGTCTGCGGGATCACCATGAAACATCTGCAACTGGCCGGCACGAATAGCAACTGAACCCTGTAGAGGAATTTCAAGCAGACCGGTTTGCAGCAGATCGGATCGCCAGACATCGAGTTCTGTTTGCATGGTTAATCGTTGCTTTTCGATCAACATAGCAACTTCCCAAAAACTGATCGTCGCTACCCCGAGTTGCCCGGCGGACAAAGATTCGATAATGGTTTGCAGGGCAACTTTTCCCAACCGTGAATTTCCTTCATCCAACCAGACAAGGACATGGGTATCAAGAAGCAACATTATTCTGCATCCCAGACAATGCCCACGGGAGCAATCAGGTCGTCTTTACTCTGGACTTTGCCTTTGTGCAGGCCAAAAATCGCCGTTGACGCCAGCCGGTACGGTTTGAGAATGGAAACGGGTTTGCCGTTTTTTGTAATGACTATTTCTTCACCGGTCCGGTTGACTTCATTCATGAAATGTAGACATTTGGCCTTGAATTCCGATGCTTTGATTGTTTGCATGATCCACCTCGTAATATTTTCCGACACGAGTGACCATAGTCACAACCATGGTCACTTTCAAGATAATTCATCGATATCCGTGTGGTCGCCCCGGCGCAGACCGGGCATAAGTGCTCTTGATTCAAACTCCCACATCGACCAAATGCACAATTCAAGCGTCGCAGGAACCGGCTCGCCAAGCAAAGACACAAAGATATTAAGACGGTCGTTAATAAGCGTACATTTTGCAAACCATAAAATGAGCATTTTAACGATATTTCAGCCCGTTGAGCACAAACTGTTTACCGATAATGCTTTCAATGTTCGGCGATTAACGTACTTCTTAATAGATGCCGTCGAGTAACTTGGTCTGCAGGATTGCATATCACGTCCCCTGAACTTCCGTTTCATGGGCACACCGGATTAATGTCGCCAGTTGTTGCCGGAGAGGAAAAGATTACCGCAGCAGTAGCCCGGCAACATGAAAAAAATGCTCGTCCCGGGTGAGGAGAGGGAGTCCGTGCTGAAGAGCAATGGCGGCGATCCAGATATCATTGGTGGGAATGGGTGTCCCCTGACGCCGCAATTGGTGCAGAACCGCACTATAATAGTCGGCGGTCTCCTCATCTACAGGATAAAGCGACACCCTGGAAGAATCGAGAAACTGATACAGTTCACGCCGATTTTGTTGTTCTCGCGTGCCACCGCGAAATCCGCAAAACAACTCGCCGATGCTGATGACCGATATTCCGATCTGCCGAGAATAACGAAGAATCTCGACAATTTCTTCAGCCCCACGCATGGCCAGCGAGTAGATATTGGTATCGATCAAGATCCTCGTCATTGCCAAAGTTCCTGGTCGATTTGCCGTTGCGCAGAAATTTTTTCTTGTATCTGTTTAAATTCGGATTCCGACCAACTCCCAAAAAGGAAATCAAGATCCGTATATTCAACGGTGAATTGTTTTTCCCGTGTTACGCCAAGACTGTTTCTAACGATTTCCAGCAACAATTGGTTCATGCTTTTTTGTTCGCTGACAGCCCTTTTTTTCAGCAATTCAGCTAGGTGCTCATCAACACCACGAATAGTAACGGATTTCATCGAACGCGCCTCCTTAGATAGATTGCAAGATGCTTACATGATATGCAACCAAGAGAGCACCGTCAAGCATTGAACTGCCTAAGCATGTCGAGTCGCCTCAATTCAATATCATGTCCCTGCAACTTCCCGTAATATTTTTCCGATACGAGTGACCATAGTCACAACCATGGTCACTTTCACGATAATTCATAGATATCCGTGTGGTCGCCCCAGCGCAGACCGGGCACAAGTGCTCTTGATTCCATATCATGTCCCCCGAACTCCCACTATGGATGTGTCACATCCAGTACCGGCGCATGGGTACCTAGCAAAAAATAAGGAAGTGTCCCTAATTCCCCCCCTAATTCCCCTATATCATGTCCCCTTATCCACCGGTGACAAAATTTGTCAATCAATTGAAGGTCTTTGTCAGTTGTTGCGAGATACAAGGGAGTATCGACAAGGCAGACGTCCATAATTCACAATACACGAACAGGCAATACTCTGTAATTTTAAGATAAAATATCTAGAGTGCGTTCTGGCACGGTTACTGCTATTGAGTTGCAAAGCTAAATAAACGTAGTGCCCCATACACTTATTTCCTGGAGGAAAACGAAATGAAAAAGATCGTACGAAATGCAAAAGGTTTTACCTTGGTCGAGTTGATGATCGTTGTCGCGATTATCGGTATTCTGGCGGCTATCGCCATTCCGCAGTTTGCTGCCTATCGGATCAGAGGCTTCAACTCAGCCGCTGTAAGTGATGTGAAAAATTTAGCCACTACGGAGTCAGCCATGTTCGCGGATTGGCAACGTTATGGTACTACTCAGGCAAATGCTGGGGCTTTCGTTGCCGCTGTACCTGCGGCAGGCGTTGCAATATTAGGAGGTGATGCCAATGGTGACGGTATCTCCACAGCAGATTTCGGTGGTGCTACACATGGTATGGCGATCTCTATTAGCAACGGAGTTACTCTTTTTGCCATCACCAACGTTGCCGTCCCGGCTGCTGGTGTAGCTGGCAATGCGGCCACTTTTATAGCAGCAGGCAAGCACTTAAGCGGTGACACTACGTATGGAGTTGACGGCGACTCATCTGTTACTTACCAGAGTGCACTCGCTACGTTACCTGTTAATACCGCTTTAACGACAGCGCTATTTATTGCTTCTATAACTACCAATGCAGTTGGTGCAGACGACTTCCTCGTTGCTGCTGGTACTCCTGTAGCAGGATGGACTGCAAAATAGTTCTCTTCCACATAAATTCTAAAGAGGCGCTATGTGTATTACTAAGCGCCTCTTTTTTTACGTCTCACACCCCAAAATAAATTTCATCAGGCATGATAACATTTGAAAACGTCTGGAAAAGATACAATAAAGAACTCTTCTTGCCATCGCCCCCTGCTTTACAGGATGTCTCCTTTTCCTTGCGTCCAGGACAGACCTTGGGACTAATTGGTGCCAACGGCGCCGGTAAATCGACATCTATTAGGCTGATGATGGATTTCATCCGCCCGGACAAAGGTACCATCCGTCTTTTCGACCGACCTGCCTCCGACCTAAGCCAACGTAACAAGATCGGTTATCTGCCTGAAACTGCTAGTTTTCCTGCCAACCTCACCATCTTCGACTTAGTACGTTTCACTGCCGTTACCTGCGGTATGCCACTCAAGACTTGGAGAGAACGGAGCGAGCAATTGCTTCGGAAACTGAGCCTATGGGAGGCACGCCGCAAGCCCCTGCGCACCTACTCCAAGGGCATGCAACAGCGGGCTAATTTTGTCCTTGCTCTATTGAATGACCCCGAACTGCTGATTTTGGACGAACCGATGAGCGGACTCGATCCCTTGGGTCGAGGTCAGATCATCAACTTGATCCAACAGCTCAAGGAACAAGGAAAAACCATTCTTTTTTGTTCCCACATTCTGGACGATGTCGACCGCTTGGTGGATCAATTGCTGGTTCTGCACAAGGGTCGCACTTTGTTCAACGGCCTGCCCGGCGACTTGCTGGCGCAACAGGGCGAGACTAGCATCGAGGCAGCCTTCCTCTCCCTGATCAACAACCTTGGCGAGGCAACCCATGGTGCGTAAAATCTGGAGCTTGGCGCGATTGGTGTTCATCGACGGTCTGCGGCGGCATGCCCTGATCGGGCTAATTCTCCTCGCTTTTGGCTTGGAGGCCGGCGGCCTGCTCTTTTTCGATTTCATTCCCCGCGACATCGGCAGGGCCTCGGCCGACTTCATCCTGTCGGTGGGCTGGCTAACCGGCTTTCTTTTTCTTTTGTTCCATGCAGTCCAGGTTATGGCTTGGGACGAGGAACGGCGGACGATTCATACTCTGCTGGCCCGGCCGATTTCGCGTACCCAATATGTGTTGGGCATTTTTCTCGGTTTGGCTGTTCTGCTGCTCCTCTTAAACGGTATTCTGGGACTGCTCGGCTACGGTGTGCTGACCCTGATCAAAGGATCGATCAAACCTGATTATTTTCCTCACCTCTCTTTACCGCATTACTTGCTCTCCTGGGCTGGTCTATTCTGCATTGAACTGATGATCCTGGCCATCATTATGCTCTTTTCCGGACTGGTGCGGGGTGGTTTTCCGGTACTACTGCTCACGGTTTCCTATTATTTTATTTGCACTGGTTTGCCGGTGGTGCGGGAGGCTTTTGTCAGCCGTGTTGGGGAAAGCGACACGACTATCTCCACTCTGCTCCAATGGCTGACCACGGTCTTTCCCGATTTCAGCCGTTTCGATTTCAAAACCCTGGTGTCCAGCGAAATAACAGATGCTTTTCTCCAACAGATTGGCGCCGACCTGGGCCTGCTGGCGCTCTACCTGACCGTTGTCCTCTGGGCAGCCGCCATGGTCTATCAGCGGAGGGATCTGCAATGAGGCTGGCCGGCGACCTCCTCTTTATCCCTCTTGTCGGGGTCTATTGTTTGTTTTTTCTTGTCCAGGAGAACCTGTTTAAAGAGAAAAACGTAACCTTGCAACCAGTGCCAGTCGCCTCGTTTCTGCGCGCCACCACCGGCTATCTCCACCAGTTGACGGCGGAAATCCTGTTCGTGCAGTCGGCGGTCTTTCTCGGTGGTGTCAAGCCCGGAACCGATCCCAAAACCTACGCTCCCGTTCTGGCGCACAACTACCGACAAATCACAACTCTGTACCCTCAATTCAACGATCCCTATTACTACGTCCAATCCTACCTAACTTCTGTCGCCCCAGAGTTCGCCCAAGCAGCCAACGACATCCTGGCAACGGGCCGAACGGCTTACCCGAAAAACCTAATCTATCCGTTCTTTCAAGGGTTCAATCTCTTCCGTTATCTCGACGAGCCGCTCAAGGCCGCCGAAGTGTTCCGCCAAGCCAGCCGGCTGCCGGAGGCGCCACCGATGTTTGGCCACCTGGCAGTCATCCTGGCCGCGCAGGGCGGACAGTTGCAGGCCGCAATCATCTCCTTGCAAGCCATGCTGAAAAGCACCGACGATGAAGGTGTCAAAAGACGGTATCAGCAAGAGATGGACATGTTCCGGCAGGCAATCAAGGTGCAACACGCCGTGAACAATTTTTTCACTCGTCATCAGCGCTACCCCGTCGCCCTCGACGAGCTGGTACCCGCCTTCCTTCCCACCCTGCCCTCCTTTGGCCAGATGTTCGAACTCACCTGGAACCCGCCCAACGTTGGCCTGAAACGTCCCCACATGAAATAAATCACAAATTCGTTGAGCACACCACACACAATCCCGCCACACCTGCTACCCTCTGCTTTTCTCAGGAAGAAATTTGGGAAACCAGGGAAAACATGGGGTAACAGTTTAGTCCCCTCTGTAGGAGTAAATCAGGCTGAATTGTTATAGAGAGCAGCTTGAGCTGTGGGTGCATCCGCCGTCAGGAGGGTTTGCAAGAATTGCCGTGGCTGGACGCCCTGTCTCCTCGCAGTTTGCACCAGACTGGCCAGAATGCTGTGGGCGTTCATGCCAGATTCCGATCTGGTGCCAAAAGATGTTTTGCGAAAGATCACCAGATGTCTAAGCGATTGCTCCGCATGATTATTTGTCGGCGGTACCCCGGCATGGCGAAGAAAAGTAAAGAGGGACTTCTGTTCCGGCCCCACCAGATATTTCCGTAAGGTTTCAGCCGGCTTGAAGGAAAGCGTCTTCTTGCAGATGCGGCACAGCAGCCGCACATAGCGTTGTTCAATAGCTGCTGCCGAACTCCAGGGAAGCTGCCCGGGCCGCAGTTTCCGGCTCGTCTGGCAGGCCTTGGTAAAAAGCGTGCCGACCTGCTCGCAGAAGCGGTCTGTGAGCGCCTCCTTGTCGGCCAACGGCAAGAACTCGTGTTCCCGCTTGATCTCCTTGGCTTTGGTAATGATATGGGCCAAACACGACTGCCACTCACTGCCGATCCCGTTATACGCCGCATAGCGGTCTCTGACGACAATCCCCGCGTAGTTCGTACCGAAGATGGTTTTGGCAACCTCTGCCGAGCGGCTCCTGGCGAGATGAAAGAACGCCAGCTGTTCATTGTGCGTATTCCGGAGCAAGTCGGCCACCGATTCCGTTCGAATCCGGCCACTGATTCCGTTTCAAGTCGGCCGGGTATTCCGGTGGAAAGCGGCCACTGATTCCGGAGGAATCCGGCCACCCTGTTGA